>LXOW01433475.1_pt1 | contig 53273 bp, 38 predicted proteins | sample 1368591 | NCBI WGS metagenome assembly LXOW01 (sample SAMN04884650, study PRJNA319009) | bovine gut metagenome | isolation source: Cow rumen | host: Bos taurus | place: Italy: Legnaro (PD) | collected 2014-07-09
CCGTTGTGCTGGGTATCCTGTTGTTTTTGAACGGAAGCCGCCACAAGAGCCTGGTTTCCGAACTGCAGATCGAGAAGCAGGACCTCCAGAGCCAGATCGAGGCCTTGCGCAGTGACTATGATTCCCTTTCATCCGATTATGAGTTCATCAACGCACAGCTCGACAGTTCCCGCGAGGAGATTGCCCAGTTGGTGGAGCGCGTCAAGACCGTCAGCGCCACGAACCGCAGCAAAATCCGCCAGTACGAGAAGGAACTCGGCACCCTGCGGAGCATTATGCGCAGTTATATCGTCCAGATCGATTCCCTGAACAACCTGAATCACAAACTGACCGCCGAAGCGGCCTCCGCCCGCAGGGAAGCGCGGGAAACCCGCGAACGCAATACCGAACTGGAGGCGCAGGTGGAGGACCTGAGCGGCCAGGTGGCGGTGGGCGCCATCGTCCGGGCCCGCGGCATCAAGGTCACGGCCTACAACAATGCGGACAAGGCCACCGACAAGAGCAACAAGGTGGCGCGCCTGCTGGTGAACCTCAGCCTCGTGGAAAATTCCCTGGCGCCGAAGGGCGATATGACCGTCTATGTGCGCGTGACCGATCCTTCGGGCGAACTGCTCAGCGACGGCCGCGGCATCACCTTCTCCCTGAACGGCGAGACCGTTCCCGCCACGGCGGCCCGTACCGTCGATTATGAGGGCGCGGAAGTGGACCTCGGCATCTATGTGAACAATGTCCCGTCCTACGCCAAGGGCCTCTACAGCGTACAGGTCTATACGGCGCAGGGGCTGCTCGGCAGCACGGAGTTGCTGCTCCGCTGATGATTTATGTCCACATCCCCTTCTGCAAGGGGTTCTGCATCTATTGTGATTTTTATTCAGAGCGCTGCCCCGATGCGCCGGCTCTCCGGCGTTTCGGGGCGGAACTTTGTGCGGAGGCGCGCCGTCGCAGCGACGAGATGGCCGCTTCCGCGGCGGTGGATACCCTGTATTTCGGCGGAGGAACCCCTTCGCTGCTGCCGCTCCCGGTGCTTGCGGACATTGTCGCGGCCGTCGGCGGCGGGCCCTGGGAGGAATTTACCGTCGAGGTGAATCCGGAGGATATCGTCACCCGCGGGGCCGCGTATGTTGCGGGGCTGCGGGCGCTGGGGGTGAACCGCGTCAGTATGGGCGTGCAGTCGCTTTCCGACGAGATCCTGCGCTGGATGGGCCGCCGGCACGATGCCGAAAGGGCCCGCCGGGCGTTCCGCCTGCTGCGCGAGGGTGGCCTGGACAATCTCAGCGTCGATGTGATTTTCGGCGTTCCCGGGCTCTCGCTCGAGACCTTGCAGGCGACGGTGGAGGAACTGCTGGACTGGCGTCCGGAGCACCTTTCCTGCTATCAGCTCAGTATCGAAGAGGGGAGTGCGCTGGCCGGCCAGATCAGCCGGGGACTCTGCGCCGAAGCGCCCGAAGAGGACTGCCGTGCCCAATATGATTGGCTTTGCGAGCGCCTGCGGGCTGCCGGCTATCGGCATTATGAAATTTCCAACTGGGCGCTGCCGGGGCGGGAATCGCGGCACAACTCCGCCTATTGGAAACGGGTGCCGTATGTGGGCCTGGGGCCCGGGGCGCATTCGCTGCGCATCTTCCCGGACGGCCGGCAGGTCCGGAGTTGGAACGACGAGCGGCTCAGCGGATGGACCTCTGAAAGCGAAACGCTCAGCGCCGAGGAAATCCGCGAAGAAAGCGTCCTGCTCGGTCTTCGCACCGCCGAGGGCCTACCCGACGGCCGCCGCATTCCCGAACGCGACTGGTTCATCGCCGACACCCTCATCGCCGGGATGCTTTAAGTCCTGGTGAATTTTTTTTGCATTTTTCAATCTGATAACTAACTTTGTAGCCCGGTTAGAAGTAAAAGTAGTATGTTTAAGTCTTACCGGGAACGTGATTATCTAAGCGCCCTTTGGTGCTCTTCCGGACATCAGAATCAGCAGATTTGCTTCCAGGCCTTCGCCTGGTTGGGTAAGTCGTGTCCGTCCGGCCGGGCATCGCGGTAATTCTTATAAACAGACCTGTAAAAACACATTCCGGTTCTTCCTGTGAAGGACCGGCTTTTTTTGTATGATGAAGGCATTTTTGATTCTTGAAGACGGCTCACGCTTCGAAGGAACGCTCTTCGGAAGCCCCGGGGGTACGGCGGGGGAAGTGGTGTTCAACACGGCGATGACGGGTTATCCCGAAAGCCTGACCGACCCCTCCTATGCCGGCCAGATCCTGGTCTCGACCTTCCCGCTGATCGGCAATTACGGCGTTCCCTCGCACGAAAAGGAAGCGGACGGACTGGAAGAGCATTTCGAAGGCAGCCACATCTACGCCAGCGGGCTCGTCGTGGCGGATTACAGCCGCGAATACAGCCACTGGGATGCCCGGGAAAGCCTGGACGAATGGCTGCAACGCGAGGGAATTCCGGCCCTCACGGGCATCGATACCCGCGCGCTGACCAAGGTCCTGCGCGAACACGGGGTGATGCGCGGGCGCATCGTGCCGGAAGGGATGGAGAATGCCGATGCCGCTGTCCCGGACTATGGCAGCCACAACTTCGTCGCCGAAGTTTCCTGCAAGGAGGTGATCCGCTACCGTCCGGAGGGCGAGCCGCGCAAAATGGTCGTCCTGGTGGACTGCGGCTGCAAATACAACATCATCCGCTGCCTGTTGAACCGGGGCGTCGAGGTCATCCGGGTGCCGTGGGACTACGATTATACGGGAATGGATTACGACGGCCTGCTGTTGAGCAACGGCCCCGGCAACCCGGAAGAATGCCGGGAAACGGTGGACATCCTGCGGAAAGTGCTGGAAGAAGGCCGCGCGAATGCCGTCCAGGGCCGTCCGGTCAGGCCGGTGATGGGCATCTGCCTGGGCAACCAGTTGCTCGGCATCGCCGCCGGTGCAAAAGTCTATAAACTGAAATACGGACACCGCGGGCACAACCAGCCGGTCCGTCTGGAAGGCACGACCGCCTGTTTCATCACCAGCCAGAACCACGGATACGCCATCGACAACGACTCCCTGCCGGAAGGCTGGAAACCCCTGCTGGTCAATATGAACGACGGCTCCAACGAGGGCCTGGAACACCGGAGCCTGCCCTGGTTCTCCGTCCAGTTCCATCCGGAAGCCAGCGGCGGTCCGCTGGATACGGAAGTGCTCTTCGACCGTTTCGTGGCCCTGATGGAGGCGCCTTCGCGCGTAGGCTTCCCTCCCGTCAGCGGACAGGTGCTCAAGGCGTCCGCCGCTCCGCAGGTCCCGCATCCTTCGAAGGTGCTGGTGCTGGGCTCCGGCGCACTGAAAATCGGCGAAGCGGGAGAGTTCGACTATTCCGGCTCGCAGGCGCTCAAAGCCCTGCGCGAAGAAGGCGTCCGCACGGTGCTGATCAATCCGAACATCGCGACGGTGCAGACGAGCGAAGGCGTCGCCGATAAGATTTACTTCCTGCCGGTGACCCCCGCCTTTGTGGAGAAGGTCATCGCGAAGGAGCGTCCGGACGGCATTTTCCTTTCCTTCGGCGGACAGACCGCCCTGAACTGCGGCATCGAACTGTGGCAGTCCGGAGTGCTCGAAAAATATGGCGTGCGCGTGCTGGGAACGCCCGTGCAGACCGTCATCGACACGGAAGACCGGGAGCGCTTCGTCGAAAGGCTCGACGAAATCGGCGTAAAGACCATCCGGAGCGAAGCCTGCGGTTCGGCCGAAGAAGCGAAAGCCGCCGCGGCGAGGCTCGGCTATCCCGTCATCCTGCGCTCCGCCTATGCGCTCGGCGGCCTGGGCTCGGGCTTCTGCGACAATGCGGAGGAACTTACGCGGCTGGCGGAGAAGTCCTTCTCCTTCTCGCCGCAGGTCCTGGTGGAAAAGAGCCTGAAAGGCTGGAAGGAAATCGAATACGAGGTGGTCCGCGATGCCTACGACAATTGCATCACGGTCTGCAATATGGAGAACTTCGACCCGCTGGGCATCCATACGGGGGAGAGCATCGTCATTGCGCCGTCCCAGACCCTGACCAACGCGGAATACCATTTCCTGCGTGAACTGGCCATCAAGATCGTCCGTCATCTCGGCATCGTCGGCGAATGCAACGTGCAATATGCCTTCGACCCCGATTCGGAAGATTACCGCGTCATCGAGGTGAATGCGCGCCTCAGCCGCTCGTCCGCCCTGGCGTCGAAGGCGACGGGCTATCCGCTGGCTTCGGTGGCGGCCAAACTCGGCCTCGGGAAAGGGCTTTTCGACCTGAAAAACAGCGTCACCAAGACGACGAGCGCCTTCTTTGAGCCCGCCCTGGACTATGTCGTCTGCAAGATTCCCCGCTGGGATTTGGCGAAGTTCCACGGGGTGGACCGCGCCATCGGTTCCAGCATGAAATCCGTGGGCGAGGTGATGTCCATCGGCCGCACCTTCGAGGAAGCGATCCAGAAGGGCCTGCGGATGATCGGGCAGGGGATGCACGGTTTCGTGGAGAACAGCCGGCTGACTTTCGACGATCTGGACAAGGCCCTGAGCGAGCCTACCGATATGCGCATCTTCGCCATCTGCCAGGCGATGCAGGCCGCTTACAGCATCGACCGCATCCACGCCCTGACCAAGATCGACAAATGGTTCCTGCGCAAACTCCTGAACATCGTACATATCGCGGAAGAACTGCGCGGCTGCGGGACCGAAATCCCGAAGGAACAACTTCTGAAAGCCAAGATTTACGGTTTTTCGGATTTCCAGATCGCCCACGCCTCCGGCATTGACAATGCGGATCCGCTCGCCATCCGCGCCCTGAGAAAGGCGGAGGGCATCGTACCGGTAGTGCGGCAGATCGATACCCTGGCGGGGGAATTTCCCGCCAGGACCAATTACCTCTATATGACCTACCAGGGGGTGGATAACGACCGGCCTTCGGGCGGGGATGACGGCCGCGAAAGCGTCGTGGTGCTCGGTTCGGGCGCCTATCGCATCGGCTCGTCGGTGGAATTCGACTGGTGCTGCGTGCAGGCGCTGCATACCATCCGCAGGCAGGGCTACCGCAGCGTGCTGGTCAATTACAATCCCGAAACCGTATCGACGGACTATGACGTCTGCGACCGGCTGTATTTCGACGAACTGTCCTTCGAGCGGGTCCTGGACATCGTGGAGGCGGAAAATCCGCACGGCGTGGTGGTGTCCACCGGCGGGCAGATCCCGAACAACCTGGCGATGAAACTCGCCGCGAGGGGCGTGCCGCTGCTCGGCACCTCGGCGCGGGACATCGACAATGCCGAGGACCGCAAGAAATTCTCGGCGATGCTGGACCGCATCGGCGTGGACCAGCCCGAATGGGGGGAACTCACGTCTCCGGAGGATATCGACGCCTTTATCAAAAAGGTGGGCTTCCCGGTGCTGGTCCGTCCCTCGTACGTGCTCTCCGGCGCCGCGATGAACATCTGCTCCAATGCGGAGGAACTCGAACGCTTCCTGCAACTGGCGGCGAAGGTATCGAAGGAGCATCCCGTCGTCGTGAGCCGCTTCATCGAACACGCGAAGGAGATCGAGTTCGATGCGGTCGCGGACCACGGGAAAATCATTGCCTACGCCATCGGCGAGCACGTGGAATTCGCAGGCGTCCATTCCGGCGATGCGACGATCCAGTTCCCGCCGCAGAAGCTGTATGTGGAGACGGTGCGCCGCATCAAGCGCATCAGCCGCAAGATTGCCGCCGAACTGCATATTTCCGGTCCGTTCAATATCCAGTACCTGGCCAAAGAGAACGAAATCAAGGTCATCGAGTGCAACCTGCGGGCCAGCCGCAGTTTCCCGTTCGTGAGCAAGGTGCTGAAAATCAACTTTGTGGAACTGGCGACCAAAATTATGCTCGGGCTGCCCGTGGAAACGCCCTCGAAGGACCTCTTCGATTTGGATTACGTGGGTGTCAAGGCCTCGCAGTTCTCCTTCAACCGGCTGCAGAAGGCGGATCCGGTGCTGGGGGTGGACATGGCCTCGACCGGGGAGGTGGGCTGTATCGGCGACGATGTCTCCGTCGCGATCCTGCAGTCCATGCTGGCGGTCGGCTACCGGATTCCGGAAAAGAACATCCTGCTTTCGACGGGAACGCCGGAACAGAAGGCGGAAATGCTCGGGGCGGCGCGCCTGCTCGTGGAACACGGCTACACCTTGTTCGCGACGGGCGGCACCTCCCGCTACCTGACGGAGAACGGCGTGCCGAACACGCAGGTCCACTGGCCTTCGGAGCCGGAAGGAAAGCCGCAGGCGCTGGAACTGATGCACGGACGGCAGATCGATATGGTGGTGAACATCCCTAAGGACCTGTCGCCGAGGGAACTGTCCAACGGCTACCGCATCCGGCGGGCCGCCATCGACCTCAATATCCCCCTGATTACCAATGCCCGGCTGGCCGTCGCGTTCATCACCGCCTTCTGCACGGTGGACCCGGATGCGGTGCCGGTCAAGAGTTGGGACGAATTCTAAACGCACAGAGATATGAATACCAAGTACATTTTCATTACCGGAGGCGTGGCTTCCTCGCTGGGAAAGGGAATTATTGCGTCTTCATTGGCCAAGTTGCTCCAGGCGCGGGGCCTGCGGGTCACCATCCAGAAGTTCGACCCCTATATCAATATCGACCCGGGCACGCTCAACCCTTATGAGCACGGAGAATGCTATGTGACGGAGGACGGCGCCGAAACCGACCTGGACCTCGGCCATTACGAGCGTTTCCTGGGCGTTTATACCTCCAAGGCCAACAATGTGACGACGGGGAAGATTTACCATACCGTCATCACCAAGGAGCGGGAAGGGGCCTATCTGGGCAAGACCGTGCAGATCGTCCCGCACATCACGGACGAAATCAAGCGCAGGATGCTACTGCTCGGCGCCACCGGCGAGTATGACGTCATCCTCACGGAAATCGGCGGCACCATCGGCGATATGGAATCGCAGCCCTTCGTGGAGGCGGTGCGCCAACTGCAGTGGGAACTGCCGGAGGAGGACTGCATGTCCGTGCACCTGACGCTCATCCCTTACCTGAGCGCCGCCAAGGAACTCAAGACCAAACCGACGCAGCACTCCGTGCAGATGCTGCAGCAGGGCGGGGTAAAACCCGATGTCATCGTCTGCCGCACGGAACATCCGCTGACGGCGGAACTGCGGCGCAAGATCGCGCTTTTCTGCAATGTCAAGCCGGGGCACGTCATTCAGAGCATCGATGCCTGGAGCATCTACCAGGTGCCGCTCAATATGCACGAGGAGCATCTGGACGAACTGGCGGTGCGCAAACTCGGCATCGAGAACTTCACCCAGCCGGAACTGGGCCGCTGGAAAGAATTCCTGAACCGCCTGAAGCATCCTTCCGCCGAGGTCAACATCACCCTGGTGGGCAAGTACGTGGAACTGCAGGATGCCTACAAATCCATTCTGGAAGCCTTCGTGCACGCAGGCGCCGCCAATGAATGCAAGGTGAACGTCAAAACCGTCCAGAGCGAGAACGTGGACGCCTCCAACGTGGCTGAGATGCTTGCAGGGGCGGACGGCATCCTCGTCGCCCCGGGATTCGGGGAGCGGGGGCTGGAAGGCAAGGTCTGCGCCGTGCGCTATGCCCGGGAGAACGGGATTCCATTCCTGGGCGTCTGCCTGGGGATGCAGATGTGCGTGGTGGAGTTTGCCCGGAACGTGCTGGGCTGGAAGGACGCCGCTTCGACCGAAGCCGTCCCGCAGACCACCCACCCGGTCATCTGTCTGATGGAAGACCAGAAAGCCACGACCATCAAGGGCGGGACGATGCGCCTCGGGGCGTACGACTGTCAGTTGGAAGAAGGCTCCCTGGCCTGTTCCCTGTATGGCGGAACGGAGATTTCGGAGCGCCACCGTCACCGGTATGAATTCAATTCCGCCTATCTGGAGGAATTTGAGAAGAACGGCCTGAAAGCCGTGGGACGCAATCCCCGGACCGGGCTGGTTGAAGTGGTGGAACTCACTGATCATCCGTTCTTTATCGGCGTTCAGTTCCATCCGGAATACAAGAGTACGCCGGAGCGTCCCCACCCGCTTTTCAAAGGTTTGGTGAAGGCCGCCCTGACGCACCGGGACTACGGACCTGCAAAAAAATAAAAAAAATTCTTGGATTTTTCCGGAACTATGTGTAGGTTTGCCACATGATCGGTTGGTTCAATCAGCAGCAGCAGAATGTTTCCGGAAGTAATAATAACTCCTGGAATAATGTTGTTGTATCTTGTCCTGCCGGCCAGATGAGATAATCCTTGTATAAGATAAAGTGTAAAGGACCGGAAGTAAAAGTTCCGGTCCTTTTTTATTTACGGCCAAAACAACAAAACAATGAAACGAATCGAAGCGATTATCCGGAAAACAAGGTTTGAGGATGTGAAAGAGGCTCTTCTGAATTCAGACATCAACTGGTTTGAATACCATGCCGTCCACGGCATCGGGCAGAGCCGTCAGGAACGGATTTATCGCGGCGTCCAGTATTCGACCGACGTCATCGAACGGATTGCCCTGACCATTATCTGCAGGGATATGTTTGTGGAGCCGGTCATCGATGTGATTCTCCGGGAAGCCCATACGGGCGAGGTGGGGGACGGACGCATCTTCGTCAGCGACGTGATCGATACCTGGTCCATACGGACAGGGGAGCACGGGGACACCGTGCTGCGGGATAAAAAGTAGTAGTATATTATAAAATTGTTGGTTATGAACGAGTTGGCTTTATCTTTAGACACTGTGTGGATGCTGCTGGCAGCCATGCTCGTGTTCTGGATGCAACCGGGCTTCGCCCTTTGCGAGGCCGGATTTACCCGCAGCAAGAATACCGTCAACATCCTGATGAAGAACTTCGTGGACTTCATGCTCGGCTCCCTGCTGTTTTTCTTCTTCGGCTTCGGCTTTATGTTCGGCGGCGACGGTGCCGGTTTTGTCGGCGCGCCCAACTGGGGGGACCTTTCTTTCTATAAAGGAGACCTGCCCGTCGAGGGGTTCCTGATTTTCGAGACCGTCTTCTGCGCCACTTCTGCGACGATTGTCAGCGGTGCGATGGCCGAGCGGACCAAATTCTCGATGTACCTGGTTTACAGCGCCATCATCTCCCTGGTCATCTATCCCATCGAAGGGCACTGGACCTGGGGCGGCGGCTGGCTTGCGGGGCTGGGCTTCCACGACTTCGCCGGCAGCGCGATCGTGCACAGCGTCGGCGGCGTGCTGGCCCTGATCGGTGCGATCGCCCTCGGCCCGCGTCGCGGCAAATACGGCAAGGACGGAAAGAGCCGCGCGATTCCCGGGCATAACCTGGCCCTGGCCGCGCTCGGCGTCTTCATCCTCTGGCTGGGCTGGTTCGGCTTCAACCCCGGCAGCCAACTGGCGGCGAGCGGTTCCGTCAACCGTACGGCCATTTCGCACGTGTTCCTGACGACCAACCTCTCCGCGGTGGCCGGCGGCGTGGCGACGATGTTCCTGACCTGGATCCGCTACGGCAAGCCTTCGCTTTCGCTGACCCTCAACGGCATCCTCGCCGGTCTGGTCGGAATTACGGCAGGCTGCGACGTGGTTTCCCCGGTCGGCGCCGTCCTCATCGGCCTGGTCTGCGGCATCGTGCTGGTCTATGCGATTGATTTCATCGACCGCAGACTGCACATCGACGACCCTGTCGGCGCGTCCTCCGTGCACGGGGTCTGCGGCATCCTGGGAACGGTGCTGACCGGGCTGCTTGCCGTTGACGGAGGCGCCCTGTACGGTGGCGGCTGGCATCTTTTCGGCGTACAGTGCCTCGGCATCCTCGTCATCGACCTTTGGGCCGCCGCCTGCGGATTCCTGCTGTTCTTCGGCATCAAGAAACTGCACGGCCTGCGCGTGGAAGCCCGCGTCGAGGATGAAGGACTGGATATTTACGAACACGGTGAAACCTGCTATAACTAGACAAGGCCATGTGCGGAATTGCGTGTATCTTCAACATTCGTGAACAGGGCCCGGCGTGGCGCGCCAAAGCCCTGGAGATGGGTCGCAGGCTCAGGCACAGGGGGCCCGACTGGAGCGGAATCTGGTGCGGCGGGAGTGCTGCGCTGGCCCACGAGCGCTTGAGCATCGTCGATCCCAAATCCGGCGGACAGCCGCTCCTGTCCCCGGACGGGAAACTGGTGCTGGCGGTGAACGGCGAGATTTACAACCATCAGGAAATCCGCCGCCGCTATGCGGGAAAGTATGCTTTCCGGACGAACAGCGACTGCGAGGTGATCCTTGCCCTCTATCGCGACAAAGGCCCCGATTTTCTCGAGGAACTGAGCGGTATTTTCGCTTTTGCGCTGTATGATGCCGAAAAGGATGCGTTCCTCATCGGCCGCGACCCCATCGGCGTCATCCCGCTCTATATCGGCTACGACGGGGACGGAAAGGTCTATGTGGCCTCGGAACTGAAAGCCCTGGAGGGGATGTGCGAGCGCTACGAACCGTTCCTGCCCGGTCACCGCTACTGGAGTCCGGAGCCGGGAATGAAGCGCTGGTACAGCCGCGACTGGATGGAATATGCGGCGGTCAGGGACAATGCCGCCGATCCCGCGGAACTCCGCGCCGCCCTGGAAGCCGCCGTCAAGCGCCAGCTGATGTCGGACGTGCCCTACGGCGTACTGCTTTCCGGCGGTCTGGATTCTTCCGTCATTTCGGCGATTGCCGAGGGCTATAGCGCGATGCGCATCGAGGACGATTCGAAGACCCGTGCCTGGTGGCCTCGGCTGCATTCCTTCGCCGTGGGCCTGAGAGGGGCGCCGGACCTGGACAAGGCGCGCCTGGTGGCGGAGCATATCGGCACCGTCCATCACGAAATCCACTATACCGTGCAGGAGGGCCTGGACGCCCTGCGCGATGTGATTTACCATACGGAAACCTACGATGTGACGACCGTGCGGGCTTCTACCCCGATGTATCTGCTGGCGCGCGTCATCAAGTCGATGGGCATCAAGATGGTCCTCTCCGGTGAGGGCGCCGACGAGATTTTCGGCGGTTACCTGTATTTCCACAAGGCTCCCGACGCGCGGGCCTTCCACGAGGAGACCGTCCGCAAGATTTCCCGGCTGCACCTCTATGACTGCCTCCGGGCGAACAAGAGCCTGGCGGCCTGGGGCGTGGAGGGACGCGTTCCGTTCCTGGACAAGGAGTTCCTGGATGTGGCGATGCGCATCAACCCCTCGGCGAAAATGTGTCCGGGTTCCGTCATCGAGAAAAAGATCGTGCGGGAAGCCTGTGCGGACCTGATTCCTTCGGAAGTGGCCTGGCGCCAGAAAGAACAGTTCAGCGACGGGGTCGGCTATTCCTGGATAGACAGCCTGAAGCAGATGACGGCTGCCGCGGTCAGCGACGACCAGATGGCGCACGCCGCGGAGCGTTTCCCCATCCATCCGCCGAAGAACAAGGAGGAATACTACTACAGGAGCATCTTCTCCGAACTCTTCCCCAGTAATTCCGCCGCCCTTTCCGTTCCCAGCGAGGCCAGCGTGGCCTGTTCCACCGCGGCCGTCCTGGAATGGGATGCGGCCTTCAAAAATATCAACGAACCCAGCGGCCGGGCCGTCAAGGGGGTTCACGTACAAGCCTATTAACCAAATTAATTCTATCGTGTTATGAGTAAACTGAGATTCGACGTGATCCAAGATGCCTTCAAGAAGAGGGCACTGGATGTGAAAGCTCCCGCCGCGCGGCCGTCCGCCTATTACGGGGAACTGGTGTTCAACCGCGACAAGATGCGCAAATACCTTGACGTCAAGGTGTATGATGCGCTGATCGACTGTATCGACAATGGCCGTCCCCTCAACCTTTCCATCGCCGACAAGGTGGCGGAAGGAATGAAGGTATGGGCCCTGGAGCACGGTGTGACGCACATTACCCACTGGTTCCAGCCGCTGACGGAGGTCACCGCCGAAAAGCACGATTCCCTGATGGAGTACGACCGCAAGGGCGGTATGATCGAGTCCTTCACCGGGAGTTCGCTGATCCAGCAGGAGCCGGATGCGTCCTCGTTCCCCAGCGGCGGTATCCGTGCCACCTTCGAGGCGCGCGGCTATACGGCCTGGGATCCGACGTCCCCGGTTTTCATCCAGGACGACACGCTCTGCATCCCCACGGTCTTCATCTCCTATACGGGAGAGGCGCTGGACTACAAGACCCCGCTCAAGAAGGCCCTGAAAGCCGTCTCCGATGCGGCGATTCCCATCTGCAAACTCTTCGATCCCGCCGTCACCAAGGTACATTCCTACCTGGGGTGGGAGCAGGAGTATTTCCTGGTGGACGAAGACCTCTATGCGGCCCGTCCGGACCTCATCATGACCGGCCGTACCTTGATGGGACATGCCTCTTCCAAGAACCAGCAGTTGGACGACCACTATTTCGCGGCGATTCCCAGCCGTGTGGCGGCCTTTATGAAAGACCTGGAGTTCGAGGGCTACAAACTGGGCATTCCGCTCAAGACCCGGCATAACGAGGTGGCCCCCAACCAGTTCGAGTTGGCGCCCATTTTCGGGGAATGCAACCTCTCCAACGACCAGAACCAGATGATCATGAACATCATGAACACCGTGGCGAGAAAGCACGGCTTCGTCGTTCTCCTGCACGAGAAGCCCTTTGACGGCATCAACGGTTCCGGCAAGCACAACAACTGGTCCCTGGGAACCGATACCGGCACCCTGCTGCTGGCTCCGGGCAAGGACGCCAAGGGCAACCTCCAGTTCGTTACCTTCTTCGTAAACATCCTGGCGGCGGTCCAGAAGCACAACGCCATCCTGAAGGCAAGCATCGCCAGCGCGACCAATGCCCACCGTCTGGGGGCCAACGAAGCACCCCCGGCCATCGTTTCCGCTTTCCTCGGCCGTACGATGACGGGCGTCCTGCACAAGTTGCTGGAACTGCCTTCCGGTACGCCCATCGAGATTGCCGGCAAGAAAGGCGCCTCCGTGGGTATCGTCGAGATTCCTGAAATCTTCATCGACAATACGGACCGCAACCGTACTTCTCCGTTCGCCTTCACCGGCAACCGCTTCGAGTTCCGTGCGGTGGGTTCTTCGGCCAACTGCGCCGGGGCGATGACGACGCTCAGCGGTGCCGTCGCCGAGCAGTTGATCGCCTTCAAGAAGGACCTGGACAAGGAACTTGCCTCCGGGAAGGCCCTGGACGTTGCGGTGATGGACGTGCTCAAGCCCATCATCCGCTCGATCATCGACGTGGTCTGCTTCGACGGGAACGGTTATACCGACGAATGGAAGGAAGAGGCGAAGCGCCGCGGGCTGGATACCGAAACCAGCGTTCCTGAAATGATCAAGTCCTTCACCACCAAGGAGTCCGTGGAGATGTTCACCTCCCTGGGCATCTATTCCCACAAGGAACTGGAAGCCCGCAACGAGGTCAAGTGGGAGATGTATTCCAAGAAAATCCAGATCGAAGCCCGCGTGATGGGACGTATGGCCATCAACCATATCATCCCGGCGGCCCTGGCCTATCAGAACTCCCTGCTCAAGAACGTCACGATGATGAAAGAGGCGTTCCCCGATACCTATCAGGAGAAAGCGGCCGTCTCCCTGGAACTCATCGACAGGATTTCCCGCCTGATCGTCGATATCCGCGGCAAGGTGGATGCGATGATCGAGGCGCGCAAGGCGGCGAATACGCTGGAAAGCGAGTACGAGAAGGCGAGGGCCTATCACGAGATCGCCGAGAGCCTCTTCGCCATCCGCAAGCCCATCGACAAACTGGAAGAAATCGTGGACAACGACCTCTGGCCGCTTCCGAAGTACCGTGAGATTCTGTTTATTAACTAATTTGATGATGAGAGATTTATATAGTCCGGAATACGAGCACGATGCCTGCGGTGTCGGAATGCTTGCGGACCTGAACGGAAACAAGACCCACCAGTTGGTCGCCGACGCGCTGACGATGCTTGAGAATATGAAGCATCGCGGCGCGGAGGGGGCCGACGGCAAGACGGGCGACGGAGCCGGCATCCTGGTCCAGATTCCCCACGAATTCATCCTGCTCCAGGGAATTCCGGTGCCGGAAAGGTCCAAGTACGGTACCGGACTGGTCTTCCTGCCCAAGGAGGAAGAGAAGGGCGCCCGGTATCTGGCGCTCTTCAAGGAGGAGGCCGCCCGGGAAGGGCTGGACCTTTCCCACGTCCGCGAGGTTCCGGTGAACAGTGCCATCCTGGGCGAAACGGCCCTGCAGAGCGAGCCGCGGACCGTTCAGGTCATCGTTACGCCGAAGGGTCCCGTCAAGGACCTGGAAACCAGCCTGTACCTGACCCGCAAACACGTGGAGCAGCGCATTGCGGACAAGGATTTCTACATCGTGTCCCTGTCCAGCCAGGTGCTGATCTACAAGGGAATGCTGACCTCGACGCAGTTGAAGGAGTATTATCCGGACCTGTCGAGCCCGTTCTTTACTTCCGGCCTTGCGCTGGTCCATTCCCGTTTCAGTACCAATACCTTCCCGGCCTGGGCGCTGGCCCAGCCGTTCCGGATGATGGCCCACAACGGGGAAATCAACACCATCCGCGGCAACCGGGGCTGGATGGAGGCCCGCGAAAGCGTGCTCTCCTCCGCGGCCCTGGGCGACGTAAAGGGCATCCACCCCGTCGTGCAGCCCGGGATGAGCGACAGCGCCTCCTTCGACAACGTGATGGAGTTCTTCGTTCGTTCCGGGATGTCCCTGCCGCACGTGATGTCGATGATGATTCCGGAATCATTCAACGAGAAAAACCCCATCGGGAACGACTTGAAGGCGTTCTACGAGTATCATTCCATTTTGATGGAGCCCTGGGACGGCCCTGCCGCCATCCTCTTCTCCGACGGCCGTTATGCCGGCGGGATGCTGGACCGCAACGGCCTTCGCCCTTCGCGCTACCAGATTACGGACAAGGGCCTGCTCGCCATTGCTTCTGAGGCCGGCTGCTTGCCGCTCAGCCAGGATTCGGTCATCGAAAAGGGCTGTCTGCAGCCCGGAAAGATCCTGATGGTCGATACGCAGACCGGCAAGATTTACCGCAACGACGCCATCAAACAGACCCTTGCGGACGGGCAGAATTACGGTAAATGGCTTTCGGAGGGGCGCATCGAACTGTCCAAACTCCTCAGCGGCCGCAAGTCGCAGGCTGCCGTCGATGATTTCCAGCGCAAACTCCGCGCCTTCGGCTATACCCGCGAGGATGTGGAACGCATCATCGTGCCGATGTGCAAGGATGCGGTGGAACCCATTTCGTCGATGGGGAACGACACCCAGCTCGCCGCTTTCTCCGAGCGTCCGCAGTTGCTTTTCAACTACTTCCGGCAGCAGTTCGCGCAGGTGACCAACCCGCCGATCGACCCGATCCGGGAGGAACTGGTGATGTCGCTGACCGAATACATCGGCGCGGTGGGAATGAATATCCTGACGCCGGACGAGAGCCATTGCAAGATGGTCCGTCTCTCGCAGCCCGTGCTGACCAATGGGGAACTGGACATCCTCTGCCATATCCGCTACAAGGGCTTCAATACGGAGGTGCTGCCGATTATCTTCGAAAAATCCGGCGGCGAGGCCGCGATGAAAAAGGCGCTCGACGCGCTGTGCAAGGAAGCCGAAGCGTCGGTGGACCGCGGCATCAACTACATCGTCCTGAGCGACCGGGGCATCGACGAGACCCACGCCGCGATTCCTTCGCTGCTGGCGGTCAGTACGATTCACCACTACCTGGTCAAGGTGCAGAAGCGCGTGCAGACGGCCCTCATCGTCGAAAGCGGCGAAATCCGCGAGACGATGCATTCGGCCCTGCTGCTCGGCTACGGCGCGAGCGCGGTGAACCCGTATATGGTCTTTGCAATCATCGACGACCTGGTGAAGCAGGGCGACCTGCAACTGGATTTCGATACGGCCGTCAAGAACTACACCAAGGCGGTGGACAAGGGCCTGAAGAAAATCCTCAGCAAGATGGGCATTTCGACCATCCGCTCCTACCGCGGCGCCAAGATTTTTGAAAGCGTCGGTCTGGGCGAATCCCTGCTCTCGGAGTATTTCGGCACCGAGTCTTCCTCCATCGGCGGCATCGGGCTCGACTATCTGGCGCACGATGCGGTCCGTATGCACGCGTCGGGCTACGGCGCTCCCGTTTCCGACGTGCTTCCGCATATCGGCCAGTACGCCTTCCGCAAAGACGGGATCCTGCATTCCTGGACGCCGGATGCGATTGCGGCCCTCCAGCACGCCACCGCCTCCGGGGATTACCGGAAATTCAAGGATTTCACGGCCTTGATCGACCAGCGCAAAGACCCGATTTTCCTGCGCGATTTCTTTGCCTTCAAGCACAATCCCATTCCCATCGAGGAAGTGGAGAGCGCCGAAGAGATCGTCAAGCGCTTCGTCGGGGCCGCCATGTCCTTCGGCGCCATCAGCAAAGGGGCGCACGAGGCCATCGCGGAGGCCCTGAACCGGCTCGGTTCCCGGAGCAATACCGGCGAAGGCGGCGAGGATGCGGAGCGCTTCCACAGCGAGCGGAACGGCGCTTCGCTGAGCAGCGCGATCAAACAGGTCGCCTCCGGGCGCTTCGGCGTCACCGCCGAATACCTGGTCAACGCCAGGGAAATCCAGATCAAGATCGCCCAGGGCGCGAAACCGGGCGAGGGCGGGCAGTTGCCCGGGTACAAGGTCAACGAGATTATCGCCCGTACCCGCAACTCCATTCCCGGCATTTCCCTGATTTCGCCGCCGCCCCATCACGACATTTATTCGATCGAGGACCTGGCGCAGTTGATTTTCGACCTCAAGAACGTCAACCCCGAAGCCCGCATCAGTGTCAAACTGGTGGCCGAAAGCGGTGTCGGAACGGTGGCGGCCGGCGTGGCGAAGGCCAAGGCCGACCTCGTGGTCATTTCGGGCGCGGAAGGCGGCACGGGGGCCTCCCCGATGTCTTCTATCCGTTACGCGGGCATCCCGCCGGAAATCGGCGTCGCGGAGACGCGGCAGACCCTGGCCCGCAACGGCCTGCGCGACAAGATCGCCATCCAGGCCGACGGACAACTCAAGACCGGCCGGGACGTCATCTCCATGGCCCTGCTCGGGGCGGACGAGTTCGGCTTCGGTACGGCACAACTCATCGTGCTGGGCTGCGTACTGATGCGCAAATGTCACGCGAATTCCTGCCCGATGGGCGTCGCCACGCAGAACCCGGAACTGCTCAAGCGCTTCCGCGGCAGCAGTGACGCCCTGGTCAACTACTATATGTTTCTGGCGCAGGAGGTGCGGGAATACCTCGCCGATATGGGCTTCCGCAAGTTCGAGGAGATTGTCGGCCGCACGGACCTCATCAGCCTGGACGAGACGAAGATCAGCGCCAAGACGGCGTCGCTGGATTTCAGTCGCGTGCTCGCCCCCGGCGGAGAGGGACACGGCAATACGACTTCCCGGGGCGAACTCGGCGAAGTGCTGGATCAGAAACTGATCGCGATGGCGCAGCCGGCGCTGGAAACGCTGCAAAGCGTCTCCCTCCAGTATCCGATTGCGAATACGGACCGTTCGGTGGGCGCGATGCTCTCCGGGCATATCGCCGGCCGCTTCGGCGCCGCAGGCCTTCCCGACGGGACCGTGAAAGTCACTTTCCGCGGGTCTGCGGGCCAAAGTTTCGGTGCCTTCCTGATGAAGGGCGTGGACTTTACCCTCGAGGGCGAAGCCAACGACTACCTGGGCAAGGGCCTCTCCGGCGGTCGCATCTGCGTCAAACCGGCGGCTTCCGCGCGCTTCGATGCGTCGCAGAACACCATCGCCGGCAATACCATCCTCTACGGTGCCACTTCCGGCGAACTGTTCATGGCAGGTCGTGCGGGCGAGCGCTTCGCCGTCCGTAATTCCGGTGCCATTGCGGTCGTGGAAGGGGCCGGAGACCATTGCTGCGAGTATATGACCGGCGGCCGCGTCGTCGTGCTCGGTCCTACCGGCAGGAACTTCGCCGCCGGTATGTCGGGCGGTCTGGCGTATGTCTGGGATCCGGACCACAGTTTCGATTATTACTGCAATATGTCGATGATCGAACTGGGCCTGATCGAGGAAAAAGCCCGTATGAAAGAATTGAAGAGCCTCATCGAGCGCCACTTCCAATTGACGGGTTCGGCCCTGGCCGGCAGGATGCTCCAGGATTGGCGGAAATATGCCGAGGACTTCATCCAGGTCACGCCGGTCGAGTACAAGCGGGTCCTGCACGAAGAGCAACTGAAGATGCTCAATGAGAAAATAGATAACGTACAAAGGGATTATTGATATGGGCACTCCCAATGCTTTTTTGACGATTCCCCGGCAGGAAGCCGGGCATCGTCCGATATACGAAAGGGTTTCCGACTTCGGAGAGGTGGAACAGACGCTCAATGAGAGCGGACGAATGATGCAGGCCTCCCGCTGTATGGATTGCGGCGTGCCGTTCTGCCACTGGGCCTGTCCCCTCGGGAACCGCCAGAGCGAATGGCAGGATGCCGTCTGCAAGGGAAAGTGGGAACTGGCGTACAAACTGCTCTCGCAGACCAACGATTTTCCGGAGTTCACGGGACGCATCTGTCCTGCGCTCTGTGAGAAGAGTTGTGTCCTGAACCACAGTATGGACGCGCCGGTCACCGTCCGGGAGAACGAATGTTCCATCATCGAGCGGGCGTTCCGCGAGGGTTACATCCGTCCGCGTTCCTTTGCCCGGAACGGTAAGAAAGTCGCGGTCATCGGTGCCGGTCCTGCCGGACTCTCCGCCGCCGTCCAACTCAATGTCCGCGGGTATGACGTGACGGTGTTGGAAAAACGGGCGGCCGCAGGCGGTCTGGTCCGTTACGGAATCCCGAACTTCAAACTGGACAAGTATGTGATCGACAGACGGATTTCCGTTCTGGAACAGGAGGGCATCACCTTCCGTTACGGGGTGGAGGTCGATGAGGCCCGTCTGCCGGAAGGCTTTGACGCCTATGTCATCTCGACCGGTACGCCCGTGGCCCGCGACCTGCCCATTCCGGGAAGGGAACTGAAAGGCGTTTATTTTGCGCTGGAACTGCTGTCCCAGCAGAACCGCTCTCTGACGGGGGAGGATGTCTCCGCCGAGGCCCCCGTTTCCGCCAAGGGACGCAAGGTCCTGGTCATCGGCGGCGGCGATACCGGAAGCGACTGCATCGGCACCTGCCACCGTCAGGGCTGCCTGAACGTGACGCAGATCGAGATCCTGCCCAAGCCGCCCGAGGGACACAACCCGGCCACGCCCTGGCCTCTGTGGCCCCAGATCCTGAAAACCAGCACCAGCCACGAAGAGGGCTGTGAGCGCCGGTGGAGCCTTTCTTCCTGCCGTTTCATCGATGACGGCAAGGGCTGCGTCGCCGGCGTGGAGGTCGAAGAAGTGGAGTGGCTGCCCGCTCCGGACGGCGGCCGTCCGCAGATGAAGCCCACGGGCAAGAAGGAAGTCATCGACTGCGACATGGTGCTGCTGGCGATGGGTTTCCTGCGTCCCGAGCATCCGCAGTTCGGTCCCAACGTCTTCCTTGCGGGCGATGCCAAGACCGGCGCCAGCCTGGTCGTGCGGGCGCTGGCCGGCGGACGCGAGGCGGCCCGCGAGGTCGATGCTTACCTGAATAAGACGGAGGCGTGACAATGGGCCGCTTGATTCCGTTTACCAAGATGCACGGCTTGGGGAACGACTATGTGTATGTCAATACGATGGAGCATCCCCTTGAGGATCCTGCGTCGCTCGCCGTCCGGTGGAGCGACCGTCACAAGGGGATCGGCTCCGACGGACTGATTCTCATCGGAAGTTCCTCCAAGGCCGATTTCAGCATGCGCATTTTCAATGCGGACGGCTCCGAAGGGCTGATGTGCGGCAACGGCGCCCGCTGCGTAGGGCGCTATATCCACGACAAGGGTCTTTCGGACCGCCTGGAACTGACGCTGGAAACCCTGTCCGGCATCAAGCGCCTTACGCTGCATCCGGGCCCGGACGGGACCGTTGAAAGCGTGAGCGTCCAGATGGGCAGGGGCGTGCCGCTTCCCGTCTTGCGTCCCCAGGGCAAGCCCCAGCCGCTTGTCTGCGAAAACCTGAATGTCTGCGGCCAGACTTTCCGCGCGACGTCGGTGGATGTGGGGAATCCGCATCTGGTGCTTTTCGTTGCCGATGCGCCGGCCGCACCGGTGGCCCAGGTGGGTCCCGTGCTGGAAAACAGTCCGATGTTCCCCCACAAGGCGAACGTTGAGTTTGCCCAGGTGCTGGACGACCGGCATATCCGTATGCGGGTGTGGGAGCGCGGCAGCGGCATCACCCAGGCCTGCGGGACCGGAGCCTGTGCTACGGCGGTGGCCGCGGCGATGGCGGGATTCGTGAACCCCGCCGGCTGCACCGTCATTATGGACGGCGGCAGCCTGGACATCTCCTGGGATCCCGCCAGCAAAGAGATCGTGATGACCGGCCCGGCCACTACGGTCTATGAGGGCGTTATTGACAGCCGCGTAGGATAAAATTGGCTGTGCAGCTTTCATCGCCCGTGCCACCCTCGGCACCGTAAGAAGGAGGGGCCCACGAAGTGGGAGGGGTCGCGTCAGCGACGGCAGGGAAAGCGTACAGACAATTTTTCAGCGGCTGTAAAGTTGAGTATTATGATAGAAATCAAAGAGGGATTCAGTAAACTGGAACATCGGTATTTGTTTCAGGAGGTTGCGCGAAAGGTGGCGGACTTCCAGAAGGAGTCGCCCGAGACGGATATTATCCGGATGGGCATCGGGGACGTGACACTGCCCATCGTCCCGGCCGTCATCCGTGCCCTGCACGCGGCCGTGGAGGATATGGCGGCGAAGGAGACCTTTCACGGCTACGGACCGGAACAGGGTTACGACTGGCTGCGCGAGGCCATCGTGCGCGGGGACTATGCGCCTCGCGGCATCGACGTCTCTGCGGATGAAATCTTCATCAGCGACGGGGCCAAAAGCGACCTGGGCAATATCCTGGACCTGTTCTCGCGGAACAATACCGTGGGCATCACCAATCCGGTCTATCCGGTTTATGTCGATACCAACGTCATCGACGGCCGGGACATTCATTTCATCGATTGCAGCGCGGCGAACGGCTTTACCGGGGACATCCCCGACCGGCCGCTGGACATCGTCTATCTCTGTTACCCGAACAATCCCACGGGTGCGGTGATCACCCGCGCAAAACTGGAAAAGTGGGTGCAGTACGCCCGGGGCTGCGGGGCCCTCATCCTCTACGATTCCGCCTATGAAGCCTTTATCCGGGATCCGGACATTCCGCATTCGATTTACGAAATTCCCGGTGCGAAGGAGTGCGCCATCGAGTTCCGCAGTTTTTCCAAGACGGCGGGATTTACCGGCATCCGTTGCGGCTATACCGTCATTCCCCAGGGCCTGTCGGGGCTGAATGCGCTGTGGAACCGCCGTCAGGGCTGCAAGTTCAACGGCGCCTCCTACATTTCCCAGCGGGGGGCGGAGGCCGTCTATACGCCCGAAGGCCGGGCCCAGATCCGGGCGAACATCGATTATTATCTGGGCAATGCCGCTATCCTTCGCGAAGGCCTGGAACGGGCGGGACTGAAGGCTTCCGGCGGTGAGAATGCCCCCTATGTATGGGCACGGACGCCGGACGGCGTCGATGACTGGGCGTTTTTTGACCTGCTGCTCCGGAAGGCCGGCATCGTCGTGACGCCGGGTTCGGGCTTCGGTACGGCCGGCCGCGGCTACTTCCGGCTGACCGCTTTCGCAGACCGTTCCCGGACGGAGGAAGCCATGGAAAGACTGGTGGCCCTGTGTGTGGGATTGTAGGGATATTCGGGCTTGAAGATGCCTCCAGGGCGGCTTTTACCGCCCTGCAGTTCCTGCAGCACCGGGGACAGCAGGGTTGTGGCATCGCCGCATATACCCCGGAAGGAGGAATCCAGGTCCGCAAAGGCGCAGGACTGGTCAGGGACGTTTTTTCGGAAGCGGACCTGGCTGCGCTGTCCTGCCGTTGCTGCATCGGGCACGTGCGTTATCCTACGACCGACGTGGGCGGAAGGGAAAACATCCAGCCTTTCCGGGTCAGGAGTGCGTCCGGTGTCCTTGCGCTCGCGCACAACGGAAATATCGTCAATGCCGGGGTCGTGAAGTCCCGCCTGGAGTCTTCGGGACACCTGTTCCATTCCACTTCCGACAGCGAGTTGTTCGCGCATCTGGTGGGAATGGGGAAGGGCAGGATGGAACAGAATATCATCGCCGCAGCAGGATTGCTGGACGGTGCCTTCTCGACCGTCATCCTTTCCGGCGGGGCGCTCTACGCCTGCCGGGACAAATACGGCTTTCATCCGCTCTGCGTGGGGAAGCGGGACGGCGGCTATGTAGTGGCCAGCGAAACCTGCGCCCTGGATGCCCTGAATGCTTCTTTTCTCCGGGACATCGAGCCGGGCGAACTGGTCCGCATCGATCGTGACGGTCTGACCGGCATCCGCCATTCCGCCCGCCGGACCCCTTGTCTCTGCGCGATGGAGTATATCTATTTCGCCCGTCCGGACAGCGATATCGACGGTTGCGGCGTACACGCTTTCCGGAAAGAGACGGGCCGGCTGCTATACAAAGAGCATCCCGCTCCCGCCGATATGGTCATCTGCGTGCCGGAATCGAGCATCAGTGCGGCGATGGGCTATGCCGAAGCCGGCGGCATCCCCCTGGAGACGGGCCTGGTCAAGAATGCCTATGTGGCCAGGACCTTCATCCAGCCGGCGCAGGAAATGCGCGACATCGGCGTAAAAATGAAACTTTCCCCGATACGGAGCATCCTGAAAGGGAAGCGGGTAGCCGTGGTGGACGATTCCATCGTGCGCGGAACCACTTCCCGGCAGATCGTGCGGATGCTCAAGGAGGCGGGCGCAAGGGAAGTGCATCTGCGTATCGCCAGCCCCCGCTATGCCTGGCCCTGCTTTTACGGCATCGACACCGGTACCCGCGGGCAACTGATTGCCTCCGGACACAGCGATGAGGAAATCTGCGCGTACATCGGCGCCAATTCCCTGGCCTATCTTTCCGTCGAAGCCCTGTTCAAGGCTTCCGGACGCAGCGGTCTCTGCACCGCCTGTTTCAGTGGGGAATACCCTACGGAACTCTACGGCTGCGGCGTTTCCCCCGCCTTGGAGAGCATATAGCCGCGAAGGTCCTTCCAGCGATAATACGGTCCGGAAACCGCAGGCAGCGCCGATATGAGGGTCTCCTGCTCGTTCCGCAGAAGTTTGACCAGCACGTCGCCGCTTTTGTTGCGGTAAAAAATCATCTGCAGATTGGAACACATACAGATGTCCTTCCAACTCTGCCAGGAGAAAAAGGTGCTTTCGTCGGGCGTATCCTGCTCAAAGCCTTCTACGCCGAGGGCGTTCAGCAGCGGTCCGATGTTGCCGTCGTGCGCGAAGCGCAGGTCTGCGCAATGCTCGCCTCCGTCAAGCGCGGCATCGGCTTCCTGGACAATGTGGCGCATCATCCTGCGGGCAGGCCGCATCCTTGTTGCCCTGAACGTGACGGCCGTCCCGTAAAGTCCGGCATAATAAAGGTTTCCCGCACGCCAGAAGCGGTATAGTTCCTCCGTGGTAAAAAAGCGGAGGGGATGGGTCTGCACTTCCAGGCACTGTGCCCCGGCCGAGGCCTCAAACAGTTGATAGAAGAAAAGGTTTAGACGGTCGCCCAGGTGCGCGGAAAATTCCTCCGGCTTTACCAGGATGCGATGCATCAGGCTGTCCGGGCGGGGGAGTACGGCCAGAAACTCCCGCTGCTTCTCCTTGAGCGCAGTCGTGATTTGTTTTGTAGGAATCAGGGGGATGTCCTGCGGAAATTCCGGCCCCAGTTTCAGCCCCACCGTACATTGTACGTCAACACCCCGGACGGCGTCCTTCAGGCCGTCGCTGAAGCATTCCATGCTCTTCTGGCAACGGGGCACCGTCGTTGAACTGCAGGCGACCCGTTTGGCGTCCTTCCGGTGAAAGACCGTCGGGTAACGCCGTGCCATACGGCGGCCTACGCCGTTCTGTTCGCGCTCTCCCACCTGGGTAAGCACCCCGGCGCGGCCCTGGTGGGCCTCCTGAATCAGATGAAGTTCACGCAGCAGCGAGTCTCCGGCAGGCCGCAGCAAGCCGATCTCCTTCAGGCTGTCCAGGGTCGCCAGGAAAAGGAAAGGCCGGACCTCGCTGGTCTGGGTACGGCTGCCGTGACGGGAAAGATGACTGATATAGAAGGGTTTATAGCCCCTGGGGGCCGGCGTGTCGTGGAGGTCGGGGACTTCATAGACATGCAGGCCGCCGGCCGCGCGGTACGGCTTTTCCCGGAGGGCATCTTTCAACGCCTCTTCCGTCATCGCCTGTTCCGCACGCCGGATTCTTGCCATTTCCAGGGAGGCCCAGAGGAAAGGGCCGATTCCCTTGGGATCGTTGCTCTTGATCGGTTCGCTGATGTAATAGGCAAAGTCTCCTTTGCGCATCGCCTTTCCACCGAGACCGCCCACCGTACAGCAACGGTTCAGGTTGACCAGCCCCTGCTTGTCTACCGTGACAAAGGTCTTGAGCAGGTTTTCCCAGCAACGCTTGCCGTATTCGAGGAGGGAAGCGTCCAGCACCCCGATCCGCACGCCTTTCAGGACGGCGTAGGTGAACATCGCGCTGGAACTGGCTTCCAGATAATTGCCTTTGCGTCCGGGCTGGTCCATCACCTGGTACCACATCCCCGTCTTCTTGTCGGCATATTTCGGGATGACGCCGATGATCCGGCGCAGTTCCGTCACCAGGGAATCCCTTCCCGGCGTATCTTCCGGTACGATATCCAGCACCTCCACGGCCGCCATGCAGAACCAGCCCAGCGCACGGGCCCAGCAGTGTGCCGACTGGCCGGTCACCGGGTCGCACCAGAACATCTGCCGCGAAGCGTCGTATGCGTGCCGCAGCAGGCCGGTTTGCGGGTCATAGGTCACCCGCGCGGCGGTAAGGAACTGGTGCATCGACTCCGCACAGGCCTCCCGGAAGCGTTCCGGCGAGGAAAAGGCCGCGGCATATTCCACCAGGAAAGGCTCGCCCATAAACAGGCCGTCCAGCCAGATTTGGTTGGGATAGATGCCCTTGTGCCAGTACCCTCCTTCCACGGTCCGGGGCTGCGTGGCCAACTGCGATTGCAGCAGTTCCATCGCCTTCCGGTACTTTTCCTTTCCCGTTGCCTTGTACAGGGGAATCAGCGTCCGTCCGGGGCAGATATGGTCGATGTTGTAGCGTTCCAGCCTGTATCCGTACGGAACTCCGTTCCCGTCGATCATCGCGTCGTACCAGTGATCGACATAGTCGAAAGCGGCACGGCTGCTCTCCGCCTGCGCATACGCATCCAGGAACGCCCGGAGTTCCAGGCCGGTAGCATAGTCCCAGACTTTCTTCCCTTCCCGGAAATCCATATACGTGGCGTCCGGGCAACGGGTCATCTCGGCGGAAACGATTTGCGCCGGGGTAACGGAAATCAACAGGGCAAGCAGGGCGGTAAGCATAGTTTCAGCGGGGTTTTATATCCTTCCGGGATATTGTTCGATGGCGTCGGCGAGCAGGGCCATGGCCTTCTTCAGTTCGGGAACTTCGAGGACATAGGCGATGCGGACCTGGCGTTTTCCGGCCTCCGGCGACTTGTAGAAGGAGGCCGCCGGGGTCACCATCACGGTCTGGCCGTCCTTGCGGAAATCGGTCAGCAGCCACTTGGCGAACTTCTCCGCATCATCCACCGGCAACTCGGCGACGGTATAGAACGCGCCCATCGGCACGGGGGTGAAGACGCCCGGCATCTTGTTCAAAGCCTCGATGGCGCAGTCGCGGCGGCGGATATACTCCTCGCGGACCTCGTCGAAATAGGACTGCGGGGTATCCAGGGCTCCCAGCGCGGCCCACTGTCCGAACACGGGCGGGCAGAGGCGGGACTGCGCGAACTTCATCGCGGCGGCCATCACGTCCTTGTTGTGCGAAATCATGCAGCCGATGCGCGCGCCGCACAGGTTGTAGCGCTTCGATACGGAATCGGCGATGATGACGTTCTGTTCGCAGCCGGGGATGTTGATGGCGCTGAAATGCGGCTCGTCGGTATAGCAGAATTCGCGGTACACCTCGTCGGAGATGAGGAAAAGGTCGTGCTTGCGGCAGAACTCTCCGATCTGCAGCAACTCCTCCTTGCTGAACAGTTTGCCCGAAGGGTTGCAGGGGTTGCTGATGAGCACGGCCTTCGTGCGCTCGGTGCGCAGGGCCTCGAACGCTTCGATGCCGGGCACCTTGAAGCCCTCGCGGATATCGGTCTTCACCGCTTTGAGGGTGATGCCGTTGAGGAAGGCGAAGGTGTTGTAGTTCGTGTAGAAAGGCTCCACGACGATGATTTCATCGCCCCGGTCGGCCGCAATCTGCATCGCGACGGAGAAGGCTTCGCTGCCGGCCACGTCGATGAGGATTTCGCTCACGTCGATGTTGATGCCGATTTTCTTGTAGTATTTCTCCACCATATCCCGGCGCAGTTCGATGAAGCCCGCGGAATTGGTGTAGGAGAGATGATGCATTCCCTGGCACTTCTCGATGACGGCATCGACGGCGCAGCGGGGGGATTTGATGTCCGGAGCGCCTACGTTCAGGTGATACACCTTGGTGCCGGCCGCCTTGGCGGCATCGGCGAAGGGAACCAGTTTGCGGATGGCGGAAGCGGGCATCGCCGCAGATTTTTCTGAAATCTTTAACATATACTTTTATTCTTTTCGTTTCTGAATAATTAATTCCAAGGGTATTTGGGGTAGCAGAAAATTTGATTGCCTCCCATAATGTATATATTATCCTTGTAAATCGTTGGATAAGAGCCGAAAAATGCTCCAGTGGGACAGCTTATCCAATCAAGTTTTTCGCCATTAGAAGTATTTATAATGTCAAGTTGTGACGATGAGTTCACCATGTATGCGATTTCTTCATCGTGTATAGAATAATGTGCATTGTAACCAATGAATGAGTATGCAAGTTCACCATTATTTGTGTTTATTGCAGATAATGCGTCTCCAGAGCATTTAATCAATAATTTTTTGGAAATATAAATGTCATTGACGGAGTGTGACCAGTAATCGATACGTTCCCATGTCAGTTTTCTTGTAGACAATTCAATTGCGCAGGTATAAGTATTAATTACTGAATATAATATGCCATTATTCTCAAGGCCAAAGGCTTTGGCTCCATATGTCTGTTTTCGATAATCCTCCATATCTGGTGTAACATAGTATTTGTGGATATCAAAGTCATTGTCAATGTCGATTATATAAGCATAATGTCCAGATTCAAACGACTTGGAATCAATTACTTTTCTTGTGAAAACAAGTAATTTGCCGTCTGATAGATATCCGTATCCGTCAAATTGACAGTATCTACGCGCGTTGTCGTTTTGAGGAAACAGGATTTTACTAAATTTTGTCGCTATAATCAATACCATGGATAGATAGGATAACAACACAAGCTATTTCCGCATATGGTGTAAACTTTGTTGCCACAGATTGTTGGATAAGAACTTGAGTAGGTCTCACCATTCTGGGATGGTATATAGTCCACAATCTTTGATGCTTCCAAGTCGAGAATGTCAATTTTATCACTACGGTCTATGTAAACATATTGGCCATCGATGCAGGATCCCCAACAAGAGTAGTCTCTGAATGCGAATTTAATGTCACCTGTGCGAGAATCGTAACCAACTGTTGCATTGACTCCACATTTAACTAAAATATTTTTATATTCATATAAAGCTTGAATAGTATGTGCAAATATATCGTCCCTTTCCCATAAAATCGCGTTATTGATAATGTCAATAGCTGCAATATATGTGTCTCTATTTGCGTACAGTATGCCATTAACAACTTTGCCTTTAGCAGGAAATTGCCAATTAGATGTCTGATCACCTATCGGCCTGATAGTAATGGAATGAAGAATGTCTCTAGTATGAGGATTTATGATTNNAAAAATAAGCGTTTTCTCCTCGTATGGTTTCATTATACTCAAATATAAGTAAATTGCCGTCATCTGTAAGGGAAAAATAATTGATAAAGGAATTTTTTGAGGTTGAATATATTGATTTCAGTGTATAATTTTGAATGTCAAATAAGCATACNNAGATCCGTTTCCGGTTACATCCAAATTATCACCATGACCTGTTTTAATGTCGTCATCAATTTCCCATAACAGTGCTCCGGTTTCAATCTCTATGCAAGCCAGTGTATGTATCAATTTTGTTCTGTCTCTTGCGTCCTTCTGATATCTGAACACTAATCTATTATTCCAAAGATAGCTTTTGCCGTCGAAGAATGCGTAATGTCGCTCGGATAAATTGCCAGGAAAGTACCATTCAACTTGTCTGGTTGATATATTAATTGCACATAATCGGTTATCTTCCTTAAAGAAATCGTCAGTCAGTGATGTATGCGCGACAATTATGTCATTATACTTGGGCAGATAATTCAGCCCTGTGTAGTAAATATAATCAGAGGCCCCCGTCGGAATAGGAATAGACCAATCCGGTTTTAGACTGCCCTGTTTATAAGGCGTCTTGCAGCATGACCCTAAAAATATAGAAAGAATGCTAATAGTTCCGAGGATTAAACTCTTTTTTGTAATCATTAGTGTTTAGGATATTGTCCAATTTTTTTCTCATCTCTGTGTTCCTATTCATTTCAAGATGATTAACCCCTTTAACTTCAATATTCCTTATATAAGGCTCGTTACTTTCTTCCATTTTAGAAGAATTATTGGGGATAAACCCGTCGCTGTCTTCATAGACCTTAACAGTAGTATATGTTGTTTTTGCCCAAAACCACCATCCTGTAGTTTCCGATTTGGTTTCAAAGTGGTAGGCGCCAATCATATCATTCCAATCATTGAAAACATCATATTGAAGGAACCTGTTGGTATCAGAATAATGAGCTGCAGAAGTGAAGTGTAAGGCAGAAGACATCGATGACCCGGGAACAAAAGGCCCTAACAATGCCAGAGTCGCCCCCATTGCATAATGAAATACCTCCAAAGTTGTGGCAGTAGCAACGGCGGCTTTATAAATAGGGAAAATATCTTCGTCAAAAACGGTGTCGGTGGTATCGCCCGGATCATTAATCATATCGCGGTTTTTTATTGCCCCAAGAAGCCGTAATAAAGGTTTATTGTCTTCTTTTCCGTATATGTTGATAATTGGGATTGTAGGATCTGCAATTTTTATATTATCGGGATGCATATCTTGAACAGCAGGGCAATCTGTAAAACTGGAGATGAAATCATCCATTTTTGACTCAAGTTCTTTTACAATCGTGTTTGTCAAGGCACCGGCAATCACAATGCCGACTTGACGTGCCCATTTTCTAAGTGTTGTGTTCAGTCCCTCGTCGGCAGCGCTACCTTCAAGATATGCCGCGTATAGTTTCTTGGCCGTGGCTGTAACAAGATTTTGAGCAGTCCCATCATTAATCGCTCTTACAATCCCCGCTCCATGATTCGGGGTTCCTGCCGTTATGATAGATCTGATTTTGCTCCCCGGCTGGAGTGCAGCTTCTCTTGCAATAAGACCTCCGGCGCTATGTCCGAAAACGATGGCATTATCAGCGTAATCCCAATATTTGATAGTACTGTTTAATCTGCTTGCGGAATACTCCAAAGGAGAACTGCTGTACCAATTAAAATTTCGGCCCTGATTTTCTGGGCGCACGAGTGCATTCTTATAAACCGTCCATACGGAATCTCTGTCATTCAGCCCGTGTACGAAGTAAACCTTGGATTGCCCCCCAGATGATATACAAAATAGTAGTGCAAAAACTGCATATATGGCGATTCTTTTCATGAAAGGCTATCAGATATTAACTTTAACTAAATTGACGCGGTAAACCTTTTCCGTAATCTCTATCATTGGCGTGCCGTCTCCGGAAGATGATAATCGTTCCAGGATACTCTTTTCCGGGCATGATGGAGAGAACTGAGAACCGGATCGTGATTCTGAACCTTGGAAGAAGTTGGTCATTTTTGATTTTAAATGACCGTTTTCATATTTTTCAAAACCGTAATTCTTGGAGATATCTTTGGAAAATTTGGTCCGGACCAATGTTGACTCCATGCCTTTGGATGCATCTCCATGTTGTTCCATGACAATATACCCCTCTGAATCTTCATATATAACTGCGTTTGGGTCAGATTTGCGAAGCCAATTTATATCTTTAAGAATAGAACCTTTAGCGGCATCCTGATATTCAACCATATATTCTAGATATTCGGAACAGTCAAGTACCGGAACGTCGAATTCAAAAAGAAGTTGACCTTTATTGTTATATGTTCGGGACTTTCCATTCTTTATCTCTACTTTGGCCACATTCATATCCAAGTCAATCGGGCTGTCATAAAGCGCTAAAAGGGGATTTGTCTCACGGTTAAGTTCAGTTTCCTGGCTATACTCCGTTTGTCCGGTTATGAAAATTGTAGCTGATTCCTTGACGTTGGCCTTAAAAGGGATTTGACAAGAGCGGACTAAAGTGTCTCTTCCGGGGCTGGCGGCTTTTGATGCGACTCCACCATTATTCCGAGCGTATAATGGACTTGAGGAAATTGCTTCAATTATCTTTTCGTCAATATAGTCAGTATCAGTTTCGACGTCAATGAGGCGATTGTAAGTGATTAATTCATATTCAGATGTCATTGCAAACGCCACACTGTCGGAAACAGGATAATTGGACTGGTCATCAGCCTCATTTGATGAAGCGCTCCTTCCGCACGATGCAATAAGAGGAACGAATATAATCGACTTGATCAGATAACGTGATGTCATACTAATATGTTCTTTGAATAAGGTATTCTGCAATCTGTACGGCATTGAGAGCGGCGCCCTTCTTGATCTGGTCTCCGGAGAGCCAGAAGGTGATGCCGTTCTCGTTCGAGAGGTCCTTGCGGACGCGGCCGACATAGACATCGTCCTTGCCGCCCGTGAAGAGGGGCATCGGGTAGGTCTTGGTGGCGGGGTCGTCCTGCAGCGTAACGCCGGGGGCGGCGGCGAGGGCCTTCTGCACCTCGGCGACGGAAAGCGGTTTCTCCGTTTCGACCCAGACGGCCTCGGAATGCGAGCGCAGGGAAGAGATGCGGACGCACATCGCGGAACACTTCACGTCGGAGTGCAGGATCTTGCGCGTCTCGTTGAACATCTTCATTTCCTCCTTGGTATAGCCGTTGTCCGTAAAGACATCGATCTGCGGAATGACGTTGTAGGCCAACTGGTAGGCGAATTTGTCCACGGTGACGGGCTTTCCCTCGACGAGTTCCTTGTACTGCTGCTGCAATTCCGCCATGGCCTGGGCGCCCGCCCCGGAGGCGGACTGGTAACTGGCCACGTGGATGCGGGTGATGTGGGACAGGGCCTCGATGGGCTTGAGGCACACCACCATCATAATGGTCGTGCAGTTGGGGTTGGCGATAATGCCGCGGGGACGCACCAGGGCATCCTCGGCGTTGCATTCGGGCACTACGAGCGGAACGTCCGGATCCATGCGGAAGGCGCTGGAATTGTCAATCATCACCGCGCCGAACTTGGTGATGTCCGCCGCAAACTCCTTGGAGGTGCCGGCCCCGGCAGACGCAAAGGCGATGTCCACGCCCTTGAAGTCGTCGTTGTGCTGAAGCAGTTTCACTTCGTACTCCTTCCCCTTGAAACTGTACTTCCGGCCCGCACTGCGTGCAGAACCGAACAACAACAGTTCATCGATGGGGAAGTTCCTCTCTTCCAAAACGCGCAGGAATTCCTGCCCTACGGCGCCGCTTGCGCCCACAATCGCTACTTTCATATACTACTGACTAAATAATCTCTGAATCCTTGATAATCCTTGCCCAGCGCCACGCTCTGTTTCGTCCCCTTCATAAAGGCGGCGAGCCGGGCCGGGATTTCCATTTCCAGGGCGGTGATCTCTTCCATCTTTTCCAGGAACTTGGCCGGGTGCGCTGTCTCGCAGAAAACGCCTTTCTCACCGTCCTTGAGCCCGTCTTTGAGGGCGCGGTAGCCGCATGCCCCGTGCGGGTCGAGCAGGTAGCCGGTATCGGAATAGCATTCCAGGATCGTGCGCTCGATGGTCTTGTCGTCCACCACCGCGCCGCTGATATGGGCGCGGACCGCATCCGCATCGCGGCCGTAAAGTTCCCAGATGCGGGCGAAGTTGCTCGGGTCGCCTACGTCCATCGCATTGGCGAGCGTCTGTATGCTGGGACGCGGGCTGTACTGCCCGGTTTGCAGGAAATCGTAAAATACGCGGTTGCTGTTGTTCGCGGCGATGAAGCGCTTCACCGGCAGCCCCATTTCCGCCGCGAAGAGCGCGGCGCAGAGGTTCCCGAAATTGCCGCTCGGCACGCAGATGACCGGTGCTTCGTCGATGCCGGACCTGCGCAGCCGCGCCACGGCATTGAAATAATAGAACGACTGCGGCAGGAAACGGGCCACGTTGATGCTGTTGGCGGAGGTCAGGTTCATCCGCGCACGCAGGTCCGCGTCCATAAAGGCGTTCTTGACCAGCGCCTGGCAGTCGTCGAAGCAACCGTCGATCTCCAGTGCGGTGATGTTCTGCCCGAGGGTGGTGAACTGGCATTCCTGAATCGGGCTGACCTTTCCTTTCGGATAGAGCACGAATACCCGCACGCCTTCTACGCCGAGAAAGCCGTTGGCCACGGCGCTGCCGGTATCGCCGGAGGTCGCCACCAGCACGTTGACGGGGGAGCCGTCGGAAAAATACGCCAGCAGGCGGGCCATGAAGCGGGCTCCCACGTCCTTGAACGCCAGGGTAGGGCCGTGGAAGAGTTCCAGTACCCAGATGTTTTCCTCGATCTGCCAGGTGGGGCAGTCAAAGGAAAGCGTTTCCCGCACGATGCGGTGCAGGTCTTCCGCGGGGATGTCCTCGCCGAAGAAGGCGTCCGCGACGGCGCAGGAAATTTCCTGGAAGGACATCTGCGCCATATTGGCGAAAAATGCATCCGGCAGCCGGGAAATCCGGCGCGGCATATACAGGCCCCGGTCTTCCGCAAGCCCGTTCACGACCGCCTTGCGCAGCGTCGCTTCCGCTGCCTTCCCGTTGGTGGAATAGTACATCATATCTCTCTGGCTCCCTTGTTGGTAATCTTGATGGCGTAGGACTCGTAACCGATGCCCAGTGCGTCAAAATGGGCGTTCATGATCTTGCGGGCGCGGTAGGCCGTCTCGTAATGGTCCGTCAGCGCGAAGACCGAAGGCCCGGACCCGGCGATGTTCATCGCCAGCGATCCGGCATTCAGCAACTTCATGCGCAATTCGTCGAAGCCCGGTATAAACTGTTTGCGGTAGGGTTCCGCGACGATGTCCTTCATTGCCCGGCCCACCAGTTCCATATTGCCGGAGTACAGGCCGGCCACCATGCCGCCCACGTTGCCCCACTGGCGGATGGCGTCGTGCAGGGGAATCTGCGTCGGCAGGATGCTGCGGGCTTCCTTGGTGGAAACCACGATGTCCGGATGAATCACCGCGCAGTAGAAATTGCCCGGCACGGGAATCTTGATCAGGTCCAGCGGCTCATAGCCCCGGATCAGCACGATGCCGCCCATCACGGCCGGCGCGGCGTTGTCCGCGTGGTAGCCGCCGCTGGCCAGGTTCTCTCCTTCCATCGCGCAGAGCACCACGTCCTCCTCGGTGAGGGGACAGTCGAAAAGCAGGTTCATTCCGTAGGCCGCGGCGGCGCTGGAGGCGGCGCTCGAGCCGATGCCCGACCCCGGGCTGATCTTGCGTTCGATGCGTACGTCGATGTGCGCCTTCTTCCCGGTGATTTCCAGGAACTTGCGGATGACCGGAGTGATGACGTTCTTCTCCGGATCTTCCGGCAGGGGAATGTCCGTGTCGTTCGCGATGCTGATGCCCTCGCCTTCGGTGGCGCTCATTTCCAGGACGTCGCCGACTTCATCGAGCGCGAGTCCGATGATATCGAATCCGCAGCCCAGGTTGGCAATCGATGCCGGTGCGAAAACCCTTACAGAAGCCATATCGTCAGTGTATGTTTGCAATGCTCATGATATCGGCGAAAACCCCGGCCGCCGTTACGCCCGCGCCTGCGCCGTAGCCCTGGATGAGCATCGGATGCTCGTGGTAGCGCTCGGTGGTCAGCAGGACGATGTTGTTCGATCCGTCCAGTACATAGAAGGAGTGCAGGCTGCCCACGGTCTTCAGCGATACGGAGAATTTGCCGTTCTCCATCTTCGCGACGAAACGCCAGCGCTCGTTCCTGCGTTCCAGTTCCTTGCGCTCCGCCTCGAACTTCGCGTCGAGCGAGGGCAATTTGGCCCAGAATTCCTCCAGCGTGCAGTCGAAGAAGGCGGAAGGGATGAAGAGATGCGCCTCCACATCTTCCTGGTTGACCTTGTAGCCGGCTTCGCGGGCGAGGATGACCAGTTTGCGGATGACGTCTTTCCCGGAGAGGTCGATCCGGGGATCCGGCTCGGAGAAGCCCTGTTCCTGCGCCATCTTGACGGTGCGGCTGAACGGGATGTCCTCCGAAATTGTATTGAAGATGAAATTCAGCGTGCCGCTCAGCACGGCCTCGATCTTTTCGATCTTGTCGCCGCTGTTCACCAGGTCGTTGATAGTGTTGATGATGGGCAGGCCCGCACCGACGTTGGTCTCGAAAAGGAACTTCACGTTGCGTTTCAGCGCGGTTTCCTTGAGGCGGCGGTAATTGTCGTAATCGGAGGAAGCGGCAATCTTGTTCGCCGCGACCACCGAGATGCCGTGATTGAAGAAATCCTCGTAGAGGGCGGCCGCTTCGGTGCTGGCCGTACAGTCCACGAAAACGGAATTGAAGATATTCATTCCGATGACTTCCTCGCGGAGTTTTTCCGGCGTCAGGGGGATGCCCGCGTCCACCAGTTCGCGGAAGCGGGTCGTGTCGATCCCGTTCCGGTCGAAGACGCCGCGCGTGCGGCGGGCGATGCCGACGATGTTGAGTTTCAGGTTGCGCTCGCGCATCAGTTTTTCACGCTGCGCGGTAATCTGCTCAATCAGTTGTCCGCCCACCGTCCCTATCCCGCAAATGAAAAGGTTCAACTCCTGATATTCGGAAAGGAAGAAACTGTCGTGAATGACGTTGAGGGATTTGCGCAGGAATTTTTTCTCCACGACGAAGGAAATGTTGCGCTCCTCCGTGCCCTGCGCCAGCGCGATGATGCTGATGCCGTTGCGTCCCAGCGTCGTGAACAGTTTCCCGGCGACGCCGGAATTCTGCCGCATGTTCTCTCCGACGATGGCGACCGTCGCGACGTCGCTCCGGCATTGTACGGGATCCATCGAGCCTTCGGCGATTTCGTGCTCGAACTCCTGCTGGAGCAGTTGGGTTGCAAGTGTTGCGTCGGCGGCGTTGATGCCGAGCGAAATGCTCGTCTCGGAAGAGGACTGGCTGACCAGATAGACGCTGATGCCCTCGCGGGCAAGAGCGTTGAATATGCGGCTGTTGACGCCGACGATACCGGCCATCGACGGAGCGGAAACCGTAATCACGCAACTGTCCTCGATAGAGGAGATGCCCGTGACGGGGAACTCCCCGCCGTGGTGCTCCCGGCTGATGACGGTGCCCTTGGCCTCCGGGTGGAAGGTGTTTTTGATCAGGATGTTGATGTTCTTGGCGCAGACCGGATAAAGCGAAGGCGGGTAAATGACCTTCGCGCCGAAGTTGCACAGTTCCATCGCCTCCTCGTAACTCAGCGCGTCGATGACATAGGAGGTGCTGATGATGCGCGGGTCGGCGGTCATGAACCCGTCCACGTCCGTCCAGATTTCCAGCCTTTCGGCATCGAGCGCCGCGGCGATGATGCTGGCGGTGTAGTCGGAACCGCCGCGTCCCAGGTTGGTGATCTCGCCGCTGCGGCTGTCCGTGGAGATGAATCCGGGGACGACGGCCACCTGGCCTTTGCCGAAGCCGGCGAAGGCCTCGCGCACCAGGCGTTCGGTCAGTTCCGAATCCAGGACGGTCTTCCCGGCCCTGCGGGTTGTCTTGATGAAATTGAGGGCGTCGTAGCGCCTGGCGCCCGGCAGCATCGCCGTGACGATGAGCGAAGACATCCGCTCTCCGTAACTGACGATCTCGCAGCGCGTCTTTTCGGGCAGTACGCGCAGGGAATAGACCCCTTCGCAGAGGGCGCAGAGGGAGTCGAGCAGTTTCCCGATTTCGGAACGGAGGGCCGCGTCGCCGGGGACGCAGGCGTCCATGATCTCCGTATGACGCTCCTTGATGGCGGCCAGGCGGGTGCGGAAGGATTCATCGNNCGACATTTCCAGCAACTGGTCGGTAATCCCGCCGAGGGCCGAAACGACGACCACAATGCCCTCATCGTGGAGGGCGACGATATTCTTGACATTCTGCAGCGGCGCTGCGCTGCCCACGGAACTTCCGCCGAATTTGAGTACGTTCATAATCGTTCGTCTGTATGCCTGCGCGCCCGCGCACGACATCAATCTCGCAAATTTGGCGAATTTTTTCGAGAAATACAACTGGCCAATCTGTCCGGCGAGTGCGCACCTGGAATTCCGAAAATCAAAATTACGACTGGGCGTAGGAATGGTGGCTACGGCCGGGTCTGGCCGTTGCCGCCAATGAGCCATTTGTAGGTGGTGATTTCCTCCAGGCCCATCGGGCCGCGGGCGCCGAGTTTCTGGGTGCTGATGCCGATTTCCGCGCCGAGCCCGAACTGCGCCCCGTCGGTGAAACTGGTCGGGGCGTTCACGTAAACGCAGGCGGCATCCACCTGCTGCTGGAAGGCGCGGGCGTTCTGCGCATCCTCCGTAATGATGGATTCGCTGTGCCCGGAGCCGTATTTGGCGATATGAGCGAGGGCTTCTTCAAGACTATCCACGGCCTTCACCGCCATCTTGTAGTCCATAAATTCGGTACCGAAGGATTCCTCCGTCGCCTTCTCGAGCAGGGGATGGCGGCCATCCAGCACTGCGTAGGCCCGTTCGTCCGCATAGAGGGTGACCTTCGGCATCTGCGAGACGAGCGCAGGAAGGTCCGAAAGGCGGGAAGAATGCACCAGCAGGCAGTCCAGGGCGTTGCAGACGCTGACGCGCCGCGTCTTGGCGTTGGTGACGATGCGCCGGCCCTTCTCCAGGTCTCCGGAAGCGTCGAAATAGGTGTTCACGACGCCCGCACCGGTCTCGATGCAGGGGACTTTCGCGTTGTCGCGCACATAGTTGATCAGCGCCCTTCCGCCGCGGGGAATCACCAGGTCCACGTAGCCGCAGGCTCCCAGCAGTTCCTGCGTGGCTTCGCGTCCGGCGGGGAGCAGCGTGACGGCATCGGGGGTGATGCCGCGCGCTTCGAGCACTTCCTTGATGAGCGCGACCGCTGCGGCGTTGGATTCATACGCGTCGCTGCCGCCTTTCAGGATGCAGGCGCTGCCGCTCTTGAAGCAGAGTGAAAAGACATCCCAGGTAACGTTGGGCCGGGCTTCGTAAATCACGCCGATGACTCCGAAGGGAACGCTCACTTTCCGCAGTTGCAGCCCGTTGGGCAGTGTCCTTTCGAGCAGGATGCGGCCGAGCGGGGAGGGGAGCGACGCGACATTGCGCATATCGGCGGCGATGCCGGCAAGGCGTTCCCGGTTCAGTTTCAGACGGTCGTAGAGCGGGTTCGACGGATCCATCCGCGCAAGGTCCCTGGCATTGGCTTCGAGCAGGGCTTCGGATGAGGCTTCCAGCGTATCGGCGAGGGTATTCAACAGAAGATTACGGTCAGCATCGCTGATGAGGGCGACCTGGCGGGCCGCTTCCGCGGCGGCTTCTAAATGGGCTTTCATCGGATTTCGGTATGTATGATGCTTTCGGGCGCTTCCGCGAGTTTCAGCAGGACGGCGTCGCGTTTGCCGTTGGCGATGATGACGCGGACCCCGGAGGCGGCGAGTCTGCGCGCCATTTCATACTTGGTCTGCATCCCTCCGCGTCCGGCGCTGCTGTGCTTGGCGCTGATGTAGGCGGAAAGGTCGTCGTCGTGGGAAACGCGTTCGATGACGCGGCTGCTCTCCAGCGAGGGGTCGCCGTCGTAGATGCCGTCGATATTGCTCAGGAGGATGAGGGTGTCGGCCCCCATCATCGTGGCGACGAGGCCGGAGAGTTCGTCATTGTCCGTAAACATCAGTTCCGTGATGCTCACGGCGTCGTTTTCATTGACGATGGGCAGGATGCCGCTCTCCAGCATTCCCTCCATACAGTTACGCTGGTTGTTGTATTCTTCGGTTCCTTCGAAGTTCTTCTTCATCGTGAGGATCTGCCCCACGTTGATGCCGTAGTCCGCAAACAGCCTGTAATACCTGTCTCTTATACACATCTGACGCTGCCGACGAGCNNGATCTGCCCCACGTTGATGCCGTAGTCCGCAAACAGCCTGTAATACTGGTCCATCAGGCGGACCTGGCCGACGGCGGCGTACAGCTGCCGCTGCTGGACTTCGTCCAGTCCGGGCGCAGCCTTGGCCAGGCTTCGCCCGCACGCCACCGCGCCGCTGGTGACCAGGATGACCTCTATGCCCCGTTTCCGCAGGGCCTGGATCTGGTCCGTCAGCGAGGAGACCCTTGTCGTGTCCAGCGTGCCGTTGTCCCGGGTGAGCACGTTGCTGCCCACCTTTACTACGATTCTTTTCATTGGATTCCGGCTTTGAGTCCCGCGATGACGGCCGCACTGAACCCGGCTTCCTCCATCGCGTTGAGTCCCTTGATGGTCAGGCCTCCCGGCGTAGTGACGCGGTCGATTTCCTGTTCGGCGTGCGTGCCTTTTTCGTTCAGTAGCCTCGCGGCGCCTTCCACCGTATCGCAGACGGCCTTGCAGGCGACGCCGGGAGGGATGCCGAGTTCGACGGCGCCCTCCACCGCGGCGCGGATGTACCGCAGCGCATAGGCGATGCCGCAGGAGGTGACGGAAGTGCCCGCCAGCATCTTCGTCGCCGGGAGGACGATGGTACTGCCGATGCGTTTCAGCAAGTCCTCCGCCCTTTGGCACTGGGCCGCGGAAGAGCGGACCGGCGAGAGAATGGTGGCGCTTTTGCCGATCTCGGCGGCGGTATTGGGAATGGCGTGGACGATGGGCGTCTCCCCGGGGAAGAGTTCTTCCAGTTTCGCGGCGGGAACGCCCGGCGCGAGGCAGATGAGCATCTGCGACTCCTGCCCCAGTTCCGGGGCGATCTGCGTGGCGACTTCTTCCACCAGCCAGGGTTTTACGGCAATCAGGACGAAGTCTGCGCCGCGGGCAGCCGCTGCGTTGTCCAGGGTAGTGTCAAAGCCCTCTGCGCGGAATTTTTCAAGCGTTTCCGCACGGGATGCCGTCAGGGTGATGTTTTCCGCCGGCACTCCGCCCCGCACGAGCCCGCGTGCGACGGCGCCCCCGAGGTTCCCGGCTCCTATGAGACAGACTTTCATATTTCCAACAATAATCCTGCGAAGTTAACGAAATTTTGCGTACATTTCAAAAGGGGCAGCGCTTATTGCCGATTCTCTTAATTTTGGAAAAGATCGTCCATTGTGAGTTTGACTGGGATGTCGGCCGCATTGGCGTTGCCTGTGAGGCCGAAGGTGGTGATGAGTGTAAGCATAATACGCTTCTCCGTTCCGGTTTCCCTCTTGAACACAGCCTTGCGGTACTCCATCTTGGAAAGGTCCTCGGATGAAAGCGGATAAGGCGATTTGCTGTATTTCATCTCGCAGAGGTTGATGGTGTCGTCGTTGCGGTCAATAAGGAGGTCAATCTGGACGCCTTCTTCCCTGGAGTCCTTTGGGGCCCTCCAGCTCCAGGAATGGGCCGTACTGATTACAACGGTCAGCCCCATCGCCTTCTTGATTTGCTCGAGGTGCTGCAGGCAGACTCTCTCAAATGCGAGGCCCACCCAGTTGTCATAGATGCCGGTGTCCAGGTTGGAGGTCCAGAAATGTGACTCTCCTCGGGTATTCTGACCGATGAACTTGAACCAGAAGAGGGTGTAATTGTCCATCAGTTGGTACAAGGTTCCCTTCTTCTTGTTCCCTATCATCGTGTACTTGCGGATGAAGCCGCATTGCTCCAACTCCTTGAGAGCCTTGGAGAAGGTTTCGTTGTCGCTGATTTTAGTGATGTCCAGGATTTCTTCCCGCTGCAGTCCTCCTTTCTTGGTGGCCAGTGCGCCCACAATGGCGATGTGCGTCTTGGGACGTTTGAAAAGGGAGGCATACAGGGCATCGTATTCGTGGACCATCTCTCCGTCTTCATCGAAGAATATCCGGTCGATATTTTGGGCGATGGATAGGTCCGGGCGGAGGAAACTCCAATAGTAAGGGATGCCACCCATAACCATATAGGCTTCCAATATTTGTCTGCGGGTGAAATCCAGTCTGTTTTCCCGGCTGTACTCCTCGCATTCCCTCAACGTGAAAGGACGGAGTTGAATCTGGCGGGTGACGCGGTCGTGCAGACCGCCGTAGTTCATCACGATATTGTCGATGATCCAGGACGTGGCACTGCCACACACGATAAGGATGATGTCCTTGCGGGTGGTAGCCCAGGCATTCCAGAAATGATCCAGGGCGCGGATGAAGTTGGATTTGGGCGTGTCCATCCACGGCAGTTCATCGATGAATACTACCTTCTTCCCCTCCGGGAGGCTGGTAAGAAGGCGCTGGAGGAGGCGGAAGGCATCACCCCAGGTCTTGGGCTTCGGACTTTTTGGAAGGCCGGCAGCATAGAGCGACTCCCGGAATTCGCCCAGCTGCTCGTTCATGGGGGCATCCAGGATGCCGGTATGCTGGAAGGCAAACTGGTAGTTGAAGGTCTCGCGAACCAGGTAGGTCTTTCCGACCCTGCGCCTGCCATACAAGGCGACGAATTCGGACTGGTTTGAATGCAGGAGTTCACTCAGCAGGGCCTGTTCTTTTTCTCTTCCGATCAGCATAGTTGTTGTCTTTGGTTGCAGTGCAAAGATAGGGTTTTTCTTTCAAAATGGCGTTATAAGTCGTGGAAATCTATTAAAAATCGACATATTTCCACGGGTTATAAGCATTATTCTACCAGAGTGGTCATTCTTGCGAAGGAGGTTTCAAAAAAATAACTATATTGCAGAGCCAGAGAGAGATAATTCTAACGAACCAATACCATGAAAAAAGTTATTTTCAGTCTCGTCGCCACGGCAGGTGTCCTGTTCACTATGCTCACCTCCTGTTATAACGACTCATCCATCCGGCAAGATATCAACAACCTCTATGATATTGTAAGGGAACTACAGGATAAGGTAAACCAGGCCAACAGCAACGTCGCCGCCCTGCAGGACATTGTCCAGGTGCTGGAAGGCCGCCTGTATATCACCTCCGTCACAGAAACTGCCGACGGCTGGATTTTTGCCCTGTCCGACGGGCGTACCCCCCATATCAACCATGGCGTGAGTCCGGTAATCGGCGTGCGCCGGGATGCCGACGACATCTACTATTGGACGCTTAACGGCGGATGGCTCCTGGACGATGACGGCAATAAGCTGCGCGTCACGGGCGAAGACGGGGCCCCCGGCGAACCCGGCGCTCCCGGTGAAAACGCCATCGCCCCGCAACTGACGATCGAGGAGGGCTACTGGTATCTCTCCACCGACGGCGGCGAGACCTGGACCCAACTCTATAAGGCTACCGGCGAAGACGGCGCTCCCGGCGACAGTATGTTCCAGGACGTAAGCAGCGACGACTGCTACTGGTACTTCGTCCTTACCGGCGGCGAGACCATCCGCATTCCCCGCGGTCTGTGGGGTGCCAGGTCGATTACTGCCGTTCCCTACTATTCCGACGGCGCGCTGGCCGCGGCCGATGGCGAATTCACCCTTACTTTCGATGTCCTCCCGGCCGAGTCCGCGGCAAAACTTGCCGCCCTTGACAACGCGCTCTTCTGCCTGAAGGTCGTATACACCGTTCCCGTCAAATCGGAACTGTCCGCTAAACTCCCCGTCCTTTCCAAGGAAGCCGTCGACGGCACCCTGCTCCTCACCGTGGACGGAAGCCTGCTCAGCGAAAGTTTCTTCGACGGAACGACGGGGGCGAGCGCCTGCCTGTCGGTGGTCGATGGTGACAACGTGCTCTCCAGCGGCTACTTCCCCCTGAAATACATTGATCCCTACAACGGCTATAGTTATGTCGACCTTGGCCTGAGCGTTAAGTGGGCAACCTGCAATGTGGGGGCGAACACTCCCGAGGAATTTGGCGACTATTTCGCCTGGGGCGAGACGGAGCCGTATTACGAAGGCAATGCACAGTCGGATGACCTTGTATGGAAGCCCGGTAAGGAAATGGGGTATTCCATGGGGTGGACCAGTTATAAGTGGTATACCGACGATGATGGTTTCACTAAGTATAATTCCGATGGGAATTTTGGTATAGTTGACAATAAGACCGTTCTTGAGGCTGAGGATGATGCGGCGTATGTGAACTGGGGTTCTCCCTGGCGTATGCCCACATCGGAGGAAATAAAAGAGTTAGTCAATAATAGTTCGTGGGAATGGACCGCCGATTACAATGGAAGCGGGGTTGCAGGAATGGTGGTAACCAGTACGGTGCCCGGTTACACGGACAGGTTAATTTTCTTCCCTGGCGCGGGTGCTTTTGCGGATACTGCACTGTGGTTCGGTGCCAGCAGCGTATTATTGTCTTCGACCTACGCATATGAGTACAACATCTATTGTCTCTATGTAACACCAGATGGTATGACGTTGAATTCTGGGGTCTATCGTTGCTTTGGGTTCTCCGTCCGCCCGGTTGCAGAATAATTCTCTCCGGTTCTTCCTGTGAAGGACCGGCTTTTTTTGTATATGAAGGCGTATTTGATTCTTTAAGACGGTTCCCGCTTTGCCGGGACGCTGTTCGAAAGCCCGGCGCACTCCTCCCGGAAACTGCAGCCCGCACAGGCGGACGCCCCGCGTTTCCTGCGGCGCCGCAACCCCAGCAGGGCGGCGACGGCGGCGGCGAGGACCAGCGCCAGGATGAGCAGGCTTGCCAGGTTCATCGTAAAAGGCGGATTATCCAAGCACGAGCCCGGCCAGCAGATAGACCAGCCAGGCGGCGACCCAGGCCAGGGCGCATTGGAAGAACATCATAAACACGGCCCATCTGCCTCCGAGTTCGCGTCTGACCGCGGCGATGGCGGCCACGCAGGGCGTATAGAGCAGGCAGAATACCAGCAGGGGAATGGCGCTCAGGGGGGTAAGCGATGCCGTAACGCCGAGCAGTTCCATCGTCGAAACTACGCTTTCCTTGGCCAGGAATCCGGTGATCAGGGCCGTCACCACGCGCCAGTCGCCCAGCGCAATCGGGGAGAACAGGGGCGCGATCCATCCGGCGATGCCGGCGAGCATGCTCTCTCCCGCGTCCGAAACCAAATTCAGGCGCCAGTCGAAGGTCTGCAGGCACCAGATCACAAGCGTTGCCAGGAAAATCACGGTAAAGGCGCGCTTGATAAAATCGACGGTCTTGTCGGAAAGCAGGTGCAGGACATTGCGCAACTGCGGGAGGCGGTAGTTGGGCAGTTCCAGCACGAAGGGCGCCGCGCCGCCGTTGCTGGGGTGCAAGAAGCGGCCCAGGAGGGCCACCAGGATGCCGGTGACGATGGCGAAGAGGTAGAGGCAGGCCAGGACCAGTCCGCCGTGTCCGGGGAAGAAGGCGCTGCTCAAAAAGGCGTAGATGGGCAGTTTCGCCGAACAGCTCATGAACGGCGTCAGCAGGATCGTACGCCGGCGGTCATAGGCGGAAGGCAGGGTGCGGGCGGCCATCACGCCGGGCACCGAACAGCCCAGCCCGATCAGCAGGGGCACGATGCTCCGGCCGGAAAGGCCGATCTTGCGGAGGAAACTGTCGGTGAAATAGGCTACGCGCGCCATATATCCGCTGTCTTCCAGCATCGACAGGAAGAAGAACAGGATGATGATGACGGGCACGAAACTCACGACTGAGCCGACGCCGCCGAAAATCGCATCCACGACCAGCGACTGTACCGCGGGACTGACTTCCATGCGCTCCATGCCCGCGCCGATCAGGGCGCCGAGTGCGGAAATCCCCTGTTCAAGCAGGTCTTGCAGCGGTGCGCCGAGCACGTCGATGGTCAGCCAGAGGATGAGCGACATGATGGCAGCGAAGATGGGAAAAGCGGTCCATTTCCCGGTGAGGATGCGGTCTATGCTGCGGCTGCGCAGGTACTCCCGGCTTTCGCGCGGCTTGACCACGGTCTGCGCGCACAGCCTGCGGATGAAGGTATAGCGCATATCGGCGATGGCGGCGGCCCGGTCCAGTCCGCGCTCCTGCTCCATTGTGGCGATGAGCCGTTCGATATTTTCCTTTTCCGCCGGCGGCAGCCCGAGGGCCTTCTCCACCCAGGCGTCCCCTTCCACGAGTTTGGTAGCGGCGAAGCGGACGGGCAGTCCCGCGGCGGCAGCGTGGTCTTCGATGAGGTGCATGACGCTGTGCAGGCAGCGGTGTACGGCGCCGCCGTGGTCGTTCTTGTCGCAGAAATCCTGCCGCGCCGGCCCTTCCTGGTAGCGGGCTACGTGCAGCGCGTGCTCCACCAACTCGTCGATACCCTCGCCCTTCGCTGCGGAGATGCCGACGACCGGGATACCGAGGATGCGTTCCATCTCATTGATGCGGATGGAGCCGCCGTTGCCCCTCAGTTCATCCATCATATTGAGCGCCAGTACGATCGGCACGTTCAATTCCATCAGTTGCAGCGTCAGGTAGAGGTGCCTTTCCAGGTTGCCCGCATCTACGACATTGATCAGGCCCCGCGTGTCCGGAGCCAGGATGAATTCCCGGGAGACGAGCTCTTCCGCCGTGTGGGGGGAAAGGGAATAGATGCCCGGAAGGTCCGTGATCGTCGTGCCCGGATGCCCCTTGACGGCGCCCTCCTTGCGGTCTACCGTCACCCCGGGGAAGTTGCCCACGTGCTGGTTGGAGCCTGTCAGGGTATTGAAGAGCGTGGTTTTTCCGCAGTTCTGCTGGCCGGCGAGGGCGATATTCACAGAGGTGCCTTTCGGCAGGGGATTCGCGTGGTCGCGGGAATGGTATTTTCCGCCTTCCCCCAGGCCCGGGTGGGCGTTGTGGTCGTGAAGGTAAGCGTTGTAGCCCTGGTTCTCCCCGTTGGCATCGACGCTGCCGTCCTCCGGGCCGGGAACGGCTTTTTCTTCCTCCTCCCGTACGGCGATCGCCGCAGCGTCCGCCTTGCGCAGACTCAGCGCGTAACCGCTGACCTGGAGCTGGATCGGATCGCCGGAGGGCGCCCGGTCCACTACTTTCAGCACGGCCCCGGGAATCAATCCCATTCCCAGGAGATGCATCCGCACCGCCCCCTCGCCGCCGACCGTTTTCACGACGGCGGATTTCCCTATTTTGAGTTTATCCAGTGTAGGCATAGATTACATTTCCATCATCTGCAAAGTTAGTATTTTTGGAATAAAATCGTTATTTTTGTAGACCTTATACATTTCTTTTCAAGATGCCGGAAGTCAGCGTAATCATCGTGTGTATGGACAGGTTGGATAATCTTTATCCCTGCCTGAACAGCCTGATGTCACAAACGACACTTTCGTGCGAAATCCTGGTGGTCGCATATCGGTTTTCGGCAGAACACCTTTCCCAGGTAAAAATCGATTTCCCTACGGTTGAATTTATTGTCAGTGATCAACTTCGCGGCTTCTCTGAAAACAACAATCTTGCGCTTCGACGGGCAAGGGGAAAATTCTGCTTTGTCCTGAATGACGACACGGAGATGCATATGCCGGTCGTTGACCGGCTTGTAGATGATATTGAAAAACTCCCGGAGCGTACCGCCATCGTCAGCCCGAAACTCGTCAATGCCGACGGATCCCTGCAACTTTGCGGAAGACCCCCGTATCCCGCTTACAAATACGTACTTCAGCAGTGGCACCTTTACCATGAACCGATTGACAATGGGACCGGGCTCTTCCGGACCTTTCATATTTCTGGTGCGGCATTCCTTATCAAGACGGAGGTATTCAAGCAGATGGGCTGGTTCGACGAGAGATATTTCTTTACGCCGGAAGACATTGCCCTTTCTGATAAACTGGGAAGAACCGGATTCGGAATTTGGTGTGACGCTGACGTGGAAATCGTCCACAAATGGCGGACCACGGCAACCCCGCTTGCGCCGGCATTGCGCCCTGCATCTATCCGTGGAAGCCTGATTTTCTTTTCGGGCGGGAACCCCCTGAAGTATTTCCTTCTCGGCTTGGGCGTCTGGGCCGCCGAATGGGTGAAAATGATTTTTGCCTGCATCCGCGGGAAGAAACAGGAGCAGTTGACATACAGGAACAATACGCACAGCATCTTTACGCGCAAATCCCCGAAGGAACTGTTTGAACGCTACCGCTGATGAAAAAAGAATTGCCGCAGTCCCAAATATTGGTGGTCATTGTCACGTACAATGGTATGTGCTGGGCTGAACGCTGTGTCGGTTCCGTGCGGGCTTCATCTGTGCCCGCCGATATCCTGGTCATAGACAACGGCTCTACGGACGGAACGGCGGAATGGATGCGGGAACACGGCGTGGAGGTTCATTCATGTCCCGATAACCCGGGTTTTGGAGCGGCGAACAACATCGGCCTGAGAATAGCGCTCGAAAGGGGCTATCCTTTTGTCTACCTGTTGAATCAAGATGCCTGGGTGTTCCCGGACTGCCTGGCCCGGCTGGTCGATGCTTTTCGGAGCGCACCGGATTTTGGGATTTTAAGTCCTGTCCAATACGACGGAAGCGAGAAGCGTCTTGACAGAAATTTTGAAAGGCATTGTGCGGGTGTGCTGCGGGAAGGATGTCCCCATCCGGTCAAGGTCTGTTTTGTTATGGCTGCACATTGGCTCATTTCCTCCGATTGCATCCGGACGGTCGGCGGCTTCTCTCCGGTGTTCAATCAATATGGGGAGGATGACAATTACCTGCACAGGGCCGCTTTCTGGGGGTACAATGTCGGCGTTGTCCCTGCTGCCGGGGCCGTGCACGACCGGCAGAACCGTCTGGATTCCAGAGAACGCCATACGCGGCTCAAATGCATTGCTTCCGTCGTCAAAATCCTCGACCCGCGGCGTATGACCCTTCCCGTGTTTTTGTTTGAATTCCTGCATCTTGTGCTGATGGGCTTTTATCGCCTGAGCATCACCCCCTGGCGCAAGGCAGTTGAAATTTGTCGCCGATATCCGGATTTGATGAAAGCCAAGGCGGAATCCAGACAGAAAGGAGCGTTTCTATGAATCCACGGGTCTTTGCCGTCATTGTCTGTTACCATCCTGAAAAGCAACTTCTGGACCGCTGTCTTGAGGCTTTGCGGCTTCAGGTGGAAAAAATCATCTGCATAGACAACACGGAAAACAACCGGGGGATTGCCGCAGCCCTCAACGAGGGCTTCAGCGCAGCCGCTTCAGAAGGGGCTGACTGGATTCTCTCGATGGATCAGGACAGTATACTGCCTCCCGATGCTGTTCAAGTTATGCTTCAGTGTGCCGACGGGGATTCGCGTATTGTGCAGATAGGGCCGCAATGGGACGATAACTTGGCCCGGGGCGGTTGTCTTGATGTCCCTTTTGTCATTACTTCAGGTTCCTTGCTGAAGACTTCCGCCTGGCAGGACGCAGGACCGTTCCGGAAAGATTATTTCATCGATTTTGTGGATGTGGAATATTCCCGGCGGCTTCGGGACCGGGGATTCCGCGTGGTGTGTTGTCCCCAGGTCAGGATGGAGCACCACCTGGGAGAGGGTTTGTTGGGCTGGAATATTCTGGGGAAAAAGCGCCTGGCCTATATAGGGCATCATCCCCAAAGAATATACTATATGTTGCGTAACGCCCTGTTGTTTCATCAGGAATATCCTTCTCCGGAGTCCCGGAAACTGTTGTCGCGGCTTGAAAGAAGCATCGCGCGTATGCTGCTTCAGGATTCCCGTAGAAGAGAAATCCTGCGCCAGGTGTGCAGGGCGTACAAAGACTTCCGGATGGCTAAGAACAACGTATGAAAAAACTTGCCGTATATACCTGTATCGCCGGCGGATATGACTCTTTCCCGCAACACCCCGCCATCCATACGGAGGCGGATTACTGGTGCTTTGTTGCCAAGGGAGAAAAAACCAGCGACCGCATCGGCGTTTGGAGGATTGTGGAATTGGACGAAAAACAACCTTCCCCGACGCTTCTGTGCCGTTATGCGAAAACGCATCCGCGCATCCTTCTGCCCGATTATGAATATACGTTGTGGGTCGATGCCAATGTTGACATTATGCAAAACGGACTGTTTGAGGTCATTGACGAAAAAATGGTTTCAGGTATCTTGCTGTCCGGAATCAGACACCCGGAGACGGATTGTGCCTATGAAGAGGCTGTCCGCGTAGTCCATAAAGGAAGGGAGAAAACGGCCAGGGTGCTGCGGATGATTTGCTTTCTCCATCATCAAGGCCTGCCCAGGCATTACGGTCTGTTTGAAACCGGCGTGCTGCTCCGTCGAAGCGGAGGAGACGCTTCTGTCCATCGCTTCGATGCGTGCTGGTGGGCGTTGATTTCTCGGATTTCCTGCCGCGACCAACTCTCGTTTTCCTTCTGTATGAAGCAGGCGGGTCTTGCGTGGGATACGCTGGTTCCTGCCGGGGCTGATGTGAGGAATCATCCTTTCTTCTCCTATCGGACCCACAGTGTCCCGCCTCCGAAAAGAAGTTTTCTTTATCGTAAAACCCACGGCCTTTTGGTGGCCTTGACCCGTTGGTATGCAGAACGCTGAAAATTCCGCCAATGTCCGGATAGCGAAGAACACCGTCTTTATCTATATCCGTATCATCGTCACCATCCTGGTGGGGTTGTTGACCTCGCGTCTTGTGCTGCAGGCGCTCGGAGTGGACGATTACGGACTGTACAATGTTGTCGGCAGCACCGTTGCCCTGTTTAGTTTCATTACGGTGTCGCTGGCCGCCACGACCCAGCGCTTCATCAATGTGGAGTTGGGAAAGGCCGGGGGAGACCCCCGGCGCGTCTTCAATGTCTGCCACGTCATCCACATCGCCTCCGCCGCCCTGCTTTTCCTGCTGACGGAGGTCATAGGCGTCGTGTATATCCAGCACTGGCTGAATGTAGCGCCCGGAAAGGAGCCGGACGCGATGTTCGTCTTCCAGGTGAGCGTGGTCGCGGCCTGCCTGGGCATCGCCAATGTCCCTTTCCAAAGTATGCTTGCGGCCTTCGAACGTTTCCGGGACCAGGCGCTGGCGGATATCTTCTTCACGCTGGTGAAATTGGTGCTGGTGGTGCTGCTCCTGTTCTGCCGTGGGAACCTGATTCGCATTTATGCCGTTTTTATGGCTGTCAGCAGCATTCTTTCCTTTGTCTTTTACCATGGATACTGTTACCGCAGGTGGAAAGGCATCGTACGCTGGAAGTTCGTCCACGGCTGGAGTGCCTACCGGGAGCCGCTTTCTTTCAATAATTACAACCTGCTCTCCGCAGGGGCGAATGTCGTCAAGTGGCAGGGCGGCCATATCCTTTTGAATTATTTCTTCGGGACGGCGGTCAATGCCGCCAACGGAATTGCCAATCTGGTGGCTTCTTACGTGGAACGCTTTACCGGCAACATCGCCACCGCTGCCGCACCGCAGATTATCCAGAACCACAGCGGGAACAATACGGTCCGGGCCCGGTATCTTACCCGTACGGTGAGCCGGATGAGTCTGCTGGTCAACCTGATGGTCTTTTTTACGCTGATGCCCGACCTGGATTTCCTGCTGGGCCTTTGGCTGGGAACGGGCCTGCCGGACGGGGCCGCGGCCTTTACCCGCTGTACTCTGATCCTCGGCCTGGTCAGTTCCACTACGGCGGGGCTTTACCAGATGATCAATGCTTCCGGGAAGATCAAGTGGTTCAAGATCCAGTATTCGGCCCTGTACTTTGCCGCGATGGCCCTGTCCTTTGTCATCTACCGGGCCGGGAATGTCCCCGCGCATACGCTGCTGCTGGTTTTCCTTGCCGCTGATGCGCTTTCCCGCGTGTTGACCCTCATCCTTTGCCGGACCATCCTGCACTATCCCGTCAGGGAGTTTATGCGCAGCGCCTATCTTCGCCCGGCGGTCATCACCGTCCTGATGTGCCTCTTTATGCTGGGATACAGGAGATTGCCGCTGTCCGGGACGGCGGCCCATCTTGCCGGGACCGCCCTCGCATTCCTCACCGTTTCCCTGCTGTCTTATTTTATCGGTCTGGAAAAAGGGGAGCGACGGCATATTCAGGCTACCTTATCCAGAAAGTCCTTTCATACCCTTAGGAAACTGCGGATGCGTTTTACCCCGTCCCGGCAGCTTGCACGGGACCTTGCGCGCGATGGCTGGGAAGCCAATCTGAAACAGCCGAAGGATATCAATGAGAAGATTCTGTGGCTGATTTCCCACAAGGCCTCCAGGGGCTGGGGGCGTTATGCCGATAAAATCGCTGTCCGGGAGTACCTTGCCCGCTGCGGCCTTCAGGAACTGTCGGTCCCGCTGCTCGGCGTCTGGAAGCGGGCTGCCGATATTCCTTTTGCCGCCCTCCCCGAGAAGTTCGTGCTCAAGTGCAATCACGATTCCGGCTCGACGGTGGTGGTGGACAAGGGGAAAGGGGTGGACGAGGCGGCCATCCGCGCTTCCCTTGACCGGGCCCTTAAGAAGAAGTTCGGATATATCGGCGGAGAGCGCTTCTACAATGAGATTCCTCCGCGCATCCTGGCTGAGCCCCTGCTTGAACCAGATCCCGGCGCGAAAACCGTTCCGGACTATAAGGTCTGGTGCTTTGACGGTGTCCCGAAGTACATCTGGGCCTGCTATGACCGTACCGGGGAAGAAGTTGCCGTCAGGCTTTACGATACTTCCTGGATGCCCCACGACGAAAAGGTGCAACTGGTCAGTCATTGGCACGATGCCGGAGACCGGCCGCGTCCAAAGCATCTGACGCGGATGCTGGAAGCCGCTTCCCGCCTCTCTAAGGGCTTCCCCGAGGTTCGCGTGGACTTTTACGAAGCCGGCGGGAAGCTATATTTCGGAGAGATGACCTTCTCATCGATGGGAGGCCGTATGGAATATTATACCCCGCAGTTCCTGCGTGAACTGGGGGATTATTGCAAATTGCCCTATGAACAAGACTGAGTTGCTTCGCCTTTACCCAACGCCCTTCTATCTGTTTGATGAGGGTGCCTTCAAGGACAATCTCGCCCGTTTGCTGGGGGAATTCCGGGCTTTTTGGCCGGAATACACCCCTGCCTATTCTTTCAAGACCAATTACACGCCCTATATCTGCAACCTGGCCCGGGAAGGAGGCTGCCTGGCGGAGGTCGTCTCCGATATGGAATATTCCCTGGCGAAGAAACTGGGTTTCCCGGACCGGGAAATCATTTATAACGGGCCCTTCAAGGGACCGCTTTCCCGGGAACTGCTGCTGGGCGGCGGTATGCTCAATGCCGACAGTGCGGACGAAGTGCGCCGTCTCTGTGCCCTGGCCGCCTCCCGGCCGGAACAGTCTTTCCGCCTGGGGCTGCGCATCAATCTGGATATCGGCGCGGGTTTCGTCTCCCGTTTCGGAATGGAGGTGGACAGCCGGGAACTGCGCGATGCCCTCTGCGCCATCGAAGCCTGTCCGAATCTGACCGTCAGCGGTCTGCACTGCCATATCAAGGCGCCCCGGGATCCCGAATCCTGGTATAGGCGCGCCGAGGTGATGATTGCCGCGGCGGACCGTTACATCGACGGAGTTCCCGAGTATTTCAGCCTCGGGAGCGGTATGGTGCCCGGGCGATATGACCAGACGGCGGAGGAGTGGGCTTCCTTCAAACCCTCCTGGCACGAATTCGCCGAAGCGCTTTTCGCTCCGTTCGCGGCCCGATATGGCGGCTCAGGCCCCCGTCCCCGCATCTTCACGGAACCCGGAAGGGCGCTGATAACGCGTTTTGTTTCCCTCTTTGCCCGGGTGGACAGCATCAAGGCCGTTCAGGACCGGGTGCTGGCGACTACCGACGGCAGTTTCCAGAATATGGGAGAAATGTGTACGATGGCGCGCGTCCCGGTAAAACGCTATCCCTGCGGTGCGGAAGAGACGTATTATGACCGTCTCGACATCATGGGTTATACCTGTCTGGAGCAGGATGTGATGTGTCCTGCCTATATCGGTCCGATGGCGGTGGGGGATATCGTGGAATTCCCAAACGTGGGCGGTTACTCGCTGGTCTATAAACCCCAGTTCATGATTCCCCAGTGCGCGATGTACGCACTGCTTCCGGACGGAGGCGTCCGCACGCTGATGCGTGCCGAGACCTTTGACGATATTTTTTCCCGATTTGATTAAAGTAGACCCTGCGGAACGGCGAGGTCAAGCGTCCGGGCATCGGGGTCGACGTCCAGGACCAGGTCCTCGTGCAGGGGGATCAGCGTTTCGCCGATGCGGAGGCAGGGGTTTCCGGGAATCAGTTCCATCGCGTCGATGACCCCGATCCTGCGGCCCCGGTCGAAAAGCGTCCAGCCGGTAAAATCCTCTTCCTGCGCATCCTGCGTGCCGTCGGCGCTGAACACCGCCCGGCCGACCAGTTCCTCGCCGTCTTCCAGGTTATGGCAGCCGGTCAGGTGCCAGACGGCGCGGCTGCCGCCCTTGGGCGTGCTGCGTTCGATAAAAAAAGGAACCGGCAGTCCATCGAAAACGATGAATACCGGTTCCGTCGTGCTCATTTCCTGCAAGTCGAAGGTGGAGGATCCTCCCACGAGGACATCCCCTTCTTTGCCGTAGGCCTTGAGGATTTTGGCAATCTGGAGCATTAGGCTTCAGCGGGAGCCTCTGCAGCCTCTTCAGCAGCGGGAGCTTCCTCTGCGGCCTGCTCGGCCTCTGCGGCAGCCTGCTGGGCGGCGAGTTCCGCAGCCTTGCGGGCGATAGCCTCGGCACGGGCCTCGTTCACCTTGGCCTCTTCAGCCTTGGCGGCCTTGCGGGCCTCGATGGCGGCATTCTTGATGCCGGTCTTCTTGGCCTCGATCTTGGCATCCCTGTCGGCCTTCCAGTCGTTCCACTTCGCGTCAGCCGCCTCCTGGGTCAGGGCTCCCTTGGCGACACCACCGTCCAGGTGATGGCGGAGAAGGACACCCTCATAGGAGAGAATGCGGCGGGCGGTAAGCGTAGGCTGGGCGCCGACCTTCAGCCACGCCAGGGCGCGCTCGCTGTTGAGAACGATGCTGGCGGGGTTGGTGTTGGGATTGTACGAGCC
>LXOW01008640.1_pt1 | contig 53154 bp, 39 predicted proteins | sample 1368591 | NCBI WGS metagenome assembly LXOW01 (sample SAMN04884650, study PRJNA319009) | bovine gut metagenome | isolation source: Cow rumen | host: Bos taurus | place: Italy: Legnaro (PD) | collected 2014-07-09
GGCGAACTGACCACATCGTTCAGCAAAATGATGGGACTATTCGGCCAAGATGCCAAAATCATCGTGAATGAGCAGGGACTACTCGAGATGATGATTGACGAGCACCACGTACGCGACTTTCACCAGATTGAGCTGAAGAACTACATCGGTAAGATCAACGAGAACGCAGACATCCCCGGCGGCGCGTCAACCATCTACAAGAAGACATCGGTTGACCTTCCGTTCCCTCTGACCATCCATTTCGACGGAGTGAACAACTACCTGGTAGAAGAGCGTCTGGACAGCATGGTGATAGATTTAGCACGTTTCACCACACGCATCACTCCGATCAACCTGAACATCAGTGACGGAGACATCCAGAAGGTGACCATGAAGCTCGGTCCGCAGTTCCGCCGCGCCAAAGGTACGGAGATTGTCCTGCCGGACTTCCATCTGGGCAGCGACGTGCCCATCGAGATAGACGACTTCTCGCTGGTAATGATGAAAGACGTGAACGCCGACCCCGGCAACACCAACGTAATCAACACAGCCGAAATAACATTCGTACTGACCCTGAAGACCGGTCAGGATGTAGTCGTTTCGTCGTCATCGAAGCTGAACTTCCTGTTTGAGGTGGAGATGATGTCGTACAATGCACTGTACGGATACTTCCGTCCGGGTGAAGAGACGAAGGACTCCAGCGTACTGGAGGTTCCGATCTCCATGCCGGGCAACTACCCGTTCGTCATGCCCGCCAAGGAACCAGAGATAACCCTGGCATTCACCTACGGCATGTCGATGCCTCTGGAGGTGTATTTCAACTACATCAAGGCTATTCACCCCAATAACGAGGAGACATTCGCCACATGGGACGGCAGCAAGACCACGACAGAGACATTGCGTAACATCCTGCCCGTTGACGCTCCGCTTAACGACAGCGCACAAAGTTCGATCATCCTGAACAAGAGCGCCAACAGCGGTGCCGTTGACCGGTTCTTCGAGAAAGAAGTGACCGACATGGCATACAACTACGAACTGATGATCAACAAGACGGAAGCAGACAAGAGGGGCATGAAGCAGTTCCGTCTGACCAAGAACACGAACTTCGTGATGGACTTCCACTTCAAGATGCCGTTTAACTTCAAGAAAGGTCTGGACGCCACCTATGCCGACACAATCCGTGATATCCAGCTGGAAAAAGCTTCGCTGGATTCACTGGCAGCCATGAGCGGCGGTATAATCACCAAGATTGAAACAGCCGAGCTGGCACTCTATCTGGTAATCACCAACGAGATACCTGTGCAACTGCTGTTGGACATCGAGTTCCTGGACGAGAACGACCAGGTGCTACCGATCACACCGCTGAAGAACGTGAAGATTGCGCCTGCTGATATGAAGAGCCTCACCGATATCACACCTACCGCCAGCACGGCTACGATGAACATCCACACCAAGGACTTCGACCACCTGTCCAAGACGCGCTCCATGCGCATGCTCATACGCATGGGTGACGACCAGAAGGAATCGGCGTTCCCTGCCAACAAGAAACTGAGCATCAAGATAGGCGTGACCGGTGACATACAGGCTGCACTCAGTCTGGAGCTGGGCAAGAACAACAACAAAAAGAACAAATAATCATAGGAGGACAAAACAATGAAACAATTATTTCGTTCCACAGCTTTAGTCATTGCCCTCCTCATGAGCGGCATGGCTCTCCAGGCACAAGAGGTGAACACGCTTTACTTCCTGGAGAACGCTCCGCAACGCAGCCAGTTCAACCCAGCACTGATGCCGGTCAGCAGCGGCTACATCATCTTCACCCCGCTGGGCTACACCAGCATGTGGGTAGGAAACAACGCCCTGACAGTAAGTGACATATTCTATACCCGTAACGGTCAGACCATCACCGCGCTCAACAAAGGCGAGACAGAGAAACTGATCAAGAAGCTGCACAACAACAACCTGAACAGTCTCGACTTGACAACCACCATCCTCGGGTTCGGCGCACGCACCAAGAAAGGCGGCTACTTCCACGGAGGCATCTTCCTGCGTGCAGACGTAGGCGTGAACATCTCCAAGAACATGGCTACAGCGTTCCTCACCCCGCAGGGTATAGGTATAGACATGACCAAGCCGATATCCATGTCGGGCTTCAGTGTCAATGCCCAGGCATACATGGAAATCATGGGCGGCTACACGCGTCCGCTGAATGACCAATGGACGTTAGGCGGCAAGCTGAAGTTCCTGCTCGGTCTGGCCAATGCCCGCATGAACGTTGACCAGCTCACCATCACACCTGGAGCCAACGGCACGAACGCTACCATCGCCCTCAACGGTGACCTGAGTCTGGCCACTCCGGGTGCTATCGATCCGGCCGCCCTCCTGCCGGCTGAAGGTGAAGGAATGTTCGAGAACATGGACGCCCGTATCAAACGTGCCACCGAGCCGCTCAACAACGGCAAGATAATGGACATGATCAAGCCTGCAGGCTACGGTGCAGCCATTGACTTCGGTTTCACCTACAAGCCTATCAAGTACGTGCAGATCTCCGCTGCCATCAATGACCTGGGATTCATCTACTGGACCAACGGTCTGAAAGGCAACGTTACGGCCGACATGCCGTTTGACGGTATAGGTACCGTTGAAGTGCAAACCGGTGAAGACGGCAAGTTTGACGGTCAGGGTATATCCGACCAGATCAGCGAGCACATGCAAGGCTACCTGAAGGGTATCAAAGGTTCCGGCACACCCAGCGGCTACGCACGCATGACGCGCGCTCATCTTAATGTAGGTGTGGACGGACTGTTCTGGGACAACCGCGTAGGTGTAGGCATCCTGTCGCAGACCAAACTGTACAACAAGAAAGTGTATGAGGAACTGACGCTGGGCGGCTTCTTCCGTCCGGTGAACTGGTTCAACCTCGCCGTGAGCTACTCCATCCTCAACGGCCATGGCGGCAATGTCGGTGCAGCCCTGGGCTTTGCGCCGTACGACGGTATCATGCTGACTCTGGCAACGGACTACATCCCCTGCTACTATGCAGACATGAGCCCTCTGACAAACAGTTCATCAAAGCAGTACTACCTGCCCTACAAGACTCCGGGTGTCAACGTTGCCTTCGGCTTCAGCATCGTATGGGGCACGAACAAGAAGCGTGACGCCGACAAGGACGGTGTACTCGACAACCTTGACCTCTGCCCGAAGACCCCGCGTAACATCCGCGTGGATGCCTTTGGCTGTCCTGCCGACAGCGACGGTGACGGTGTGCCCGACTACCAGGATGAGTGTCCGGATACTCCGGCAGAAGCCTACGGCATGGTTGACTCCGTCGGTTGCCCCAAGGATAGCGACCTGGACGGTGTGCCTGACTACAAGGATCTCTGTCCTGACACACCGGAAGAGGCTCGCGCATCGGTTGACGAGAACGGTTGTACACGTGATACGGACAAGGACGGTGTACCTGACTACCGCGACGATTGCCCGAACACCCTGCCCGAGGCTGTCGACTATGTAGATGAGCACGGTTGCGACAAGGATAGCGACGGCGACGGTGTACCTGACTACCTCGACAAGTGTCCGGATACGCCGGAGGAGGCATTCAACTACCTGGACGAGTTCGGTTGCCCGCTTGACCTCGATGAGGACGGTGTGCCCGACTACAAAGACAAGTGCCCGCGTACCGTATATGCAGCACGTCAGTATGTGGACAGCTGCGGTTGCGACAAGGATAGCGACCTGGACGGTGTACCCGACTACCTTGACGAATGTCCGTACGTAGCAGGTGTGAAGGAGAACAAGGGTTGCCCGCAAGTTAAGCGCGCTGTGACCACCCTGCTCAAGAAAGCCATGACGGGTATCCAGTTCGAGACCGGCAAGGCGGTGATCGTCAAGAAGTCGTATCCTATCCTCGACGAGATTGCCAAGGTATTCAAGGAGAACCCGAACTACATCATCGAGGTACAAGGTCACACCGACAATGTAGGTAAAGAGGAAGTCAACCGCAACCTCTCCGAGAAGCGTGCCCAGGCCGTACGCGATTATCTCGTGAAGGCCGGCGTTGACAGTTCACACATGACAGCCAACGGTTACGGAAGCACCGTACCTATCGCCGACAACTCGACGAAGGCCGGACGAGCCAAGAACCGCCGTGTAGAGTTCAAGATTACCTTCGAGGAAGTGAACTACGAGATCATCAACGACCGCAATCCTGAAGCCGAACAGCCCGCAGCAGAACCCGCAGCTCAGCCAACCGCTGAGCCTGCGGCTGCTCCGGAGGCTGCTCCGGCGCAGTAAGAACTAACCGAAAACAAATAACATAATTCATTAAATATGGGAAGAGCATTTGAATATCGCAAAGCGACCAAACTCAAACGTTGGGGTCACATGGCCCGTACATTTACCAAGTTAGGAAAAGAAATCACGATAGCAGCCCGCGAGGGAGGTCCGGATCCGGACAGCAACCCGCGTCTGCGTACACTCATCCAGCAGTGCAAGAAGGAGAACATGCCGAAGGACAACATCGACCGCGCTATCAAGAAAGCGACCGACAAGTCGTACGAAGGCTACAAGGAAATCAACTACGAAGGCTACGGTCCGCACGGCATAGCCATCTTCGTGGAGACGGCTACGGACAACAACATGCGTACCGTGGCGAACATCCGTTCGTACTTCACCAAGCACGGCGGCACACTCGGCACACAGGGTTCGCTGCAGTTCCTGTTCGACCGCAAGGCATGCTTCACCGTCACGATGAAGGACGGCATCGACCTGGACGAACTGGAGCTCGAGCTCATCGACTTCGGTGTAGAGGAACTCGGCGTGGATGAAGAGGAGAACACCATCGTTCTATACGCAGCCTTCGACCAGGCTTCCGCATTGCAGAAGTACCTCGAGGACAACGGCTTTGAGATCCAGTCATGCGAGTTCGTTCGCATACCGAACGACACGAAGACCCTGACCGACGAGCAGCGTGAGTCCGTACAGAAACTCATCGACCGCATTGAGGAGGACGAGGACGTGCAGAACGTGTTTACCAACATGGCTGATTAGTTTAGTGTTTAGAGTTTAGAGAAGTTGGAAAGTTTACAGTTTATCGTTGACAGACAATGATTATAAACGAATATTTCTCTCTTACCGAGCGTCAGGCTGAGCAGTTTGCTCAGCTTGACGCCCTTTATCGCGACTGGAACGCGAAGATCAATGTCATCTCACGCAAGGATATAGACAACCTGTACGAGCACCACGTGCTTCACTCGCTGGCTATAGCCAAATTCCTGAAATTCACACCGGGCACAACGATAATGGATATCGGTACAGGCGGAGGCTTCCCGGGCATCCCGCTGGCTATACTCTACCCTGACTGCCAGTTTCTGCTTGTGGACTCCATCGGCAAGAAAATCAAAGTAGCCTCAGCCGTAGCCGAGGCATTAGGACTGACAAACGTGGAGTGCATCCAGGAGCGTGCCGAGGACGAGAAGCGGCAGTTTGACTTTGTGGTCAGCCGCGCCGTGATGCCTATGCCCGAGCTCGTGAAGCTCGTCCGCAAAAACATCAGCCACAAAAACCAGCACAACGCCCTGCCGAACGGCCTGATAGCCCTCAAGGGCGGCGGACTGGACAGCGAGATAGCACCGTTCAAACGCGTTGCGGAAGTTGTGCCTGTAACCAATTATTTCCCACAAGAGTGGTATAAAGGAAAATTCGTAGTATATGTTACGCTGTAAGACCTTTGTCTGCAACCCCTACCAGCAGTGCACCTATGTTGTCAACAAGGAGGGAGAGAAAAACTGCTTCATCGTGGATGCAGGTATGTACACGCCCGACGAGCAGCAAGCTGTCAGCGAGTATATCCGCCGTGAGCAACTGGTTGTAGAAGCCATCCTTGTGACCCACAGCCATCCTGACCATATATGCGGTCTGGAATGGTTGCAAAAAACCTATCCTGATGCTAAACTCGTGCAGTACACCGCCGGCAGTCCTGCACCTATGACCATCCGCCTATCCTCTTCCGCCTGCCAAATACTGCGGACTCCCGGGCATAAGGAGGACTGCCTATGCTACTATCTGCCGGATGAGGGCGTATTGTTCTCAGGCGACACGCTGTTCTACGGCTCGGTCGGCCGTACCGACCTGCCCGGCGGAGACTACATGACACTCATTGAGTCACTCCACCGGCTGATACAACTGCCGGCAGAGACAAAGGTCTATCCCGGCCACGGCGAACCCACCACCATCGCTCACGAAAAGCAATACAATCCGTTTGTCTGATCTTGGACAAACCGTTATCTGCGGACACGCAGATAGAGGACAAAGGCAATTATCAGGAATACTATGTTCGGCAGCCAGACGCTCATGAAGGGCGACATGACACCGGAAACGGAGAACGTAGTGCTGACAGTAGAGAAGAGGATATACAAGGCTGTCAGGGTTATGCCTATACCGAGGTTCTTGCCCATACCACCGCGCACTTTCTTACTGGAGAGGGTCACGCCCAGCAGGGTCATGATAAACGCACCCAGCGGCCCCGCAAAACGCGTGTACCACTCGGTCTCAAACGCCTTGACGTTACCGGCTCCGCGTTCTCGGAGTTTCTGTATATAGCTGTATAATTCCGGATTAGTCATCTGCTGTGCGTGCTCGGCTGTGTAGAACAGCTCCTCAGGCAGAACAGGAATGATAGTGTCCTTCGCCTGCCCCTGCACCAGATGTTCACGCATACCGTCGAACTGACGTTCCGTATAGTTCTCAAGCCTCCACGTATATCCTTCCACATGACGGATACGCTCCGCGATTATTCGCTGGGTGAGCGTCTTGCCCTCAAAATGCTCGAACGACGCCCGGTAACCGATGTGTGTACGCATCTGGAAGCTCTCGATATACTTGTCCGTGAAGGCCAGCATCTTACCCGAAGCACGGGGTATAACCCATCCGCCCAAGGCAAATGAGAATACGAACAGGAACGCCGCAGTCACCAGATACGGACGCAGGAAACGCTCATAACTGACTCCGGCAGCCAGAATGGCTATCACCTCGCTGTTACCCGCCATCTTCGATGTGAAGAAAATAACAGAGATGAAGATAAACAACTGGCTGAACATATCCAGATAGTACGGCAGGAAATTGAGATAGTAATCAAACACTATCTCCTTGAGCGACACCTGATTCTCGTAAAAGTCATCCATCTTCTCCGTCAGGTCAAACACAATGGCTATGCTCAATATGAGCACGATCGACAGGAAAAAGGTGCCGAGGAATTTACGGATAATATATAGGTCGAGGCGCTTCAAGAAGGGTGTTCTATTTCAAATTCAGGATTTCAAAATTACAGGCGTTGTTTCAAGCGGGGAAGGAGAGCTGATTTCCATGAATGGAAGTCACCGGCGAAGATATGCCGCCGCGCTTCAGAAACCAGATGCAGGTAGAACGCCACGTTATGGATGCTCAGGATCTGCAAGCCTAACATCTCTTGCGCGTGTATAAGATGCCGCACGTACGCGCGTGTATAGGCATGGTCAACCAGCGAAGTGCCCGACGGATCAAGTTCCGTAAAGTCATCCTCCCACTTCTTGTTACGGAGGTTCATCACGCCGTTCATAGTGAAGATCATTCCGTTACGTCCATTACGCGTCGGCATAACGCAGTCGAACATATCCACGCCACGCTCTATCGCCTCAAGTATGTTCCACGGTGTGCCGACTCCCATCAGGTAGCGAGGTTTGTTCTCCGGAAGTATATCGTTCACCACCTCGATCATTTCATACATGGTCTGCTCGGGTTCACCTACCGCCAGGCCGCCAATGGCGTAGCCGTCACGATCAAGGTCGCGCAGGCGCTTCGATGCTTCCTGTCGTAAGTCGGCATAGGTGCACCCCTGCACTATAGGAAACAGGTGCTGCCTGTAGCCATACAGATCCTCAGTGCTGTCAAAGCGCGCTATACACCGGTCGAGCCAGCGGTGCGTACGCTCCATTGACTGCGTGGCGTAGGTCCTGTCAGCCGTACCGGGGCAGCACTCGTCAAACGCCATCATGATGTCAGCACCTATCAGACGCTCTATATCCATCACACCCTCCGGCGTGAAGAACAGTTTGCGGCCGTCAATGTGGCTGGAGAACTTCACGCCCTCGTCCGTCATCTTTCTTAAATCGGTCAGCGAGAACACCTGAAAGCCGCCAGAGTCCGTCAGGATAGGACGCGTCCACCCCTCAAACTTGTGCAAGCCGCCGGCTCGATACAGGATGTCCGTGCCCGGACGAAGATACAGGTGATAAGTATTGCCTAAGATAATCTGCGCCTTGATATCTTCCTCGAGTTCATAGCGGTGGATGCCTTTGACCGAACCGTCCGTACCGACTGGCATAAAGATAGGCGTGAGTATATCGCCATGGTCAGTATGCAGCACACCGGCACGCGGACCGACGGCTTGTGGCGAGGACTGTAGTTCAAAGAAAGTCATGATTCGAGATGTCGATATATCGAGATGTCGATATCCCGATCAGAGTTTGTTATTCACCGGAAAAACTATCGCCGGCTTGAAGGTCTTGGTTTCTTCAGGTGTCATGAGTGCATACGCCATGATAATCACCGTATCCCCCACATGCACCAGATGCGCCGCTGCACCGTTGATGCATATACATCCGCTACCACGTCTGCCGGCTATGACATAGGTTTCGATGCGTGCCCCGTTGGTGTTGTCCACTACCTGCACACGTTCGCCGGCATAGATGTTAGCAGCATCCATCAGGTCCTGATCGATAGTGATGCTGCCCACGTACTCAAGGTTGGCTTCCGTAACCTGTACGCGATGAATCTTCGATTTGAGTATTTGTAAAAACATAGCTTGTTGGTGTCAACGCACATTTTGCGAATGCAAAATTACAAAAAATACCGCAGATATGCAAATTTCTGCGGTATTTTTTCTTTGCAATCGTCTTTTATCTCCCAAACTTGCCAATTCCGTATTACTTTCCGATGCAGAATCGCGCAAATATGGTGTTCAACACTTCCTGCGAAGACACCTGTCCCGTTATCTCTCCCAAAGCGTCGAGCGCATCGTGCAGATCCATAGCAAGCAGTTCGCCGCTCAGTCCCTGCTGCAAGCCATCGCGCACTCCCTCGAGCGCCTCCTGTGCACGTGTCAATGCTTCATAATGGCGGATGTTACTGATCAGTACGCTGTCGCTGTGCTGCGTGAGACGGCCGACCTCCTGTTCCAGTCGTTGCATCAGCGGCGCTATCTGCTTGTTCTTTGCACTGATGTATATAAGATTTGAAGATTTGAGGATTTGAAGATTTGAGGATTGCAGATCGGACTTGTTCAGAACGCGCAGCCATACCTGGCGTTCGCCGAGCATGCTCTCGTCCACCACAGACTGCGGATCAGTGGCATCCAGGAGCTCAATCACGATATGTGCCTTGCGCAAGGCCTGCAGGCTGCGTTCTATACCCAATTGCTCTATCGTGTCACGGGTCTGGTGAATGCCTGCGGTATCTGTCAGGCGTACTAAAACTCCATTCAGGTTCATAGTGTCCTCCACCGTGTCGCGCGTCGTACCGCGAATGTCACTCACTATAGCCCGCTCGTCGCCCAGCAAAGCATTCAGCAGCGTCGATTTGCCGGCATTCGGTGCACCGACTATGGCCACCTGCACACCCTGACGGATAGCGTTGCCTTTCTCAAACGAATCCACCAGACCATGTATGGTGTCCGTGGCTCTCTGCAGAAGATTATTGAGTTCAGTGCGGTCAGCAAACTCCAACTCCTCATGATCCGCGAAATCCAGTTCCAGTTCGAGCAGCGAAGTGAAGGTGAGCAGCTGTTCACGCAATTCGCCTATCCTGCCGGACACGCCTCCGCGCAACTGATTGAGTGCTATATCTTTCTCCGCAGCCGACTGAGCAGCAATCAGGTCCGCTACAGCCTCAGCCTGTGCCAAATCCATCCGGCCGTTCATAAACGCACGCCGCGTAAACTCTCCGCGGTCAGCCATCCGTGCCCCTGCATCGGTCAGCCAGCGCAGCAACTCCTGCTGAATATACAGACTGCCATGGCAGGCTATCTCTACCGTATCCTCACCCGTGAACGAGTGCGGAGCACGCATCACCGTGCACACGACCTCGTCCAGCACAACACCGTCACGCGTAATTGTGCCGTAATGTGCACTGTACCCTACGGCGTCACGCAACTTATGCCGGCCGCAGAACAGACTGTCGGCTATACACAGGGCATCCAAGCCGCTCATACGCACCACGGCAATGCCTGCCGAACCAAACGGCGTGGCTATGGCGCAGATAGTATCCGATTGTAACAACTGCTCACTCATTTGTTCAAATTTTGGCACAAAGATACGAAATTATTTGCAAATAAGCAAATTTTTCCGTACCTTTGCAGCATTATTATGAAAACAACCCTTCTTGTAGTCGGCAAAACGGTCGGCAGCGAACTGCCGCAGATGATAGAGACGTACGTGCAGCGTCTGAAGCACTATATCCCCTTCGAAATCCAGGTCATACCTGATCTGAAGAACACCAAGAGCCTGAGCGAGACCCAGCAGAAGCAGTTGGAAGGCGACGCTATCCTGCGCGCTGTGGAAAGCAGTTATGTCGTTCTGCTGGACGAGCACGGCAAGGAGTACCGCAGTGTGACATTTGCAAGCCAGTTGCAATCATGGCTCAACACTTCCACACGCGGTCTGACATTTGTTATCGGCGGTCCGTACGGGTTCAGCGAAGCGGTCTATCAGCGTGCTGACGCAAAGATAAGCCTCAGCCAGATGACCTTCAGCCACCAGATGATCCGCCTGCTGTTCGTCGAGCAACTCTACCGCGCCATGACCATCCTCCGCGGTGAGCCCTACCACCATGAGTAAGGAAGTTTTTTGCACTTTTCCGAAAGTTGTGGGAATTCCCGAAATTTAGCATTTTTTCTTGATTACATTTGCATAATTCAAAATATTTTTGTAACTTTGCAGCGAAAAACATATTACAATCAAAAATTTATGCCCGAAGTTAGTCGTTTTTACGGAATTATCATTAAGATGTTCTTTAAGCCCAAAGAGCATGATCCGGCACACATCCATGCGCTTTATTAAAAATATATGGGTGTGTTTGATATTAATACTTTTGAGATGACTGAGGGGGATCTCCCTAATCGTGCTCAGAAAATGGTAAAAGAATGGCTAAACGAGCATAAAGATGAATTACAGGAGATGTGGAAGGCACAGATAATATATAAGTTCCCACCTTTGAAAGACTAATATGATGCCGCGAATTAAGTCATATCAACCGCTTGCAGATTTTCAGTTGCTCGTTTCTTTTGATGACGGGCGGAATGTGCGTTATGACGTAGCTGATGACATCAAGACGCTACCCGCATTCCGTGATCTCAAAACCGAGCACGGCTTATTTGAAAATGCCCAATTGGATGCAAGTCGCACATGTATCTATTGGAATGATCAGATTGATTTGCCAAGCGATGCCATTTATGAGTATGGCGTAACTTTGTAATAATACCGCTGCTACCGGCAGCGAAGAAATGATACGTCTATTGCCCGGGACGGAAAAGAAAGGGTAACATATCGGTGCAAGCGAGCACCATGATAAGCGTAATAAGCCGAATAGCTTGATTGTTTGAAACCCTAGACAAGTTCACAAACATCATTTATTCTTCAAGTACGGTTTATGCACGCTCACGTGTCAGCGTGAGTTTTCCGTGCATTTATTTGAAGAATAAAGGTAAGTCTAGGACCTCAAACAATCAAATGAAGCGAACGAAAGCGCACGCTTTTGTATTGTTATAATAAACATTTAAAACATAACAACTTAAAAAACTAAAAACATGAAACATTATGTATTTACTCTGTTAATCCTGCTCACGGGCATCGGAACAGTAAGTGCCAACATTATTAGCGGCACTTGTGGTGAGAACTTAAATTGGTCGTATGATACCAATAATCATTCACTCGTCATTTCCGGTACGGGTGATATGTATGATTATGAATACAGCAGTTGTCCATGGAACACCATTGCCAGTTCTATCACATCAGTAACACTACCAAGCGGACTTACAAGAATTGGCAATAATGCTTTTAAAGATTGTAACAATCTGACAGGCATAAGCATTCCCGAGGGAGTAATCAGTATTGGAGATTATTCCTTCGAAAATTGTTATACTATAACATCTGTTGTTCTTCCTAACAGTGTTGTTGAACTGGGGAGTGGCGCTTTTGAAAGTTGCGGCGATTTGTCCAATGTGGAATTGTCAAATTCGCTTACTCAACTCCCTTGGAGTGCTTTTTATTTGAGTGAGATCAAACAAATTACGATACCTGCATCAATTACGGCAATTGGTGAGCACGCCTTGGATAGATGTGAAAATGTTTATCTTGAATCTTCCGTACCGGCAACAATCTATTCCAACACCTTCAAGTCAGATGTACTTATTCATGTTCCCTGTAGTAGCGTGAGCACCTATCTATCCGCTCCAATATGGCAGTTTTTGAATATTATCGGGAACATGGACTACGAGTTTAGCCTCAACGCAGATGAAGGCGGAACAGCACGCATAACCAATAGTGTATGTGCCGCCAATACCGTTGTAATAGAGGCAACGGCAGAGACAGGCTTCCGTTTTACCGGCTGGAGCGATGGTAATACTGATAATCCCCGTGCTNNTACGGCACAATTCGAGCGATCATACACCGAATACCAAGTCAATCTTTCAGGCTTTTCGTATATGGAGTGCGAGCAGGGGACTTTCTATGGGCCAACTTGGTCGGGACAAATATTGGAAGGTTCGCATATCTATTTTAGAGCTATTAGCGATTGTGGTACATTTGCCGGATGGAGTGATGGATCAGAAGAATCCTACAGAAATATACAGATTACAAGTGACNNCGGGCATAGAAACTTACCAAGTAAGCATAACAGCCGGTGAACATGGCAGCCTGACGTACAGCAAAGTAGGTGCTGTAACGACCTGCGAAGGATTGATACAGACTCGTGCAATTCCTGATGAAGGATACCATTTCTACAAGTGGAGTGACGGGAACAAAAATGCTTGGCGTGAAATTGAAGTAACAGAAGATGTAACACTTGTTGCATATTTTGCAAAGGGCGAAAGAGGTGGATGGTTTGGTGAGGATTTGTCTTGGTCATACGAATCAGATATACGGCAGATAACTGTTCGCGGAACGGGTGAAATGACAGAACATGGCTATGGTTACATAGGATATTTCGAACAGGATGAATGTGTAGATGCAACAAAGGTTTTGATTGAAGAAGGTGCAACTAATATTAGCCAAAGTATCTTTAAATCGCTTCGCCACTTGCAAACAGCAGAAATTGCCGGAAGCATAACGCGTATTGAGGAAAGTGCTTTTGAGGACTGCAGAAGTTTGGAAAAAGTAACATTTGCTACTCCGTCAGCACTGAACAACATTGGCGATTGGGCATTCTACAACTGTCATACATTGCAAAATATTGTTATTCCTGAAAATGTGATGGAGATTGGCAATGGTGCATTCTACGGCTGTACATATCTAACCGAACTGATCTTGCCAGCTTCTGTACAAGCGATTGGCGATAATGCGTTTGCATTGTGTAGCCGCTTGAATAAAATAACCTCGAACGCCGTTGTTCCGCCTGCTATCGCCGACAAGACATTCTTTGAGGTGAACAAACTGACACCGGTCTATGTGCCGAAGAATAGCGTAAGCTCCTACAAGGCTGACCTATATTGGGGACGCATGAATATTGTCGGTTCAGAAACTGCCGTTGACAATTCTGTATTGAAAGCAGCTTTTCCGCGTAAGCTATTCATCAACGGCGAAGTGCTCATCCTCCGCGACGGAAAGACTTACACCATCCAGGGCGTAGAGGTGAAGTAAGGGACAATGGCTTATTGATTACATTTCAAGGCAGGGAGCAATCCTTGCCTTGATTTTGTTGTCTTGTCCTGAAATAAGTTGACACACTACAAAAATATCATGAGACAGTTGAGACACTTGATACTTTACTCGCCTCGCGCGGATGTGAGGGCGCGTAGATAGTTGTTCCTTGGTAGTTGTTTAGCACTTATCGGGGGCAAATCGCTCTGACAGTAGGATAACAGTAGCACCCGTTTACGTGTCGTTTACGTGTCGTTATCGACTCGTTATCGTCTCGTTGCCGTGTTTATCCCAGGCAATACTCGTTCCCATCACCTTATAATCACCTACCGTCGCACTACAATTTTGGATAATTGTAGGTAATTATTGACCAAAAGAAATAGATTTGGTTAATTTGCTCAATTTGTGAACGCAAGCAACAGTATAGCAATGCCGGGCATTTAGGCGATTGCTTTTCCGCAGAAAAATATCGCTAAAGCGATTTCCTTTTTTTAGTAGCATAGCCGCATATTCGTACAAGCCCGCATGCGACTATTCTATAAAAAATGCACTGCCGTGCTATTTTTCTGCGGAAAAGCTTGCAAATGTGCATTTTTTTTCGTACCTTTGTAGTCGCGTTTGGAAAAATGAAAATTGAAAACTGAAAACTGAACGGTTGAAAATCGAAAACTGAAAGGTTGAAACAGATATGAAGAACTTTGTAGAAGAGCTCCGCTGGCGCGGGATGCTGCATGACATCATGCCCGGCACAGAAGAGCAGTTGATGAAAGAGATGACCGTCGCCTACGTGGGTATCGACCCGACGGCTGACAGTCTGCATATAGGTCACCTGTGCGGCATCATGATGCTGCGTCACCTGCAGCAGTGCGGCCACAAGCCCATCGCCCTGATCGGCGGTGCTACAGGTATGATTGGTGACCCTTCGGGCAAGAGTGCCGAGCGTAACCTGCTGACGGAAGAGGTGCTGCGTCACAATGTAGCCGCCATCCGTGCCCAGTTGGAACACTTTCTTGATTTCAACTCTGACGCGCCCAACGCCGCCGAGCTGGTGAACAACTACGACTGGATGAAGGATTATACCTTCCTCGACTTCACGCGCAACATAGGCAAACTGATCACCGTCAACTACATGATGGCGAAGGACAGCGTGAAGAAGCGCTTCAACGGCGAGTACAGCCAGGGCATGTCGTTCACCGAGTTCACCTACCAGCTGCTGCAAGGCTACGACTTCGTTTATCTGAACGAGCACAAGAACTGCAAGCTGCAGATGGGCGGTTCGGACCAATGGGGAAACATCACCACCGGCACCGACCTCATCAAGAAAATCAGCGGCAACGAGGCGTTTGCGCTGACCTGCCCGCTCATCACCAAGGCGGACGGCGGCAAGTTCGGCAAGACGGAGAGCGGCAACGTATGGCTGTCGAAAGACTACACGTCACCGTACAAGTTCTACCAGTTCTGGCTGAACGTGAGCGACGATGACGCCAAGCGCTACATCAAGATATTCACATCCCTGGAGCGCGATGAGATAGAGGCGCTCATCGCCGAGCACGAGCAAGCGCCGCACATGCGTTCGCTGCAGAAGCGTCTGGCCAAAGAGGTGACCATTCTCGTGCACAGCGAGGAGGACTACAACGCCGCCGTAGAGGCCAGCAACATCCTGTTCGGCAACGCGACCGCAGAGACGCTGCACAAGCTGGACGAGCAGACATTCCTGCAGGTGTTTGAGGGCGTAGAGCGCTACGACATCAGCCTGGACGAACTCAAAGCCGGCATCGGCCCCTTGGACCTGCTGGCGGAGAAGACAAACATCTTCCCGTCGAAAGGTGAGGCCCGCAAGATGATTCTGGCGAACGGATTCTCGATGAACAAAGAGAAGCTCACCGACCCGCAGACACCGCTGACCGATGCAGCATTACTGAACGGCAAGTATCTGCTGTTCCAGAAAGGGAAGAAGAACTACTATCTGGTCATCGCCAGATAAAACTAGTCGCCTAGTCAACTAGACGTCTAGCCAACTAGCAAAAACATAACCCTAAAAAATAATACAATTATGGCAAAGGAAAACACTCCGACCCCGCATATTGGGGCAAAGTACGACGAAATCGCTAAGACAATGATTATGGCAGGCGACCCGTTGCGCGCCAAACTGATGGCAGAGCGATTCCTCGAGAACCCTGTTCAAGTCAATAATGTACGTGGCATGCTCGCTTTCACCGGCACATACAAAGGCAAAAAGATTACCGTTATGGGCCACGGCATGGGTATCCCGTCTATCGGTATCTACACCTATGAGTTGTTCAACTTCTACGATGTAGAGACCATCATCCGCGTAGGCTCGTGCGGCGCACGTCAGATGTATGTGAACCTGGGCGACATCGTTATCGCACAAGGCAGCTGCACCGACAGCAACTGGGATGCACAGTACAACCTGCCCGGCCACTTCTGCCCTATCGCTGACTTCGAGCTCTGCCGCAAGGCTGTGGAGGCTGCAGAGAAACGCGGCTACAAGTACCACGTAGGCAACGTCTTCTCCGCGGACATCTTCTACTGCGAAGACGAGCGCAAGAAAAACTGGACGAAGATGGGCGTACTGGCTGACGAGATGGAAGCTCCGTCACTGTACATGAACGCAGCACGTGCAGGCAAGAGAGCTCTCGTTATCTGCACAGTAAGTGACCACATCCTGACCGGTGAGGCTACCACCGCCGAGCAACGCCAGAACACCTTCACACAGATGATGGATGTAGCGTTTGACGTAGTTGAGCAACTATAGACCGCTGCACTGAAAGAGCAAAGACCGCTTCGCTAAAAGAGCAAAGACTAAAATGAATATCATCAAGACTCCCATAGAAGGACTGCTAATCATCGAACCCCGGGTGTTCAAGGACGCCCGAGGGTTCTTTGTGGAAACATACAACGAGCAGCGTTACCGCGAAGCCGGCATTGATGCACGGTTTGTTCAGGACAATATGTCGGCTTCCTGCTACGGCGTAGTACGCGGTCTGCATTTCCAACGTCCGCCGTTCACGCAGGCAAAGCTTGTGACCTGCATTGAGGGATGCGTACTGGACGTAGCTGTTGACATACGCAAGGACAGCCCCACATTCGGCCAGCATGTAGCAGTAGAACTCAGTGCAGAGAATCACAGGCAGTTCTTCATCCCAAAAGGTTTTGCACACGGCTTCAGCGTGCTGAGCGAACATGCGCTGTTCAGTTACAAATGCGATGAGTTGTACCACCCCGAGGCTGACGGTGGCATTCTGCTGTCAGATCCGTCACTCTCCATTGACTGGCGCATACCTGAAGCAGAACGCATCTTGTCTGATAAGGATACCAAGCATCCGTTGTTAGCCAATCTTGGCTACACGTTATAGAAACTAGTCGTCTAGCTGTCTAGGCCTCTAGTCAACTAGTAATTTATCGAAAAATGAATATCTTAATCACCGGCGCCAACGGTCAGTTAGGCAATGAGATGCGCATTCTGTCAGCACAGCATACGCAGCACACTTACCTGTTCAGCGATGTCATTGTTCCGGATGACAGTCCTGTCACCATCCATCCGCTTGATATCACGGATGAGGTAGCAGTACGTACTTTCGTCCGTGACAATCATGTGGACCTTATAGTTAACTGTGCCGCTTACACCAACGTGGACAAAGCCGAACAGGACGAGCCCACGGCCTTGCGTATCAATGCGGATGCCGTCGCTAATCTTGCACGCAGCGGCGCACGTGTCATTCATGTGAGCACAGACTATGTCTTCTCAGGTGATGAGCATCTGCCATGCCGCGAGGATGACCCTGTGGCACCGCGTACCGCATACGGACGCACCAAGCTCGCCGGTGAACAGGCATTGCTGCGTATACAGCCTGATGCCATTATCTTCCGTACCGCATGGCTGTATTCGGAGTATGGCAACAACTTCGTCAAGACGATGATTCGTCTCGGCATGACAAAACAGGAGATAGGCGTGGTGTATGACCAGATTGGCACGCCCACTTATGCCCTTGACCTCGCCAAAGCCATCTTCGCTGCCATCAATGCCGACGAGTGGAAAGGCGGTATTTACCACTATACCGACGAGGGCGTATGCTCATGGTACGACTTCACGCTGGCTATCCATGAGACATACAACACACTGGCTGCCGGCAAGATCAACTGTAAAGTGCGCCCCATACTGAGCGAGGAGTATCAGTATCTCACTCCCCGCCCCCACTACTCCGTACTAAACAAAGCGAAGGTCAAACAGACCTTCGCCCTAACTATTCCTCACTGGCGCGATTCACTCATCGCCTGCCTTCATAACATGTCACTCTAAGGTTGCTACCGGTTACCCCTACATGCACGTCATCAGACGGTAAGTCAGGTAGCAGGCATATACGAGCAGCAATACGGCTCCGCCCCAGCGCTTCACTTGGCGCTGGCGGTTTGTTTTTACGAACAGCCATACCAGAATACTGCCGGCCGCCACAACACAGGCATCCAGGACGATACCGTCGTAGGCTGGCAGCGGACGTACCGTGGCACTTGTGCCTAACACAAAGAACACGTTGAATATATTGCTGCCTATCACGTTGCCCAGAGCTATATCGCAATTCTTCTTGAACGCTGCAATAGCGGATGTTGCCAGCTCGGGCAGTGAGGTACCCAAGGCTACAACCGTCAGGCCGATGATGGCCTCCGACACACCCAGATTGGTGGCTATCTGCACGGCAGAGCGCACTATCATCTCACCGCCTATCACCAGTCCCGCCAAGCCGACAATCAGCAGAATCACAGCCAGACCGATACCTATCGGTTTGGCCACTTCGGCGGATGCTTCCACCTCATCAGGGTGATCCTTTGCGTGACGGAACGTGCTGTACAGGAAGTAGCAGAACAGAGCCAGCAGGATGATACCGCCCAGGCGGGATATACCCTGACCTTGTTCACCCAGCGGCGACTGTATGGTCACAAAGGCCAGCACCAGCAGGCCGGCAATGATGGAAAACGGGATGTCGAACTTACGCGAGCGCTCTTGTGAGGTGACGGGCCAGATGAGTGCCGTCACGCCCAGGATGACAAGCGTATTGATAATATTCGAACCGAGGATATTCGTGATGGCCAGGTCGGTCGAGCCCTCGGCCACCGACACCATGTTCACCACAAACTCCGGCATCGACGTGCCGAACGCCACGACCGTCAGACCGATGACCAGATCGCTGATGCCCGAAGCGTTTGGCGATAGCCGACGCACCGTCCACCAGCCAGTCTGCACCCTTCACCAGCAGCACCAGACCGATAATCAGCATCGCCGCCAGCAAGTAAGGGTTGGAGAGGCAATATGAGAGAATATTGTTCATAATTACTAGTTAACTAGTCGTCTAGAAGTCCAGTTGACTAGACGTCTAGTTCATTGATTAAACATTGAACAGGAAGTGCATGATATCGCCGTCCTGCACCACATAATCTTTCCCCTCTACAGCCAGTTTGCCGGCCTGCCGGCAAGCAGCCTCGCCGCCCAATGCAACGAAATCCTCGTACTTGATGACCTCGGCACGGATGAACCCGCGCTCAAAGTCCGTGTGGATAACGCCTGCGCATTGCGGCGCTTTTGCTCCTGCGCGGAACGTCCATGCACGCACCTCGTCGCTACCGGCCGTTAGGAACGTTCTCAGGTTCAACAGTGCATATGCAGCCTTTATCAGCCGGTTGACACCGGACTCCTGCAGTCCGATCTCCTCGAGGAACATCTGGCGTTCCTCATATGTCTCCAGTTCGGCTATCTCACTCTCAATCTTTGCGGCGACCACAAGCACCTCCGCCTGTTCGTCCTTGACCGCCTCACGCACCTGCTCCACATACGCATTGCCACTCACTGCCGAGCCCTCGTCCACGTTACAAACATACAACACCGGTTTGTTCGTCAGCAGGAACAGGTCATGCGCCGCCAGTTCCTCGTCTTTGTTCTGCAGTTCTACCGTACGTGCCGACTTGCCTTGTGACAAGGCGTCGCGATAACGGATATACAGTTCCAGAGCTGTCTTGGCCTGCTTGTCACCGCCTACCCGCACCTGTTTTTCTATCTTCTGTATCCGGCTCTCAATGGTCTCCAGATCCTTGAGCTGCAGTTCGGCATCAATAACCTCCTTGTCGCGCACAGGATTTACTGTGCCGTCCACATGGATCACATTGCCGTCATCGAAACACCTGAGCACATGGATGATCGCATCCGTCTCACGGATGTTGGCGAGGAACTTGTTACCCAGTCCCTCACCGTTGCTGGCACCTTTCACCAGTCCGGCTATATCCACTATCTCCATCGTGGTCGGGATAACGCCGCGCTCCGGATGACAGAGTTCGCCCAGACGGTTCAACCGTTCGTCGGGAACAGTTATCACGCCCAGATTTGGCTCTATTGTACAGAAGGGAAAATTGGCAGATTGCGCTTTCGCGTTGCTTAAACAATTGAACAGGGTGGATTTGCCTACATTCGGCAATCCGACTATACCGCATTGTAAAGACATATATTATCCTTAAATATATTTCATTAACCGTAAAAATCAGAACCCGGAATACACCACTTCCAGCTCAAGCTTGTAGATAGGATGCTGGGCGCTGTATATTTCAGTGGCAGTAAGCGACTGGTTATACCTCACATCGGTTATCGTGTAAGAAGATGACGTGGTCATAGTCGTTACACTTACCGGTACGAGCAGCATATTCAGTGAGCCGAACCTGTCCTCACGCAGTTGTTCGGTCAACAAGGTGGAGAGGTCAAACTCGTAGGAGTATGTGGTCACATCCTCATCATCCGTCTGCGACTGCAGGGTTGCGTACATCGCTATACTGTCAGACAGCATCATATTCTCATTAAAGAACCGGTCCAGGTCAGACCTGCGGATGAGCAGCATGGTCTGCGCCGGCTGCGCCCAGTCATCACGTGTACGCTGGGATGCAACACCGTCATAGTGATTAAGCACCGGCAATGTCAGGTGCGCACGGTTGACGTACGCGCGACGCGAACCTAACGTACCGGTCATCTTCTCTTTCATCGCAGCCATGGGGAATGTCAACTGCGTGTAGATATGGGCCGGCGATATTATGAAATTCGTATCCGTATTCTGTTCCAGCGCCTGCAGGTCACCGTCCAGCCATATATACCGGTTGAGCTGGCGTACCTCGTGATTAGCATACAAGCCTTTCATATCCTCCTCTATTACTGTTTCCACACCGGCACGCTCATAGGGGAAATGATAGTAGATACCCATATTCACATCCAGAATGCTCAACAGCGTTGCGCCACCGAACTCCGAGGTGATATATACACCCTTGAACAATTGGTTGAACGCCTCCTGCGACGAATAGTCATCCGCAGCAAACATCTTCTGAGCCCAATGATCGTTCAGACGCAGCGTAATCGTCGGGACATACTCGTTACTGGATGAGTAATATGTACTGTCCGTGTACCGTTTTGCCGTCACCACGACCGGATAATCCAGCATCTTTGTAGAATCTTCCAGACTGCAATAGACACCTATCGCTGTGTCGCTTCTGAGCGGCTCATTGTATGCAAAGGTCGCCCGGTCCATGGCATAGACATTGATTGCCAGCGGAGTATTCTCATCACCTTGGGCGTAACGGTAATACAGGAACAAGCACACCGAGTCCAGCACGGCGCCCTCCGGATAGCGGAACCCCACGGGGCAAGCCAACTGGGTCAGCAGATCGGCATGCAGATGACCGTACTTGCTGTCCAGTTCGCCGAGCATGAACGAGTCCGGCGTAGCCGTCACTGCTCCGCCACGCACTAATGATGATGTCAGACTGAACGTATCAGCACGCACAATGATGGAGTCCTCCGACTCCAGCACCGACGATCCGGCGCCCACCACATCATCCTTGCATGAAGAAAAACTGATTAGCAGGACTGCTAACAGGGGAAAAACAATCTTTATTTTCGAAATCATTTCTGCTCAAGCAATTCATTGTACAAGGTCATGTACTCTCCGGCATCCACACCCGCCATATTGCGCACATGCTTGCCTCTGTTCTCCGCATAGTTCGCCAAACGCGTATTGTACTGCGGCGTAGTGACAATCACCTCATCGGCATAGTCGATAGCCAGATGCATCAGCTCCTCATATCCGACCGGAAGACCTGCTATCGAACGCACATCGTTGCCCAAAACGCCGTCTATCATCAGTTTGTCGGCAAAATGCGAACCGAAAGGTGAACTGTACTCCATATCATCCAAAGTCACAATCACTTTCGAATCGGCAAAGAACGGCGTAGCCCCAAAAGCCTTCTTCACATAAAGAGGCACAAGAGCGGACATCCAGCCAGAGCACTGGATTATGCTCGGAGCCCAACGCAGTTTCTCCACTGTCTCCAGCGCACCGCGGCAGAAGAAGATTGTCCGCACATCGTTGTCGGAATATTCCACGCCGAAAGCGTCCTTCAGACCTCTGCGGTGCTGGAACAAGTCCTCGTTATCAATAAAATATATCTGGATGCGTGCCGACTGGATACTCGCCACCTTTATCAGCAGCGGATGGTCCACGTCATCTATGGACATGTTCATTCCTGACAGGCGGATTACGTCATGCAGTTGGTAACGGCGTTCGTTAATCTCACCGAACTTGGGCATGAAAGTGCGCGTCTCGTACCCGTTCGCCTGACAAATCTCAGGCAACATACGGTTCAGCAAACGCACGGGAGTCTGCTCTTCAAAGAACGGGCAAATCTCCTGGCTTACAAATAAAATACGGTTGGCACTCTTCATATCCGGTCCTCCATGTTTGGCCACAGGCACAAATTTTGTCACAATTCATGCAAAAACAGGCGCCTTATGGGCTAATTTAGGGCAAAGGTACAAAAAAAAATCGATTTTTGCAAATTTTTTATCAAAAAAACTTTTAATATTCGTATATTTTTTGTAATTTTGTAGGTTTTTTAAAAAGTCGTCATTTTTGACCCGCTAAAAATATGCAAATAATAACTACGAAAGCAGAACTGGAGCACAGCATCCAGGCCTGCAAGATGAAGGGGCAGACTATCGGACTCGTGCCGACCATGGGCGCTCTGCATGAAGGGCACGCATCACTCGTACGCCGTTGCGTGAGTGAGAACGATGTAACCGTAGTCAGCGTGTTTGTCAACCCCACGCAATTCAACAACAAGGAGGATCTTCAGAAGTATCCGCGCGACCTCAACCGGGATGCAAGATTGCTTGACAGCATCGGAGCGCATTTCATGTTTGCACCGGCTCCCGAGGAGATGTATACCGCCGAGGAGATGGCCAAGCCCTTCCGCTTTGATTTCTGCGGACTGGACACGATGATGGAGGGAGCCATGCGTCCCGGACACTTCAACGGCGTAGTACAGGTTGTTTCGCGTCTGTTCTATCTTGTTCGTCCCGACCGCGCGTACTTCGGCGAGAAGGATTACCAGCAGCTGGCTATCATACATTACATGGCGGAGCGCTCGGAACTCGCCGGTACATTCGGCAGTCTTCAGATTATCGGCTGTCCTATTGTCCGCGAGCAGTCCGGACTGGCTCTGTCGTCACGCAACGAGCGCCTGTCAGATGAAGAGAAACAGACTGCGCTCGGCATATCCCGCACCCTGTTTGCGTCACTCGACTGGGCGAAAGAGCCCGGCGCCACCGTACAGGCTGTCCAGCAGCGCGTCATAGATACCATCAACGCTATCCCAGGACTGGAAGTCGAATACTATCAGATTGTTGACCAGTCAACGCTGCTGCCTACAGGCACGTTTGAGCACGCGATAGGCTGCGTAACCGTATATTGCGGTCCGGTCCGGTTGATTGACAATATTAAGTACGCGTAAACGGAAGCACAATTTTTGTCGGACTACATCGAGGTTTTATAAAGGTCAAATCGGGGTTTTGTAAGGGTTTTATCAGGGTTGTTACATGAAAGTGCTTATTGACAGATATATTCCTTTTCTGCAAGGCGTCCTGGACGGCTTTGCGGAGGTGTGTATGCTTGAACCCGGGCAGTTCACGCCCGAGACGGTTCATGATGCCGACGCCCTCGTTATCCGCACCCGTACCCGTTGTGATGCGCACTTGCTGGATGGTTCGTCCGTACAGTTCATCGCTACAGCCACCATCGGTACCGACCACATCGACCTCAACTACTGCCGCATGCATAACATCCGCGTGGTCAGCTGCCCGGGATGCAACGCACAAGCCGTGTGCGACTACATTGAAGAAGCCATCTGCGAATCTTCAAATCTTGAAATATTGAAATCTTCAAATACTCCGACCCTCGGAGTGGTAGGAGTCGGCCATGTAGGTTCTCTGGTTGCGGCAATGGCTGAACGCCGGGGTATGCAGGTGGTGCTCAACGACCCGCCGCGCGGACTGAACGGCGACGTCACCGGCTGTNNGTCACCGGCTGTGACATCATCACATTCCACACGCCCCTCACACATGACGGGCAGTACCCGACCTACCATCTGTGCGACGAGAGTTTCCTCAAACGCTGTCAGCCCGAGGCACTCATCATCAATGCAGCACGCGGCGGTGTGGTGGACGAGCAGGCACTACTCAGTAGCAGACAACCGTTCGTCATTGACACATGGGAGAACGAACCGCTCATCCGGCCGGAGATACTCCGGCGTGCCACGCTTGCATCCATGCATATAGCCGGATATTCCGTCGAGGGAAAACGCACCGCTTCACGGATGTGCCTCAGTGCCTTGTGCGGGCACTTCGCCCTGCCGCAGCTCCAACTCAATGAGGAGCAACTGCCCCAAGGCGACAATAAGCCCGGCTGGTTGCAGCGCATATCCGAACAGCTGAAGGCAACACCCGAATCATTCGAAACATTGCGAAAAGAATATAAATTACGATAAATATATGGCAAATTTTCAAAAACTGACACCACGGAGTGAAGACTACTCCAAATGGTACAACGAACTGGTAGTAAAAGCCGACCTTGCAGAGCAGTCGGCTGTCCGCGGATGCATGGTTATCAAGCCCTATGGCTATGCCATCTGGGAAACCATACAGGCCGAACTTGACCGTCGATTCAAGGAAAAAGGTGTACGCAACGCCTATTTCCCTCTGCTTATCCCCAAATCTTTCCTCAGCCGTGAGGCGGAGCATGTGGAAGGCTTCGCCAAGGAGTGCGCCGTGGTGACACACCACCGTCTCAAGAACGACCCGAACGGCAAAGGAGTTGTCGTTGACCCCGACGCACGTCTGGAAGAGGAACTGATTATCCGTCCGACATCGGAGACCATTATCTGGTCCACCTACAAGAACTGGATCAGCTCTTACCGCGACCTGCCCATCCTGTGCAACCAGTGGTGCAACGTGATGCGTTGGGAGATGCGTACGCGTCTGTTCCTTCGTACAGCCGAGTTCCTCTGGCAGGAAGGCCATACCGCTCACGCCACCAAGGAAGAGGCAGAGGATTACGCCCGCCAGATGCTGGATGTCTATGCCGATTTCGCCGAGAACGTGATGGCCATACCCGTTGTCAAAGGTGTCAAATCACCCAACGAGCGTTTTGCCGGCGCGTTGAACACCTACTGCATTGAAGCCATGATGCAGGACGGCAAGGCGCTGCAGGCAGGCACCTCGCACTTCTTGGGTCAGAACTTCGCCAAGTCCTTCGATGTGCAATACCTCTCAAAAGAGAACAAGTACGAATATGTATGGGCAACCAGCTGGGGCGTTTCGACACGTCTGATGGGTGCACTTATCATGACGCACTCCGACGACAACGGACTCGTCCTGCCGCCGCACCTGGCTCCTGTTCAAGTGGTCATTGTGCCTATCTTCAAGAAGCAGGAGGATCTGGACAAACTGATGACTGTTGTCGGACCGCTCTTTGACCGCCTGAAGGCACGCGGCATACGTGTCAAGCTCGACACCGACGACAAATCGACTCCCGGCTTCAAGTTCGCCGACTACGAGCTGAAGGGCGTACCTGTACGTCTGGCTATGGGTGGCCGTGACCTCGAGAACGGCACCATTGAAGTGGCACGCCGCGACACGCTCACCAAGGAGACCCTGCCGCTTGAAGGTATAGAAGAGCACATCGCCAACCTGCTGGAAGAGGTGCAGAAGAACTGCTATCAGAAAGCCCTTGACTACCGCATCGCCAACACGCGCGAGGTGAACTCGTACGAGGAGTTCAAAGAGGAGATCAAGAAAGGCGGCTTCCTGCTCTGCCACTGGGACGGCACGCCCGAAACCGAGGAGCAGATCAAGAACGACACCAAGGCTACCATCCGCTGCATTCCTCTGGCACCGCTGCCCGGCCACAAACAGGAGGAAGGCAAGTGCATGGTAACAGGCAAACCGTCCGCCGGTCGCGTTGTTTTCGCTATCGCCTACTAATTTAGTCATTTGTCTTTCGACTTTTGAGACTATTATGAAACTGGTTTTTGCATCAAACAACGCTCACAAGTTGCAGGAGGTACGCGCCATCCTGCCCGAGCACGAGATTCTCAGTCTTGAGGATATAGACTGCCATGCCGATATCCCCGAGACAGCCGATACGCTCCAGGGCAACTCCCTGCTGAAGGCACAGTATGTCTACGACCATTATCACTGCGACTGCTTTGCCGACGACACCGGTCTGGAGATAGAGGCACTGGGTAACCAGCCCGGCGTACGCACAGCACGCTGGGCTGGCGAACCCACCAATCCTGCTAACAACAGAGCCAAAGCCTTGCGCGAACTTGCAGGCCAAACCAACCGTAATGCACGTTTCCGTACGGTGATAACGATCATTCGTAACGGCAATGTGCAGCAGGTGGAAGGTATCGTACGGGGCAGCATTGCCACCGCCGAATACGGCAACGGAGGCTTCGGTTACGACCCGCTGTTTATTCCCGAAGGTTACGATAAGACCTTTGCAGAACTACCTGCAGAAGTCAAAAACACGATAAGTCATCGCGCACGCGCTTTGCAAGCACTCAGACAAATACTATAATCCCTGTTCAACATGAAACGACTGACATACATCCTGACGCTACTTGCACTCACGCTTTTCGTGAGCGCGCAGTCTTGGACCACACACTTTGCATACAATAGTGTTGACCGTATAGCTGCAGGTGGAGGAAAGGTGTATTGCGTTTCGTCAGGAGCATTGTTTGCTGTGGATGCACAAACAGAGAAGATTACCACGTACAGCACACAGGACGGCATGCATGGCACGAACATTGCATGCATACAGTGGCTCGAGCCTGTTCAGGCGCTGATGATTGTATATCAGGACGGCAAAGTGGACATGCTCACTGACGGCATATTCCGCTACATTCCTGACTTGTACAGCAAGAATACCACACTCAGCAAGCGCTGCCACTCTGTCACACTGAATGACAGCCTGGCATACATGGCGATGGATTACGGCGTACAGACCTTCCACATTCGCAAGCAGACATTCGTGGACACATACTTCATCGGTCCGGAGGCAAAGGAGGTTCCGGTATACAGCATCGCGCTGACCGGCCAGACCATCTATGCGGCCGGCGACTCCATCCTGTACGCCGCCTCGCTTGATGACAACATCGTCGATTACTCCTATTGGGCGGAAATCCCGCTGCCGGCCAATGGCAAGATACAAGGCATAGCACAAGCCAATGGCGTCCTGTACTTGCTGTTGGACAACACCTGCTACCGCAGGCAGGGCACTGCCTGGCAGCGTACATCCCCGACGTCGTACAATGTGCTGAATGTGCTTGACGGCAAGGTTATACCGGGTACATACCCCACGGTATCGTATAGCGGCTCATGGATGGCGGCAGGCGAACAGGGTCTCATACGCCAGATGACTACGGGAGAGGAAGTGACCTATCGGCTGGACGGTCCGCTCAACAACACGCCTTACCGCTTGTCATACCAGCACGGACGGTTGTATATGGTATCGGGAGGCCGTTGGGCGGAGCAGTACAAGAATCCGGCGTGCGTGATGCTGTACGACGGCAAGTGGCATAATCTCTCGCAATCGGATATTTTCCGCGGTATTGGTGCCGACTGTCTGGATGTGATGAATGTGGCGGTAGATCATAACGACCATAGTCATTATTTTGCCACTACGTATGGAACAGGCTTGCTGGAGTTCCGTGACGAAACGTGCATCAAGCAATGGATGCCGAATAACTCTATATTGGGCTCGGCATCATCCAGCAATCCGTCAAAGTATACACGCACTGACGGAGCGATATTCGATAATGATGGTAACTTGTGGCTGGTTAATTGCGGCAGTGTTCCGTATAACGTCGTGGTCTTTATGAAGAACGGAGAGCAGGTCGGCATGAATGTGAACAACACATCAGGAGCACGTGCCACGCTTTCCACCGCTTCGCAGATTATCTTGGACAGGAACAATCCGAACTATGTCTGGGTACTGGCATCACGTGCATACGAGAGTACGGGTGCTCTTGCACTAATTGATACGAAAGGTACGCTGTCAGACACTTCCGACGATGAGTCAATCATCCGCGCCTCATGGCAGGATGAAAACGGAAACCAGCACTCACGACCGGCTATTTATTGCATGCGGCAGGACAAGGATGGCAACATCTGGCTGGCAACGGACAACGGCATTCTAATCATCCACACCGATGACTATTTCAACGCATCACGATGCGAGCACTTGCAAGTTAGTGATGCGGAAGGGATGGTTCTATTTGAGAATGAGGCGGTCAACGACATATGCTTTGACCACCTCGACCGTCCATGGATAGCCACAGCTGGTACAGGTGTCTATGTCTTGGATGCAGAGGCCGACGCTCTTGCCTACCATTACACGACAGGCAATTCCGCACTGCCTTCCAATTCCATTCTCTCACTGGCATACGATCACCGACATCGGCACATGTACATTGGTACGGCATTGGGACTCGTGGCATACATTGACCCGTCCAGTGACCTCAATGGTGCAGACAACAGAGAAAGTGAGGACATTGACTATGGGACAATGCAGCAATGGACTACGCATTTCGCCTATTCCGACATACAAGACATACAGCTTTCCGCCAAACGTATATTTGCATTATCCTCGGGTTCACTCTGCTCAATTGACAGAAGTGATGATGCGATAACCTATTATTCCAAGCTCAACGGGCTCAATGGTTCTGCTATCAACCGCATTGACTACGATTCACATACAGGAATGCTTGTCATCAGTTATGAAGACGGCATGATTGACCTGATGGATGCCAATGAGAACATCCACTCCGTAGCGGACCTGTACAACAAGTCTCTCAACACATCCAAAAAGGTACAGGATTTAGCGTTCAGCCAGGGTAAGGCATACATGGCCATGTCTTTCGGCATTGTGGTGATGAATATCCGCAAACAAGAGATTAAAGACACCTATTATATCGGCGACAAGGGAGCGGAAGTGTCCGTCAACGCCATAACGATTATCGGCGACAGCATTTATGCCGCTGTCGGCAGCCGGCTATATTACGCTCATCTGAATGACAATCTTGTAGATTTCAGCAAATGGCATTCCAAAACGCTCGCATACCCCATAAGTGCACTACAAAACCTGAACGGAGAGTTATGTATGCTTGCTGACAGCGTCATTTATCATAACCGGACACCTCTTGCATCGGACGAACGATTCATAGCACTCTACGCTCATGATGGCAGCATTCTTGCCCGTACCGTCAACAGTGCCGTATACGAGGTCACAGCTGACAGTCTAAGCAAGGCTGTCCACGCATCAGCCTATGAGCCACGCTGTGTCCGCAAAGAGGGCAACACGTATTGGCTGGGAAACGAAAGCGGTGTATTGCATATGTTTCCAGACAAATCCGTGCAAAAATATGAGCCTGACGGACCATTGTCCAATATGCCATACTCACTTACTGCCTCCGGCTCGCAACTATGGATGGTGACAGGAGGCAGATGGGCTACACAATACTCGCGTTCCGGACAAGTAATGCGTTACGATTCTCATAAATGGCACAATCTGACACACTGGGATATATGGCATATGCTCGGGTACTACCACTGGATGCATGATTTCGGACATGTGGCTGTTGACCCGTCAGACCCTAACCACTACTACGTAGCCAGTTTCGGTACCGGACTATTGGAGTTTTCTGAGAACACGGTCAAACGCCACACGTATTCCAATAGTCCGCTGGTATCGATAGACGCCAAAAATCCCGATCACTACTGCCGTGTGGACGCGATGACATATGACGCTGACGGCAACCTATGGCTCACCAACACAGGATCCTTGGCTAACAACATCCACGTCATTGATCCTGCGCACAATTGGCACTCATTCAACATCTACCAAGGCGGGCAACGAATTGTACTCAACACGGTCAGCAAATTCCTTGTTGACAACACTAATTCCAAATATAAATGGATAGCCAGCGCACGTGCAAATGCAGGTATCATCGTTCTGAATGACAATGGAACGCCATATTATTCTGCAGACGACCGGTCTGTCATCCGCTCCTCGTTTGTTGACCAGGACGGGAAAGGCGTCAACATGAACGCACTGTACACAATTGCACAAGACTTTAACGGTGATATGTGGCTCGGGACTGACGAAGGTATTATTGTCGTGGAAGCCGGAACTGACATCTTCACATCAAACACATGTCACCGGCTGAAAATGTCCCGTCATGATGATACAGGACTTGCCGACTATCTGCTTGGTACGGAGCGAATAAATGCCATTGTCTTTGCCGGAAACAACCGCATATGGATTGGCACGGAAGCGTCAGGAGTATATCTGGTACACATGGTGACTAAGGAAGGCATATACGAACCGGAAATCATATCCCACTTCACCTCACAAAACTCACCTATGCCGTCCGATTGTGTACAATCTATAGCCATTGACGAGCGGGGAGAGGTATATATAGGCACAGCCAGCGGACTGGTATCTTATCGCGGCGATGCCACTCAACCGGAGGAGACATTTGAAAACGCTTATATTTATCCGAATCCCGTACGTCCGAACTTCGAAGGCACGATTGCCATCACCGGACTGATGGAGGGGACAACCGTATTCATCGCCGATGCTGCAGGCAACGTGGTATGCCGCACGCACAGCAACGGCGGCACGGCGGTCTGGGACGGCAAGACGCAATCCGGCAAGAAAGCACACTCCGGAGTCTATACCGTGTATTGCAATACCGCAGACGGGAAGAACCACACCACGCTCAAACTCCTGCTCATGCACTAAAATCTTTAATTTGTCAATTATTAAATTATATTAATATGACTAATCTACAACCTCAGGGCGTTTGGCAGAACTTTGCCAAGCTCACACAGATTCCCCGTCCGTCGGGAAAGAAAGAACAGATATCGCAGTTCCTCGTCGATTACGGCAAGAGCCTCGGACTGGAAACCCTGACCGATGCCATCGGCAACGTGCTGATCCGCAAACCCGCCTCACCGGGCTACGAGAACCATCCGGGAGTCATCCTGCAAGGGCACATGGACATGGTGCCGCAGAAGAACTCTGACCGCGTGTTTGACTTTGAGAAGGACCCTATCGAGGCATACGTTGAGGACAACGGCGAGTGGGTGACAGCCAACGGCACAACACTGGGTGCCGACAACGGTATAGGTGTAGCTACGGCCATGGCTATCCTGGCTGACAAGAGCGTCGTTCATCCGCCGCTGGAGGCGTTCTTCACCGTGGACGAAGAAACCGGCATGTACGGCGCGTTCGCACTCGAAGGCGGATGGCTCAAGGGCAAGACTCTGCTTAACCTCGACTCCGAGACAGAGGGTGAACTGTACATGGGTTGTGCCGGTGGCGTGGATACCACAGCTACGTTCCGTTTCATACCCGTGCCCACTGAGGAAGGCGACATCGCATTCCGCATTCGTGTATCTGGCTGCAAGGGCGGACACTCCGGTTGCGATATCCATCTGCAGCGCGCCAATGCCAACAAACTGCTGTTCCGCTTCCTCAAGGAGGCAGTCACCAACTATGAGGCACGACTCGCACGTGTTGAAGGAGGCTCACTTAGGAACTCCATCCCACGTGAAGCCGAAGCTGTCATCACCGTTCCCGCCGAGGCTTACGATGACATAGTGAACCTTGCGGACGACTTTGAATCACTCTTCGTATCCGAGTACGAAGGCATAGAGGACACCATCAGCCTGACTGCCGAACCAATCGATTGCCCCAAAACAGAGATGCCGGAAGATGTCCAGGATTTCCTCATCCATGCCGTCACCATCTGTCCGCACGGCGTGTACCGGATGATGGCTGAGATGCCTGACATTGTTGAGACAAGCAACAACCTCGCTATGATTGAGTTCGCCGAGGAAGGCGAGGAGCAGGTAATCACCATTTCCTGCCTCACCCGTTCGGCTGTAGAGAGCCGCAAGAACGAACTGCGCGAAATCATTCACTCGACGTTCTCCATTGCCGGTGCGGATATCAAGTTCTTCGGCGACTACCCGGGATGGAAACCGAACATCAACAGCCCTATCATGCACAAGATGAAGGCCATCTACCAACGTGAGTTCGGTGCAGACCCGCGTATCGTCATCATTCACGCAGGCCTCGAGTGCGGCATCATCGGACGCAACTACCCCGGCATGGATATGATTTCCTTCGGTCCGACCATTGAGCATCCCCACAGTCCCGACGAACGCGTAAATATCGCAACAGTGCAGAAGTTCTATAACTTCGTCCTCGCAACACTCAAGGAACTGTAGCCGCACATGATGGCAACCTGACGCCATCAACAAATCAGCCCGACCATCCGGCCGGGCTGATTTACTGTTAACAGTTGCGTATGTTCATTACGGAGCCACGCGATTGATATCGCGCGGGAACATCGAGCACTCCTTGACGTTGTTGATGCCAAGGAAGCAAGCCGTGATACGCTCCAGACCGATAGCAAAGCCTCCGTGAGGCGGCATGCCGTTCTTGAATGTATCAAGGTAGAAGCGGAAATTATCCGGGTTCATGCCACGCTTGATCATCTTGTCGCGGTAGTCCTGCTCCTTGTGGATACGCTGACCGCCGGAGGTGATCTCCAGTCCGCGCATCAGCAGGTCGAAACTCAATGTCAGTGTCGGGTCACTCGGGTCATCCATCGCATAGAAAGCACGGTGCTCGCTGGGGAAGTGGGTCACGAAGACGAAGTCCGAACCGTATTTCTCCAATGCGTACTTGCATATAGCGCGCTCCTCTTCCGGCGCGAGGTCATCCTCGCCGCGGTGGTCAGCTTCGCAGAGCTTGTTCTCCCAGAGTATCTCATGCACCTCGCTCAGTTTCCATGCAGGCACCTCGTGAGGCAGCACGGGCAGCGTAGCACCGAGCAGGTTCAGCTCGTGGGCGCACTTCTCGCTCACGGTCTTGATGATGTGCTGGAGAAGACGAGCCTCCAATTGCATCACATCCTCCTGACCCTTGATGAAGCCCATCTCGACATCCAGCGAGATATACTCGTTCAGGTGACGGCTGGTGTTATGCTTCTCGGCACGGTAGGCCGGAGCTATCTCGAACACGCGCTCATATACGCCTACGCCAATCTGCTTATAGAACTGCGGCGACTGCGCCAGATAGACCTGCTTGCCGAAGTAGTCCATCTTGAACACGTTGGCACCACCCTCTGCACCCTCGGACACGATCTTCGGGGTATAGATCTGCGTAAAGCCGTTGTCTGTCAGGAAGTCGGCAAACGCCTTGGCGATGGTTGATTGCACCTTCAGGATACCCATGTCGCGCGGGTTGCGCAGAGTGACCTGACGGTTGTCGAACTTATAGCGGAGCAGTGTCTCCTCGTCGCCGAACTTCAGGGCGTTCATATCCACCACCTCAGCCGTTGTCGGAGATCGCTCGTCGGCAGCGTCAGATGTGTATAAGAGACAGGTCTTGTAGTATACCGCCTGGTCCTTGATCTTGGCGTCACCCACCTTACCGATGATAGTCACAGCCATCTCGCGGCAGAGGTCTGCCATGGCGATGGCGTTGCCTGCTTCGTCGAAGAACTTCGACTCGCTGTTGTCCACTACGGTCTGTAGCAGACCGCACGCCTTGCGGAGGATGATGAACCCGCCCCACTTCGTCACGCGGACGTTGTGGATCATTCCACTGACAGCAACCACCTCGCCGGCTTGTGCTCCGGCGAGGTTGTCAACTGTCGATATTTCATGCAATGAAATCATGTAGTCGAAGATTAGAGTTTCGGTCCTGCAGCTACGAGAGCCTTGCCGGCTTCGTTGCCCGTGTACTTGTTGAAGTTCTTGATGAAGCGGCCTGCGAGGTCTTTAGCCTTCTCCTCCCACTGAGCAGCGTCAGCATAGGTGTCGCGCGGATCGAGGATAGCGGGATCAACGCCGGGCAGCTCGGTCGGAACTTCGAAGTCGAAGAACGGGATCTTCTTGGTAGGAGCGCTCTTGATGGCACCGCCAAGGATAGCGTCGATGATACCACGGGTGTCGCGGATAGAGATACGTTTGCCCGTACCGTTCCAACCGGTGTTCACCAGATATGCCTTGGCACCGCTCTTCTCCATACGCTTAACCAGTTCCTCAGCATATTTGGTCGGGTGCAGCTCAAGGAATGCCTGGCCGAAGCAAGCCGAGAATGTCGGAGTCGGCTCGGTGATACCGCGCTCTGTACCTGCGAGCTTGGCGGTGAAGCCGCTCAGGAAGTAGTACTTCGTCTGCTCCGGAGTCAGGATGGATACAGGAGGCAGTACGCCGAAGGCGTCAGCGCTCAGGAAGATAACGTTCTCAGCAGCCGGACCGGCAGATACAGGGCGAACGATCTTCTCGATGTGGTTGATAGGATACGAAACGCGGGTGTTCTCGGTAACCGACTTGTCAGCGAAGTCAATCTTGCCGTTAGCGTCAACGGTTACGTTCTCGAGCAGTGCGTCGCGACGGATAGCGTTGTAGATGTCAGGCTCGCTCTCTTTGTCGAGGTTGATAACCTTGGCATAGCAGCCGCCCTCGAAGTTGAATACGCCGTTGTCGTCCCATCCGTGCTCGTCGTCACCGATAAGCAGACGTTTCGGGTCGGTGGACAGAGTGGTCTTACCTGTACCGGAGAGACCGAAGAAGATAGCGGTGTTCTTGCCCTCCATGTCGGTGTTAGCCGAGCAGTGCATCGAAGCGATGCCCTTCAGAGGCAGGTAGTAGTTCATCATCGAGAACATACCTTTCTTCATCTCACCACCGTACCAGGTGTTCAGGATAACCTGCTCACGGCTCGTGGTGTTGAAGGCAACGCAAGTCTCGCTGTTGAGGCCGAGCTCCTTGTAGTTCTCAACCTTGGCAAGCGAAGCGTTGTAGATAACGAAGTCAGGCTTGAAGTTAGCGAGTTCCTCTTCGCTGGGCTGGATGAACATGTTCTTCACGAAGTGAGCCTGCCAAGCCACCTCAACGATGAAGCGAACAGCCATGCGGGTGTCTTTGTTCGCACCGCAGAAAGCGTCAACGATATACAATTCCTTGTTCGAGAGCTCTTTGATAGCCATCTCTTTTACCTTTGCCCAAACCTCTTCGCTCATCGGGTGGTTGTCGTTCTTGTACTCGTCAGATGTCCACCAAACGGTGTCCTTCGAGTTCTCGTCCATAACGATGTATTTGTCCTTGGGCGAGCGGCCGGTGTAGATACCGGTCATAACGTTTACTGCATCGAGTTCGGTGTTCTGACCCTTCTCGTAACCTGTCAGAGCAGGGTTGGTCTCCTCCTTGAAGAGGTACTCATACGACGGGTTGTGTGCCTTAACGGTTGCACCTACGATGCCATACTGGCTAAGATCTAATTCTTTCATGATTGATGATATTTTAAATGTTGTTATATATCTTTTTTTGCATTTTGTGCGTCTCGCGCACTTTACACCGCTACAAAGTTACTACAAATATTTCAAATTTGCAAGTTTTATAGCAAGAAATATTCAAAAAAATGTAATTTTTTTTTGTATAGGTGCAAAAGGGGCACAATTAACAAGAAAATTTGCATAAAAAACAATCAGACGCCTCACGTAAGACGCCTGATTGAATTACAACTTGCGGTGCATATTATTGCAACAGCACTTTCTTGCCGTTCTGGATGACGATACCCTTGTAGTTTGCATCAACCTGTACACCCATGATGTTGTACATCGGTGTCTGGAGGTCAAAGCCTTGCTCTACGAGTACCTCTTCTACGCTATCCCACGGGTTGTAGTCGGGATCTTCGTCCCACATACCCTTATGGTCACGGATTGATTGACCATAGGTTGAGAAGTTGAACGAGTTGCAGAACTGCTCGAATATCTTGCCTACGTAGGTTTCGTTGTCCTCTGTCAGGATACGGAACGATCCTGTGTAGTAACCGTAGCGGTAGCCTGACTCAGCTTTCTCATCGTCATAGCCTTGGAAGTAGAGTTTGAGTTCGGCATCTTTAGCCATGATACATCCGGCTTCTGTGCCGTTGGTGTTGATGTACGTGCTCTCGAGGTCGAGGTTGCCGCGTGCAACGTTATATACGCCGGAGATAGCATTCTCCTTATCGGTATAGATGAGGATCCAAGGCATCGGGTAACCTGTACCGCCTTCCTCGTCGGTAGCCAACATGATCATCCAGCCGTACTTGCCTTCGGGGAATTGATTAATGTACTCGTCCAGGTAACCGGCTTCCATACCCCACACATCCATCTCTGTAGCATCCTCGGGCACATCGGCAGCTTTCGACACAAAGTCATTGCCGGCAACAGGGTTGCTGGCGGCAAAATACTTGCCTGTCGAGCCCTTGGTGAACGGCTGCACGGTCCATGACCAGGTAGCGTTCTTAGGCATGGTAGTGGTTTTCTCGGTGCTATATACACTGAGTGTGGTGTAGTAGTCGCCGTCAGCGTACAGCACGATGTCGTAGAAGTCCGCTTTGGCCTCAGCCTCCCAAGTGAAGGTTACATTGTCACCGCCGAACACTTCAGCGTGCGGATTCTTTGGTTCGTAGTTGTTCACGCCTACGGTGAAGTCCACCTGTGCCTCACCACCCAGCGGATCGTTGTTCTTGTCGATGATTTGGAAAATAGCGTTGTAGGACTTACCCTCCTCCACATCAATAGTGAGCGGGCTGGCGGCTACGTTCTTCTTGTCGTCAAAGTTGTCGAATGCAACGGTCTCGCCGGCGCGTACGCTCACGTAGAGACGCTCACCAGTACCCAGAGCCGGTTGCTCCCAAGTCAGGGTAGCAGTCTTCTTGTCAGCAGCCACTTCAGCCTGCAAGTTCGAAACCTTCTTCTCAGTCAGTTCGAACGAGATAGTCTGCAGCAACGTACCCAGCGATGTTGAGCCTGAGGTGTACTTATAGATTTGCACCTGATACTTGCCGGGTTTCAGTCCGAGCGTCGGTGAAGCGGCAGTACCGATATTGATTACGCAGTCAGTCCATGCCTCACCCTTGCTTACTCCTTCGTCATCCACATTCAGGATCCACTTGGTTGAGCAGTAGTAGTGGTTCTCGTAGTCATCGTCGGCCGAGAAGCCTACGCCATCGCTATATGCGAAGCGGTCGCACTCTTCGGTAGTAGCCACGATGCCAGCGATCATTTTCTGCTGCTCGGCATCGAACAAGCCTATACCGAACGCCTCAACGGAGTAGGCGTACCAAGTGAATTGTGCCTCGCAGTACGATAGTCCGTAGATGGATGCGTCAGGCAGTTCTTCCTTCTGATCGCTGATTTCCTGCGATTTGCCTATACCTGCGAGCACGAAGTTATCCAAGCTCACGCCGCCATAGTTGCTTGTACCTCCTGCAAAACGGAAGGCGAGATAACGAGCTTCAGCGGGCAGCGAAGTCAGGGGATAGATAACGTGGGTATATTCAGCCACCTGCTCCAGAGCCTTGAGCGACACGAATGTCTTGGCATTAGCAGGATTGGTCATATAGCCGATTTCGAGCACGCCATAGTTCTCGCTGACGATGCTGTTCTTGTAGTCGAAAGCCAGTTCGAGAGTATCCAGTTTGGCATCGAAGGCAGGCATAGCAAACACCTGTGTAGTGGTTGTGCCTCCACCTGAAGCATACAAGTGACCTGAATACGGCACGGTGGTCGTATTGCCTTCCTCATCCACCTCCTTGGTGGAAACGACCCATACCTGATGAACCTCAGGAGAGGAAACAGTCCAGCAATCCGGCTCTACGACGCCTGTAGCGTGACGGCTGAAGGTCTCACGCCAAGGTATAGTAGCCAGTTGGCAGCTGGTTTTGAAGGTAATAGAGGGTGCCAGGCTCTGCTCATCGGCAGAGCAGTACGAACGAACATACAAGCTGTAGGCGGTCTCCTCGTCGAGGTCGCTGATGGCAGCTTGCTTCTCGTTAGTCTTGGTAGCCTTGCTCCAGTCGGCAGTCTCGCCTGCAAGAGCCAAGGTGTACTGATATTCGGCAGCCTCGCCTTCCCATGTTACAGTCACAGCCTCGGATGTGACATCCGCCACGGCAAGGTTGAACGGAGCCTCGCAGGTAGCACTACCGGCAAGGGTTACACCTTTGACATTGGTCAGATAGATCTTGTCCGCCTCATTGTACTGATGGAAAGCCACGAAGATACGCTTGCCGGTATAGGCACTCAGATCAACAGTGATTGTCTTCCAGTCGGACTTGGGGATAGCATTGGTGGTAGCATTTCTGGATGTGTAGCATGTTTCTACTACGGTGAAGTCAGCTACAGCTGTACCATTCTCCGACACCTCAACGCGCAGTTCGCCCTTGGATGTGTAATCGTTGGTGCGTACATCGAAGCTCAGATTCTCACCGGCTTCGGGACGCAATTGCGGAGTGATCAGATACGCCTCATAGCCATACGAACCTGGCACAACGGCACAAGTGCGGTTCTCCTTGGTTGTTTTGCTCCAAGCGTTGTACTGGTTTGTTTGAATGGTTGACCACCCTTCGGGCGGGAAGCCTGTACCATCAAAACTCTCGTTGAGCTGCTGTGCGCTTACGCCGACACAGAATAATGCAGCAGCGAGGATACTAAATATTTTTTTCATACATGTGATTATTTAGGGTATCGCAGCCGCGCGTACTCACGACGCGTCGGCTACGACCTTGTTGAGGTGTTATTTTACGCTAACACCCTGTGCGTTAAATATCTCGCCGTTCAACTCAATAAGCAACTGACCGTTCACAATACGTTTGGTAGCAGTGTTTTTAACGGCTGCGTTCTCTACAGCGGTCGGCGTCTTGGCAGGTGTGGTGAATACTGCAGACTCCGTCCAGGCACTAACTTGGTTCTCGCCATAGATAGCCTGTACCTGTACCTCATACTCTGTTTCGTCATCCAGACCGGTCAATGTATATGCCGGCTCAAGGATCACAGCATTTACAGCAGTCCAGTCTTCTGCAGCGGTAGCCTTTACCTGAATAGCCCAGGATACTTCGTCCCAAGCGGCTTTCCATGTTACGCTGGCGCCACCCTCTACAGCCTCAGCCTTCAGGTCGGTAGGAGGCAGCAACGGTTTCTCTACCACCTGGAAGTTATCCAGATAGAGGTACTTGCTCTTTGCGCTGCTCTCGCCGTAGAACAGGAAGCGGACAGTCTTGCCTTTGTACTCGGTCAGATACAGCCGGAAGGAAGCAAAGCTCTCACCTGTCGGTTCGCTCAGGTCTTGCAGTTCGGTTGCAGCCTCGCCATTAGCCTCAATGCTCAACTTGGCTGTTGCACCGGTGTTCTGCCAATCGAAGAACAGAACAGGATTGCTCTCTGCCTCAATGGTTATCCACGGGCTAACCAGCGTAGCGTGGTTGGCTATATTGCTTGTGGTGGCATAGCGTGCAGTATTCTCGTATGCGCTCCACTCGTTCATACCGTGAACATCCTTGTTCTCCCAGCATGCAGCCAAATTCTCGCCATCAAAGTTCTCGGCGTACCCGAATGCCTTGGCGGCACAAGGAGTGGTGAATGCTACAGCTTCCGTCCACTCGCTCTCAAGGCTCTCGTCGCAGATAGCTTTCACGCGTACCCAGTATTGGGTCTGCTCCTCCAGTCCGTTCAGCACATACGGATTGGTAATAACGCCGTTGATGTCAGCGAACTCCAAGCCGTCGGTAGAGAGTTGCATTGCATACGTCTCAGCCTCCGACTCCCAGGCAATCTTCGCACTCGAGTCGGTCACTTCGCTTACAGCCAATGCAGCAGGCACAAGGCAGGTGGGAATAGTTGACAGTTCGATATCATCAATGGAAACAGCGTAATTGTAACTGCTGTTGCTCTTATAGCGGATAGCCAGACGGGCACCAGCAGGCACAGAAGCAAGCGATTGAGCATCTTCGACTTTTTTCGTTGCAGCAGGGCTATAGGCCTTAATGAGTGTGAACTGCTCGCCAGCAAAGTACCCCAAGTCAATTGTACCGCTGTTGCTCTCGCTCTCGTCGGTGTGCGAGAATGCAATTTGCAGCGTGTTCAATTCTGCTGTAAACTCCGGGAACTTGACATAACCATAACCGGCATTGTTGTTGTCAATAACCAATGCATTGCTGCTAAGGCTGGAATATGAGATGCTCTTGCTGACTTTAACGCTGAAGTAATAGGAGGAAGCCTCAGCCTGCACATCCTCCCAGCAAAGCGGAACATAATTCAATTCCTGTTTGTCGAAGTTCTCCTTCCACGGATTCTCAGCGTCAACGGCAAATGCTGTGCACTTGGTGGTGAAGAAGGTGGTTTCAGCCGCACTTTGGTCATCAGCTGCGCAGTACGAACGTACCCAAACCTGATAAGGCGTAGCAGGGTTCAGGTTGGAGATGGTAGCTTCTGTCTGGTCGGTAACAACAGCGTTCGTCCAGTCGGGCGTCTCGTCATCCCACACCTCATAGGTATATTGCCATTGTGTCTCACCCTTACCGGATGCAGCCCATGTAACCTTGGCACTGCCGGAGGTGATTTCAGCCTCCACAACGCCTAACGTGGTCGGCGCAAAGCAAGACTTCTCGGTCGTGAAAGCTACAGCCACTTCCTTGCTCTGGTCCTCGGCACTGCAGAAACGGCGCACGTAGAACTTGTATGCGGTTTCCGGTGTCAGGCCGTCAACAACGGCAAACGTGTCGGTGGTGGCAGTTGCGTTTGTCCAGTCAAGTTCAGCGTCAGCCTTCAGGCATATGTACTGCCAGTTGGCGGCTTCGGCTTTGGCCCAGGTCAGGGTTGCCGACTTGGCTGCCACTTCCTTGGCCTCTACGTTTGCAGGCTTCTCACAAGTTGCAGCTGCACCTTCCTCATAAGTAAACAGGGTCTTGGGGATAACATTCTTACGCGTACCGGTTGATATACCCTCCGAGGTTCCGGAGGTAGCGTATTTGTAAATACTGTAATATGGGTCATAGCCACCCTTGGCGTAAAATGTTGCAGATGAATATGAGCCGGTAGTGCCGGTAACTTGCAGTTCAAATAGCAGGTTCTTCTCTCCGCTGTACGCAAACGAATTGGTGAAAGTAACTTCCATCAGATCGCCTTTGCCCGACAGATTTGTTCCGGTATATACTACCGTCCAGTCATTTGCTGTCAGAAAATCTGTTGTCGTAAATTGATTAGCATCCGTTTCAGTCAGGCGTATTTGAATAGGAGCATTCCATTCTTTGGCGGCTTTTGTTTTCAGATAAAAAGTCATCTTGGTAATGTTCTTACCTGCCAAAGCGGTCAAATCAGCTTTTGGATAGATGATTTGCACTTTTTGGTAACGGTCAATGTTATTACCTTCCACCGGTATCGAACTACCGGCTGAGTTTGTTCCGTCATACAACGGGCCTAACTCATCCGCACGCAGCACGGTCGCCTGCGCACAGAACAACACCAACATCAGTGTTGCGAAAAATGTATTTGTTTTCATGCCATTATGGATTAAAAATTATTAATATATGATGGTTTTTACAAATTTCACCTTACCGGGCAAAGTTCGCAAAGATAGTGATTTTCTTTTGAACTTCCAAAATTTAGTATCTTTTTACGACAAANNCAATCGGTCACAGCCGTACGCTTGCGCCTGCGAATCAACAAATATCCTCCGGCCATCAGCAACAACGGCAACACTGCATCACCTACCGGCGTAGGGTCGCCACCCGGTGTAGGCGGGCCCACCCTACGCGGACCGGATGAGTGTGCTGAAGTGTTGAGCGCCGCTGCATCGTCGGTTTCGATGGAGGGAGAAGAGGAATACGTACTGTTACTGCCCTGCATGGCAGACGTAGAGCGGAATGTTGCGGACGGCATCTCGGCACTGCTATTGAACGAACTGCTGCCCGTTATCCACTGCGCCGAAGCGGAGACGGTACAAAGTACCATCACCACTATCGTGTAATATATATGTTTCGTCATCATTGCAAATCTTCAAGTTCATCAATTCTCACGTCTCATCGTACCACTACGCCGGTTGCGTCGAACATCCGTCCGTCGCGGATGATGTACAGGATGTCGTTGATCAGTAGCTTGCGCGCATTGGCTGCACCTTCCGTTCCAGAGCCGTTGTCAAGGTCTGTAGCCACCTCTACCCGGTCGATCGGTGTGCGGCTGATGATGAAGCGTGCGGCATCGTCGTCAGTAGTGTAGAACCGGTACGTATTGTTCGGACTGATGCGCGTGGACACCTGCTCATATATATCGTTGAGGTACCACTCATAGCGCTCGTTGTAATCGAACGTGAAGGTATAAGCATTGTCCTCATCTCCCTTAGTCAGCCCGATCACTGTTCCTTCGATCGAAGGCGAGCAGTTGACGGACATCTTGCCGTCGCTGGTCTGAACGTACAGCTGCGGAGCATAGCTCTCGCCGAAGAGTTTGCGTCCGTCCCAGCCGTTGTCAAAGCCGCTGGTACACTCGTCGTTCTCGATCAGATAAACGACGTCGGAGAACTCGCTGTCGCTCGTGACGTACAGATACATGCGATCTGTCTCATCCTGATCATCAGCCTCATGACTCTCGCGTCGCGGAGCTCTATTAGCCTCAATAGCCAAGCCCGCTACTGCCGGATCATAAACGAGGCGCTTGTAGTTGAGAGTAACACTCGAGCCGCCTGATGCATTCGTGAATACGGAGAACGACTGCATGGACGGGATAGTAGCTGTCGTGGCTGCCGTGTTAATCGGGTAAGCGGTATAGTTGCCGTCAATTGACACATATGCACTATTACTCGTCGAGTTGAAGATGTAGATCGTAGCATCGGCGTTGACAAAGTCGCTTGCGTCAAATGCACGGATCTTGATCGGTGCCGACCAGGAATTAGCCAGCAGGTTCTCGTTGTTACCATCCTCCGTGCCTGCGCCGCTCTTCCAATTGAGGCCGCTACATGTGTGGTTGTCGCAGGAGACCAGTGTTCCCTGCATCCAATATGTATGTCCTCCCTCTTTCTGGCTGCCTTCATCCCATGCATCTGCCGAGAACACGCAGTATCCCTCAAACGGGGTCATACCTTCGCCTTCTTCGATGCGCTTCCAGCCAATATTTCCATCGGTGTACTCAATGCCATACACCCATGAGTTGTACCAGTTATAGAGGATGTTCGTCTCGTCGTTGTACGGCGTGCCGACGTACTGGGCCACGGAGGTGTTCTGTTCTTTCTTACCATAGGACTTGGTGTAGAAGTCAATGGTAGCCTTGTTCGTACCATTGTGCGTGCCGATCACCAATCCGCCGTTGCCGGACGTTGTTGAGCCTATATAGAGGTCGTTCTCGGTGGTCGGTCCGAACGATTTCGAGCGAACGGTACCTGTCACGCGGCGCAAGGTGTCCGCTATGACCAGTTCGCCTGTAGCCCCGATAGCTATCTCGCCGGTGCGCGCGTTGATCTGGTCAACCACCACGCTCTTAGCCACAGCCTTGGTGCCGGCATCAATGGTCACCGGCTTGCGGATGATAGCGTCGTCGCTGATGGTCGGCGCAGCCCCCATCAGCCAGTTATCATCGTTCGACCACAGGTTATCGCCATCGGCATTGGTGAAGACCGCAGCTGTCGGATAAACCTTGATGTCGTCGATGTAACCATAGGTGTCTGAACTACCTCCACTAAACAGTATAACAAAATTATGTACGGTCGTTGGCACAGAACTGCTCATTGCCACTTTCGCTTGCGTATATTCGGAATTTCGGGTAATGGCTTGTACAGGCACGAAGGTCGATGCGTCTGTTACATCCGTTAGGTAACCTACCGTAAATTGTGCATAATCAGAGGCACTAAAAAGCTCCTTATGATAGAACTCAATCGTTAAATCTTTCAAGTCATCCTCCATTTCCGGTAGAATGGCGTATTCGTCGGATGTACCGGTCACACCGCCATAGAAATAGAGCAGATTAGAACCTGTGTGGGCGCTTATATCATAAACATACGGATAAGTATATGGCTCGCCCCAATAATCATCAAGATCAACGGATATACTCTTCCAGCACTGCGGGATATTTCCACTACCGGTCAAGGTGTTCGTCTCAAAGCCGTATGACCAAGGCAGATCATCACTCGCAATCTCGCCACAATCTGTATGGAACGCAACGGAAGTAATACTCCAATCGGTATATTCTTCATCACAGTAACCGCGTACACGGGCGTAATATTGCGTGTTGCTGCTCAAACCTGTTATAGTAATCGGATTGGTGGCAGCATCTACCGTAGTGCTCGAACTGAAATCCGAGTTCACGGAGTATTGAATCTGCCACGAATCAGCAGGTCTAGTTGTCCAACTTAATGTTGCACTACTGCTGGTCGTCGAAGAGCATTTAGGATTAACGGGCTTAGCACATCCAGTAGAAATCTTTACTTCAACATCATCAATATATGCTTGAATATTTCCCCCCGAACCGCCTCCATATCTTATTACGATTTTGTCGATTTCCTCAGGAACATCTATTAAATCATACTCAGCTTTTGTATATGTACTCTTACGTTCCAGAGCACCAAGAGAGACAAATGTAGAGGCGTCACCAGGAGTGGTGAAATAACCTGCAGAGAACTGAGGGTCGCTATCTCCCAGCCAATAAGAAGCGTAATTCTTATAATAAAATGAAAACACTAGGTTATTGAGGGCTACATTAAATTGTGGTAAGATAATATACATATATCCATATGTGTCACCTCCACTCACCGACAAGCACTTAGACGAACTAACACCCGAATAAGTTTCAATTTTCGGAAAGCCAACAGGAGAACTGGAATAATCACTTCTTGTGCTACTCCAGCACTCAGGAAGACTGGCATCGCTATTGAAATTGTATGTCCACGGATGCTCAGCATCTACAGTGATCGCACCGCAGTCCGTTTTGAACTCCGCACTGGAAACCTTAGCACTGGTCTTTCCGTTATAATATGCACGTACATGGAACTTGTATGCGGTGTTAGCCGACAATCCTGTTGCCGTACCGGACGTGGTATTAACCAACATCGAACTACTCCAATCTGATTCTGTTGGGAGTGTTGCACTTGGCAGACACAGAATCTGATACTGTGTAGCTCCACCACCTGCTGTCCAACTGAACTGGGCTGTATATGCTGTTACTGTACCTTTCGTCAAGCCGGTCGGTTTTTCAACTTTCGTTGTAAACTGTTTCTGCTTACCGGGACTGAATATGCTTGCCGAATATTTCGTGCGCACATAAAGATCATAATCGGTGCCTAATGTAAGACTTGTAACCGAAACCGATGTTGTGCCCGAACCGACTGTTGTTGCCATCGACCAATCAACAGCCGCATCGCGTGCTACGATGATATATTGGTAGCCTATCGCACCTTCAGCGGACATATCTGTCCAAGCGGGAGCAACAGTTGTCTCTGTAATAGAGTTAGCACTTACCACGGCAGGATCAAGTGCTGTCGGCGTGTATGTGGTGGAAGAATAGGAACCACCGCATTCGGTCTGTACTTCAATTGTATATTCTTGACCGGTTACCAAGCCGGAAGAGATCGTATAGGTCAGAGTGGCAATGTTGTTTACATTTGTCCAGCTGTCCGAACCTTTGCGATAGCGCAAGTTATAACTCGAAACACCTGCTACAGCACTCCAACTGACGGTAACACCGTTGTATTTCTCGCCGGACAACGAGAGCGCACCCGGTGTCGGGCAAGTCGGAGTATATGTCTCGCCGGCAGCCACCCAGCCGTCAGCGCTACAATTCGGCTTGACTTGGAAGGTATATGTTGTCCCGACAGAAAGGCCGGTAATATCCTTGTAAGCAGCGGAGATGTTTGTTCCTGCTGAAACCCAATCCCCGGCACCGGCTTTGTAGCGGACGTCACAATTGGTCGAGGCACTTGTAGTCCACCCAACACGCACACCATTGTAAACCTTGTTACTGAGCGTTACGCCTGTGACGTTCGGGCAGGACAACGGAGTAAATTCACATGCATCTGAAGCTACTGTACCACAAGCACACATAACCCAGAAGTAGTATGTGGTGCCATCTGTAAGATCTTCGAGATCCACATATGTATTACCGGTAGTAGAAGCACTTTCCCACTCCGATGAGGTAGGAGCTGTGCTGGAAGTTTTGTAAATGTATTTATAAGAGGTTACCCCCGTTTTGGCTGTCCATGAGAGGTGTGCGGAAGTTCCGGTAATATCCGAAGCTACAGGAGTGGATGGCTTGGAACAATCTTGAGTGGATTCGATATGCACATCATCTATAAAGATAGCACCACTACCGTAGTTGGCACTTGCATAAAATTGTATAATAACAGATTGATTTGCATAAGTGCTAAGATTTATAGTTGCCGTTGTAAAAGAAACGGGGTTATCTCTATCGCTGTTTGAACCTTTAGAATAAGAGCCGATATTACTAAATGACACACCGTTATTTGTGGATATTTTTACATAAAAAGTTCCGCAACTTGCATTGTGTGCATATTTGAATGTCAACTCTGGTGCAGCAGGCAAATTAATTGTCGGTGTATTAATAAGGGCAGTACCTGTGTGTACCAAATAATTATTCATACGCAGCATTTTATTACCGCCGTATAAATACACGCCCCATGTGTAATATGAGGACACATCAGAAGTTGTTGAAGAAGAGTTATCCCAACAATTCATGAATGTATTTGCTGTCCCGCTCTCAAAAGTTTCAGTCCAAGGGAAAGAAGAAATTTCCGCACATGGCGTAGTAAAACTGCTGGAGGCATCTTTACTCTGATCATCAGCTGCGCAATAAGCACGAACATAGAATTTATACGATGTTTGCGCACTTAGTCCTGTTACCGTAGCCGTAGCAGAAGTTGCTGTTTGCACAGAAGGATTGCTCCAGTCCAGAGCTGTAGCAGCAGGTAAACAGATATATTGCCAAGAAGTCTCTTCTCCTCCAGCCGTCCAAATAAAGGTCGCAGAAGTAGCAGAAAGTGCTGTTCTTGTTAAATCTGTTGGTTTAGGACAAGTTACCGGCGCTCCGGGTTCGTATGTAAATGTCGCTTTTGGAAGGAAACCTTGTGAATAGCCACTACCATAAACTTGGTAATGAGTCCATCCACTTGCAGATGAAGAAATCCCATAAAAGCTGCTAGTTGGCCAATTGGAGGCTGTGGATGTCAATTCAATCTGAACGAGCAAATCTCCTCCCTCATAAGTATATGAGTTTGAAAAATTCAAAGTCAAAAGATTGGAGGTGGCATTAAATGCACCAACATAAACAGTTGTAAATTCGGGAGAAAGGATCCCACTTAATGTAGTTTGTTCTACTTCTGCCAATTTAACAGTAATTGCTGGACTTCCATTGAAAGTAAGTGTCGCTGCACTAGAATGAAATGTCAAACCAGTAATAGTTCCACCTGACATTTCATCTAAATCTGCAGCGGGATAAATGAATTGATTCTTAAATCTCGTATCAGCGTAGTATCCATATATGGGCAAATATTCATTTGTCGCGCTTCCGTCAGCCACAGTNNCGCACGATTCGTCAAGCCACAAAGCATGGCGGTTAATAGTATTACAAACGTGTAAAATTTTCTCATATCTTTAGGTGTTATAAATTCTTGTTAAATAGTTGTTAAAGTCGTTTGCTTTTCCTTTTCCTAATTACTATACACAATCTACACATGCGCATACAGAAAAGAACACAAAATACTTTGTGGTCTCGGTTTGGGCTAATGCGCAAATGTGTTTTTAGTATGGAAGGTTTGCGGTTTTTTAATTTAGCATTGTCATTTACAGGTGGCAAAAACGCACAAAAAACTGCACCTGGATAAATCTTTTCTTTTGCCCCACAAACGGGCATACAGAATAGCATCTATCTGACTATAAGCGACATACGAATCACACCGCTGCAGATAAAATATTTTCACAATTGCAAATTTAGAAAAAAATGCTTGAACATGCAAATCTTTTCGCCGAAATCAAAGAATTGCAAACATTACTTGGCATGGAATGAGTTTGTTTGCATAATTCAAAAATATTTCGTAACTTTGCATCATAAAAACTGCGAATACGACTATGATACGCACAGCACAGTTCACCATCTCCTCCACCGACGTGATGCGCTCGCCGGCCACCAACCTGCCCGAATACGCATTCATCGGACGAAGCAATGTAGGCAAATCCAGCCTGATCAACAAACTCACGCGTCAGCCCAAGCTCGCCAAGACCAGCCAGAAGCCCGGCAAGACCCTGCTCATCAACCACTTCACCATCAACGCGGGTGACAAAGACGCCTGGTGTCTGGTGGACCTACCCGGCTACGGTTTCGCACAGGCAGGCAAGACGCAGCGCGAGACGCTGAAAAAGATGATTGAGCGCTACTGCCTGCTGCGTGAGGCGTTGTGCTCGCTGTTCGTGCTGGTGGACGCACGCCTGCCCTTGCAGCCCATCGACCGAGACTTCATGAACTGGCTGGGTGAGAACAATGTACCTTTCGCGCTCGTGTTCACCAAGGCTGACAAGCTCGGCAAGGAGCGCCTCGCCGCTAACATCGAAGCTTACAAACAGCAGCTCGGAGAGTTCTGGGAAGAGCTGCCGCCGGTTTTTGTCACCTCTGCCGAGACAGGCCTCGGATGCGAGGAACTGACGGAGTACATTGAGGAGATAAACTCGAATTTATAATTTCAAATTTAGGATTTCAAATTTAGAATTTAAGATTTTGATGATTTGGGAGAATAACGAAGATATAGTGCTCAAGACCTGCACGAATGACTCGCGGGCGATACAGAATGTGCTGAACGAGTGCCGCGAGTTGCGTACGCCGTATGTGGTCATCACGCCGTCGATGCGCGAGGTGACCGCCCTCAGGCGCATACTGGTGCCGGTCAGCCGCCTGGAGGAAGAGACCTACAAGGCGGAGATTTGCACCTACCTGGCGCGCAAGACAGGCGCACACATCATCCTGCTGCAAGCCAATGACTACGGCAGCCGCGCGCGGGTGAATGTAGGCAGGATAGTGACGCACATCAAAGCCGTAAGCGAGAAGACCGGCACGGACATCAGTTATGAGGTGGTCATCGCGCGCAAGGACAGCAGCAAGGTCAACCGTGAGGCAGCCGAACGGCAGCGGGACTTCGTGTCCGACCTGATTGTACTGACCGCCAGCCGTGAATACGGGCTGGACGACCTGTTCTTCGGCCCGCAGGAGCGCCACGTCATCCAACGGGCACTCGTTCCGGTCATGCTCGTCAATCCGCGCAGCGACCTGTTTTCCCTCTGCGACTGAAAGCTGAAAAACGGTAAAAAATGGGGGGTGCCTCCGATGATCACCCGATAATGACCCGACAATGACCCGACAATGATCCGATAACGGTCCGACGATGTCGGACAAAAATATACACACAAAAAATAGGAGTGACTTTGAGTCGCTCCTATTTCGTTTAGCAGAGTACGTATTACTTACGGATACCGAGTTCCTTGATAAGTGCACGGTACTTCTCGATGTCTTTCGCCTTCAGGTAGTCGAGCAGACGACGACGCTTACCAACGAGGTTGGTCAGGGCGCGCTCTGTGCCGAAATCCTTGCGGTTCAGCTTCAGGTGCTCGGTGAGGTGGTTGATACGGAACGTGAACAATGCGATCTGACCTTCGGTCGAACCGGTGTCCTGTGCGCTCTTGCCGAACTTGGCGAAGAGCTCTGCTTTTTTCTCAGATGTCAAATACATGTGTATTTACCATTTAGTCATTTACCATTTACCATTTACGATTTACGATTTGGTTGGCAAATGACGGTTAAACAATCACAGCAATGCAGAATCGCTCGGGTTGCAACATCGCTGCATTTATCATCGGCACTGTGCCGGATGCGTTTTTTCAAACGCGGGTGCAAAGGTACGTTTTTTTTCGCACATCTGCAAATATATTTTCTTTCAATCGGAACAAAATGTGCACTTTTACAGCATTTTGCCAACAATACTTTCTATTTTACCCCTTTGCCTCAGGTTACCATTGCTTGCAATGTACTCTGCAACCGTCCGCCGCTCACACCGAGTTTGCGGGCAGTCAGGTCCTTGAGTTTGCCTATGCTCTTGGGTGAGCAGGGCAGCATTTCTGCAATCTGCTTGTGCGGCAGACCTATCAGAACAAGCACGCACAGACGTACGTCCTGTTCGTTCAGCCCCTGCCGGCTAAGACCGGTAGCCAATCCGCTGAAGAGCCGGTCTGTCTGATGGCAAAACGCGTTATAATCCTGCCATTGCAGGTCGGCTTTCAGGTCGGTGGCCTGACTCAAGGTAGTCAGCGTTTGTGTAAGTTCGTCCTGACGCGCACGCTCATGTTGCGCCCAGTCGCGCATCATGCGCCGGCGCTCGACTATTGTCTTGATACCCGTCATGGCCACTGCCAGACACAGCAGACCAATCAATACGATTTCCAGTATCCGTTTCCAATCCGTCTGACGTGCCGTCAGGCTTTCTTCTAACAGTTGCACCGCCTGCATCAGTTTGCCGTGACGCACCTCAATCAACTTCTGCGCATCCGCGCGCTCCGACGACAACCGGCGCAACGTCTCGGTGTCAGCATGTTCGTCATCGTGTGTCAGAATATAGTAGATGTCATCCAGATACGCCGGATCATCCGTCCGTGGTAGCAGTTCGCGTGCGTAGTACGTCGCCGAGTCGCCCTTGCCCAAGTACGAGTATGCCTGCGCACGCAGCATGGTCATGTATTCCTCGCTACCGGGCAAACGCGGTGAACGCATACGATGATCGTTGTCCGGCAGCGCGGTGTAGTACAGCACCGAGTCATATTCCTTGGCAAACATACATGCTGTGGCGCGCGTCTCGATTACTTTTTCTGTCAGCGGATATAGCTGATAGACCCGCACCGCCTCGGCAATCAGCGCGAGTGCGGAATCTTTCTTTCCCTGTACCGCCTGCTCCCACGCCATATTGTTCAGCGCGTAGGCGTATGCCAGTTCGTCGCCCGAGGCGCGGAAATGCTCTGCCGACAGCCCGTACACATAGTACGCCAGCCTGTGCTCGTTCGCCTGACGGCAGATGTTTGCCATGTTCGAATATATGCGCCCTGACAACATCTCGTCGGGCGTGCCACTTTCTGTGGCCCGGATGAACACCGCCATTGCTTCTGCCGGTTCGCCCTGCTCGCGCAACGCTTTGCCCTGCTCGTACAGCCCCAATGCATCCACTTCCGCCCGGCGGCTGCAGGACATACCTGTCACTACGCAGAGTGCAACCAGCAGGAGTATGTGGTGTAGTCTGTTCATGTTTCTGTTTATTTCGTTTGTACACCGGTCAGGGTAAATATCTTGTCGCCCTGCTGAATGAGCAGTTGTCCGTCACGCAGCACTTTGCGTGCAGGTGCATCGCTTGCTGTGGCAGGCTGCAGACCCGATGCGGTGTAGTCGAATGTGCCGTAAATGTCGTTTTCCCATTCGGCTTTGCTCAGCGTAAGCATGTACGAGCCGTCTTCGGAAAGTTCTACGGCTACCGAGTTGCGGAACGTGTCGGCTGCCACTGCCTTTTGGGCTGCCGGCAGGTCATAGCGCGCCGGAGCATAACTGATTGGCGTCACTGCCAGCGAGTACGTCACTTCCTCGCCCGACATTTCGCGTATGGTCAGCAGGTTGTCGTTGAGGGTCGCTATTACCTGATTCGGATCAACGGGTGTCACGGTTGTCGAACCCGGACCGTCTCCCAGCCGCCAATACAACGCCACCGTGTCTGCAGGCTGCTTTGCGCTATCATAATAACAGCCGTACTTCTCTGCTTCCTCGGAAGCATACACTTGCTTGCCATCTTTGTAGGCGCAAAGCATGATATGTCCGCAACTGCATCCACATCCAAGAACAGCAGGGCAGATGCTTCCGCCGGGGCAGTCGGTCAAGCCAACTCCTTCTATCCACTGTATCGGATGATACTCATCAATATCCAAATAGAGAGTGAATATCCGGGGAGATGATTCTGTAATATTTGTCACTCTGGCATTCAAACCATCAGGAAGACCTCCTGTTTCTGCTGCACCGCCCACCCAAAGATTGGTCAACTTGTCACCGACCTTGGCATTGAATGCATAGAGCAGGTATTCGTGGTCACTGGTCGCCGGAACAATATACACATTGGCGTTGTTGTCTTCACGCAATGCTCCTCTGTATGTCACTCTGTCTCGAACGCCATAATTACCATATATGTATAATTGCACGTATGTTTTCCCGTTTATAACGGTATCAGTTGTCAGACGATGAACTTCTGTACTAAGTTCGTCTCCATTTGCTCCCATCCGCACAAACAACACATTCCATGTGTCACACAGCGACGGTAGATATGCATTAGGCGATGTACCATGTATGTCCATCAGAGCACATACGCCGGCATAATCTTCATAGATAAGTTCGCCGTTCAACGTGCAGCAGCATGCGTTAGAACCACATGTTGTCAGTAATGGAACGTCGATAATTGAAAATAGCCCGCCGTATGAGCACCCGACGTACTCTATATCCGCTCGGATATAATATTCTTCCTGATAACGTCTGTCTTTATAGTGCAGGCACTTCGCTCTTCGACCGTCAAGGAGAGTTATAGAATCAATCATTGTTACATGAATATATGAGGAATCTGGGTCGAACCTAAGATCTTCAGGTATACCTTCTTCAAAGTTAATACTCCGATAATGCATAATTGAATCCCCCACTTCCAATCCGAAGTCATACAGTAGAATGTCCCGGTCATATATATGGGCATAAATCTTCTTGCCTTCGGCAGTGATGGGTATTGATAGCACCTGCTGCTCTTTTGCGTTATACATTCTCACGTTATGGTATGTCTTGCTATTGATAAGTGTATCGCCTTGCAGAACAAATACGGATTTATGATCACATCCGTAATCAGACAGTATACTGATCGTCCAAGTCATACCTTCGGGAAAATAGAAGTCCGAGGCATTATCATCTGCCCAAATAACAGAAGTGGTCATCAGCATGCAGATAAGCAATGCAA
>LXOW01106627.1_pt1 | contig 53136 bp, 38 predicted proteins | sample 1368591 | NCBI WGS metagenome assembly LXOW01 (sample SAMN04884650, study PRJNA319009) | bovine gut metagenome | isolation source: Cow rumen | host: Bos taurus | place: Italy: Legnaro (PD) | collected 2014-07-09
AAAAAGAGGAGCGATTATAAAAATGAAGATTACAGATTTAATTATTGACAAAGAGTTTGAAAGTGTTATTCCGCCACTTGAAAAACAGGAATTTGAATTTCTTGAAGAAAGTATTATTAAAGACGGTGAAGTTAACCATCCGCTGGTTGTATGGAACAACACCATTGTTGACGGCCATCACAGATACAAAATTTTGAAAAAGCATCCAGATATTAAATTTCGGATTACCGAGAAAAACTTTAAAAACCGTTCGGAAGCAATTTCTTGGATTTGTCTTAATCGACTCGGGAGAAGAAATCTTTCGAACATTCAAAAAACAATATTAATGGGAAGACGATACTCTGCTGAAAAAGAATCAAAAGGTTCAGCCGATAGAATTAAGAGAAAAACCGATAAGGATTTCCCTGTGGGTCAAAATGACCCACAGGGAAATGAGAAAAGATCTGAGGCACATCAGACCGCTATAAAAATAGCAAAAGAGATGAATACAAGTCCTAAGACCGTTCGGCGTGCTGAAGAATTTGTTAACGGAATGGACGCGGCTGAAGAAGTTTTACCGGGTTTTTCAAAAGATATTTTAACCGGCAAAATCAAACCAAAACAATCGGATGTGGTAGCTATCGCCAAAGCACCTGCTGAAGAANNCTATAAAGAGCTTACTCCAGAGGAAAAGGAACGAAGAAAGAAAAAAAGAGAATTATCAAAATCTATAGAGATATTGGATCAAACACATATGCCATCGCCGGATAATAAAATACAGCCGAAGGATATGCTGATGACATTTAGCAGCGAAGCAGAAAAATTTGTGAGAAGTATGGACTTTTGCTTTGACTATTTTCCGCAACTATTAACCGAACCCGAATACTTTGAACAGGTAAAAAAAGTAATTCAGCCGGTAAAAGATTATATAAAAACTTTGGAGGAAAACAAACCTTCAAATAATATTTCAATCGCCAAATGAAGTAAAAAACTACTGCTACTACTGCCAAATAAATGTAAGGAGGATGATGCTTAATGATTGTATTTTTTTAACCCGCAAATTAGCGGGTCACATTTAGCAAGCATCGCAATTGGGTGCACAGACCCAATCACACTTGTCAGGGATAGTCCCTGAAACCCTTATAGACAAAACACTAATAAGAAAAGAGGTTAAAAATGAACAGAACAAAAAGGATTAAGTTTTGGCTAACAGACCAGGAACTGAAACAAATTGAAAGACAGTCTAAAAAGATGCGTATGAACAGGTCAGAGTATATTCGGTATCTAATTAAAAACTGTCAACTTGTGAAAACGCCGGATATAGATTATGAAAAATGGTATTGTGAATTCAAAGCACTTGGTGACGAGTTTAACAGTTATCTGAAAGGATTTAATCAAACGGGCATTTTTAACGAGAAAAAAGCAGATGAGGTTTGTTTTAAAATCATTAATTTAGAAAAGAAATTATCAGCAGAACTAACCGAGAAACTTGAATTTGAAATCCAAAAAGCGAAAGGAGGGATTGAATGAGAAACGGAAAACACTATGTAGCCGTTAGAATGACGCCGGAGGAAAAGAAACATTTTCTTAACATCTGCGATCTCTGCAAAGTACCGGAAATAACACTTTTGTATTGGCTCGTCAAAAATATGACCGTGCATCAAAGAGCACCGGACAGTTTCTTTAATCTAATAAGACTTTTAACACGAATTCACAGCAATGTCGGTCATATTGGATCGGTCAGAAATAATATGTCAGAAGAGACAAAATACAAGTATTACCGGCTTGGTGATCTAATCAACAAGTATGAATGCCGAATATCTTTAAAAGGCGTTTTGGGAGATCCGTATTACGGCGAAGACCGTAAATAACATTTTATTGAAACAAAAACCGTTCAATTGCATTTTTATATTATCATCTTTGTGGAACGGCAGACAAAACAAAAATAAAAAAGAAAGAGGTATAAAAAATGAAAAACCAAACAAAAATGTCTGCCGAAAAGGTAGATACAAAACAAAAACCGAAATTAGCAAATATCAAGCTTGAGAAACTTCATCCGTTTGAAGGTCATCCCTACAAGGTAGTGGATGACGAGTCGATGGAAGAACTAAAACAAAGTATCGCAAAGAAAGGACTGTTAAACAGAATAATCGTCCGACCGCTTGAAAACACAGACAAATACGAAATAATATCCGGTCATCGAAGAGTCCACGCCGCCGAACTTCTTGGAATTAAAGAAGTACCGGCGATTATTTATTCTATTGACCGGGACGAAGCAACCGTTTTAATGGTAGATTCAAACTGTCAGCGTGAAAGCTTATCCCCTATTGAAAAGGCAAAGGCGTATAAGATGAAACTTGATGCGATAAAGCATCAGGGAACTTCGTCTCAAATTGAGACGAAGTTAAGATCAGACGAACAAGTTGCAAAGGATAGTGGTGATAGCCGTGCAACCGTTCAACGCCTTATCCGACTGACCTATCTTGTTCCTGAACTTCAAGAGTATGTAGACGAAGGCAAGATGAAAGTGTCTCCGGCAGTGGAGATTTCTTTCCTTGACGAAGAGAGACAGCGGGATATAGTTGACTGTATTGAAGAAACCAATATATTTCCCTCGCACACACAGGCACGGCGTATGAAACAACTCGCCGCCGAAGGCAGTCTTGACTATGATTCCATCAATGAAATTATGTCCGAACTAAAACCCAATCAGGTGGAGAAACTCAAAATTCCTATGGACGATATTCGTCAATATGTGCCAAGAGGATATACGCCTAAGGATATTGAAGAACTTGCAGTAAAACTTTTCAGGCAAAACTATGAGCGCGAGTGTCGTATACGCGATGACGACGCGAGATGAGGAGGCTTATGGGTAATTGGATAGTTGGTATCGGGGACGGTAAACCCCATGAATACAAAATCGGTAATGTCACCTTTGAAGTATTATCTGAATTTGAGCCGACCAAATCAAAAACAACAATCAAAAACAGGTTTGAACGAACACTAAAAAATGATTTCGTAGATTTGACAGGTAATATAATTGACAGTAAAATAGCTAACGAATATGTGTGTTCGGCTGCCGGGAAGGAGGATTAAATGCAGTCGAAAAAGAAAAAAGACAGTTTAGGGGTAACGGCTTTATATTGCCGTTTATCCCGAGACGACGGCGGAGATATGGAGTCAAACTCCATAAGCAACCAAAAGAAACTGTTAGAGCAACACGCCAAATCGTTAGGGCTTAGCAATACCCGATGTTATATTGATGACGGTTATACCGGCACAAACTTCAACAGACCCGGTTTTCAGCAAATGCTCGAAGATATTGAACTTGGATATATCTCAACGGTTATTGTGAAAGACCTATCCCGTCTTGGCAGAAACTATGTTGAAGTGGGCAATTATACCGAAAGTTATTTTCCTGACCGGGATATACGGTTTATCGCCGTAAACGATATGGTTGACTCTGATGAGGGTGAAAGCGAAATTGCACCGTTTAAGAATATCTTAAACGAAATGTATGCCAAAGATATTTCAAAGAAAGTGCGTTCTTCGCATAGACTCAGAGGAAACGCAGGTGAGCCGTTATCTCAACCGCCATACGGATATATGAAGAGTCCGGAGAATAAAAAGAAGTGGATTATTGACCCTGAACCTGCTGCAGTCGTTAAGGATATATTTAAGATGACTTTGGAGGGCAAGGGTGCCGAAACGATTGCCAGAATTTTACAAGAAAATAAAGTGATGATACCAATGGCATACTGGTTTAGCAAAGGCTTACCTCGAGGTGGTAAGAGCTCGCAACCCAATCCGTATAAATGGTGTAAAAGTTCAGTTTCAAAAATACTTGCAAATCAGGAGTATTGCGGTGATGTAATCAATTTCAAGACCTATTCCAAAAGTTTTAAGAATAAAATCCGTTTTGATAATCCACAAGAAAATTGGGCTGTATTCAAGAATGTTCATGAACCGATTATTGACCGTGATTCGTTCGATCAGGTACAGAAGTTAATCGGCAAAACCCGCCGCAGGAAGCCAAAGGCAGAAAACTGGGAACGAAATATGTTTTGCGACCTGTTATACTGTGCTGATTGCGGAAGAAAGTTGTGGTTCAACATTAAGCACGATAAGACCGATATTCCGTTCTTTTCGTGCGGTAATTATCACGGCATGCGAGGAACTTGCAGTTCAACTCATTATTTAAGGGCTGACGCCATAAAAGAGGTCGTTACTTTGGAACTCAGGCGATTATCTAAGTGTCTGACAGACGATGAAGAACATTTTGCCGAGATACTTTCCCAAAAGACAAACGCGGATATTCTGAAAGAGAAAAAGCATATTGAAACAGAAATGCAAAAGTGTGTTGTAAGAAACGAGCAAGTATCTAACTTATGCATTAAATGCTATGAGGACAATGTTTCGGGTAAACTGACCGACAGTCTGTTTTTACAGTTCAGTCAGAAATATGAAGCGGAGAAGTTGGAACTGAAAACCAAAATCGCAGACTACCGCAAACGCCTGAATGAAGTTGATAGTATGCAACTTTCAAAAGGCAAGTTTATCTCCGCTGTCAAACGGTTTATGGCAATGGATTATCTTTCCGCACCGTTACTTCGTGAACTCATTGACCGCATTGATGTTTACGAGGCAACGGGAACAGGTAAGAACCGCAAACAAACGATAAAAATCCACTGGCGGTTTGTGGGATATCTGGAACTTCCAAGTCTTACAGAACACAAAAATTTCCGGGAAGAAACAAGAAAAGGCGTAATGCTGGAATACTGCACAAGACCTATTTCGGCATAACGCAAAAAAGGAGCAGGAAAACCCTGCTCCCGTACATAAAAAGAATTGCAATGGACAAAAAGAAAGAGTGTTCAAATCCAACTCAGGTTGGTTAAGAACACTCAAACTGGTGCGGGTAGCAGGACTTGAACCTGTACAGGGTTGCCCCCACAAGAACCTGAATCTTGCGCGTCTGCCAATTCCGCCATACCCGCAAATTGGTGGATTTCAACAGATTTTTTGCAGTTTGTTAGAAATCTGTTAGAATCCGGTGATTTTTGAGCGTTTTTTGAGGTTTCAAAATCAAGGTAAAAATGCTCGGAAAGCTTTGATTTTACTGGGCTTACGGGGATTCGGCAGCCAAAGAAATAATCTCTTTGGTGCGTTAGAACCTGAATCTTGCGCGTCTGCCAATTCCGCCATACCCGCATGGAAAACTTTCTTGTTTCAGAAAAACGTCTGAAACGAAAGGAAAAGCCCTCTGATTTTTACACGGCGAGAGCAACCGAGATGGCGCACACAGCGAACTCCACTATTTTTATTATACTCGCTTTCACGGAAATGTCAACCCAAAAATTGCATTTTTCCGGTTTCTATTTTACCGATGTTGCTCAAAAATAAACAAATCTTGCCCCGTTTCGACCGCCTGAAGGAAAAACTTGATTTTCTTTGTGAAAATATTGTAAAATGTATTTTACAAAGAATGACAATACGTTGTTTTTCTTGCGTTTTCTTCCGAAGGAGTTGTCTGTATGGTTTCGTCGTATCACAACGATCGTTTTTCCCGCACCGAACTGCTTTTGGGAAAAGCCGCGATGAAACGCTTAGCCGCGGCGCATGTCGCCGTTTTCGGTCTTGGCGGGGTGGGCGGCTATGTCACCGAGGCGCTGGCGCGATCGGGCGTCGGGGCTCTGTCCCTGATCGATCACGATAAAATCAGTCTTTCCAATCTCAACCGTCAACTTTTGGCGACTGAAGAAACCGTCGGACGTGACAAAGCCGACGTGGCGGCCGATCGGGTGCGCGCCATCAACCCGGCGTGCGCGGTCACCGTCCATAAAACCTTTTTTCTGCCTGATACCCGACTGCAATTCGATTTTTCCCGTTACGATTATGTGGTGGACGCCATCGACACCGTTACCGGAAAACTCACGCTGATCGAGGCCGCAAATGCCGCCGGCGTGCCGATCATCAGTTGCATGGGTGCGGGCAATAAACTTGATCCTACCGCCTTTCGGGCGGCAGATCTGTATGAAACCTCCGGTTGTCCGCTGGCGCGGATCATGCGGCGCGAATGCCGCAAACGGGGGATTGAGTGGCTCAACGTGGTTTATTCTCCCGAAAAGCCGATCCGTCCGCAAGCGGAAACCGTTTTGCCTTTGGAGACCGGTCGTCGCGATTTGCCCGGCTCGATCGCTTTTGTGCCTGCCGCGGCGGGTTTGGTTGCGGCCGCAGAGGTGGTAAAAGCCCTTGTTTTTTCTTCATAAACAGCGGCTTTTCTGTGTGTTTTGTGAAAACCGTTAACATTTTAACGATACGTTCTTGACAACCGCTGATAATTTCTATATGATAGTAGATAGGCAGGAAATCGCTTTCTGTCTGTTTTTCCGACCGCAGAAACCGGAAACAAAGCGTTTGATCGCTTTTCGAATAAAACTTTTTTGAAAAGGAAGGAAATTATGGACCGTTATTATGCTCTGATTACCTTTGTCTGTGCGATGATCGCTCTGCTGTTTGCGCTCTTTACCGCGAAACACGTTTTGAAGTTTTCGCCCGGTAACGACACCATGCAGAAAATCTCTTCCGCGATCAAAAACGGCGCCAACGCCTATCTCAAACGCCAATACACCGTGGTGGCCGTTTTCTTTGCGGTCATGTTGGTGATCTTATTGGTCATGGCGATTTTAGGCATGCTGACGATTTACGTGCCGTTTGCCTTTTTGTCGGGCGGTGTGTTCTCGGCGCTGTCCGGTTTTGTGGGGATGAAGATCGCCACCGCCGCCAACGCCCGTACTGCCAACGCCTGCCGTGAAGGTCTGAACCGCGGTCTTCGCGTGGCTTTTTCGGCCGGTTCGGTCATGGGCTTTACCGTGGTCGGTTTTGGTCTTTTGGATATTTCCATTTGGGTCTTCCTGCTTCATAACGTTCTGCATTTGAGCGCGAGCGATATGTCCGGCGCTATGCTCACGTTCGGCATGGGCGCTTCTTCGATGGCGCTCTTTGCCCGTGTGGGCGGCGGTACTTTCACCAAGGCCGCCGATGTGGGTGCCGACCTCGTCGGCAAAGTGGAAGCCGGCATTCCGGAAGACGACCCCCGCAACCCCGCCGTCATCGCCGATAACGTCGGTGATAATGTGGGCGACGTTGCCGGAATGGGTGCTGATTTGTACGAATCCTATGTGGGCTCTATCATTTCCTGCGGCGCGTTAGGCGTGGCCGCTTTTGCCGATATGAACATCCGGGCGTTTGCCGTTCCCATGCTGATCGCCGCCGCCGGTATTCTTTGCTCAATCATCGGAACGTTTTTGGTTCGCACCAAAGAAAAAGCCACCCAAAAAGATTTGCTCCGTTCATTAAGCCGCGGCACGAATTTCAGCGCGGTGATGATTGCGCTGATCTCGTTCCCAATCATTTGGTTCTGCTTAGACGGCAAAAACACCATCGGCGTTTATTTTGCCATTTTAGCAGGTCTTTTGGCCGGTGTTCTCATCGGCCGTTCGACCGAATACTTCACTTCTGATACATACCGTCCGACCAAAAAGTTGGCGGCAAAATCCGAAACCGGTTCCGCCACCATCATCATCGGCGGTTTGGGGCTCGGTATGCTTTCCACCCTGTTACCCATCCTCATCATTGCGGTCTGCATTTTGATTTCCTTCTTCGTCTCAGGCGGAAAGGACAACCCGCAAATGGGCCTTTTCGGCATCGCCCTGTCGGCGGTCGGCATGCTGTCTACCTTGGGAATTACCCTGGCGACCGACGCGTACGGTCCTGTTGCCGATAACGCGGGCGGCATTGCCGAAATGGCGGGTCTTGATCCGCAGGTTCGCGAACGCACCGACGCGCTCGATTCTTTGGGCAACACCACCGCCGCTACCGGCAAAGGTTTTGCCATCGGTTCCGCCGCTTTGACCGCTCTGGCTTTGATGGCTTCCTATGTCAACAAAGTCAAAGAAGTTGCCCCGGCCGGAAAAGAAATCGACTCCGTCTTTAACCTGCTCAACCCCACCGTGCTGATCGGTCTGTTGATCGGCGCTTGTCTGCCCTTCGTCTTTGCCGCGCTGACCATGGAATCGGTCGGAAAAGCCGCACAGTCGGTCGTGGTGGAAGTTCGCCGTCAGTTCCGTGAAATCACCGGCTTAATGGAAGGAAAAGCCGACGCCGATTACGCCACCTGCGTGGATCTTTGCACCAGAGCCAGTCTGCGCGAAATGATCCTCCCCACCGTGGTCGCGATCGTTTCCCCGTTGATCGTCGGCATGGTGTTAGGCTATCAGGGCGTTGTCGGTCTGTTGGCCGGTGCGACCGCCAGCGGATTCTTAATGGCTGTCTTCATGTCCAATGCGGGCGGCGCGTGGGATAACGCCAAGAAATATATTGAAAGCGGCGTGCACGGCGGCAAAGGCAGTGAACAACACAAAGCCGCTGTTGTGGGCGATACCGTGGGTGATCCGTTTAAGGACACTTCCGGTCCTGCCATCAACATTCTGATTAAACTGCTTTCCATGGTTTCCATCGTATTTGCCGCACTGGTGGTACGTTACAGCCTGTTTTGATTTTGAAGTAAGGAAGGTTGCTCAATGCGTTTACTGATCGTTCGCCACGGCGACCCGGATTATGAAAACGACACGCTGACCCGCAAGGGTCGGCGTGAGGCGGATTTATTGCGTGACCGGCTCATCAAGCAGCCGGTCACGGCATTTTATTGCTCCCCGCTGGGTCGAGCGAGAGACACCGCCGCTCCCACCTTAAAAGCCTTCGGCATGGAGGCGACGGTTTGCGAATGGCTGCGGGAATTTGAGGGGTATGTCCGTTTTACGCCCTTCGGCGAAAAGCGGATCCCGTGGGATCTAATGCCGGCGTCTCTTGCCCAAGAACCGCTTTATTTTGACCGCAAAGCGTGGCTGCAAGCGCCGCTGATGCAAACCGGTGACGTCAAGGAAAAATACGCCGCCGCCTGCGCGGGCTTGGATGCCTTGCTGGCGCGGCACGGTTATGTGCACGAGGGTTCTTTTTTCCGCGCCGAAAACCCCAACCACGATACGGTGGTGCTGTTTTGTCATTTCGGGATCGAATGCGTGTTGCTTTCTCACCTTTTAAACATTTCTCCGGTCATGCTGTGGCAGGGATTTGTCGCCCTGACGACCTCGGTGACAACCCTCGTCACCGAAGAACGGGAGGAAGGGATCGCTTCTTTCCGCTGCAACGGTTTCGGAGATCTTTCCCATTTATACGCGTCGGACGAACCGCCCTCCTTCGCGGCGCGGTTTTGCGAAACCTTTGCCGACGCCGACCAGAGGCATTGATATGAAAGACGACGTTTTGATTATCGGCGGCGGCGCTTCGGGACTTTGCGCGGCGGTCGCCCTCAAACAGCAAGCGCCCGCCCTTTCGGTGCGAATTTTGGAATCCCTACCGCGGGTGGGCAAAAAACTGTCGGCGACGGGCAACGGCCGCTGTAATATCACCAACCGGAACATCACGCTCGACCGCTATCACGGCCGGCAGACCGGGTTTGCCAAACCTGCGTTAGAACGGTTCGATAACACGGCGTGTGAGGCGTTTTTTAACTCGCTCGGCGTGCTTTTTATCTATGAAGAGGACAAGGCTTATCCCGCCTCNNGGCTTATCCCGCCTCTCTCCAAGCGGCTTCGGTTACCGACTGCCTGCGCTTTGCGGTGGAAAAATGCGGCGTGAAACTCTGCACCGAAACGACCGTGACCAATATCCAGCGTGCCGGGAACGGATACAAAGTCATTGCCGGGGCGCTTTCGTTTTATGCCGACCGCGTGATCGTGGCGGCGGGTCTCTACGCCGGGGGAGAAGCCTACGGCTGTACCGGCGGCGTGTTGGAGATTTTGCGCCGCGCGGGATTTGAGACTGTTCCGATAAACCCCTCTTTGGTGCAAATAAAAACCGAAACCGATTTGGTGCGTTCGCTTAAAGGCGTGAAAATGAATGCGCTTGCCCGTCTGGTCGCGGGAGACCGGGTACTCCGGCAAGAAGCAGGAGAAGTCCTTTTTTGCGATTACGGCTTGTCCGGTCCTCCGATTTTACAGATTTCCCGCGGGGCAAGCGGACAAACCGGTCCGCTCTTTGTCTCGCTGGATTTGTTCCCCGAACAAACCGCCGACCGCTTGACCGCGCTGTTGACCGATCGGGCGGCGACCCTTTCCGACCGCCGGCTGGAGGAATTTTTCACCGGAATGTTGCAAAAACGGTTGGGGCAGGTGGTTTTAAAAGCCGCCGGGCTTCGTTTGAACGACCCGGTCACCGGGGTTCGCCCCGCCGCGTGGGGAACGGTTGCCGGCCTTTTGAAAGAGTTTCGCTTCCGCGTGACCGGCACGACCGGACATCTCCATTCGCAGGTCACCGCAGGCGGTCTTGCCACAAGCGAATTTGACCCGAACACCATGCAAAGCCTGCAAAATCCGGGACTTTACGCCATCGGAGAGATTTTGGATATCGACGGCGATTGCGGCGGTTTTAATCTGCAGTGGGCATGGTCGAGCGCGCTGTGCGCGGCGGCGGATATTGTGAGGAGTTCCGTATGCTGATCCTGCAAAACGTCAATCTTCCTTTAGACACGGATTTTTCTAACCTCAAACCGGTTGCCGCCTCGGTTTTGCATATCCGGGAAGCGCAGATCAGAACCGTTTCCCTGTTTCGGAAATCGGTCGACGCACGCCGGCAGACGCCTCGGTTTTGCTGTTCGCTCTTAGTGAAAACCACGGCGCCGGAAACCAATCTGCTGAAAACCTGCAAACAGGCGGCACTGTTTACCGAAACGCCGTGGACGGTTCCCGCTGTGCCCGCTCCGCCTCCCGTTCGCCCGGTCATCGCGGGGTTCGGCCCGGCAGGCATGTTCGCGGCGTTGACATTGGCGATGGCGGGCGTTCCTCCGCTTGTCTTGGAACGCGGTGCCGACGCGGATACCCGCGCTTCGGACGTTCGCCGCTTTTTGGAGGGCGGAAAACTCGACCCCGAATCCAACATCCAGTTCGGGGAAGGCGGCGCCGGCATGTTTTCAGACGGAAAACTGAACTCCGGCATCAAAAATCCGCGCTGCCGCACGGTGCTGGAACGGCTGGTGCAGTTTGGCGCGCCCCCTGAAATTCTAATCGACGCCAAACCCCATGTGGGGACCGATATTTTAACCGACGTGATCAAGCAAATCCGAAAAGAAATTGAGCGTTTGGGCGGAGAAATTCGTTTTCACACCCGGTTAGATCAACTCTTTTTCCGCGACGGTGTCTTGGTTTCCCTTGCCGCGGCGGGGGAGGAGATTCCTTGTGAGAACCTCATATTAGCGACCGGACATTCCGCGCGCGACACCTTTTCCATGCTGCGCGAAACCGGGTTTTCTTTGGTGCGAAAACCCTTTTCGGTGGGCGTCCGCATCGAACATTTGCAACAAGAGATCGACCGCGCCCTTTACGGCGATTTTGCCGGTCATCCGGCGCTTCCCGCCGCGGATTATAAATTAGCGGCGCATTTAGAGAACGGTCGCGGCGTCTATACGTTCTGTATGTGTCCGGGTGGCGAAGTCATCAACGCTTCGAGTGAAGAAGGCGGGATCGCCGTCAACGGCATGAGTCTGCACGCTCGCGCTGGAAAAAACGCCAACAGCGCCGTTTTAGCGGAAGTCACACCCCACGATTTGCCGGGAGAAGATCCTCTGGCAGGATGTCTATTTCAGCGGGAGATCGAGCAAGCCGCTTACCGGGCGGCAGGCGGCGCGGTTCCGATCAGCACCGTGGGGTGTTTTGTTTTCGGGCGCCCGTTTCATCTTGACCGGGTCGTGCCCACCGTTCGCCCGGCTTTTCGCGAAACGGCACTGGAAACGCTGTTTCCCTCCTTTGTGACCGAAAGCCTCCGGGAGGGGATTTGTCTGTTTGATAAAAAAATCGCCGGCTTTGCCGCTCCTGACGCGGTGCTGACCGCACCCGAAACCCGCAGTTCTTCGCCGGTGCGCGTTTTGCGGGACGAAACCGGGCAAAGCCCCGGAAAAGCCGGGATCTTCCCCTGCGGAGAAGGCGCCGGTTATGCCGGCGGCATCCTTTCAGCGGCGGTCGACGGCATGAAAGCTGCCGAAGCCGTGCTGACGCGGATCTCTCGCGGATGAGTGGAAGCGTCATCCACCGCGGGATCGACATCACCCTGATTTTCCGTTAAAAAGGTGTATTTTTCCATTGACTTCCCGCGCTTTGGCGGTTACAATAGAAATAGAACGGAGGTTGCCTATGAACGAACAACAATCCCAAAAGGATTATAATCCCGATCTTGTGACCCTCTCCGATGACAACGGCAAAGAGTATACCTTTGAGGTGCTGGACGCCATCGAGACCGACACCGGCCGTTATCTTGCCATGCTCCCGGTTTACGACGACCCTAAAGAAATGCTCAACGACAGCGGCGAACTGGTCATCGTCAAAGTGGGCGAGGAGAACGGCGAAGAATACTTTTACGAGATCGAGGATGACGACGAATACGATACCATCGCGGATGCGTTTGTGGAGCGGTTGGAAGATTTTTTTGAGATCGACAACCACTGAAACCTTCTGTATCGGATAAAAAATATGTCCTGCGCTGTTCGCGGACCGCGACTTATATAACCCTACAATCTTTTTTTACGGGGCCATCGCTCGCATGACGGGCTTGCAGACCTCCCGCGGCTGTGCCGAGTTCGGAAGAAGGGAGCGCGAAGTCATGCGGCCGGCACCCACCTGCTGAACGCAGGTTATTTTAAGCGCATTACGGCAGGGCGGGACGCCCTTTTTACAGAAACACGACCCGGACGGTTTTTTAATAGCCGTCCGGGCCTTTTTGTGCGGGACGATCCCGCCATCGTTTTATAAAAAAGATTGACGAACCCTTTCCGCTGTTTTATAATAAATGCAAATACCTTTTTTCTTTTAGGAGGCGTCGTCATGTCCGTTTCATCTGCTTCTCTTGACCGTTTTCGCGTTTTCAGCGGCAGTACCCTCAAAACCATCGCCGTTGTGACTATGCTGATCGATCATACCGCGTCGGTCTTTTTGCGGGACAATCCGATCCTGTTGTTTTCTATTCGTTCTCACGCCATCACCGCGTACTGGATCATGCGGATGATCGGCCGCCTGGCGTTTCCGCTTTTCTGCTTTTTGCTGGTAGAAGGTTTTTTTCACACCCACAGCAAAACCCGGTATGCCGCCAATCTTTTTCTGTTTGCGCTCCTTTCGGAACTGCCGTGGAATCTCGAACACGCCGGTACCTGGCGATATGCCGGTCAAAATGTGTTTTTCACCCTGTTTTTCGGGCTGTTAGGGCTTTGCGCGATTGAACACTTTTGCGGACAGTGGGCAAAAACCCTCTTCTGCCTCGGCGGGCTGTTTTTGGTCGCGCGCTTTTTCGGGGCGGATTACGGTGTCCGCGGATACGCCTTTATTCTGCTTCTTTACGCCTTGCGGGAAAGCCGGATTTTGCAAGCCGTGATCGGTTCGTCGTTTTTCACCGATTTGCCGGCGGCACTCGCCTTTATCCCCATGAATCTCTATAACGGCAAACGCGGATTTATTCGCGGAAGTTTTCTGAAATACGCGTTTTACGCGATTTATCCGGTTCATATGCTGCTGTTTTATTTTATTAAAGCAAACACCATTGGCTATTAAAAGGAGAATGTCATTTTGTCGTTTCCATTAAAAAATATTCGAAATTTCTGCATTGTCGCGCATATCGACCACGGAAAATCCACGCTGGCGGACAGACTGCTGGAACTGACCGATTCGGTCGCCCTGCGCGATATGGAAGAACAACTGTTAGACAGTATGGAGTTGGAACGGGAACGCGGGATCACCATCAAGGCGCACGCCGTGACCCTGACCTATACCGCCAAAGACGGCGAAGAATACGAACTGAACCTGATCGATACCCCCGGCCACGTGGACTTTAATTATGAAGTTTCGCGGTCTCTTGCCGCCTGCGAAGGCGCCATTTTGGTGGTGGACGCGTCGCAGGGGATCGAGGCGCAGACGCTTGCCAACACCTACTTGGCGGTCGACCACGGTCTGGAGATCTTGCCGGTCATCAATAAAATCGACCTGCCTTCGGCTGAACCGGAACGGGTCATCAAGGAAATTGAAGATGTGATCGGCATCCCCGCCGAGGGCGCGCCGATGATCTCGGCGAAAACCGGTCTCAACGTGGAAGATGTCTTAGAGCGGATCGTTCAGGATATTCCCGCTCCCAAAGGCGATTCCGAAGCGCCGCTTTCCGCTTTGATCTTCGATTCCTATTACGATCCGTATAAAGGCGTTGTGGTCTATTTCCGGGTGATGAACGGACGGCTCAAAGTCGGCGATACCATTCGTATGATGGCGACCGGTGCGGATTTTGCCACGGTGGAGATCGGCCGCAAACGCGCCATGGCGCTGGAACCCTGCGAAGTGCTGGAAGCCGGCGAAGTGGGCTATTTAACCGCCTCGATCAAGACCGTTCACGAAGCGCGTGTGGGCGATACCATCACCCTGACCGACCGCCCCGCCGACCAACCGCTGGCGGGTTACCGGAAAGTCAATCCGGTGGTTTTCTGCGGCATTTATCCGGCGGACGGCGCCAAGTATCCCGACCTTCGGGACGCGCTGGACAAGTTGAGTTTAAACGACGCTTCCCTGCTGTTTGAGCCGGAAAGTTCCACCGCGTTAGGGTTTGGTTTCCGTTGCGGGTTTTTGGGACTTCTGCATATGGAAATCATCGAAGAACGCCTGGAACGGGAATACAATTTGGATCTGGTTACCACCGCACCCAGTGTGGAGTACCGTTTTGTGCTCACAAGCGGGGAAACCATCACGGTGGATAATCCTACCAACTACCCCGATCCGGCGGTGATCGCCGAGGCTCTCGAACCGGTGGCGGATGTGCATATTTACAGCCCCGGCGACTATGTGGGCGCTATTATGCAGTTGTGCGAAGAACGCCGCGGCGTCTATACCGATATGAAATACCTGGCGGATCGGGTGGATATTCACTATATCATGCCGATGGGCGAAATCGTTTATGACTTCTTTGACGCCTTAAAATCCCGTACCAAAGGCTACGCGAGTTACGATTACGAAATGAAAGGCTATGAGCCCTCGAAACTCGTGAAACTCGACGTTCTGCTGGCGGGGGATTCGGTCGACGCGCTTTCCTTTATCGTCCATGCCGACAACGCCTATCCGCGCGCCCGCCGGATTGCCGAAAAACTCAAGGAAACCATTCCGCGCCAGTTGTTTGAAGTGCCGGTGCAGGTGGCAGTCTCTGGCAAAATCATTGCCCGGGAAACGGTCAAAGCACTGCGCAAGGACGTCCTCGCCAAATGCTACGGCGGCGATATCACCCGCAAAAAGAAACTGCTGGAAAAACAAAAAGAAGGCAAAAAGCGTATGCGCCGTCTGGGATCGGTAGAAGTCCCGCAAGAGGCGTTTATGGCTGTGTTGAAGTTAGATGAATAGGAGTTTATTGTCATGAACCGTCGTTCCGCCAGGCAAAAAGCCATCCTTCGCCGGAGAATTTTTCTCGGCGGCTGTGCCGCGGCGCTGATCGCCGTGATCGCGCTGATCACGGTCGCCGTCAAAGCATTGCGCCATGCCGTTCCCGAAAAAGATCCACCAAGCACCCCCTCGACCGTTTCGTCCGAGCCACCCGAAAATTCTGAAACGGCACAGAGCAGTGAAGAGACCCCTTCCTACCCGGACGTCGGCCCGAACGGACTGGACGCGAATTTCAGCAAACTGCTGTTGGTCAACGGCGAACATCCTCTGCCGGAGGATTACGACTATGAAGGAAACCTGACCACCATTCCCGACAAATATATCAACGGCTCGTTAAAGCAGATCGACAAAGAGGTTTGGCCGTATATGAAAGCCATGATCGAAGCCGCGTGGGAAGACGGCGTCAAGTTGTATGTCTGGTCACCCTACCGTTCCTATGCCACGCAGAATATGCTCTTCCAAAACCGGGTGAACAAGGTCAAAACCGCCGATATGACCAAGGAAGAAGCCGAGGCTTTGGCGGCTACCGTGGTGGCGCGGCCGGGCACGAGCGAACATCATACCGGGCTGGCAGCCGACTTTAACATGGCGAGTTCCGAGTTTGAGAACACCCCGATGTATGAATGGATGCAACAACACGCCGCCGATTACGGCTTTATCATGCGCTACCGGGGCGACAAGCAGGAGATCACCGGCGTGATCCATGAATCCTGGCACTACCGTTTTGTGGGGATCAATGTGGCAAAAGAAATCAACCGGTTGGATTTGTGCCTGGAGGAGTACGTAGAAACCCGTTCTTAAAAAACTATAAGAGCAAACGACGGGGCTGTCGCAGGCTTCCGCCCGCGTACTTCTTAATTTTACCACAAAAAGAAAGTTCAGTCGACTGTTTTTTCAGCCGTCTGAACTCTTCTTTTTACTGGGCTATTTTGCGACAGCCACTTTTCTATCTTTTTTGGTCTTTCGCGGCGTTTAAAAGGGCGTCTCTGAGGGGATCGAGCAAGGCTTTCATAGCGGCGCAGAATTCGTGGTAGCGAGGGGGAAATACATTTCTTCCGTCGGCGCAAAGGACGGCGCCGTCACGGAAGGTGATCTGCAAAGAAAAGGCGCTGCCGTCGCAGACATGCTGATGGTACTTGGAAAAACCGTTCCATGCGGCCAGACGGTAGCGGAGATACAGTTGGTTTAACTGTTCAAGCACATCACGGTCCACCGCCATTTGGGTTTCCTTAAGATCCGGGAACTCCATGAACCTGTATGCAAACAATACACGGTTGTCCTTTTCCGTGACGCGGTAATGAAAGTTGTTTCCGCCCACGGTACCGTCAAAGTAGTAATAAAAGTCGGAAATCCCGCTTTTGTTGATCCGCGCCCATCGTCCCGCACCGTTGGTTCCTCTTTCGCCACACAACCGGTTCCGCCAAAACAGGCGCATCAAGAACGTCTCGACCGGATGGAATCCGCTGTTTTTCATGGTGTCACCCCGCACTGTTTTTCCTTTTTATAATGTCTGCTTGGCGAGCAAACGCTTTGCTCGCCAAGTGCAAGGTTTTTGGGGAAATACCGAAAAAACCTTGCACTTTGAACAAATCAAAAAGACCTCCAACCGTNNATTTGTTCAGCAGACATTATTATAACAAAAACCGGCGCAACGGTCAATCTATTTTTGTGTCGTGAAAAAAGCGCGATAACCGACAATAGATTATAAAAAGCGGCTCTGCCGAAAAGACCGTGACCGGGGTTGCTTTTCCCGCTGTTTCATGGTACAATGTTTTTTAAAGGTTTTCAATGACTATTTTCCTTTTCAGGTGAAATTTATGCAGTGTATGTTCAGCGCCTCGGTTTTTGACGCGATCGGCGCTTCCTACCCCGCCGCCCGTGCGGTTTACGGTGTTCTCGGCAGTGTTTTCAGCGCGATGGTCGCCTATCGGATCCTTTGGCGGTTGCTGGGGCTTTTCTTTACCCGCAAGTTTCCGCCCGCCAAGCATCAGCACCGGTACGGCATTGTGATCGCCGCCCGTAACGAAAGCCCGGTCATCGGCAATTTGCTCGACAGTATCGCCCGTCAGGATTACCCTTCGGACCTGCTGACCGTCTTTGTCGTGGCGGATAACTGTACCGACAACACCGCCGCCATCGCGCAGGAAAAAGGCGCGATCTGCTATGAGCGGTTCGACAGCGATCACCGCACCAAAGGTTATGCTCTTCAATTTCTATTTGAAAAAATCGAAGAAGATTACGGCCGTGATTCTTTTGAGGGGTACTTTGTTTTTGACGCGGATAATCTCTTAAAGAAGGATTATGTCTCTCGCATGAACGACGCTTTTGACGCCGGCTCGAAAATCATCACGAGTTACCGCAACACCAAGAACTTTACCGAATCCTGGGTCGCTTCGATGTACGCGCTTCATTGGCTTCGCTCGATCCGGTTCAATCACCGGCCGCGTTCGGTTTTGCGGCTGGCGACCAATATTCAGGGAACCGGATTTTTATTCTCCAACGAGATCGTCCGGGACGGCTGGAAATACACCTCCCTGACCGAAGACCGTGCGCTGACCGCCGACGCGGTGGCGCAAGGGTATGAGATCACCTATCAGGACGAAGCCGAATTTTTTGACGAACAACCGGTCTCCATCCGCATTTCGCTTCGTCAACGCCTGCGTTGGGCGAAAGGGCATTTGCTCGCCTTCGTGGAAACCGGCCCTCAACTGTTGGTCAACGTCATTTTCGGAAAACGGTTTTTGAAAAATCCGTGGTTAAAGGACTCGGAAACCGCAGAAACCACTACCGCGAGCCGGTTCGCGGAATCGCTTCGTCATCGGATCGCCTCTTACGACACGCTGATGCAACTGATCCCCTTTGCGATTTTAAACGCGTTTCGATGGCTTGCGGTCTCGGTCTTGATTTACGGCTGTTTTTGCTGTTCAGAAGGGCTTTCTCCCTCCTACTTCTTTGCCGGCGGAACCTATTTAGCAAAACTGCTTCGCCTGCTGTTCCCCTTCCAGATCCAACTGCAACCGGGTATCGGCGCTTTCTTCCTTTCCATGCTGTTGGCTGTTTGGTGGCGGCTGTTATATCGCATCGCCACCTACCCCGATAATATGTGGATCGCGATTTACGTCTTTTTTATCGAGCGCAAACGGATCATCAAGATCCCTTTCGGCAAAAAGGTGCTGTACACGCTGACCTGGCCGCTCTTTGACCGAATCGACCGCTACGCCAAATATGTGGCGTTGTTTGCCAAGGTTACCTGGAAACCCATTCCGCACGAAAGCAAGATCACCATCCACGACTTAAAAAAATAGTCCCCAAAACAGTTTCCCCGCGGAGTCCGAACGGACTCCGCGGGGATTTTTATATCTCGTTTGTTTTCAAACGGTAGCGCAAAACAGAAAAAGACCGCACAAGGCGGTTGCCCTGTGCGGTCTGAAATTGGTTCAAACGAGAACGCCTGATTAGCCGTTGATCTTGGTGACAACGCCCGAACCAACAGTACGGCCGCCTTCACGGATAGCGAAACGAAGACCTTCTTCGATAGCGATCGGGGTGATCAGTTCAACGTCCATTTCGACGTTATCGCCGGGCATGCACATCTCGGTGCCTTCGGGCAGCGTGATGACGCCGGTAACGTCGGTGGTTCTGAAATAGAACTGCGGACGATAGTTGTTGAAGAACGGAGTATGACGGCCGCCTTCTTCCTTGGTCAGAACGTAAACCTGGCCATGGAATTTGGTGTGCGGATTGATGCTGCCGGGTTTGCAGAGAACCTGACCGCGTTCCACTTCGTCACGGCCGACGCCGCGCAACAGAGCGCCGACGTTGTCGCCCGCTTCACAGTAATCCAAAGTTTTGCGGAACATTTCCATGCTGGTAACGACGGTTTTCTTTCTCTCTTCGGTCAAACCGATGATTTCAACTTCGTCGCCGGCGTTGAGTTGGCCACGTTCCACACGGCCGGTAACAACGGTACCACGGCCGGAGATGGTCATAACGTCTTCGATCGGCATCAGGAAGGGCAAATCAGCCTTACGGTCCGGAGTCGGGATATAGGAGTCGACCTGATCCATCAATTCCTTGATCGGCGCATATTCCGGAGCATTCGGGTCGGTCGAAGTGGATTCGAGAGCCACCAAAGCGGAACCCTTGATGATCGGGGTGTCGTCGCCCGGGAATTCATATTTGTCGAGCGTTTCACGGATTTCCATTTCAACCAGCTCGAGCAGTTCTTCGTCGTCAACCTGATCGCATTTGTTCATGAAAACAACGATATAGGGAACGCCAACCTGACGGGCAAGCAGAAGGTGCTCTTTGGTCTGAGCCATCGGGCCGTCGGTAGCAGCGATAACGAGGATCGCGCCGTCCATCTGCGCAGCACCGGTGATCATGTTCTTAACATAGTCAGCGTGTCCGGGGCAGTCAACGTGTGCATAGTGACGGTTGTCCGTCTCATATTCTACGTGAGCGGTGTTGATGGTGATACCACGTTCTCTCTCTTCGGGAGCCTTATCGATATTCGCGTAATCTTCAAATTGTGCCTGACCTTTGAGCGACAGATACTTGGTGATCGCCGCGGTCAGAGTGGTTTTACCGTGGTCAACGTGACCAATGGTACCAATGTTTACATGGGGCTTATTCCGTTCAAATTTTGCCTTTGCCATTGTAAAATTTCCTCCTTTGTTGTGAAAACAATCAATGATATTATTAGTTTAACAAATCTTTCCGTAAATTTCAAGAGTAATTTACAGATTATCAGTCTTTTTTCGCTCTGGCGGAGATGATCTTTTCCGAAATGCTCTTGGGAACTTCCTTATAGCCGTCCGGTTCCATGACGTACTGGCCGCGTCCCTGAGTTTTGGAACGCAGGTCGGTCGCGTAACCGAACATATCGCCCAGCGGCACTCTCGCGTTGATCTGTTTCACGCCCGAACGGTCTTCGAAGCCTTGAATCTCGCCGCGGCGGGAGTTCAGGTCGCCGATGACGTCGCCCATATAGTCTTCCGGCACGATGACCGTGACTTTCATGATGGGTTCCAAAAGAACCGGATCGGCTAAGCGGCAAGCCTCTTTAAAGGCCATGGAGCCGGCGATTTTAAAGGCCATTTCCGAAGAGTCGACTTCGTGATACGAACCGTCATACAGCGTGACCTTGACGTCCACAACGGGATATCCCGCCAGCACGCCGGCCTGCAAAGCGCCGCGGATACCGGTATCGACCGCGGGGATGAATTCCTTCGGGATCGTACCGCCGGTGACCGAATTGATAAATTCATATCCGGCGCCGGATTCGTTCGGTTCCACAATGATCTTGACGTGACCGTACTGACCGGAACCGCCCGACTGGCGTTTGTACTTGGTTTCGTGGTCGACCTTTTTGCGGATGCTTTCTTTGTAAGCAACCTGCGGCGCGCCGACGTTGGCTTCAACCTTGAATTCACGCAACAACCTGTCCACAATGATTTCGAGGTGCAATTCGCCCATACCGGCGATGATGGTCTGACCGGTTTCTTCATCGGTATAGCACTTGAAGGTCGGGTCTTCTTCCGCCAGTTTTGCCAGCGCAAGACCCATTTTTTCCTGACCGGCCTTGGTCTTCGGTTCGATGGCGACACGAATAACCGGCTCGGGGAAGTTCATGGATTCCAAAATGACCGGGTGCTTTTCATCGCACAGCGTATCGCCCGTGGTGGTGTTTTTCAGTCCCACCGCCGCCGCGATATCACCGGAATAGCAGGTTTCGATATCTTCACGGTGATTGGCGTGCATTTGCAGGATCCGGCCCATACGCTCGCGGTTCTGTTTGACCGAGTTGTAAACGCCGGAGCCCGCGTCTACCGTGCCGGAATAGACACGGAAGAAACAAATCTTTCCGACGAACGGGTCGGTCGCGATCTTGAATGCCAACGCCGAAAACGGTTCTTCGTCCGACGCGTGACGCTCTTCGTCTTCCCCGGTATCGGGGTTGACGCCTTTGATGGCTTCAATGTCGGTCGGAGCCGGCATATAGTCCACGATCGCGTCGAGCAAAGGCTGAACGCCCTTGTTGCGGTAAGAAGTTCCGCAGGTGATCGGCACCATGTTGTTGGCGATGGTGGATTGACGGATGATCTTTTTGATCTGTTCGACAGACGGTTCTTCGCCCTCGAAGTATTTTTCCATCAATTCTTCGTCCTGCTCGACCACATGCTCGATCAGTTCGGTGCGGTACTTGTTGGCAAGTTCGATCATATCCTCCGGGATCGGTTCGCGGCGAACATCTTTTCCCAGATCGTCATAATAAATTTCCGCATCCATGTTCACAAGGTCGACAATCCCGCGGAAGGTATCCTCCACGCCGATCGGCAACTGAATCGGCACGCCGTTGCAGTTGAAACGATCCTTGATCATATCGAGAACATGGTAAAAATCCGCGCCCATGATGTCCATTTTGTTGATATAAATCATGCGCGGGACGTGATACTCGTCAGCCTGACGCCAAACGGTTTCCGACTGCGGTTCCACGCCGCCCTTGGCACAAAGGACTGTCACCGAGCCGTCCAATACGCGCAGAGAACGCTGTACTTCCACGGTGAAATCCACGTGTCCCGGGGTGTCGATAATATTGATACGATGGTCCTTCCAGAAGCAAGTCGTAGCGGCTGAGGTAATGGTAATGCCGCGTTCCTGTTCCTGCTCCATCCAGTCCATAGTTGACGCACCGTCGTGCGTTTCGCCCATTTTCCGGTTGATACCGGTATAGAACAGAATACGCTCAGTGGTAGTCGTTTTACCGGCGTCAATATGTGCCATGATACCAATATTTCTTGTCATTTCAAGAGATACTTTTCTTGGCATAAATCCTCATTTCCTTTCCGGGGTCAAACTACCATCTGTAATGGGCAAACGCGCGGTTGGCTTCTGCCATCTTGTGCGTGTCTTCACGCTTCTTGGCGGCGCCGCCCATGCCGTTGGCCGCGTCCATGATCTCGCCGGCAAGGCGTTCTTTCATGGTGCGTTCCGAACGGGAACGGCTGTAAACGGTCAACCAGCGAAGACCCAACGTTTGTTTTCTTGCGGGACGAACCTCAAACGGCACCTGATAGGTGGCGCCGCCTTTCCGAACGGCCTTGACTTCCAGTTGCGGCATGACGTTTGCCATCGCCTGATCAAAGACCTCAAGCGGTTCTTTCCCCGTCTTTTCACTGATAATGTCGAAAGCACCATATACAATTTTCTGCGCAACGCCCTTCTTTCCGTCCAACATGATGTTGTTGATCAGACGCGTCACGGTTTTGGAATTGTAAACCGGATCCGGCAATACATCGCGTTTTGCAATAAAGCCTCTTCTTGGCACTTTACTTCCCTCCTTCATAATAATGATATCATAGGTACTCGAGTAACGTCCCCGTGGCACCAAGCAAGGCGTTTACAATATATTATAAACACCGCTGCTTGTTCCATGCAGCAGAGAGTACTACTTTTTTACTTTGCACCCGGCTTCGGGCGTTTTGCGCCGTATTTCGAACGACCTTGCATTCTCTTTGCGACGCCTTGCGTGTCAAGCGTTCCGCGGACGATGTGATAACGCACACCGGGCAGATCCTTTACACGGCCTCCACGGATCAACACGACGCTGTGCTCCTGGAGATTGTGGCCGATTCCGGGGATATAAGCGGAAACTTCGATCCCGTTGGAAAGACGCACTCTCGCGATTTTACGAAGAGCAGAGTTCGGTTTTTTCGGCGTGGATGTTTTCACGGCTGTGCAAACGCCGCGTTTCTGGGGAGAATCATGATCGGTCTGCTGACGCTTCATGGAATTGTATCCTTTCAGCAACGCAGGGGCTTTGGCTTTTTTCTCCACGGTTTCGCGACCGTTGCGAACCAACTGATTAAACGTAGGCACGGTTTGGTGGCACCTCCTTTTTTAAAAATTTGCAGCGAAAAAGGGACGCTCTTCCGCATACTAAGTGATTATATCACGACTTTGCAAATTTGTCAAACATTTTTTCAAAGCGGCGTTTGCGCATCCCGCCGGGAAACAGCGCGCAGGGACGTCTGCAAAAAACGCCTCCGCACGCGAAAAGCGTACCGAGGCACTCAGGGGAAAGGGTCCGCAACGGGATTTGTTATCGTTTTATCCCGATGATCTGTTCATTGGAAAGATACAGCAGTTCTGTTAAGGTATCGCTTTTTTCATCGTATTCCAGAAGCGAATACGGCGTTTGCAGATTCACATTATAAGCAATCGAAAGATAGCACCGCTCGCCGCAGACAAATACGCGCTCAACCCAGATCCAATGGTTTTTTCTGCCTTTGAAGTTGTCAACGGCAACCAGCGCTTTTCTGACTTTCTCGGGAATGGGGACTTTTTCCAGTTTCGCGTTAAAAAAGTTGTCGCCCATCTCTTTAAACGCGTCTTCCATGGTATTGTCGTACAAATAAAAATTTTCGGTGATGTAATATTCGTTGATGGTGGGCTCGAATTCATCACAGCGACTGAAATGGTTATGATCCGTGAATTCAAAAAACGAAAGTTCCGTGTTACAGACGGCTTTTGTTTTGATATAAATAGGATACTTTGCTTTTACAGATCCTGAACGATACTCGGCATGGACACAACCGTTTAAGAACCCGCACGCAAAGATAGCGATTAGTATCAGGCAAAAGCCTTTGATGAAAAATTTTTTCATGCGATCCCGGCCTCTCTAATCGGGGCGATACTCTAAAATATCGCCGGGCTGGCAATCGAGCGCCTTGCAAACGGCTTCAAGGGTAGAGAATTTCACGCCTTTTGCTTTGCCGTTTTTTAACACGGAAATATTGGCAAGGGTGATCCCGACCTTTTCGGACAACTCGGTAACGCTCATTTTTCGTTTGGCAAGCATCACATCAATGTTAATGACAATCATATTTTCTCCTTCTTTTCATACAGTTCGGTACATCCGGAAATGATGATCACGACGTCGTTATCGATGTCCTTACTGCTTATGAACCAGATGTAATCGGGGCAACTTTCCGAAAGATAAACAATATCGAACTCCCCGCTCTTTTCTTTATCCTCAAATGTTTCACCGTCCGCAAGCACCTCATACATTTTTACATCCGGCGGAATATAGATTTCTGAATCTGATACCTGCGCGATACCGTACTCTGCATTTTTTACCGTGATGGTATCATAGTTTTTTGAGATCAGGATATCAGACCGAAAGGTCAGATGATCGGGTTTGCGGAGAGAATAATCATCCCAAAGAAGTTCGCGAAAAATCGAAGAACAAGAGCATAAACAACCGCATGCGATGAGCAGAACCGCAAGCAGGACGCTTCTTTTCAACATCAAATAATCGCCTCGTTTTCTTCGCGCATACGAACCGCTTTGTTCACCAGTTGAGCCAAAACACGAACCGTGGCGGAGATGGCGACCGCAAACAAACACAAGGCGATCGCAAACAAAACAACGATCGGATAATTGAGGTTCAAAACCCATAAGACGAGATTTCCCGCAAAAAAGTACCCCGAGTCCGCCAAAAGACAAACGGAAATGCCGCTCAGATACCGAACGTTTTGGCTTGAAAAAGAGTTGTCGTTCCCGATTTCCTTGGCGATGGCAAGTCCGAAACCGAGTATGACAAAAAGCGGAACGGAAAAAACGGATAAAAAGATCAGCCATGGATAAAAGAAAGGATGGAACTCCGGAAACTGATCCACAAAAAGGTAAAGTCCGGCGGGAACGACACCGGCAAACAATCCGACGCCGAGAACGGAAAGAAAGAGTATAACCGTTTTTAAAACCGCAGCCATTTTCTGATTTGTCATGAAAATTCCTCCTCTGTTTGGAAACATCATATCACAAAATTTACAATATGTCAACAATTATTTATTGTAAAACGATAAATAATTTCTATTTTAGGATAAAAACGCCTCGGAACGCTCAAAGCGTACCAAGGCACTTGATTTTCGTGGCGAAGAAACACCGCACGGAATTACTGATTACTCTTAAAAATCCCTCGAAGAATACAGTGAACCGTTCCTCTTCCTTTATTCTTTTGTGAAAACGCGTTCTATCACGTCCGGCAATTCTTTTAGTGCGGATATCACATACTCCGCGTCCGCCACGTTGCCGAATCCGTAATTTGCGTAAATGAATTCAACTCCCGCCTCTGCCGAAGACAGACAGTCTGTTTCGGTATCGCCCACATAAACGGCTTTTTTAAGTTCAAAATCATCAACAATCCTTTTTATCGCCTGCGCTTTTGTCAGGCTTAGTTCCCCTGCGGAACAGTACTCCTTAAAGATAGCCGCGGTGCCGGTCGAAACGAGAAAGGCTTCAGCATATCTGCGAAACGGCGAGTTTGTTACGATAAATAAGTCATATTCATCCTTGAGTTTTGCAAGGACGGGTTTTGCATCCGGGTAAATCTTGCCGCCGAGTTTAAAAAGATTGTCGATATTTGAAGCGATAATTTCCTCGGTGTAAGGCACGGATACGCGAAGCGGCAAATCAGGGAAAAAGTTTTTTGCAGAGCCTTCTTTCGGCAATCCGAAACTGTCAAGCACCGCTTTTTTTGTAATGGAATGCAAGCCGTATTTTTCAGCGACCTCGTTCGCGCTCATATGCGTGACGTCGGCAACATCCCAAAGGGTGCCGTCAAGATCAAAAATCACACCGTATTTCTGCATTTTAAAACCTCCATTCAATCCCATATCGTTTTTTCTATATATTCGCCGTATTTTTCTACAACAAATGCTGTGCAGAATGAGTGATGGCATGGATACAATACTATTACAGAAACTATTATAACAGAAAACAGGCGGTTTTCAACAGTTGTTTCAAATGCAAAAGTAAAAACTCTTCGCAATAGTCGTAATATGTTAAAAAGTATTCATTAAAAATATTGAAATGTTTTTCACTTTATGGTATAATATCAAACAAAACTATTTTAACGATGGAGGCTTTGTTGGATGTTAAAATATGCGGTAAAGCGTATCGCTATGGGGTTGCTTAGTATATTCATAGTTGCTACGCTTACATTTTTTCTCATGAACATGGTGCCGGGCGGACCGTTTGTTGCTGAAAAATCTATCAGTATTGAGGCTCGTGCGGCACTTGAAGCCAAGTATGGCCTTGATAAACCTATCCTTGAAAGATATGCTACCTATATGACAAGCCTTATCAAGGGCGATATGGGTGTGAGTTTAAGACAACGCGGCCGTGAAGTGTCGGATATCATTTTTTCGAAGTTTCCGGTTTCCGCAAGGCTTGCGGGCGTTGCTGTTTTGATAGCGCTTTTAATTGGCATACCGCTGGGTTGCCTTTCGGCTTACAACCGAGGCAGTATAGCCGATAGTACCATCATCGTGTTTACGACCTGCGGCATAGCGATACCAAGTTTTATAAGCAGCGTTTTATTGCTGTACTGTTTCGGTGCAAAACTTCATATATTGCCCACGATCGGTATTAATACGGCGGCGCATTACATCATGCCGGTCACGGCGCTTGCCATTTATCCTACTGCGTATATAACGCGTCTGATGCGGTCAAGCCTGCTTGACGTTATGGGACAAGATTATATAAGAACCGCAAAAGCAAAAGGCGTGGCAAACTATAAAATCATTTTCAAACATGCGCTTCGCAACGCGATACTTCCCGTTGTTACATATGTAGGTCCTATGCTTGCGGGACTGATGACAGGGTCTTTTGTCGTCGAAAAAATATTTACGATTCCGGGACTTGGCAGGGAGTTTGTTTCGTCCATAGTAAACCGCGATTACACAATGGTTATGGGAACTACCATTATTCTTGCAACCCTGGTTATTGCGGCAAACGTGATCGTCGATATACTTTATAAAATCATCGACCCGCGTATCAATCTTAAGTAAGGGGGCTTAAAAAATGAAGAAAAAACTTTTAAGTCTCGGCTTCAATGCGGAAGATTTTATGCCGGCCACGGCGGAAGAAAAACAAAGCCTTGTCATGATGCGCGAAAGCGTAAGTTTTTGGAAAGACGGCTTCCGTAGGCTTATCAAAAACAAAATTGCCATGTGCAGTTTGATCGTTATTCTTTTAATCGTTATCTTTGCGTATTTTTTGCCGGCGTTTTGGCCGTATCGATATGAGCAGCAGATACGCGGAAGCGAAAATCTGGCTCCGTTTGCGTACAGCGTCGGTGAACAGCAGAGAATTGACAGCGGCGAAAGCGTATTTCCGCATATTTGCGGCACAGATAAACTCGGTCGCGATTTTGCGGTGCGCCTGATGATGGGAACGCGCATAAGCCTTACGGTAGGGCTTGTCTGTGCGGCGCTTGTTTTGGTCGTCGGTTCGCTTTACGGCGCCATATCCGCGTTCGCAGGCGGTTGGGTAGACAACATCATGATGCGTTTTACCGATATCCTTTACACAATACCCGATATTCTTCTTATCATCATACTCGCGATGGTAATAAGGTCTCCGCTTGAAAATCTCTCTCAAATCGCGGGCTTTCAATGGATGCAGACCGTAGGGCCTAATCTGCTTGCAATATTCATTGTTTTTGTTTTGCTTTATTGGGTAGGGATGGCGCGAATAACCCGCTCTCAGGTTTTGATACTGAAAGAGGCGGAATATGTTACAGCCGCTCGCGCTATGGGTGCGTCAAACGGCAGAATTATTCGCAAGCACCTGCTTACAAACTGTATCGGAACACTGATTGTTACTACAACGCTTCAAATCCCCTCCGCCATATTTACGGAGAGTTATTTAAGTTTTTTAGGCCTCGGCGTGGCGGCTCCGATGCCGTCGCTCGGTTCGCTTGCAACCGATGCGGTAAAGGGAATGAATACGTTCCCGCATTTGCTTTTATTGCCGGCGATACTGATCAGTTTAACCATTCTTGTTTTCAATCTTTTCGGCGATGGCCTCCGCGATGCCTTCGATCCTAAATTAAAAAATTAAGGGGGCGCTAAAAATGAAAGAAAAACTTTTGGAAATAAACGACGAGTATTTATCATTTTTTACCCCCGCAGGTGAAGTAAAGGCATTAAACGGCGTTACTTTCTCACTCGAAGAAGGCGAAGTGCTCGGTATAGTAGGCGAGTCGGGATCGGGTAAATCGGTTACGGCGTACTCGGTGATGGGGCTTACCGCTTTCCCGGGGAAACTTGTGGGCGGTACGATAAGGTTTAACGGTCACAAGGTTGACGAAATGACCGAAAAAGATTTCCGCAAAATGCGCGGAAACGAAGTTTCCATTATCTTCCAGGACCCGATGACAAGTCTTAACCCCGTTTATACCGTGGGTAACCAGATAGAAGAGGTTATAAAACTTCATACAAACAAAACATCCGCAGAGGCTCATGCAAGGGCGAAAGAGTTACTGGAACTTGTTGGAATCAATGAGCCGGAGAAGCGGTTAAAGCAATATCCGCATGAATTGTCAGGGGGGATGCGTCAACGTGTTATGATTGCGATCGCGCTTGCCTGTGAGCCAAAACTTTTGATTGCGGATGAACCCACAACCGCGCTTGACGTTACCATTCAGGCACAGATCCTTGAACTGATGCAGGAATTACGCCAAAAACTCGGTATGAGTATTATCATGATCACCCATGACCTCGGCGTGGTGGCAAGTATGTGTGAACGCATCGCGGTGATGTATGCCGGTCATATTGTTGAGTACGGAACGACTGATGAGATTTTTTACAGCCCGAGTCATGAATATACAAACGGACTTATAAAATCCATACCAAAACTTAACGCGCAGGAAACGGAAAGGCTGGTTCCCATAGAAGGTCAGCCGGTCGACCTTATGAATCCGCCGGCAGGATGTCCTTTTGCTCCACGGTGTGAAAAGTGTATGAAAATATGCTTAAAGAAAATGCCGCCTAAAACACAACTCAGCGAAACGCATTACAGTTATTGCTGGTTAAGGCAAAAGGAAGAAATGCAAGAGGGGGATCAGCAAGATGGATGATCATAAAAGGCTGATTGAAATAGAGCATCTTAAACAGTATTTTGCTACCCGCGGTTCAGCCGGCAAGAAAAAATGGGTACAAGCGGTTGATGACGTATCTTTCTTTATATACAAAGGGGAAACGTTAGGTCTTGTAGGGGAGTCCGGCTGTGGCAAAACCACCGTTGGCAGAACAATGTTAAGGTTATACGAGCCTACGGACGGGCGCATCGTATATGACGGTAAGGTGCTTTTTGATAAAAAGGAAAAAATTGCCGTAAATATGATGCCGTACAGGCGCAAAATGCAGATCGTGTTCCAGGACCCGTACGCCAGTTTAGACCCCAGAATGACGATAGGGGATATCGTCGGTGAGCCTATCGATATTCATTCACTTGCTAAAAGTAAAGCGGAGAGAAGAGATAAAATAATCTCTTTGCTTGAAAAGGTAGGGCTTAACAGCGAACACGCCAACCGTTATCCTCATGAGTTTTCAGGCGGTCAGCGCCAGCGCGTAGGCATTGCGCGTGCGCTTGCGGTTGACCCGGAGTTTATCGTTTGTGACGAGCCTGTTTCAGCACTGGATGTTTCCATTCAGGCGCAGGTCGTGAATATGTTTGAAGATTTACAGGCAGAGATGGGGCTTACCTACCTGTTTATCGCACATGACCTGAGCGTAGTAAGGCATATCTCCAATCGAATAGGCGTTATGTATTTGGGCAAACTTGTAGAGTTGGCGGATAGTTACGAACTGATCTCTCACAGTCTGCATCCGTATACAAGAAGCCTTATTTCCGCAATACCGATTGCGGATCCCGTCACCGCCCGCGCAAACAAGCGCATACCTCTTCAGGGTGACGTTCCAAGCCCCGTTAACCCACCAAGCGGTTGTCGTTTCCGAACGCGCTGTCCTTTTGCGGATGAGCGTTGCGCCAATGAAACACCGCCGTTGAGTGAAGTGTCAGCAGGTCATTTTGTAGCCTGCCATCATCTTGACAAGGTGGAATAAATTTGCTATCCATAAGCCTATGTGTGATGGATAAATAAATGCGGTAAATCCGCGAAAAAAGGAGAAATAGAAATGAAGGTAGAAAAAATTCTTGCCCTACTCCTCGCTCTTGTGATGGTTTTTGCTTTGGCTGCCTGCGGCGGCGAAAAAGCAAAAAAAGCATCCCCTTCCGAGATCACTGTTCAGATCGGTCCGAACCCCGAGACTTTGGATCCTGCTCTTAACAGTGCTGTTGACGGCGGCAATATGCTCATCACACTTTTCGAGACACTTCTCATCATCGATGAGAACAACGAAGTTCAGCCCGGTCAGGCTGAAAAATGGGATGTAAGCGAAGACGGTCTTACCTGGACCTTCACCATGCGCGATGACCTTAAGTGGAGCGACGGTTCTAAACTTGACGCTACCGACTTTGAGTACACCATGAAGCGCATCTGCGATCCGAAGACAGCGGCACCTTACGGTGAAACTGTTGTTGGTATGATCGAAGGCTATCCTGATGCCGATAAACTCAACGTGAAAGCAAGTGACGACGGTAAAACGCTTACCATCGGTCTCTCATATCCTTGCTCTTATTTTGATAAGATCGTTGCTTTCGGTACCATGAGCCCTGTTCAGAAGGCTACTGTTGAAGCCAACGGCGATGCTTGGGCAACCAAGCCGGAAACCTATATTTGTAACGGTCCGTACATGATTAAATCGTGGACCCCCGGCGAGCGTATCGTTTGCGTTAAGAACCCGAACTATAACGGTGGTTGGAACAAGGATAAGATCGTTACAGAAACGATCAACTTCCTGCTTCTTGAAGATTCTTCTGCAGCATATGCCGCTTACACCAGCGGTGAGGCGCTCCTGATCAAGGACGTTCCCACAGAGGAAATCCCCGGCTTTAAAAAGGCGGCGGACGGCGGCGATTTCTATGTCGATACCATCCTCGGCACCTATTATCTCAATCTTAACTGTGCGAAAACTCCTTTCAACGATGCAAACGTTCGTAAGGCGTTAAATCTTGCTATTGATCGTGATTACATTGCTAACACCATCATGCAGGGCACTTATACTCCGGCTTATAACTTTGTGGGCCCCGGCGTTGTCGATGCACAGGGTATGTTCTTTGATAACGCTGTTAAAGAGAACGGCGACAAAACTTATATAAGCAAGGATTATGAAGCAAACAAGAAAGCCGCTAAGGAGGCTCTTGCAGCAGCCGGTTATCCGGACGGCAAAGGCTTCCCGACAATCACTTATTCCACCAATGATTCCGGTTACCATGTGGCAGTTGCCGAATATCTGCAAGAGTGCTACAAGGAAGTTCTCGGAATTACATTGAAGATCGATAAGGTTGAGTGGTCATCATTTACTTCTCAGCGCCGCGCGGGCGATTATGAAATGGCTCGCAATGGTTGGGTTATGGATTACAACGACGCTTCCAATATGATTGAACTTCTTTATTCTACCAACGGTAACAATGATGGCAAATATAAGAGCGCTAATTTTGATAAAGCCATTGACGATTCCAAGGTTGCAGATAAAGATGCTCACTTCAAGGCTTTACATGAAGCCGAGCAGATCATGATGGAAGATTATGCAAATATCCCGGTTGCTTATTATAACGACTTCTGGCTCCAGAGTTCTTCACTCAAGGGCACATGGCACAGCCCGTATGGATATTGGTACTTCCAGTACGCTTATACCGAGTAATCTTTCAGTTAAATACACATAGGCATAACAAGAGCCGTCTGCAGGAAAACGCAGGCGGCTTTTTGTCTTGAAACGGCTACTTGTTTTGGCATAATATCCTTGGTTTTGCGGTAATATCTTTCAATCATCGCATATTCTTCTGCCGTCTGCTGTCCTGGATGGTTGTGTGGTCGGTGTGAACGTTCTATTAAACTCTGCCATCTTCCGTCATACCGTTTCTTCCAATCATATATTGCTTTTCGACATACTCGGTAACGAGTGCTTGCTGCGGTTACTCCTCTTTTTTCGGAAAATTAATTACCCGTTGACGCAAGTGCGCTTTTGGTGATATACTTTTCATCGGAAAAACAACTCCTTTGTGCCGATGTTTTGTTTAGTCTCTTTACATCTTAACACATTTGAGTTGTTTTTCCAATTTTTACGGTTACCTATCTATTGTATCATAACAGACGGCGAGCGTTTCTTCACCCCATGGATCGCGATTCATGAAAGAATCCCCCCTGATCTCTCGATCAGGGGGGAAGTCGGTTTTCAGACAGCCGTGTCGGCTTTTCGTTTCATACCGTTATTTTGTTTTACCGAGCGGCGTGCCGTCGGTCAGATGTCTTTTTAACCGAACAAGGTCACGGATATCGCAAACACCGTCGCGGTTCGCGTCAAGCCCGGAGGAAGTAGCGGTGTCTGTAATCAGCGCCTGCCGCATGGCGGAAAGATCGAGTTCGTCGATCGTGCCGTCACCGTTGGCGTCACCGGCCTTGGCCGGTAAGCAGCGGATATGCAGGTTGAGCCGTTCGCTGTAACCGCCCGCTTCGGTGTATGCCGCGATCCGCACGAAGGTATCGTGGGTAATGGTGATCGGGCCGTCGTAAACGAGCGCCTCTTCATCGCAGGGGCAGGAATTGTTGACGGTGTAGCGGATCACCGCACCCTCGGTCGCGCAATCGATCACCAACTGCGTTCCGCTGATCACGACCTGATAGTCGGAGAGATTCGCGGTCGGCTTTTCGGGTTTCACGGTTCCGATGGGGTTGACATAGGTGTTGAGGGTGACCGACGCTTCGCCGCAGGTGAAGGTCAAAATATCGCTGCCGGAACTTGCCACAAGGGTGTGGAAGACCGCTCTGCCGTTCGCGTCGGTGACTGCCGACGAAGGCATACGCAGGGTACCCATACCGTTGTCGCTGACGGTCACGGTGGCGCCCGCCATCGGCTTGCCCGAGGTATCCTGCAAGTATACCACGATGTCCGCCTCTTCGCCGATGCTGCCGGCGAAACGGTTGGGATAGGAGTGACTCAATGTCCCCGCAATCTGTCCCACGCTTGTCACGCCGCTGTCGTAATCCTCCGCCATGCCGTGTCCGGCGTAGTTCATGAAATCGCTGCTTACGAGTACCCGCAACTGATTGCCGGTGAATTTCTGTCCGTCGTGACGGGTGAGCAGCAGGATCCTGCCGTAATACTGCGTGGGATCGGTCGGGGAAACTTCACTGTCGGTGAAAACATAATCGCAGTTGATCACGGTTTCGCCGTCCAGAACGGTGATCAGGTCGTGATAGAGTTCCAACTGGTGGATATACATATACTGGCTGAATTCTACACGGATGTAGTCGGCACCCACCTGCACGCTTGTCACGGTGGGAAGTGCTGTGGAAACGATGGGGATATACACATTCATCTGCGGGGGCGGTACCGGCAGCCAGCCGTTCACCGCCGCGGGATCGTTTTCGCTGTTCGCGGTCAGATACCCTTCTTTTTCGGCGATGACTTTCCACTCGCCCATGGGGACGAACCATTGATATTCGCCGTTTTCGTCGGTCACAAGGGGGTTGACCTGATCGGCTTCCGCCGCGTTCCAGAGAACGGCATTGCCGTCATCATCCTTATAATAACAGGTGACCGTAACGCCCTCCACACGGTTGGAAGCGACCGCCTCATAAACATACCCGGCGGGATCCAGATGAAATTTCGTCTTATGCGTTTTTGTATTCTTTTTATTTTTCCCGCTGTCATCCTCGTTCTTTGGTTTTGGTTTCTCCGGAAGGCAGGAAGAAGCAACCAGACTTTCAATGTGATCGACTTTTAATTCTTTGAGTCCCATAAACCCTTGGTTGACCAGCGTCATAACGCTGTCGATGGTGAAATCGCAAACGCCCGCGGCAAGTCCCCAAAGCGGGTTGATATTGCTGAGAACATCGGCAACAATGGTGGTAACAAAGCCAACCACCGATTGTGCAAAGCCGGAGGAGATATAACCGCGTAAGTCGCTGAGTCCGTCGCTGTAATCGTAGCAGTTCCGCACACATTCCTTATATTGATCGGAATAGTCGCCTTTTTCCGGATCGTACCCTTTCGGGGTGGCTTCCAGACGGGAAACCATCCATTCCATACGGGAAAGGTTGTTTTTGATCTGACTCAGATAGGTGTTATACGCCTCGCCGATCGACATCACGCCGTCGATAATATCGTAAACGAGCATAAAGGCGCTGATGCCAGGGTAGTTAAGCATTTTGTCCGCCGCTTTGTAAACGCCTTTGGAAACCTTTGCGATGCTGCCGAAAACGGAACTTACGGTCTTATTTTGAGTGATGGCGCCCGTTTCCAGGGTTTTGAGTCGGTCGCGGAAACTGTTGAGTTCTTTGAATGCCTGATCCAGACCCTTCTTTGCTTCCTCAAGGGCTTTTTCATACTCGGTCTTGCTGCCCTGTTTCAGCGCGGGATTGATCTTGATATCCTTTTCGCTGGCTTCCAAGAAGAGATCGCCATACTTTTGCGCGGCTTGCTGGAATTTATTGAGTTTGCCTTCATCGACCGCCTGGAGTTGCGTAAGCGCAAGATCAATAAACATCTTGACATTGTTGATGTAGGAAAGCGCGGTGTTGAGGAAGTTTTTATACGGCATCATATAATCGCAGAATTCGCCGTCGTAATACTCCTTCAGATCATTGAGTTGCTGGCGCAGATCTTCCGCGGCAAGGGCGTAGTTGATGTCATCGCCGAAGAGTCCCTTCGCGCCGCCCGACTTCTTCATCAGCGTTTTTTTGGCGGGGCTCAGGAGCGACGCGATCGCGCTGAAGGTCATCGGCTTGGTCTTGTCGTAGGAAGTGATTTGCAGCCGCTGTGCGGTTACATCATAAAACGCCGTGCCGCGTTCATTTGTCAGGACGTAATAGAGGTTTCCGCTCGCGGCGGTCTGGGCGATAAAACCGTCATCTTCCAGCAGTTCGGGATCTATCTCCAGTTCCTCATAGACCGCGGTTTCGTAATTGCCGATCCCTAAAAGCGTGGCGCTGAGATAACCATCGGTCAGGATCGCCTGAGCGTAACTGTCGCTGTCGGCAAGCGCTGCCAGATTCGCGCGAAGTTCGGCGTAGTTGTTCGCCATAGCGTTCTGATACGCGCAAAGGGCGTATGCCGTTTCGATCAGTTCATCGTAATCCTCTTCCCCCGCGAAGGCAGCGGAAACCATGGCGATAAACGCCTCGGTATCCACCGGGGCAAAGGCTTCTTCGTCCGCCTTGTTCATGGTTTGATTTTCGGAGAATACCGATTCGATCGCGTTGATAGAACCGGTCACACCCGGATCATCTGTCACGATATTGACATTCAAACTGTCATCTTCGGGCAATTCATAGTCGTAATCTATTTCGTAATAAAATTCACTGGGGACATTTTCGCCCGTATAATCCGTGTCTGACAGATCCAACTGACCGTCATAGGTGCCGGTCACCGGGTTATAGTGCAGTTTCACATCATAAACTTCTTCGGAATTCTTGCCGCCGTAATACACCGTCAGGATCACTTCCCCGCCGGTAACGGTTTCGGGATTGGTCATGGTCAGGGAATAATCCAGGACAAGGTTAAGGGGTATATGCGAAATCAAAAAAGTGAACAGTAAGGGGGTATCCTTCCCCTCGGCGGAAAAGTAAGCCGTACCGGCGATATGACGGGTACTGTTCAATGAAGTAGCATAAGCGGCCTTGATATCCAATCGGACAGCGGCAGGTGCCAAAACGCTTTCCGGCAGATACTTCACGGTCTGACGGTCAAAGATCAGCGTGTCTTGTTCGCTGCCTTCATCCGCGATCAGGATTTTTCCGAAACGGAATATCGCGTGATCCTCCGCTGAGGTGCTGATCGTGAAATCGTAGTTACAAACATTGAGTCTGTCCGGCAAATGTTCGACGGGCAGGAAAACATCGACCCATCCCGCAGGCAGGGTAAAGGTCCCCGTTTCTGAGATGGCAGACGCGTGTATGATTTCCGTATAACCGCAGCCCGGTGTTTTTTCCACCAGAACGCCGTTATTGTACGCGCGGAAATAATAGGTCTGCACAATCGTCGGATGATAAAGCGGGATCCTGAGCACGGTTTCTTCCGCGACCGGCTGTGTCGGCAAGGAGGACATCCGCCAATCCGTGATTTTTCCGTCCAGCCGCGGCGTCGTAAAGCCGATATAATCCGCCGCGAAGTCATCCGCCTCCATTCTTACGGAAAACTCGCTGTCCTGAACGGCATAAATGATGAAGGTGCCGGATAAGGACTGAACGGGAATCGTCAGCGTATTGCCGATACTGGTTTCTCCTCCCACAAATGCAATATCTCCTGTGGAAATCACACCGTCGATCAACCAGACACGCCTTCCGTCTGCCGACATAAAGGGGGTATCGGAAGCGAAGTCCGATTTTTTGACTGTTATCACGATCCGTTTTTGCGCAGACACGGATGCCTCGTCATAAGCGTACCGGATCGTAACCGGGATATACCCGCGCGTCGAACATCTTTCATCAACGCTTGCGAGGACGCTCAATTCCGGAATATCGGGTTCCTCGAGGGTAGGGATAGAAACCGTGGTTTCAATGCCGGAATAGACGAAAATTATTGTTTCGTAAACCTTTTCTTCCGCGACTCCCAGTGCCACGATATCGGACCGGTTTTCGATCTTAATACCCACAGGCACATTTTTGAGCGCGACGACCCGGTAAGTACCCGGGATAAATTCGACGGCGTATTCGAAAGCGGCGTTGGTCGCGACGCAGACATCCTCTTCGTCGAAGACAAAGACTTTGTTCCTGTTCGCGTTCAATCGTAATCTGCCGGGGCGATAGAAGGTTGTGGAGAGTTCTACGCTGCCGGTCGCCCAGGGCACGGTAAAGGTGATCGGATCGATATAGTTGCTGTAAGTATAGCGGGTCGGATTGAATTTGAGGCACAACCGGTCGCCCGGGTCGGCGGCGTCGTTCGTGATGGTAAGGTATGTATTGGCCTCAAAGGTCATATACGCGGTAACATCTGTATCTTTGGTTTCATTATACAGAGTAAAAGTGCCGTACAGATGGAGATTTTCGTCCTCAAAAAGTAAGAATCCATCCGTATCATAATAAGAAACGGTGTAATGCAGCCGCGGACCGCACGGGAGCAGTTCGATCTCGCCGAGATCCCGCACGGTATCGTCATCCGAAGCGCCCTCCACACCGGTGATGGTGCGGGTATAGCAGTTTTCCGCCCATACGGTAAGGGTGGTCGGGAACCATTCGGTAATCAGGCGGAAGCCGGGGTTGCCTTCGATAACAGTATTGGTACCGACATAATGATGGTCACCGTCCGGGCGCTCGATGGTCAAGAGGAATTCACAACCGTAAGGCACGGTAGGCGGTGTAAATTCAATCTGAATGGTCGGGCGCTGCTGGAAGTTGACGATAACGGTTTTCTCGCCAATCGCGAAATCGTAACTGACCGTCTGTTCAGTAAGATTACGAACCACAAATTCGGGTTTGAAGGTCACAAAGCAGCGGATCCTCTTATTGATATTCGCGTAAGCGGAGGGAATTTCCACCGATGTGCCGGAATAGATCAGATTGCCGGTTTCGACATCGTACCAGGAAATGGAGATCACATCCGCGGAGGAAACCGGATTGCCCTCGTAATCGAACATCTCGATCAAGCGGTAATAATCGTAATCGGGATTGATCCCCTGATAAGAGAAGGGGGTGCCGGTGACTTGTGCGATGTGATAGGCGCCCGAGCCCGGGTGACCGTAGATGCGGTTGAAATACTGATTGGGTATTCCGCCGAGGTAGGATTCCGGTTCAAAGATCGGCAGGTGCGCGGAGTGGGAAAGGAAACTGATCGTGGCATAATTGCTGTTCTTCTTGATGATCCGGTTGCCGATGCGGTCCACCGATACCGGAATATCCAGCCAGTTGATGCCGGTATCCTCAAAGGCGTAATCCTCGATGATGGAAACGCCGAAGGGGATATTGATAAATTGCAGACTTTCGCAATGCTGGAAAGCGCCGTTTCGGATGACCTTGCAGTTGGTGGGGATGTTGACGGTGGTCAGACTTTCACAACAGTAGAACAGTCCTGCGGCGACCTCGGTCAAGCCGTTGGGAAGGGTGGCACTTTCCAGATTTTCACAGTGAGAAAACGCATTTTCTCCGATAAACTGGACGCTGTCGGGAACGGTGACGGCGGTAAGATTGTCGCAGCAGGTAAACGCTTCGCTTCCGATCTCCCACAGGGAAGAGGGCAGCACAAAGTTCCCGATCGCGCTGGAATCGAACGCCTCACGGCCGATGTAATGCAGATTGGAGGGGAATAGAATTTCGGTAAGGGATTCGCAGTGCCGGAAGGCGTTTTCACCAATGGTTTCCAGCGAATCCGACAGGACGATATTTTCTAAACTTTCGCAATAGGCAAACGCCGAAGAACCGATGGAAGTAACTCCCTCGGGCAGAATGATCTCCGTCAGACTTTCCTGATTTTTGAAAGCGTTTTTGCCGATGGAAGTACACTGGGAATCGGGGGCAAAGGTGACCTCTTGAAGATCGGGACTGTCGTAATTGTAGAGACCGTTAAAACAAAAGGCGTAGTCTTCGATCGCGGTCACGGTGGAGGGAATGTAGATCTCGGTCAACAATGAACTGTCGGCGAAGGCGTGACCGAAGGTGATTAGTCCCTCGGGCAGATCGACCGATGTCATGCGGTGATAAGTACCCTCGACCGTTTCGATGCCTGCGCAGACGGTCATGTGGTAATCCGCTTTCATGATCCCGTCGTCGATGCTGACCGTGTTGATGTTGATGAAGAGTCCCGCCGGACGGTCGACCAAAAGGGCGGGCATAATGACCTCGGTATCTTCCACGCCGACATAATAGCGGATGGTGGCGTCCTCCTCGGTGCCCGACCACCAGTATTTATCAAAGAGATGGATGCGGCCGATATACACGCCGTTGAGTTTGGAAATGCGTTCCGCGTTTTCATCGGTGACGCTCGTGCCGCCGAAAACAGCATAATTGAACTGATCCGGGAAGGCGGGAACCAGATGGAAGAAGTTATAAGTATTGAGCGTACCGGTGCCCGGAACGAGGTAAAGCATGGTGTAGCAGCGGCTGTATGCCGTTGTTTCCCATTCGCCCTCAACCGTTGCGAGTTGATAGCAAAGGTCGAAAGCCCAGGGGAAGATCACCGCTTTTTCCAGATACGCGTAGGTGAGATTGGTGTTATAGAACGCCGAGGAGCCGATGAAGCAGTAATGATCGCCCGGCAGGATCAGGGAACCTGAAAGGGGCGTGCCCTCAAACGCCTGCATACCGATGGACCGTAAATCCGGGCAGTCTTCAAAGTTGACCGTCGTCAGCGCGGTATATCCCGTACAGCAGTAATCGCTGATGTTGCGGATGGTAGCCGGCAGGATCACCTCGGTCAGCGTTTCGGGGCTGTCGGTAAGATCCACATGGCGGTTTTCCAGCGTGTTATACTGCACATTTGCCCAGACACGGGAGCAGAAACTGTAATATAAACTGCCGCCCCAGCCGGTGACCGTCTTGCCGTCGAGGGTTTCGGGCAGGGTGACCACGGTATCGTCGCAGAAAAGTTTTTTGACGACGCGCCAACCCCCGTTGGGATTATCGTTATAGGTCGGCGACCTGAAATAATAGGGATTCACGGACAGGTCGTGATCCTCGACCACGATCCAGTCGCCGATGCGAACAGCCCCCTCATTGATCAGGCATTTGGCGGTGCTGTTGCAGATGCCAAGCGTCTTGTTGTTGCCGTAGATGGAGTTGTAATTTTCCACCCATGTGAGATTGGGGCAGTTGTAGATGGTGGCACCGCCCGCGGCGTAGCCGTAAACGGGCTGGAAATATTCCACCGTTTTGCCGTTTTGTTCGTAGGAAGCGAAGTGGCCGTCGGTGATGACATCGATGGCGGAGGGGAAGGCGAAGTAATACAGATTCGGGCATTCGTCAAAGCAACCCATATACGGGGAAACAATATTGAACTGCACGATAAAGTTGTTTTCGCCGTCCTCAATGGCGTTAAGCGTCAGCGAAACCGTGCTGTTAAAGACGATCTTTTGCATCTCCGCCATGTGGAACGCGCCCTTGACGACGATCACATCCTCGGCGTTGACGGTCACTTCCGCTGTATCGGTAAAGGCATAGCGGAAGGCGTCTTTCTGGATGACCTGCACGCTTTCGGGAATGGTAAGGGAAGTAAGCCCGCAGCGCTGGAACGCGCCGATGCCGATATACTGCAAAGTGCTCGGCAGAACGATCTCACGCAAGCCGTGCGCTTCGCGGAAGGCGTAATTCTCGATGGTGATAACGCCTTCGGGCAGGACGACGCGGGGCATATTGACGGCAGCCGCAAAGTAGGATGCGATCGCCGTGACCGCGATCCCTTGAATCGACTGCGGGATCACGACCTCGTCCTCAAAACCGTGGTAAGCGGTGAGTCTCCCGTTTTCGTCGATTTCAAACAGGTCTTCCCGGTTTGCCGCGGGCAGTGTGGTGACCGTGACGACATTGCTTTCGCAGGTGAAGGACGCGCCGCCCGGCTCATAGTTGGTCACGACAACGCGGTAATACTTCGTGCCGACCGTGTCCGAAGGACAGGTGATCGAAATATCGGCTTTGCGGTTGTAGCCGAATACCTCGGTGCCGTATTCAAACGGATCGTTTACCACGTACAGCGAACCCACCGGCGCGATATGGTTGCCGCTCGCGTCGGTCTCGTACCACTGATAGGTCATACGCGAGCAGTTGCCGTTGACAAGCCAGCGTGCCGCTAACTTTCCTACACTGCCGACGACCTGGAGTTGCCCGCCGTTATACTCGTATTCATAATACCCCGGGTTTGTGATGCCGTAGGGGGTAAAGCCGTCAAAGTAGTAATTTCTGCCGTTGCTCGCCTCCACCGTTCCGACCGGGGCGTTGGTCAGCAAATAATGACCGATGTTGGTCTTATCGCTCACCACACTGCCGCTCGGCGAGGTGTACTGATACCGCATATAGAGATAGCGGTCGAAGGTGGAACCGGTGTAATCAATGGTATAGGTGCTGGTGGTAGCGCCGGGGATCGGCGTACCGTATGTATCATTGGGACCCGAACACTCATACCACTGATAGGAAACCGAAACGCCCGACACACTGACCGGAGCCGACAGCGTTACCTGATCCAGATGGGTGGAATCGGTATTGGCTATGTAATCGGCAAGCGTTCCGGGACCGGACTGCCCTAACACCTGTTCATAGACGACAGCGCCGTCCCAGTAATAGAAATCGCCGACACCGGAAATACTGACGCGCATAAAAGCGCCGTACCATGTTCCCCCGTGGAAGACCGGAAGACGCGGGTCCGTCGTCCAGCCCGAAAGGGAGGCAAGAAGCGCGGGATAATCCGCTTCTGTTTTGCCTTCGAGCATCGCTTCCCATTCCGCGCGGGTCATGCCGATCGGAACTTTGTGAATGCCGGGAGGATAGGGGATCTCATAGAGATTGGCTTCCGCCCACAGATAGTTGACGGTCACGCCGTAAGGCACGGTCGAATATCCGTTCGTAAAGGAGCGGAATTCCTGACCGATATCATCGGTAATGCTGTAAGCGAAGCGGACGGGCGTGTAGGTTTCATGAGCGGTGACCGTCACACTGCTCCAATCCTGATAAGCGCCGCCGCTATAGCGTTTTCCCGTAAGAGAATTGACGGTAAAGGGCATGTTGAGCGCGCCGACCGTACCGAATTTCAGCAATACGCTCGAACCCGTCAGAAACGCTTTGCGATAGCCCGAGCCGTCGAGGAAGGTGACCCTTACCATACAGGAATAATACCGTGAGGTAAGTTTTCCTTTTTCGCCGTTGCCCACACCGTAGACCGCTTCATCGTCAAAGAGCGGCAGGTTGGGATCGGTCGTCCAGCCCGACAGATCGATCACCAGATTGGAATAATCGATGGGACTCGACGGATCGCGCCAGGTGCTCATATAATCATTCCGCATGGTGTTCCATTCGAGAGCAGACATCCCGACCGGGACATAGCCCGCGGGTAAACCGACAAAGCCCTGATTTGACTTGTCGGTATAGGTCCAGAGGTACTCTATGCGTACAAGCGAGGGATCGACCGGGTGATTGATCGCGCCCGGCTGATTGCTCCATGTGATATTATAGGCGTCGGTGAACGCATAACGGAAATCAATATTCGTCGCGGTCGATGTTTTGGGCAGTATTGCCGACGAACCGCCGAGCGAACCGCTGCTGGTAGTCCAGTACGGAGCAGCGCTCGCGCTCGATACCGGAGAGGTCGGGACAGGAGGCGGTGACTGATGCAGGAAAACAGTGGGATTGGATGTATAATACACCGTATTGACGCCATCGGTCCAGCGGACAAAGACGCTGTAATACCGCGGCGAATAGGTCGTCGTGCCGCCGGTGGTGCCGTACACCGCGTTGTCGGAGTAAACCTGCAAATGATTGTTGGACGCCGAGGTCCACACAAGCGTCGCGAGCAGACCGTCATAATTGACCGGCTCTCTCGGGTGCGCGGCGCCGTATTCGCCCGCGTACTTGGAAACAACAGACTGCCATGCCGACAGTGTCATGCCGACCGGGCAGAAGGTAGAAACGCCCATAGTCGTCGCGGTGTCGGAGTAAACGTACACATACTGCACCTGACCGTCCGAAGAGCCGAGAGGCGTTTGCCCCGGGATCGTGCCGAACGGAGCGTAATTAGCGTCCCGTACACCGTAATAGAACCAGACGCCGGATTCCGACACGTCATCGTACTCCACGTCGGTCGCAAGGGTGTAGGAACCGTCGGACATCTGATAAGGATTGGCATACACCGCCGATGCGGGCCCGACGAACGTGCTTGTAGATCCGCCTTCGCCTGTGCCGGTTCCGCCTTCACCGGTTCCTGTGCCTGTACCGCCGCCGGAACTGCTGTCGTGCACGTAAACAACGGAATTATTCGTGCTGATGACCGGATCACAGCCATCCATTTCCCATTTTAAGAAAACCGAATAGTACTGCGGTTCATACACAAGCGAACCCGCACCGCCCATCGTCGCGGCGAGAGGCAGTGTGGTGTTGGAAGACGCTACCCAGGAAAGATTGTTCAAGAGTAGTTCGGTATAGTCGATCGCGCCGTCTTTGAGATTGGCGGGATTCTTTTCATAATTGTGCAGCGCGGCGAGCCATGCCGATTGCGCCGTCCCGACCGGCACGACATTGGAAAGTTCCCTGCCGCCCTTGGACGGGTCTTCCGCGTAATAGATATAGGCATACGAAACCGTGCCGGCTCCGCTCGGAAGGGGGGAACGGCCCGTGAACGGATTGTTGGAATAGTAATTCCCGGCACTGTCCCCTACCATATAGTAAAAATAGACGCCGGAATTGGAAGTACTGTTCCAGGTGGTATTGCTCACCATATCCATGCTGGTGGAGCCGTTACCCGAAACAGACAATTTGTAGGCGGTCGCGGTCATAAAGGTGACCGGCGGGACAAACGCCCCGGTCGAACCGCCCTTTGCCCCGGTCACACCTTTTGTGCCGGTTTCGGATTTTTCGCCCTCCGCCCCGGTCACGACGGTCTGCGCGGTGCCTTCGCTTTGAGGCGATGTTCCCTGACCTTCGTCCGTTTTCGGAGTTTGCGATTCTTCCGCTTTTTCGGGATCCCGGTTGCCGGAGTCGGTTTCTCCGATTTCCGACGCCGTTGGCGGAAGATTTTCCTGCCCGGCAGGTTCCGAAATCACGGAAAGCGGTATCGTCGTACAGATCATGACAACAGCCAGAACCGTACTGACCATACTTCGCAACAGTTTCTGATGCTTTTCCATACTCTCTTCCCTTCTGTTTTTTTATCGTTACGCCGTTTCGGCGATCATTTTCTTCATACGAACCATATCGCGGATGTCGATCTCTCCGTCTTGATTCATGTCCGCTTTCGGGCTATGGTTTTCTTCAGAAATGAGCAGTGTTCTCATCTGCACCATGTCGCTTGCGTTCAGTTCACCGTCGCCGTCAAAATCACCCCGTTTGGTCACGGGCGGGAATTTACAGCGAACGCTGATCGTTTTATCCGTCGCGGCAATGATCTGTGACTCTTCCCCGTCCACCGTCGCGGTGAGTTCGGAATCCTCTGCAAAGATATAGTTGCCCTCGGCTGTTACTCTCGCAATCACCATATAGGTCTTGCCGAGCACAAAAGCGTCGCCCGGCGACAGGATATTTAAGTCGCTGTCGATCCAGTAGAGATCGGTGATCCGATAATGCCCGCTTTGTTCCGGGAGACCCGCGGGAATCAGATCGCCGTCGATCGGATACGCGATCCCTGTCAGTGCAACCGTTTCGATCACATGAGAAGAAGTGTCAAAGATCGCGGTCAGCGTAAAGATTTTATCCCCGCCGGTCGTCGTGACCGAATCAGCCACGGCGGAATTCACGACCGATATCTTTTCGGGATCAAAATATTTTTGAGAATCGGCGGCGGTGAGAATCACCTTGTATTCCGTCTTTTTCTCGATCACGCGCCCAAGGAATTCCTCGACGCTACCCGACGAGATCCACCATGCGCCGGTCGAACGGTTGTATACCACGACCGATTCCTGAACATTGTTTTTATAAAGCGTCATAGCAAATTCGCTATTGCTTCCGTCTATCGCCATCTCGAATTCCGAAAGGAAGGTTTCATAGGTTTTTCCGACGGTCGTTTCGCCCAGGGTGACCTCAACGGCCGAATCGGTTCGTGGGGTGAATTTCAAAATCACCTCGCCGTGGGTGTAACCTGTATAACTTCTTTCCACCCCGGACGCCTGCGTGTTCTTCGTTGTGATCACGGTATGGTTATCGAAATAATAGCCGCTGTTCGGGTGCATTTTGACCTGCGCGTAATAAACCGAACCTGCCTTCATGACCGTGTTTTGCGCCACGGCGTGGGTATAGTCGATCCCATCCTCGAACCATTCGACAACGCCTTCTAATGTCGCGTACGCCGCGTCTTCATCGCAAATAGCAAGCGTGGGCACCTGATCGCCGACCATGGGAATGTCCCCGGTCAAGCGAATATGGGGAACATAGATTTTCCCGTTGCTGACCGATTCTTCATAGGCGCAACCGCTGCATTTCCTGACGTCAACGGGTCCTTGCGAAGTCCAACTGCCCATGGTATGCGTACCGCGTGAAATCTCCGCCCCGCAGACCGAACAGATCAGATAATGTTCTTCATCGTTATAGGACATCGTGTTGGTGTTGCCCGCGTGCGTACAGGTCAGGGTCTGCATATCGGTTTCCACAATGCCGTAACTGCGGTCGGAAGAAAGGGTTTTGAAACTGTATGGCTTTCCGAAAACCTTGATAACAGCGTTTTCCGCCAAAACATAGTTGCGGTCGGCGTCAATGCGGATCCGGGCGTAGTAATTGCCGAAGGTTGCCGTACTGCCGCTTGAAACAGTGCTGCCGTTTCTGAACCATGTGGTAGAGATCGAAACGTGCGCGGTTTTGGTGGTAAGCGGGGTAGTCGATGACAATTTGGTGCCGTTTGTCAGGGTTCCCTCGACCACGACCGAGCGAACGGTAGCGGGTTGCACATCCACGGGAAGGTTTGCCGTGACGCTTGTGGAATCCACATCTGTGACCGTAGCCGTCCTGCCGCCGACCGTGACGGTAACGTTTTCATCGAAGGTATAAAGCGCCTTTGCGTTGATATAAATTTTCAAACGGTAAGTTCCGTCGGCCGAGAAGGGCGCCGAACTGCCGTTGAGCAGCATTACTGCCCAGTTCCCGGTATCCTGCGATTTTTCCTGGAAATAAAGGCTTGCCGTGGATTTCGGCGTTTCCACCTCGTAATTTTGCGGATAGTTTCCGTGTACCGGCCATTCGATACCGGTTTGATCGTCCGGCAGAGAGATCGAGGTGATCGGCTCATAATTACAGGAGAAAGAAAGGGTGTTCGAACAGGTGGTCGTAATGGTATAGGTACGGTTGGAGTTCCATGTCTCGGTGCCGGATACCTGTACCCGGTACTGCGAGCCGCTCGACAAACCGCCTTCCATATATTCCGATAAATCGTAAAGATCCAGCCGGTTGGAAGAAGTGATCAGGAGGTTGCCCGATACCGGCGCGTCGTCTTTATACTCGACTTCCCCCCAACGGGAGCCGACCCGTACCTGCACAAGCCACGAATACGAGGCGGTATGGATCGTATTGGTGATTTTCCCGAAACTCTCGTTGAAGAAGGGACCGTCCTTCGCCATGATCTCATAATGATCGCCGGGCGAATAAGCAAACGCGGCGGTCGAATTGTCCTGCGTGGTCAGTTGTGACGAAACCGATGTTGTGGTCGTGACCTCCACCGTTGCTCCCGTGCCGCTCGCGCCGAGGTTGACGAAGGCATTATCCTGCACGGTGGTGAAAGAGGGGTTGAAGGTGTAGGTTTCGGAATTGACTTTGATGTTCAGACGCGAGGACATCGAATGACTGAAAGAACGCAGCGGAATACCGATCTTTCCGCAATCCACATTGACATAATAGGCGATGCCGTTGCGTTTATCGACCGTGATGCGATTATCGTAATGGGAAGCGAACGTACCCGAATAAATGTGAGCGTTCGCGCCCCATCCGACATTGAGGGCGTCGGCGTTGCTCTTGCCGTGGAAATCGCCGTCGTTGATGATCCCGATCGCGCCGTTATCCAGATACAGCGCCGCACAGACAAAATCTTTCTCGCCGTTTTCGTTGATAGTAAAGCCGCGTCCGTAATATTCGCCGCCGTTTGATACAAAGCGTCCGCCATCTTTGACCCGGACGGCATTACCGGGTGTGATGGAATTGACCGTGCCGGCGCTGGTATCGCCGCCGGTATTATACTTTTTGATGTAGGTATAGTATTCGCTTTCGTAATGCCCGGCCGTGATCTCACCGGCGTTGACGGTCAGATTCCCGCGAACTTCAAACACCGTCAAGGTGCGGTAAAGGATGATATCGCTCTCGGGGGTAATGTCGCCCATAGCGGGGATCACACGGTCGAAAATAATCTCGCCGCCGCCGGCGCTGTCGTCGAGCGTCATACTGCTGCCGCTTGAGATGATAAACAGACTGTACGAGGAAAGCCAGTCATTGAAACCGAGTTTTTTCTTTAATAAATGTCCGTTTAAGTCCAGCACTACGTTGCCGGTCACGGTTTGTTCCGATTTGCAATCGGTAATATCGTTTTCCAGACGCAGATAGACTTTGGAAAGACCTGTCTGCTGTAACAGTTTTTGAAGATCCGAAGCGATCGTCACCTCATACGGAGAAGCGGCGGTGCCGTTGCCGCCCAAGGTCGTCACGGTCACGGTATATCCCGTTCCGGTCGTGCCGAGATTCAAAAACTCGTTATTTTCGCTTTCGGTGATGCGGGAAGGCATGTTGTAGGCGGCTGAATTGAGATATACATGCGTATATGCTTCTTTTCCGTTCTGGAAGGCGTATAAAGGAACGCCGATCCTGCCGCAATCCACATTGGTATAATAGGCAACACCGTTTAATTTATCCGTCGTGATACGGTTATCGTACCGCGCATAGAAATTACCCGAAAAAACGGTGAAGTTTGCGCGGGGGTTGATGGAACAAACATCCGCGTTGCTCTTGCCGTAAAAATCGCCCGCGTAAACGGTCGCCGTGCCGTTCAGTTCTACTTGAAGCGCGGCGCAGGAACTTTCTTTATATCCCTCATCATCCATCACAAAGCCGCGTCCGTAATATTCGCCGCCGTTCGATACAAAGCGTCCGCCGCTTTTGACCACGACCGCGTTGCCGGGGGTGATGGAATTGACCGTGCCCGGTGAAGGGCTGGAATCGAGATAGTAAATGCCGTCGGTGAAGGTATAGTATTCACTCTCGTAATGTCCGGCCGTGATCTCGCCGCCGTTGACGGTCAGCGATCCCTTGACTTCAAACACGGTCACGGGACGGGAGAGAAGGACGTCGCTTTCGTAAGTCATTTCACCCATCGGGGGAATGTAACGGTCATAGATCACTTCGCCGCCGCCCACGGAATCGTCCAGCGTCAAAGAAGCGCCCGACTCGATGATGAACAGACTGAAACTCCCCTTTTGCGCGAAATAAGGCAGTTTGGATTTGATAAGATGACCGGCGAGATCAAGGTGCTTTTTCCCGTACACCGATTCCGGCCCGAAACATCCCATTCCTTCCCAGATGATATCGTCGCCCAGCCGCAAATAGACATCCCTGCTTCCGGCTTCTAAGAGCGAATCTCTCATTTCGGAAACCGACGTGATGATATAAGGGTTTTGCAAACTGCCGTCGCCCTGTTCGACGCCGGACGCGAGAACGATCTCGCCGACCGGCAGTGCTGACAGCAAAAGCAAAAGGCAAACCAAAATACTCAAACTTTTTTTCAGCATGGGTGACCCTCCTGATTCCGTTTTTTAAAATCATTCCTCAAAAAAGATAGAATAAACCCATTTTTACTCATCATAACTATACACCTTTGTCAAACGGCGCACATCAGCCGTTTGGATGATTTTGCGTGTAGCGCAGCAAAAAACCGAACGCAAAGCGCTGCGTTCGGTTTCTGTGTGTCGTTTTCAGTTGTTGCTTTTATTCTTGATGACGATCCCCAGCCCCCGCGCTTCGGAAACCAGTTCCGTGCGGGTCTTGAACCCGGTTTTCTCCATCAGGTGCTGAATGTGGCTTTTGACCGTCGCCACCGAAATAAAGAGCCGTTCGGCGATTTCCGCGTTGGTATCGCCCGTGGTCAGTTCTTTGAGGACATCGAGTTCCCGTTCGGTAAATTCATGATTGGTCGCGTTTCCGATCCGGATCAGAGGCGTTTGATCCGGATAAATATGTTCGCCTGCCATCGTCCGTTCCATCACATCCAGGATACCGTCCTTTTGTCCGTCCTTGTACCAAAAAGAATCGACGCCGATCTTTCTGGCTCTGGCAAGCCAGGAATATTCCGGCATGGAAGTCACGATGATGATTTTGATATCCGGAAACTCCTGTTTGATGATTTCCGCCGCGTCCAAACCGCTGTGGTCAAGTTCTGTCATGACATCCATCAAAATCAGATCCACCCGGCTACTTTTACAAACCGACAATGCCGCCGAAGCGTTCCCGACCGAAAGAAGGTGATGAAAATGATCGTTGGTGCTGATATAGATTTCAAACAGTTCCCGCGGGATATCCTGATCTTCCACGATCAATACATTGTAAGCCATCCAAAAGCCTCCTTTTCATGTTTTCCTATTTGTTGTTCCCGACACGGTCGACGTATCCGCCGTTCGGATGATTTTTCCTGAAATCCAGCGTCAACCGGAAGGTTTCACCGGTATCGGCGCGAAGGGGAACGCCCTGCTTTTTGGCAAGCAGAGAAAGATTGTACAGTCCGCCGGAAAAGTTCACTTCCCCTGCGGGAATCTTTCCGTCATTGGCAAAGGTGCAGGAAAGCGAAGACCCGGTTTCTTCAAACGAGATCGTCAAGTTCTTCGCCCCTGCGTGTTTGGCGGCGTTGACGATCGCTTCCTGCGCGGCGGAAAAGAAAAGCGCGCGCTGATTTTTGGATAACAATGCCAGTCGATCATTTTCCCATATCAAACGAATTTTGAGGGTTTGCGCGAGTTTTTCCAATCGGCCGACCGATCGGGTATCCGCCGTCTTGCTCGCTTCCATACAAAGCAAGAGGGCATTTTGCTTCCACAGCGAAAAAATCTTGTCAAGAGTCGCGGCATCGCTTTTCGCCACCATCGTCGAAAGCATCAGGCGGTTCATTTCGTCGTGAATGTTCACTTTGGCTTGCAAGATCTCCTGACGGCGAACCGTATCGTCGATATTGCCGGTATATTCCCGCAATTCCCGGTTCACCCGTGAAAGATCTTCCTTATCCCGTTCAAGCGCCTGGGTTTTGGCGTATTCCGCCGTGACATCCGAGGCGATCATTTCATACACATGTTCACCGTCCAAGGAAAGATCCCGGCGGGTAAAACGCCAGCGCTTTCCGTCCGCTGTCAGAATTTCATCGGTCAGCGCGTCATGAAAATGATTTCCGTTCAAAAGCGGACTGCCGGTGATGGCGATACAAAGTCCGTTCATGCAGTTGTTGGAAAACAAGACCCTTCCGTCTTCATACCAACAGCAAACGCCGCAGGGCATTTGATCAAGACAACGCTTGACGGCATTGGGGGTCACACTCCGTTTGCCGCGCCGGATCACAAGGAACAAAAGCAAGAGCGCGAAAACCGTCAGGAAAAGCAGGAAAAGCGAACTATATCCCCACGGTAACGCACCGCATTTTCCGGTGATAGCGGCCGCGTGGGATGTCATCCCGAATAAATGCAGATCAAAAAGCATCTGCCACAGGAAATAACTGCAACCAAACGGAAGCAGAGAAAGAAAAGCCAAACGGAATTGTTTTTGCGTCGCGGCATGAATGACCGTGAAAATGCCGATCAGGCAAAGAAGGAATGTCCAAAGCAGGAAAAAGGATTGGATCCATTCCGAAAGTGTGAAAAGAGGACTCATATCCGCACCCCCTTTTCAGGCAGGGTGAAACTGATGTATGTCACATCGTCTTCCCGGACAAGTTCCGCCGTGACGCCGGCGGAAGAAAGCCCTTGACCGTCCTTTTCGGATAAGGGTGTTTTGAGGTTTTCCATCGTGAATTTGCATACGGTTTTTTCTTTTTTTGAAAGATTGATAAAAACTCCGCGAAGCGAGGCTAAGTTTTCCATCAGCAGTGTTCCGAAGGCTTCGAAAACAGCCAGGGCGGCTTCCGCGTCCACCACGCCTTCCGCCGTGCCTAAAAATTCGCCCGGGATATTGGCAAAGTTGAGATACCGGAGTACCTCGGTAAACGAAAGTCCCAGTTCCCCTGTTTCGATGGTTTTATTCTCGCAGGAAAGCAACATCAAATTGGCGTAGCGTTTGATATAAGACGCAAGCAAAGTGATGTGAATGCGGCAAGTTTCTTTGACCGCCATATCGTCCGATCGGCAAGCCATCTCGGCCAAATCGGAAATAGCCTGCGATTGCCGCTTGGTGCGTTCGGCGATCTTGTCATACACGGCGGTGCGCTGTTCGATCTTGGCGTGCTTTTCTTTGAGTTCGTTGGAGAGTCGGATCAACTCCGCTTCCTGTGTCAATCCTTCGTTGACCTCCGAAAGTTCTTCGTTCAAACTGTCAAGTTCGGTCATATCGTCCTGCCAAAAGCCGAAACCGCCGGGAAGCGACATTTTATGCAAAACGGTATGTTCCCCGATTCTCGCGCCGTCGGGCGCGGCGAATTGTTCCGCTGTCAAAGGCGTGGCGGAAAGAGAAGAATAGACCGGTATCCCGTCCCGATCGGTGATCTGCGCGGAAAGAGAAAGAAGCCCGAAGATTTTTCCGTAACGCTTGTTGGTGGGGATGAGTCCCAACTGCATACAACATTCCAAAACGCACGCGACCATGCAAATGTGCGCCTCGGGAAATTCGATGATATGATTCCCGTTGATTGTCGGCATGGTTTCGGTGATCAGCAAAACGCTCATGGTAATGCCGAGCACAAAGGGGATCGCCGTCAGCCAGACGTTCTTTTTGGCGTTGCCGATGCGGCATTTCAGCCAAAGCGTCAGCACCGCCGCCAGATAGAGAACATATTGCCAGGCGGTGATCAGATAAAAGAGAAGTCCGCGGGAGTAATCGCTGTCCCAGTTTTCAAACCCAGGCCGAAAGCGGAAAACGAGTTGGTGCCAATCGTTGGTGAGAACAAGCAGGATCAAAATGATCGTGAGCGCGCCTGTCCAACACCATTTTTTCGGAAAGAAAGAATCCCCTTTTGAGGAAATCAGCAACGCAACATAAAAGAAAAACAGCGGCAGTAAGAGCATCGGTAAATAATAAAGATACCATGTGTGGCGCGACAAAACCGCCACGCCCGCAAAGACGCTGTACTTGATACCGCGGAGAAAAAGCAAAAGAAACGCCATCCAGGAAAGGGATCGCATCATCAAAGACAAAACCCCCGATCCGGATACCCGGTAGGCGTAGTAACGGATCAGAAAAGCGGAAAGAAACAACAGATAGATCGTGGAGAGATTGCGCGTCGGGAAATTGTCGGGGATCACGCTCGCGCAGGGCAAAATACCGATCGCCAGCAAGAGATAATATAGCCCGAGCCGGCGAAGGGTGGTTTTAGCGGCGTTCATGTGTCTCTCTCCTTTCTTGCGGCGTTTTTGTCTGCTTTTAGAATGTCACGATTTCGGGGGCGGCGGTGAAGGATGAAAAAGTCGCGGTGGCGTTTTGGAAATAGAAAACTTGTGTATTGCCGTCGTTTTCGTCATACATCCCGCGGAGCATGGGATAGGCGTCCAGCATGGATTTTTTGGCTTCCACGCGGTCATCCTCCACCAGTTCACCGGCAAGGCGGAGCCATGTCCCATCGGCAAACGCGCAGAGTTCCACCTTGGGATTGAGAAGAATTTGCGCGGATACCAGCTTGCTTTTTCCGGTCTGAATATAGAGTTTATCCTCAAAAAGATTGACCGTTCCAAAGGGACGAACCCGAGGCTGATCGCCGTCCACGGTCGCCAGATAATAGGTGCCGACCTGTTTTAAAAAATCATAAACTTTTTTCATAACCATGTCTCCTTTTATGAACTCTGTACTGCTATTGTACCATAAGTTTGACGAATTGGGAAGAGTGTATGATAAAAAGAAGCCTATATAGATTTACAATAAGAGCATTACAAGACCTGTCTCTTATACACATCT
>LXOW01055343.1_pt1 | contig 53045 bp, 27 predicted proteins | sample 1368591 | NCBI WGS metagenome assembly LXOW01 (sample SAMN04884650, study PRJNA319009) | bovine gut metagenome | isolation source: Cow rumen | host: Bos taurus | place: Italy: Legnaro (PD) | collected 2014-07-09
CCTGCCGAATCGTATCCACGATATTCGAGTTTTTTTAATCCTTCTATAAGAAAATTCTTAACGCTGCTCTTAGTTACAGCGCCAACTATTCCACACATTTTTATGATCCTAATTAATGGTTTTATAAATAGACAGTTTTATAGAGGTATTCCGTATACTGTTAGCTTCTGAAAATTGTATTCATTTCCTTTTGTTTTTCCTCTAACTCCTATGTATAGAACTATTTTTAACTCTTTCAGTAAATTGTGTGATGAAAAATTCAAATGAATATTTTGTCTAATATTGACATCAATACATTTAACTGATTTTCCTGTTATAGAATCAATTATGGCAATAGTTATTATTGGTGATGACTTATCCGTAATGATGACGTCATCAAATGAAATAGTATACAAAGCATTATTTTGAATAGAACATAATGTTAAATACTTATAATTATCATTTGCGATGATTTTTCTATCTTCAATTTTTGTTATTAGTGAGCCATTGGATTTTTTTGCTAAATTGACATAGCTGTTATAAAAAATTAAATTCCCAATTTTTGCGTCATAGTATTCGTCTACCTTTAACGTGTCAAGCACTTGAAGAGGGGATGTTTGGTTTGAAAGAAGTAATTCATTCTTAATTGAATTAATATTTCTATTAATTTCTAAAATATTAGTATTTAAGTTTTCTGTGATATTATTAGAAGTAGACTCACTAATCTCTTTAAGTTGAGCGATAATTTTCTTGTAATTAATGGTTTTAAATTTAAAAAATAAAAATTTATGAATAATAAAAAGCGAATCACAAATTTTTTTGTATATGGGAAAATTAATAAATTTAACAACCTTATTAGAATTTTTTTCCTCAATTTTTATTAAACTATGATTAAGAAGCACAATATCAAATAAATTATTAAATTTTCTTATTCCAAATATGGCTACATATAGGAAGTCAATATAAAATGTTTTAAATCCTCTTCTAATGCCAAATAATTTTGATGAACGTAGATGCAAATGATATGGGGAGTTAGCATCAAAATTTAATTTTGTTATTAAGTAATTTGGATCTGATGAATAGGCAAATCCAAATTCAGAAAACATGCAAACTAGTTTTTTATAGTATTTCTCTCGTACTTCGATACCAAATGAGTTAAATCTCGTAGTTGCGCTAGATAAAAAAGCATGTACGTAACTATTGTATATTCTGTGAGTGATATTGCTAGACCTAAGATACGACAAAATCATTTTTATGATTTCAATGTAATCATTAAACAGAGATTCCCAATTATGAGTAATGGATTCCTGATGTAATCTTCTAAAATAAAGTAATTTCTCTGTTTTGGATGTACGTGAAGCTTTAAGAAAAGCTTTTACAAAAAAATAATTATCTTCAAAATGAATTTTTTTGTTAGGATATCTCAATTTAAATGAATTTACAAAATCCAATTTATAAAACGTTAAACATGTACTTACACACATTCTAGAAATAAAAGGAATACAATCGTTGTAGTTAAATACATCTTTAACAAAATCTTTTGGATAGTAACCTAATCCGTAGTAGTTATTAGGAATTAATTCTCTTGTTTCATCATTAAAATCAGTTCCTTTGAAGAAAAGCATATCTAACCTTTTATCTTTTGCCTTTGTGTATAAATGAAATGCAGTATTTTTATCAATATAGTCATCTGCATCAACAAATTCAAAATACTCTCCTTTAGCTTCATTTAATGCAATATTTCTTGATATCGAAACACCTAAATTATGTGGATTGTTTATAATTTTGAATCTTTTATCTAAACTTGCATACTTATTCATGATTTCCAGGGTGTTATCTGTAGAACCATCATTAACGCAAATTATCTCTGTATTTCGAAGTGTTTGTGAACTTAGACTTGTTAGTGTTTCATCTATGTATTTTGCAGCATTGTAGGCACAGACGATTAATGATACACATGGCCTAAGATATATTTCCTCAAAAGCGTATAATTCGTAAGGTTTTATGCAAATTAGTGGGTTTTTATCATCCAAATAAAGTTTTTGAACTGTTATTGGAAGAGAGCATTTAATTGAATCATAAATTTCAAGCCATCGTTTTGAAAAAATTGTATTTTTATAGTTATAAGGTTTTTCTTTTGATGAAAAATGCATAATTACACATTCTTCAAGTAAATTTGTAAACGATGAATATGATGTGTTGTAAAAATGGTTAATATCATTGATATTCCATTTTGCTTTTGCTCTTGTTAGGTTTAACACTAAAAGGTTGTATTTAATATCCAATAACTTGGCATTCCCATTCATTACGATATTAAATATATTTTGATCCATTAATGAATTGTCTGTAGAATTCTTTTTGGTTTCAATGAGTTTGTCAGTAAGATTATCTAGTCTCATTTTTTCTAGATTTAACAGCATCACACCTGAATTAAAATAATCATTTAAATCTTTAGTTTGTTCTGTAACATAGTACATACGACCAGAGTCTTTAACAGCTGCTACATAGTAATTGGATACATCTTCGTCGTAGAGAGGTGATAGGTCTTTATTAACTATTATGTCGCCATCTAAATACAAAATTTTATTTAAGTGAGGAATTAAATTTGGAATATCAAATTTTATAAGAGCACTTATAGATGCAACGCATGGTTTTGAGGAATCAAAATTATGCATGCCTTCATATTTTTGGGATGAGCAGTCTATGAACTTTATTGATAGATCCTTAGTTTGCAATTTGTGAAATTCATTTTTTATTCGACTGCTTACATTTACAGCAAGAATATGGATTTGATACTCTTTATGTTTATTTTTTGAGTCTCTCATAGATTTAATTGTAGCGAGAGATGGAGCAATGAAATTCTGGTCGATAATCATTGCAATGTTAATGATAGGCATGATTAATATATTCCGTTCTAAAATTGTATGGGACAATTTATCTTTAAAAGAGCATAAATATCCATTTGATTAGAAGTCTTAGACAATGGATATCAGCTATTTATCATATGATAATAAGTATTTATCATGAATTATTTACGAAATTTAGAGACTTGATTTTTTGATAACAGGAATATAAATTATATTTGATAAAACAGGCAGACAAAACCTGTTTATTCCATGATTAGTAGAATAATTAGAATAAGTAAGAGAACTTTATCGTTCAATAGAATTGATTTTATATCTGCTTTTTTCAATAGTGCATATATAAAAATAGTATTTCTAGATTTGATTAAAGGGTAATCTATTTTCAATAGATTACCCTATTTATATTCCATAAAGAGTTTTACTGTTTTAACATGCTCTTATACTGTTCATATGATGAAAATACTTTTTTATCATCCTTTATTTCAGGAATTCTCATCAGAGTCATATGTTAGACATCTATTACGCTATTGAAATTCTTAAATGAACATAAAAAAATTATTTTGGAACAAAATGCTATTTTTTAAACCGATTCAACCAGCGTACAGCCAAACTGCTAACCACCGTATCCGTTTTCTTTTGTTCAATAGAATCCACACGTTCACCTTTATGGCTTGAAGAACTGTTCCATATAAAATATGGTACTCGCCCTTCCGGTTCCCCCATAAGCTCATAAGCTTTTGGAAGAATAGGAACATGATCTCCGTAAAACACCATTGATACGGGATAATTCTTCTTTTCAAAATTATCCTTTAGTGTCTTAAGCATGGAATTTTCATTGGCAAGATGCCTTAAATAAACAGCCAGATCCTTATAGTCATGAAAAGAAACAGGCTCTTTGAAATACTTCTGGCACTCCGATTCAGTGATAGACTCAAGATTAAGCGGACCGTGGTTTTCCATGGTAATCATGAATACAAAAAGAGGCTGTCTGCCGTTCCATTCATCACAGAGTTCCATTAATTTATTCGCAATGGCAGAATCTGCAACATACGGCCCGAATCTTTCTGCATCACCGAAAGACCTGATATCCAGAAATTCATCGAATTCCCATTTTCTGAATATCACGTCACGATGATAAAAACCTGAATAATAAGGATGAATACATACTGTATGATACCCCTTGCGCTTAAGCATATTCACAAATGAGGCTACCGGCCATCCGGTTGAAGAAATCTGATAAGGACTGAATCTGTGTCCCTTCATGTCCTCAGGACTGATACCGGTCAGAAAAGAAAATTCGGTTCTGATGGTGTTGGCACCCCATGCAGGAACCTCCATTTTTCCGAAACTCTCACTTTCACCGCAGATTTCATCAAAATCCTTGAGAATGTCTTCTCTGATGTTTGCATTCCACTTCCTCGGGTCAAAAAAAGATTCACTCTGGATGGCTATGAGATTAGGCTGAACCGCAATATCTGAATCATCGGCTCTATTGTTCCGTTCCAGCTTTTCGTTTTCTTCTCCCGACATTTCAAAAGGAGATTTAACCTGAGGCTTATCAAGGTAGGCCAGAAAATAACTCCACAGGAATACGGCGAACCCCATATTGTCTATATCGGTTCTGATACAGAAGGTGTTCTGTTTCTTTATGTCTCTTAAAAGAAACAGAATCATAAGACATAAGAATTCCCCACCGATAATCGTGGCTGCAGCCACAGGATCTCCGAACCTGTCAACATAAGAGGAATCAATGCAGAAACCTAAAATAATAATGGCGGCAGCCATTATTATCCCCAGAATTCCGGTTACTCCGAGAAACGGAAAATACAGTCTCGGAAATCTGAAGGCATCGGTGAAATAGTCATAGTCAGAAAAAACCAGTGGTTCTCTTAAGCTCAGATACTTGGCATTATTGATTACTATCAGAATGAAATAAACCAGCACTGTTACTGCAGCGGAAAAAACAATTCTTCCGGTAAAAAGAAGCATCAGTCCATACAGAAAATAAAATATGGACAGATGAATCAGCAGAAGCCTGATACCGAACATTTTATGGTGAATTCCCGGTTTAACCAGAAATTCACCAATAAAACAGACCGCAGCACAGAGAACACCGGCTCCGACAATGTATGGCAGAACCATTTACTTCATTCTCCCGTAGCCGAAAAGCGCAGCTATCGGAGCAGCCAGACAGTGTGGCAGGAATGACAGAGACCAGATCCCGAGATTAAGAGGGAACGGGAATGAAATACGGGCAAGATTCAGATAAAGACCGCGGGTAATGATTCCTGCAGCCCTGTCAGACTTCATAAGGAAAGGCTTAGGCCCCGGCATGGCTCTGCACATTGGAGAATCAATATACCCGGGAAGAATCACGTTGATCTTTATTCCGTCAGGCTTTAACCAGGCACGCAGAGAGTTACCGTAATTTCTTAAAGCGGCCTTGGTGGCACAGTATGTAGGAGTATAAACAAGACCGTAGTATGAAGCCAGTGATGACAGAATGGCAATCTGTCCCCTGCCTCTCTTGCGCATGGCAGGAAGAACAGAATCAATAAGAGCGATATCCGACAGCAGATTGACTTCTACCAGAGCTCTCGCCTCTTCAAAAGGCTCACCTTCCAGATCCTCACCGATGTTGGTGTTAAGACCGGCGTTGGCAATCAGAAGATCCACCGGCATTTTATCGGCAAGACTCGAGCCCCATGCCCTTAATTCATCAACATTTCTTAAATCAAGGATCCTGATATCAACCTCAGCCCCCTGCTTTTCGCACTGAGCCTTTATTTCATTAAGCTTAGCTTCATTTCTACCGCTTAAAGTCATATGCATACCGCGACGTGCAAACTTTCTGGCAAGTGCTCCGCCGATTTCACCGGTAGCTCCGGTAATAACCACATGCTTAAGATTTTCAAAATATCTGCGCTGACCTTCAACCGCACTGAGTGCAAGAGATATACCGAAACCGCAGGTACAGATAGTGGTGTAAAGCAGAGTCCAGAGATTAAAGTAGCAGATACTGAAAACCATGCCGGATAATGCATAGATAAATGACACGACTTCCAGCCAGAATATCACTGTTGCCAGTCTGTTACGCTGCATCACTGCCCCGCCTTTCGGAGTCGGAACAAAAGAAACATTAATTCCCAGAAGAACCTCTATCACTGCAAGGAAGTAATAGAGAGAAAGAGGAAGATACATTAAAACATAAGCTACGGATTCAAGGAAGGAACAGCCGGTGTTTTCAGTTCTGTCCCCGGCGGCAGTCTTTGAGCTTTCCTGTGTTTTCTGCGGAGCGGCTTCTTTTGCAGCATCATCGTTTTTTCTGCCGTTATCGTCAGAATCAGTCTGACAGGTAAGATTGATTCCGCAGATATTGTTATATCCCCAGACAATTGCCGTTATGAGGAATACGGTACATATGATTCTGAATATCCATCCGAGATCTTCGGTTACAAAAATTGCGGGAACGGCGATAAGAAGCAGAGCATAGAATGAGGCCAGCAGAAATGTCTGAGACATCATCATAAACGCATTAAGCTTCTGACCTAAAGTAAAGTCGGATTTTCCGGCAAAACCGCAGATATGCAGGAAGGTATTCCTGACCAGACCATATGCCCATCTGTGTCTCTGAAGTCTTACTGCTGAAATGGTATCAGGAAGTTCTTCATAAGAAACGACTTCTGAAAGATAGCGGTAATGCCAGCCCTTAAGCTGTGCTCTGTAGCATAAATCAATATCTTCGGTAAGAGTTCTGTCGCTGAAACCGCCGATATCATCGAGACACTTTCTGCGCCATACACTGGATGAACCGGTCAAATTCGCAAGATCCTGTTCCTCATTGAAATTTGCAGTCATTTTGTCCTTATGACCGATTTCGGTTGCCAGGAATCTGGTAATAAAGTTTTCATTACGGTTTCTGAAATCAATGGCTGTCTGCAGGAATCCGAGAGAACTGTCATGGAAACAGGGAATGGTTCTGATAAGAAAATCTGAAGGCGGTACGCAGTCAGCATCAAACACCACCACAAAGTCCCCTTTCGCAATCATCAGACCGTAGTTGATGTTCCCTGCCTTGAAACCTTCCTTTGATTCTCTGGAATAATACTGAACAACACCGGATCTGAAACCTTCTGAAGCATTTTCATTCTTTTCAGAATCAGCGTGATTTCGGGTACTGTTGAATTCTTCAACAATTCTCTTTACAGCAGTGGCATTTTCCTCATTGGAATCATCCAGAAGAAGAATTTCATAAGCCCCGTCCACATATTCAATTTCAGAAACGGCCTTTATAAGCTGACCTACCACTGCAACCTCATTGCATACCGGGAGCAGAATGGATACGGTGGGAACATCCTTTATGTCATATTCTTCAGTATCTGATTTTTCAGTATGCTCTTCAGATACCTTATCTGAACTGCTGCTGTCCCTGCCGTCATCTGATGACTGCTTCACTTTCTTCTGACCTTCAATAATTTCGTAGCAGGTAAAAGTCACAAAAAAGGCCACTAAAATAAACAGTAAAACCTGAACAATTATGGAAAAAATCATTCTAAAGATCCTCCGTAAATCAATCCGGTATTTAAGGATTACCATCCGGGAAAACAGATTCTGTTTTAATGCAGACTGTCTCCGGGTAATAAAGCAATTCTTAAATACCCGATTATTAATTCTTTCCGCAGACAGTGTCATGCGGAATCTGTCTGATTATTAATAAATTATTACAAAAGTCATTCAGCTTATCAGTTGAATGACCATATTACCTAAATACCAAAAGAGTATTTTATCTTAAATAGCAGTAAAAAACCTGTGACCGGTTCATTATCTAGAACTTTATATCTTCGCTCATCTGCTCAAGACGGCGCTCCCAGCTGTGATTGTTCTTTACGAAAATACTTCCGGCCTCTGCTTTTTCCATATTCTGTTTTGACGGCTCGGCCACCATAGCCGGAAGAATATCCATCAGTTCATCAGGACTTGACACCGCAGTGCAGAAATCCTTGAAATGACTTTCCACGGCCTTTGAACTGTTGGTTACCATTATTCCTCCGCAGGCAAGGATTTCGATAAGTCTTCTGGAATACATGGTTTCGGAATCAGTAACGGAATTAACGTTCAGGCAGACGTTATACTCTTTGTATATTTCCGCAGTCTGAGGATTGCTGAGACTCGGATAAACGTTTATGAATTCACTTTTCGGAAATCTGAATTCAAAATAACCTGAAAGTCTGGTACTGTTACGATCATATGCATCCAGCATCAGTGATTTGCGGTTGCAGACGTCAAAAACGGCATCCAGAAACATCCTTCGGGAATTAAGAATCTTACGGTAATAAGACCCCACAAAACACATTCTGTTCTTTTTGAAATTAAAACCGGTAAAATTATGAATTCTCGGCTGATAGGCAATCTGCATTACCGAAACATGTCTGTCACACTTTCCGGACGGAGAAATCTGCGCCACCCTTTCCTGATATTTAGGTACGCAGTTTTTATCAGTGGTATAGATAAAATCACATTTTTTGGCCACTTCAATAAACGGCTCAAAATAAGCCCCGTCATCCTTGTTCCAGAATACGGTCGGAATATGAAGTTCATTAGCAAGCCTGATTAATGCGGAAAACTCCGAAAGATCATTACTCCCGAAAAGAACGGAATGCTTAACCAGCCTGTAGCTCCATTTCCACTGATAGCCGTGAAAAGCGGATTCAACGAATACAAGATCAGGTTTCCATTCAGTCAGAACTTCCCTGAAATTTGTCGGAGTAAGATTTCTGATCCTGCATTCCATGGATAGATTAACTGCCGTAAGATAGTCCGTAAGCAGTGCGATTTTTAATTTTCCGAATCTGCCGTCACCGGTAACATCTTCATGAATCACCGGATAGTCATACATTACGGAACGCGTTAATCTGACAATTTTACCGAGCATTATCGAAACACCTCATCCGTAAACTGTTTCCACTGTCTGTGAGCTATCACATACTGCCTTGCCCTGATTCCTTTTTCCCTGAGACCTTCAGAATCGTATATGTTGTTTTTCAGAACCGATGCCAGATCCCTGTAATCACCGGATTTAAAGAAAAGACATCCTGAATCGCCCTCACTGAGTTCGTCTTTGAATACCGGGAGATCCGGTACAATAACGCACTTTTCCTTGGCCATGGCTTCCACCATTTTAATAGGCGGAATAATCTTGCATACATCAAACGGTTCTCTCGGTATACACACCAGAGAACAGTCATCCTGTTTTCTCTTCGCCTCTTCAGGAGATACTCTTCCCAGGAAGGAAACATAACTTTCCAGCTTAAGTTCTTTTGACAGGGCTTCAAGTGTTTTACGGTATTCACCGTCTCCGAGAATCTCAAGCTTTACCGGCAGGTGTTCTTCATAAACCAGCACCGAAATGGCTTTAAGCAGAGTCTGAATACCTTCATAAACAATCAGCGAACCGGCATAAACAATGGTCACGGGTGCAGCATCAGAAGAATCTTTTCTGTCAGCCGGCTCAGTAGTTGCTTTCTTTTCCGCCGGCCTGATTCTTTCCACATCGGCACAGTTCGGCAGAAGTTTTATGGCTGAAGGTTTAACACCCCAGTTTTTCTGAATGTACTGAGACAGCTGTTCTGATATTACAAAAACCCTGTCAGCATGAGTGGCCACCAGAGCCTCAAGATCCAGTCCCAGTCTGAAATTATGTGATTTGGCAAATTTAGGGTCACGGGAAATTCTGGTAAGCTCCCACAGTCCTCTCATTTCATACTGAAACGGAATACCCAGACGTTTGGCAGCCAGGAGTGCCGGTAAGGCGTTTACGTGATTGGAAGCAGCATGAACGCATGAAATTCCGTTTTCAACAATGTATTTTTCCAGAGCAAGAGCTGCCTTCTTAACGTAAAAAACCGTAAGTGAATTATTATCAGGCTTTCTCAAATGCTCGTATTTTATACCGTCAAGAATATTAAAATCAGATTCTTCAGGATACTCAAGAGCATCCATGCGATCCCAAGGATACCCGGTTCTTGTCAGCACAAACAGCTTTTTCTTATGCTCTGATGAAGCGTTGTCACGTTCAAACCCGGCATTAAGAGATTTCAGAATCTCATGAGTTCTGGTGGTATATCCGCTAATGTGAAAAGGAAGGCAGCTCGCAGGAACGTACAGAAAGTTTCCCGGCTCTCCCTGATAACTCTTATCAGTGCCTTTTTCGGCTTTTTTTAACAGTCTGGTTAATTCATGAATGGTATACCAGCTGTGAAGACAACTTATATTCATTTATTCAACAATTTACAAAACTTATGCTGTTTACCTAAATAATATTAAACAGTTCTTTTATAACAACAGATTACAATTATTCGGATAAGACGCCTCCGGTCTTATCATTAACCTTTAATAAAAAGTCACCTACTTTCTAAACAAACTTAATTCCTGCTCAATGATTCCATCCATTGAAAGTCGCTTTACGGCTTCTTCAGAAGTCTTTCTGCTCATTTTAACAAACATATCAGGATTATCCGCCAGAGTACCTATTGCTTTTGCTAAGGATGTCGGATTTTCAGGTTCCGCGAGCATAGCAGTTTCACTGTTCACGAATTCAGGTATCGCCGCAATGGAAGTGGTTACTGGAACAAGTCCTGACGCTCTGGCTTCATCACGTGACACTCCCTGCGTATCATAACGTGATGGACACAGGAACACGCCATACTGAGAATGCAGTTCGGCTATTTCATAATGATTCAGGAAACATCTTCTGATTTTCACGTTAGGATAATCATTCAGGATAGCCACCGTCTCATCAAAAAGTTTGCCGTCTCCTACCAGAAGAATCTCAAATCTGCTGAAATCAGGTCTCTTGGCAAGCAGATTAATGGCATTCATTGTCTGATCGTTTGCGTACATTCTGGTAGCGAACGGTCTTATTGAAAGAATTCTGTATCTGTCTTCAGGCTTCTTTTCATGATACTTGAAAATCGAAGTATCAATAGGATTATGAATGATGGAATACCTTCCTTCAGGAAGTCTTATTCCCAAATCCTGCATCACCACCTCTGCCAGAAATTCCGATACAAAAACAAAATGCAGATTTGCAGGCAGATTCTTGAATATCGGAGTCCAGAAATCCCTGATGCCATCACTCGTGATATGCCCTTTTCTGATTTCATCCTCAGTCACGTAATTGTAGCTTCTTCTGTCAAAAAGCAGCACGTCAGCCCCGTGGCACCATACAAATATTTTGATGTTTTCAGGAAGTTTTCCAAGACTTTCCCAGATAGCCGGTGTCATGAAATGCGTCAGTACGGTATCAACACCGTCATTAAGGATTTTATCCAGAGCCTCATTGTTGCCGGTAATCACATCGACACCTTCATATTCAGAGAATATAAGCTCCGCACTGTTCTGAACAAGAACAAATACCAGAGGCTTTTCCCCTTTTCTTATATATCCCCTGACACGACTGTGCACAAAACCGTATCTGTAGATATCCTTATATGACGGATAATGATGCACTACAATAACTGTCTTGTGCTTATTGAATATTTTTCCTGGAAGAGTGAATAAATCCCTGCATTCTTCAAGATAAATGTTTTCTACTACCGAATTTCCTTTTTCGGCAATTCTGAGTCCCAGTCTTATATGAGTAACATTATCCGGAAGATCAGCAGTGACATTAGTGTTCGGCTGGCAGAGTTTACTGGAAATCTTTTTACCGTTTTCGTAAAGATAATAGGCAAGTCCCACTCTTGTACCGCGGTTTCTGAGATACAGACGTAACTCTCCGGAATCCGTAAGTTCGGAAACCTCGAATTTTTTCTTCAGCAGAAGGTAATCATGCTCCGTAGCAGGAAGCTCATAATCCAGGGCTAAACCGTCTTTTTCATTTCTGAGTACAATGTTTCTTTCCGGCTGTTTTTTCTTTCCAAGAAGAGAAGCGAACCTGTCAAACAGCGATGTTCTCTTTTTCGCGGCTAAAGACTTCTCAATTTCCTCGTAAATAAATGCGGCAGAAAGTTTTTTCATGTTTTCATCAGATTTCTGCTTCTTTATCGGCTGTTTTTCAGCTATCTGCTGAAGTTCGGTAACGGAATAACCGCAATCAGTCGTTTCCTCATTGTCTGAAAAAACATTTCTCAGTTCAGAAGTAATATCGTCCGCACGAAGGTTTCTGCAGTAATTAAATGAATCCGTTCTTAAGCCCTTTTCGCTGACTGCTTTATGAGAATCAGACGCAATCTCAGCAAGATGATTCAGGAAACTCCGTCTGTTTAAAACCGCTTCATCAGGAATAACGGAATCAGTATACGTATACGGTCTGTCAGAAACCGCAGTTCTCTCAATTTTCTGATTTCTGCTTTCAAAAACCGATGACTTGACGTAATTGCCGGTATCGTCATATCTTGTGGCAAGCATCAGATCCAGAAGGTAATTTCTGTCATAGAAATTCTGAGCGGAAAAACAGGCAAAGAAGCCTGATTCAGACTGATTAGGAAGCTCATCCGCTGTTTTAACAAAAACAGTATCTCCATCCCCTGTTGAAGATGCCGTAACATCGGCTGAATCCGATAGTATGACAAGACGTTTTCTGCCGTAACTCTGATTACGGAACATCTTCAGTATGTCAGAATATTCTTTTCTGTCGCGGACACGGCTCCAGACGGTGACTTCCGGCTGCCATGCATAATGCTCCTTTATTATTCCTGTTTTATGCAGAATGTAAGCCAGACGATCTTCATATGTAGACTCTGTAAAAACCTTCCTGAGTCCAAGAAGTCTCAGTCTGTCCGTAGTCAGCGGATCCCTATCCAGATTTCGCAGGCGTCTGACAATGTCCTTGCCGCTGTCACTTACAAGCATCAGATCTCCGAACAGAGTCTTCACGCCGATGCAGTAATTGGAAACAATAAAGGTATTGCAGGCAAAAAGTTCAAACACGCGCCTTGCACATGACTGCGCCTGTTTGATTGAATTCAGATTGATGGAATAATTGTAGCCCTTATAGGCTTTGTCTACTTCTGTATATGACAGACATCCTCTAATATATTTCTGATAGTTTTCAGGAAACATATAGTTGGGATCATTTTTTCCGAACTGTCTGTCGTAAATATCTATATCCTTATAGTCCGGCAGATACTTTATATAATCATCCAGATCTTCCGTTCTTTCCCTGTACCTTACATAGTAGGAACCGGCAAAACAGAACTTATCCAGACGCTGATATTTTTCTATGGGATTAAACAGCTTTGGCTGCACTCCCATGGGAAGGTAAAACGCATTGTGCTTTCCGGTCAGAGATTTATACTTTTCAACACAGTTGAAATCATAGGTAAAGATATAATCAAAATTAAGAGCAGTTTCCCTGAACGTTGAAAAATGAACGGGATCTTCCTTGTTCCAGAATACAGTAGGTATGTTTCTTGATTTACACCATTTAACCGCCTGCATCAGTTCAGCAGAACAGTTGGATATCTTTCTGTACCAGAGGCCGTCAGCGCCATGCCATGCTGATTCAACAAACAGTAGCTCAGGAACATTTTCCTCAAGCTGACTTATAACATTATCCGGCTTAAGCTGATACATGTCTGCTTCAGGAGAGTAGCTGTTCCAGGTAAAATCATCCATTATAGCTGCAATTCTGACAGTCCTGAATGAATTTACCTTATTTTTATTTTCTTCCACAGACATCTTATCTTCCTGATTACGACCTATCAACTAAACCCATAATTTACCATTATCAGCCAGTATCGACCAATACGAAGTACATTATCCAACATAAATAAATCAAAGCGATCATTTATCTTAAATCATCGCCTGTCTAATAGAGATTAATCGCAGTTTTAACAAATATTTTACTTTTTCTGTCTTAAACTGTTCCTGATATACTCCACTTCGCAGGAAGAAATTCTATTCATCCTTGGATTACCTACTAAATTACAACTTTCAGTTATGTGTTTTATTTTTACCCTGCAGTCTTTAACCCAGTCCAGATTTCTTAATTCTCTACGAATGCTGTTTGGGAAACTGATAAATTCGACATCCTCAAGTCCCTTGCTATTATTTAAAACTTCTTTAATAGCAACAAAGGAGGCTGGAATCCTGCAGTTAAATTTCAAAGCTGAAGATATACAGTGACGGATACCATTTACAGCGGCAAAATTCAAAGCCACAAAACCGCCGGCACTTGCCCCCACACATACAGTTTCCCCGTAATCATCGCCTATAACGGTTTTTATCTTATCCATAATAAATGATAATACAGTATCATTGCCTGCTGCATTAAAACACTGAGTATTAGAGAGTAAATCATTGTCATCAAGCAGTTCGCTTAAATAAATAACCGTACAGTCTACATCCTGCAGTGAAAAGAGTCTTTTGGCATAAAAAGGATAATTGACCACATTCTCTTTAGTAACGACTTCAAAAGAAGGAAAAACAATAACCACACCATTTTTCCTCTTTTCAGAGTTTTTCACTATCAGACGGAGGTTCACTTTATTTTTCTGCGCTTCCGGTATGTCCTGAGCAGATGTTTCCTTTGAATCGATTTCTGGTCTAAAATCAAATACATGAGTAGAATATGTATCTACAAAAGAAAACGCCAGATACCTCAACGTAGCGAACTTAAATCCAGCAGGTATTCTAAATGAAAAAGTCACAAAGTACGTATTCTTTGGAAGATTGAGATATATATTACGATTGCACTTCAGCAATCTGCTTCCCAGTCTATTGCCATGCTCATCATAAAAATAAATACCAAAATTCATTTCTTCAGATGAATCCACACCGAAATACAACGGCAGTCTTTCATCATGAATAAAATCCTTCAGCATGAATCTTGAGGCCAAAGGAATATACATGTGTTTACTGATTTTATTCGTGGAGGTTATCTTCAAACCTGAAGGTGTTTCATGAAATTTTAACAGGCCTTTAAACTGATCCTGTTCTATATTCTTATGTAAAAAAGAACCTGAGAAGAAATATTTCGGTCCTCTGTGAATTCTTCGGATATCAATACCTGAATCGTTTCCGGCATCTGTATAGACATCAGAAAGTTCACTGGAAAGACCTGCCGTATCACCGGATACATTGTCAAATTCATTGATCTTCTGTTCTTCGTTATCAAGGCTTTCAAGACTGATTATATTATCAGGTACATAAACAGCTTTAGAAACATCTTCAGTTCTTTCAATCTGAAATTTACCGGAATCAATTAAGTATTTGAGATCCCTTGAATCAATAATGTCAAAATCCTGACTCATCTTTTTCAGCATGGTTCTGAAGCCTTCCTGAAGACGATCATCCTTATAGTACTGAAATCCTTCCTTATCACGATACAGGAAGGACCAGGAATGCATCAGACAGACAAGAAACTCATCCTTAGGGGACACGCTGTACGGAATAATGGAACCGAGAGAAGAACGGTATTTAACCAGACTGCACAGAGGATACTGAAATCTTACCCACCAGTTGTCCCTGAACCTTGAAAAGAAATTCTTTTCGGTTACCGGCACTTCAATAATGCCGTTGGACCATCTGAAAGGTTTCTGATAAGGAATCGCATACGGACACTGTCCGAGTACCCTGGAAGCCACGGTATTGTTGAACGCCATGGGAATGTCCAGATCCTTAAGCATTTCGAGAGTCAATGAATTCCATCTGAATGAACCTGCTCTGTATGCATTTATTTTCCGGTTAAGAACGCTTTCCAGATCTCCTGCAAATTTGGTAAAAATGAATTTCAGTTTTTCCTTATCCCCTTCCTGATACATATTAAGGAAACGGGGATTTTTGCTGAAACCTTCCTTTTCCCAGAAGCTGTCAGGCAGATATTCCGGATGAAGATGCAGTTCAACATCCTGTCCGTGAGTATCCAGCCATTTCACCACTTCAAGAATTTCATCTTTACGATCATACGCCCCGCATAAATCCACGAAAAAGGTAATTTTTCCACTGAATTCGCTGGCGATTGAAGCCATTTCCTGAACACCGGCCTTTCCTTCCTTAAACTGCCCCAGCATCAGACGATTTACATGATCTTCAGTAGCTCTGTTAGGTAATGCTTCAGTATCATTGGTTAAAATACAGTATCTGTTCATAACTTCTATAACGAAAAATATGCAATATGTATCAAATCAGTACAGGTATACGCCCGTATAACTAAAAAACTGGATTCAAAGTTAATATACAGTTTTTAAATTATGTTACTCATCTCTAACATTCTTTCTTTATATTAACACTAAACGCCGCAAATATTCACGCATACCGGCAAAATACACGAGAAAATAAGTCAGTCTTTCTGTTTCTGTTCTAAAAACATACAAAAAAAGTTCCGCCTATACAATATGACGGAACTTTAAAACACTGCTCAATCACGTCAGTTAATGATTAATCAACATGATCCAGAATAATGGACTTCAGTAACTGAAGCATTCCGAGGAACAGTAATGTAACGAAGAAAGTAACCAGTGCATTATAAATTCTCTCAGGCTTCATTGCATATTCCGGCATTGAAGGATTCTGCACCACAGACACATGCTTAATCAGTCGGGCAGCATTCATCTTACCCTTAACCAGACCGGTAAGAGCTGATGAATAAATATCCTTTTTAAATTCCAAATCCATTTTAAGGATCTGTTCCCTGTCAACCAGTTCATTGAGAGAAGTTCTCTTGTCAGATGTAAGGATTGAACGAACTTTTTTAATCTGTCCGTCAATCGCAGCAATATTCTTGCTTAAAGACTGCTTTATCTGATTGTCAGAACCAATGGAAGAAGGCAGTGACTGCAGTTTAATAACCAGAGCACTCTTCTGTGCTTCCAGATCGGCAATTATTTTCTGATAATTTTCCACTTCAATGGTTGGAGAAGCCATATTCTTCTGATTCTGGAAATTCAGCAGATTATCACTTGCAGTCTGAAGATCCTGTCTGGCAGTCTCAACTTCCTTTTCCAGGAATAAAACCTGTTCATTGGCTATGGCATGACTCATGGAGTTCATGAATATTTCACCTTCATCAACCAGGAATGATGAAATATTTTTTGCCATTTCAGGAGTGAAAGCCTGTGCATTTATTCTTACGACACCGGTATAGTCATCGTATTTTACGGTTACATGATCCTTAAAATAATCGTAGAACCACTCAATCTCTATATCCCTGTCCCACATTCTGGAAATTATGTCGTGTTCCCTGTCAGCATAATGACTTCTTAAATCATATTTTGCATCTAGTTTTTTTAGCATATCCAGAGAAGTAAGATAATCAGTAAGGATCAGCTGGTCACTGGCATTTCCCGCCGTACCGCTAATCATACTGAGAAGATCCAGACTATTAGAAGAACTCGCACTATCAGTATTCTGCACCATCACCACAGCTTCTGAAACATAACGATCAGAAGCAAATCCCCAATAAACCATGGAAACAAGTGCAAGGATGTAAATACATCTGAAAACATATTTAAAAATACGATTTACGATTCTTGATGATCTTCCCATATCCTTGGGCATAGAACTAACGTTTTTGATATTATTTTCACTCATACCTTTATTGTTTCCTTGTATGCATACAGTGCATCATCCAATTTGTCGTACCAGGTTGCATGCCCTTTGTATAAAAATATTCCTGAATCACAGAAATTCTTTAAAGTTGAATCACTGTGAGCCACCATAATAATGCTTGATTTTCCCACCAGATCCTCAAAAGCTTTCTGCGCTTTTGCTCTAAAAGCCGCGTCCCCCGCTGCAGTTACTTCGTCTGACACATACACATCAAAATCAAATGCCAGAGACAAAGCAAACTGGAGACGTGAACGCATACCTGCAGAATATGTGTTAACCGGTTTGTCAAACGACGCTCCCAAATCTGCGAATTCCTGGATTCTGGCTATACGTTCTTCCATTTCATCTTCAAAACCGTGGGCTCTGCAGATAAATTTGGCATTCTGACGACCTGTCATAGTTGCCTCTACACCACCGTTGCCCATAGGCCAGGACACACGACAGAGACGCTGAACCGAACCATAAGTAGCGTAATCCGCCCCGCACATAATACGCAAAAGGGTTGATTTACCGGCGCCATTGCCACCTACTATGCCAACACTCCTGTTTTTGGGAATAACCAGGTTAATACCTTTCAGTACCCAGTCTCCAACACCTTTAGTGGTGGTATATCTTTTATATATATCTTTTACAATAATCATTACTGTGCCACCAGCCTTGTCTCAAGACTTCTGTATAATCCCATACCAATAACCAGAAATACTAAAGCAACCCCATAAAGGTACCACAAAGATACATCCAAGGTATGATAATCAGGCCAGAATCCCAGTCTCATACATTCGAGTCCGTGCAGAACAGGATTTAACTCCACATATGATCTGTATGGTTCCGGAACTGTATTCATGGGAATAATCACTCCGGAAATAAAATACATAGGCATCATCAGAATCTGCAAAAAATGCCCGCTGTCTCTGACAATTCTCATACAGACTGATGATATCAGACCGTATCCCAAACCTAACAGCCATAATCCCAAAGCGCCGAATATCACCAACAGTGTATTTTCAGGAATAACAGAAAAACCAAACAAAGCAAAAACGATTAGTAAGATGACAAATGTCCAGAACACTGTAAACAATTCAACCACAGCACTTGTTAATGCCGTATCAAACGGTCTCACCTGTCTGAACGCAAAAAAAGCCCTGTTGCAATCTAACGAATGAATTCCCTGAACAGAAGTTCTTCTAAAAGTAAAAAAACCCATCATTCCAACCATGAGCCATGTTGCAACATCTACACCACCGACACTTGCTTTTCTGATTACGGTAAAAAGAACAACCATTACCCCTATATGAATACATGGTTCAATGAAAAGCCAGGCCCAGGCGCCACGGCTTCCAAAAAAACGACTCAGGGCATCTTTTAAAAAAAGAGCTTTCCACACCATAAGGGTGTTCTTTACAGGATTACCACTCATAACAGTTTTATTCCATTGAATTAATCAGTCATCTTGTTAATGGAATTTCCCCAGGAAATGAATGGATTAACAATAAGACCAACTATACGCAGGAACTTGGACAGTTCATAGCTTGAAGATGTAGCAACATAAATAACGTCGCCGTTTTTCACACTGAAATTCTGTGAGGAGAAAAACGCCCCAGGCTGACTGAAGTCAATCTGATATACCACCGGAATTGACTGAAGCTTGTTGTACTTATCCATCTGTTCCATCGGATATACCCATGATTTAGTAGATGAACCGCTGTTATTCTGCGCTGAAGCATTCTCTATGGAATTAAACTCATCAGAAAGTTTTTTATATGTGTCCTTATCTTCAAATCTGAATACAAAAACACCAGCCGGATCAGCCATATTATCATTCAATCCACCTGCGCGGGACAGAGCCTGAACAAGATTAATTCCGGTAGATTCAAAATTAATTTCTCTTGCAGCGCCGCCATTGGCTCCCATTACAGAGAATGACCATGGCTGATACATTGCAATCATAACATCACCGGCGTTAAGATAGATATTCTGCTTAGGATCCTTGATAACAGTCTCCAGAGGCATATCAACAGTCTTACCGTTACGAGTAAGACTTATGGTGATTTTATTGAAGCTGTTGGCAACACCTGCTGAAGAAGCGATGGCATCAAGTATTCTTTCTCCTTTAGGACTTAAAGAGACCTTACTGCCTCCCTTGACGTCTCCTAAGATGGTGACATTATCGGTCGGTTTGGTCAGAACATTTATCATCACCTGAGGATTATTGGCTTTTCCATCAAGATTTCTGATAATTTCCTTTTCCACTTCACGAACAGTCTTACCGACAACGGAAATCATGCCTACAAACGGAACGGAAATCTTACCGTCACTCTCAATAATCTGGGTAGGAAGCTTCTGAGAAGTAACCGCCAGATTTTCGCTGTTTACACTATTGGTTCCAAAGAGAAGAGCCGGAGCACTTTCCCAGATGTAAATATCAAGGGTATCGCCACGGGAAATCTTGTATGCCTCAGGTTTTGTGTCCCCGAACACGTCAAAGAATGTGGATTTTTCATTACCACTGTTAAGAAGATCCGTTACATTCTCATCAACCATCACCAGAGAAACCGGAGTCTGCTGCTTTTTCTGATCTTTTATATCGCCATAGCTTGGACCTGCATGAGGCAGACTGCAGCCGGTTAAGGCTACAGGTGCCGAAACGAGAGAAATAAGTAATGCTGTTTTAATGCAATCTGCTAATTTGGAAATCATTTAAATCCCTTCATTCTTGCATAGTGAAGACAGAATTTCACAGGTCTTCACTATCTGTTCTTTAGTATGTTCTGAGGTTATGAAAAATCTCAGTCTTGCCTGCTGTTCCTCCACAGCAGGATGAATAATAGGCTGTACGTTCACGCCTTCCTTAAACATGGCGGCGGACAGCCATACGGCTTTTCTGGAGCTTCCGGTTATAATCGGTACAACTGAATATCCGATTGATTTACCGGTATTAAGATTAAAGCTTCTGGCAGTTTCTAGAAAGAGTCTGCCGTTCTTCTGCAGTCTCTCCACCCTTTCAGGATTTTCCAGCATAAGGCTGAGAGAAGTCTCAGCGGCTGCTGCCATTGGAGCAGACATGCCCACGCTGAATACAAAACCGGGAGCATTATACTTTAAAATGTCGATTATGTCCTGCGAACCTGCAATATACCCCCCGCAGCTTGCAAGAGTTTTGCTGAGAGTTCCCATCCAGAGATCAACGTCATTAGGATTTGCTCCGTAATATTCATAAACGCCCCTGCCGGTCTTACCGAGAACACCGAGAGAATGTGCTTCATCAATCATCAGGAAGCAGCCGTACTTCTTTTTGATTCGAATGAGTTCAGGAAGATCCGGAACATCACCGTCCATGCTGAAAAGACCTTCCGTTACCACCAGAACTCTTTCGTAGTTCTGTCTGTTCTTTTTCAGGAGTTTTTCAAGAGAAGTACAATCGTTATGAAGATACGGAAAATGAGCTGAACCTGAAAGCTTGATGCCTTCAATGATACTGTTATGCACCAGGGCATCATAGATAATCAGATCCTTTGCGCCGAACAGGGTACTGATAACGCTTATATTGGTAGCGTGACCGCTCACGAATACAACAGCGTCTTCAGCCTGATAAACCTCGGCAAGCTTCTTTTCAAGAGTTCTCTGAAACGGTCTTTCTCCGGCCACCAGACGGCTGGCACCTACGGAGGTTCCATGGGTTTCAACAGCTTTTATAACCGCCTCATTAACTTCTTTAGAGTTATTCAAACCAAGGTAGTTATAACTTGAATAGTTGATATAGTCCCTGCCGTCAATTCTGGTCATGGCTCCGGTCAGCAGTTCATGCTGTCTGAAAAACGGATCCTCAACATGGAAAGTTTTAGCCAGAGTTCTCATGGTACTGATTTTCTGAAACAGGGGATGTTCACTGAAGGTGGTGAACTTTCTGTTCACCTTTGGCTGACTGTCCTCTGCTATCAGATCTCTCGCCTCAGAGTCATCTCCTGACTTCTCAGACTTTTCCTTGATGATTGAATTCAGTATTCCGGAAAATTTAGGCGGATTAAACATTACTGGTCTCCCCCTGTCATATTCTTCAGAGCTTCACGTTCCTCGGCATCCACGTGAGATAAAATAACCTGCTGAACGGAATTGATTTCTTCATTTTCACCTGATTCACTGCCGGTAATCTTCATGTAAATCTTTTCAGCAAGCTTTAATACGGTAGGATTATCCTGGAATGCCATTACTGAAAGCTTGATTCTGGTCTTTTTCTCGATGCTGACAATAAGTTCCATTGCCATGAGGGAATCCAGACCTATACTCTGCAGATTCAGATCCTTGGCGATCTGGTCTGCACTTAAGCCCATGGTATCCGCTATTTCTGAAACCAGCATGTCGGAAATCACGGAAATGGCATCATTTCTGTCACGACCTTCAATAACTGAAAGCAGATCGTCATTGCCGAAATCCTTAAGCTTGAGCTTATCACTCTGAACAAGTTCATAAACTCTTGATGAAACCCTGCCGGAAGTATCGGCAACCCCGGCCCAGTTCAGGTTGGCAAATATATTGACACCGCCACGACTGATTGCCGCAGGAAGCAGGGCAAGAGCATCTTCACTTGATAATGCTTCAGCTCCGAGAACGGATTCAAGGGACTTCTTAATCTGGGTTCTTGAGCTCAGATAACCGGTATCACTGATTGGGCCCCATTCAATACAGCATGAAGGGAGACCTGCGTTAAGACGCATTGCGGTGAGGCCTTCAAGACCTGAGTTTGCAGATACATAGTTTGCCTGTCCGATATTACCAATGGCTACGGAAATTGAAGAATAGACCACGAAGTTTCTGAGTTCAGCTGAGGTAAATACCCTGTGAAGGTTGTAAGCCCCCAGGAACTTAGGATTAATAACCTTTGCATAAAGTTCTTCATTCATCCCCTGAAGCATGGTATCGGCAAACACTGCAGCGGCATGGATAATACCGTTTACGGTTATTCCGGCCTTATCAAGTCTTTCCTTTAAGGACAGTACGTCATCCGCAGCGGAAACGTCGCACTTTTCAACAGTTACGCTCAGATTTAATGATGAGACAAGTCCGTTAAGTTCAGACTGTACGTTTTCATCCTTAATACCGCTTCTTGAAACCAGAACCAGTTTTCTGATTCCCTGACTTATCAGATAACGGGCAGTTGCGAAACCGAAACCGCCGGTACCGCCTGTAACCATCCATGTGTCATCAGCACTGAATACGCATGCCGGTGATTTTTCAGAAACAGCCCCGGCAGATTCTGCAGCCGCGTCAACGCCGTGAACGGTTCTTTCAACGGTAATCTTACCGATCTGACCGCCCTGCTGCATAAACTTGAAAGCCTTAACAACGTCGCGGTCGTTGAATCTGGTAAACGGCAGCGGAGTAAATTCGCCTTCGGCAAACAGACTGATTACCTCATGGAACAGTTCCTTGGCACGCTTTGGATAAACCTTGAACAGCTGATCAACGTCAATGGCGAAGTAGCTGATGTTTTCCTTAAGGGCACGTAAACCTACTGTAGTATTCTCAACGAAGTCTCGCTTACCGAGTTCCATAAATCTGCCGAACGGCCTGAGAATTGACATACTGCAGCGCATGGCTTCACCTGACAGACAGTTCAGTACGGCATTTACGCCTTCACCGTCAGTATCTCTCATAACTTCGTCATGGAAATCAAGATTACGTGAATTGTAGGTATGCTCAACACCGAGCATCTTCAGGAAATCACGCTTTTCAGGACTTCCCGCAGTTGCATAAACCCTGAGACCGAGATGTCTTGCAATCTGAATGGCGGCTATACCTACACCACCTGCCGCACCGTGAATCAGGATGCTTTCACCTTCTTCCATTCTGGACAGATAACGGATTGCATACCAGGCGGTAAAGAATACAATCGGAGCAGTGGCGGCGGCATCAAACGACCATTCATCAGGCACTTTGGCTACTGCATATTCAGGTACGGTAAGTCTGTCCGCAAAACATGCGGAACCGAAACCTAAAACTCTGTCTCCCGGAACGTATTCAGTAACATCAGAACCAACCTTTGACACGACACCGGCAAATTCCAGACCGAGAGCCGGACCTGAGAAGCCGTTTTCCAGCGCATCATCAGGAACAAGTCCCATGGTAAGCATGATATCGCGGAAATTAAGACCTGTAACCTTAACCTCAACTTCCACTTCATTAGGGGCAGGTTCGCAGACAGTCTTGGGCTTCCAGCAGAGATTTCTGAGTCTGCCCGGGCTTGAGAAATCAAGATAATAATTGCCGGCAATATCGTATCCGGAAGTAACTGAATCGCGTTTTGCCGATTCAGAAGCAGTACCGAACTCTCCGGTTCTCACCACGGTACGGAAACGACCGTTTTCAGTAAGAATAACTTCATCGGTTCCGTCAGCGGCGAGCAGATCCTTAACAAGCCCGTCGGTAAGAGCTGATGCATCACTGTCTGAAACAGATGAAAGATCAATGCTTCTTACTGCCACGGCTCCGGCCTCACTTCTGATAACACGGGAAAGACCGATAAGAGCGGACTGTTCCGGAACAACATCGTGAGCAGTATTCTCATTACGTACGGAAGAACCGTTAATGGTAACAACGGTAAGAGAAACCACCCCTTTAAGACCGTTCTTTTCCGCATAGGTGTTGAGTCTGTTGGCCACTGTGGTCAGAACATCAAGAGAATGACTGATTTCTGAACATTCTGCTGAATATCCGAATCTTTCGGCAAGGCCTTCATGACTGTTCAGACCGCAGTCTGAAACATAGACATAGCTGTCGTATTTTCCTGCAGCAGGAACATCATCAGATGAAGCGACCTCGGCAGAAACACCGGCATCACTTAAACGTGAAACAATCGCCTTCACAAGACCGCTGTCGGCACCTGCTGAAATCACTGCATAGGAATGAGCAACACCCAGAGCAGCATCCTTAAGTGAAACATCTTCTTCCTTCTTCACAAAGAGAAGATAGGCACCGCCCTGATAACCGTCTGCAGACTTTTCCTGATATACGGAAATATCCTTAAAGTATTTTTCAAAAAGAGTCTGCCAGTAATCAGGACTCTTAAGAGGACTTGCAAAACCTTCGTCATTTCTCTTTGTCCACCAGCCGTCACAGAATCCGTGACACATATTGGCAGACCAGTCTGAGTATCTTTCAAGAACCGCAATAATACCGCCAGGAGCCAGCATATCCCTGAGATTTTCAATGGCGGCAATCTGAGCTGAAGCCTTAAACAAGGCTTCCTGAACCACGATAAGGTCATATGCGGCAGGAACTGTAGGATCATTGCGATCTGTTTCGACAGTCAGGGTATCGGCATTGAATTTTGCCTTTTTGACATTGTCTGAAGGATTTATTTCAGCCATATCCTCGTCATTGAGAGCAAGAACTTCCACATAGCTGTCTCTGCCGAAACTGTCTGCTAAAAGCTCTCCGACCTTGAGACTGTTACTGCCGATCTCAAGTACTCTGAGTTTAGAGGAATTTCTGCCGTTTCCAAGCTTTTCAATAAAGTCGGACATGGCATTTCGCATGCCGGTATAGAGGAGTGAGTATCCGTTTCTTTCGGAACCTGATAAATCACCGTCCTTTTCGGAAATCTCCCCCTTCATAAGATTCTTTAATCTGTTACCCACGCGATAAACAGGAAGCAGATCAGGTAAAGCTTCAGGACAGATATGGTAGGCATACTGAATAACATCGTTGCCTGAACCGATTTCCTCCTGACTGATGAATTCTGAAGGTACCCCGTTATCAAGCTTAACAAGACCGTGCTTTGCCAGAAGTTCAACAAGATATGCATATAACGGATTTTCCGCAATCTTCTGCATGTCCTGACCTTCAGCGGCAAGTTCTCTTACAGCGGAAACCGCATATGCGAGAACAGACTGTTCCATCATCGGCATAACCTGACCGTACCACTTTCTGCGGTCGGAGGTGTCCGCTGAAGATTCAGCAAGAGACTTAACCAGATCTGAAGCGGAGGCTGCTGATGTCAGACCGGAGGAAAGAGCATGCGGAGCGGATAAGGCCTCATAATGCCATGAAGCAACAGTCGCATCTGAAGCGGAGGTATCGGATTTCGGCATCATGTTGAATCGGCAGCTGTCCATGATACCTACACATCTGTCATTTTCATCAAACAGACAGAATGAAGCCAGAATGCTTCTTGAAGCTATTCTTTCAATCTTTGCCACAATGCTGGCAACTTCGGCATTTTTCATTATGGAAATACGACCGAATTTCACCGGCAGATAAGCGGAATTTGCAGAACTCAGCTGCTTTAAGGCAAACAGTGAATGGAAACCTGCATCCAGAATTCCCGGATGGATAATGTATTTTTCATCATGCTTTGCCAGAGCTTCACGGTTAAGAGAAATTCTGAGCACGTCATCGAGAATCTCAACGTGATCAACAATGGCGAACTGTTCACCGTAAACAAGGCCGAGACTTTCAGTTATTTCATAAATTTCATCTCTGTTCACGACCACAGGAGTCTGTGAAGCGGCGGAAGCTGTTTTTTCACTGTAGAGATTAACGGCGGATCTGATGGCGGCATCGTCTGTCGTCAGCAGACGTCCCTTAACGTTTCTGCTCCATTCGTCAAAAGACAGATAGTCTCTGCTGTAGATGTCAAAAGACATGGTTTCAGGAACAATTCTGAGTCTAAGAGACTTGTAGTTTTCCCTGTCGAACACCAGTGAACTCAGAATATCGAGATGTTCAATATTAAGGCACTCACCGTTATTCACGCATGAGGCTCCTTCAAGAACCGTTTCAATAAAGTCGGCGGCTGCATATACGTACTCTCCGTCGACGACATGATCGCGCAGCAGGCTGAACTTGGAAGGCTCCAGAACATTCTGCCAGGTTCTGTCGGCAGAATGAATATTCCAACCTAAAAGAGGGAATATGCGGAACTGCTTTGGCTGCTTTTCAGAGGAATCCTTATATTCATAAAACTTTTCATGCCACTGATAATGAGGCAGATCAACGTAATCCACTTTCACCGGGAAGAATACGCTGCGGTCAGGTTCTGCAACGGACAGATGGTAATCCATTACAATATGAGTAATACGCTGACTACCGTCATTATTAACGAGAAGCGTAGATCCGATTCTGGCATCAACACCGGATTTCCTGCAGATGTCACGGAGATAACGCTGAAGAATGGCATTAGAACCGATTTCCAGCACATAGTCAAATCCGTCTTCCACCATGGCTTTTACGGACTGGTAGAACTGAACCTTGTCTCTGATGTTGTGCCACCAGTAATTGTTCTTGAGTGAATATCCGTCTTCAAGCTTACGGCCGAGAACTGCGGAATAGTAGGCAACACCTTCTGAAGAAGCGCTGATACTGCCAACGTCGGCAAGCATGCTTACGACATCATTCTCGATGATATTCATGAACGAACTGTGGAACGGATAGTCAACATCAAGAATCTTAAAGAATACACTCTTTGATGAGAAATACTCCCTGAGCTTTCTGATGGTTGCCTCACTGCCGGAAACGGTAATATTGTCTGATGAGTTAACGGCAGCCACATCAACGTCCGTAAAGCCCAATTCGGTCTTAACCGAATTGAAATCGGCTTCTGATACGGAAACTGCAGCCATCTTGCCGTGACCGCGGGTTCTGTCCTGAAGCATACTGCGGATGCAGATTACCTTAACCGCTTCGTCTATGGTAAGAAGTCCCGCCACATAGGCAGCGGCAATTTCCCCCATGCTGTGACCTACCACGGCTTCAGGCTTAAGACCGCCCTGTCCGAGAACAGAAGCAAGAGACACCTGAATGGCAAAAATCAGAGTCTGAGCAATCTTGGTATCCTGAATAAGTTCGGCTTCATTTACTGATAATTCTTCTGCGGCCTTTCCTAAAACAACGTCCTTAAGTGAAATGTTGAGATAAGGTTTAATCTTGTCTGATAAGGAATCAAAGCAATCGGCAAAAAGTCTGTTTTCCGCATACAGAGTGCGTCCCATACCGACGTACTGAGAACCGTTACCGTTAAATACGAAAGCCACACGATGATAAGGCTTCTTGGTACAGGCATAAAATACATTATCGTCAGATGAACCTGATGCGTAGCCGTCAAGAGAAGCAAGAAGAGCATCCCTGCTTTCCGCGACCACAGCCAGTCTGTGTTCGTATTCATCCCTGGCATTTACCGCAGTATAAGCGACATCATAATAACGATACTTATTGCTTCTTATCAGGGATGCATAGGCACCGCACATATCCTGAAGTGATTCTTTGGTCTTTGCGGAAACAAAAAGAGGAGGAACCGCAGATACAGATTCTGAATCAGCTGCTGAATCCGAATTCTCCGGATATGACTGAATGATTACGTGTGCATTGGCTCCGCCGAAACCGAATGAATTGAGAGCACCGGTACGGACGTTCTTGTCGGCAAGCTTTACCCCCTGCTGAGAACAGAGAATGTTGAGCCCCGCAAAATCAATTTTCGGACTCGGTCTGAAATCAAACGGAATAGGAGGAACTACGCCGTGCTTCAGTACCAGCACGGTTTTCACGAAACCCGCAAGACCGGACATAGGTTCCATGTGACCGAGATTGGCCTTTACGGAAGAAACAGGCAGACGTTCGTTTCTTTCCTTTGCGTAAACTGAGGAAATTGAACGAACTTCAATAGGGTCGCCTACAGGAGTACCGGTTCCGTGAGCTTCAATAAAGTCAACATCATTTACTGAAACACCGCTTCGTTCGAGAACCTGATGCATCAGCTGGGTCTGGGCGATTTCAGACGGAATGGTCAGACCGCTCTTGCGTGAACCGTCGGTGTTCACGCCTGAAGCCTTGATAACGGCATGAATTCTGTTGTGATCCCTTACCGCATCTTCAAGAGGCTTCAGAAGTAAAGCTGCCACACCTTCCGAACGGACATAACCGTTTGCCCTTTCATCAAAAGGACGGCAGGTTCCGGTCGGTGAAAGCATTGAAGCCTTACTGAAACCTACGAATGAATAAGGATTCTGCAGTAAATGGGCGCCGGCAACAATGGCACACGGCACTTCACCGCTTCTGATAGCCTGACAGGCGTGATGCAGGGTAACCAGAGAGGATGAACATGCAGTGTCCATTGACACGGACGGACCATGAAGGTCGAATACGTAGGAAATACGGTTAGAGGCAATACTCAAAGTATTACCGGTCATGGTATAAGGTGATATTGACGGCATATCCTCATCAGCCTGAAGAAAGTAATCAAGAGATGATATACCGGTATACACGCCACAGTCCGTACCTCTGAAATCTTCAATGCGGATATTGGCATTTTCTAGACATTCGTGAGTAACCTTAAGCAGAAGACGCTGCTGAGGATCCATCCATTCGGCTTCCTTAGGAGAAATCCCGAAAAAAGACGGCTCAAAATATTTAAATGAATCAAGCACACCGGCATTGAAGGACACGCTTCTGCCCGGAACCTGCTTATTATCATCCTGATATAAATCGGTTGGCCATCTTGATGACGGAATCCTGGTAATGGCACAGGTGCCACTACTGATTAATGACCAGAACTGCTCTTCGTTTTTTATCCCTCCAGGAAACCTGAAGGCCATGCCTATAACAGCTATATCTTTATTATTACTCACTAACACGCCTATATATTTTTTCTTTTGTATTCTTCTAATAATCCGTTAAATTTACGAGGTTTTGTTCACGTTAGAGTTTTGTCCGATTATCTCTTCCACAAACCTCTGGTATCAATGAGAATCTGACTGTCACTGAATACCGGATGAATTTCCTTAAATTCCTTATGATCAACCAGGAGAAGTATGACATCGGCCATAAGAGCCTCATCAAGATCAACCAGTTTCAAAGGCTTATCCGCTAAAGAAACCGGCAGTTCGGTAATATTAGGTTCAACGGCAACTACGCAGTCAGGATATTCCTGAGCCAGATCCCTGGTAATGAAAACAGAAGGACTCTCTCTGAGGTCATCAATATCCGGCTTGAAAGCCAGCCCCAGACAGGCAATGGTACAGTGTCTGTTTAATTTTGCAATGGCATTCCTTACCTGCTGTTTAACCCATTCCGGCTTGCCGTCATTAACATTTCTGGCGGTTCCGATTATTTTTGCAAGATCAGGAGTCTTGCTCACAATGAACCATGGATCAACGGCAATGCAGTGTCCGCCGACACCCGGTCCCGGATTCAGGATATTTACACGCGGATGGTGATTTGCAAGGGAAATAAGCTCCCACACGTCGATATTCAGACGATCACAGATTAAGGATAATTCATTAGCAAAGGCGATATTCACGTCTCTGAATGAATTTTCGGTAAGCTTTGACATTTCCGCTGTTCTTGAATTGGTCTTTAACAGCTCACCTTTCACAAATACCGCATAGATATCAGCCGCCATGTCAGCTGATACACGATTAATACCGCCGATAATACGGTCATTATCAATGAGTTCATACATGATTCTGCCTGGAAGTACTCTTTCCGGACAGTATGCAAGATAGATGTCGCATACATCATTATTTTCATCGGCAACAGCAAGATCCGGACGCAGTTCACTGAATATTTCAGCGACCCTCTCGGTTGTACCTACCGGAGAAGTAGACTCCAGAATCACGGTATTCCCCTTCTTAAGATAAGGAGCAATCTCTTTTGCCGCAGCCTCGACATAACTGATATCAGGTTCATGTGATGAGCCTTTAAAAGGAGTTGGTACGCAGATAATAAAACCGTCTGCTTCACAGGCACTGCACGAAGCCTTAAGCATGCCTTTTTCAACAGCCTGCTTTACCACTTCACCGAGTCCCGGTTCCACAATGTGGATTTTCCCCTGATTTATAGTATCAACCGCATGTTTATTGACGTCGACTCCATGGACTTCAACGCCATGTGATGCAAACATGGCTGCAGTTGGTAATCCGATATATCCTAAACCACATATACAAAGTTTCATCTTTTATCCTATACTTATCTTATATCAGTATCCATTCTGATTTATATTTTTTTCTTACCGCATGCGGCCGATTCTCATATTCAGCAGCCTCAAACCTCAGTATATTCCTGATGACATAAAAAATCATGTCATCAGACCGCTTCAGCATCCCCAATATCCAAACCTGAAGCATCCATAATGGCTCTTACAATTCTTTCTGAAGAATGTCCGTGTCCGTACGGATTCTTTGCATTCTTCATTTTAATGTAAGCATCATGATTATCTAAAAGCTCGGATACCCCCTTTACGATGGCTGACGAATCCGAGCCGACAAGTTTCGCACATCCAGTCTGAACACCTTCAGGTCTTTCCGTAACATCACGCATAACCAGAACAGGCTTTGACAGAGCCGGAGCTTCTTCCTGAATACCGCCTGAATCAGTAAGTACCAGATATGAAGCATTAAGGAGAGCCTGAAAATGCAGATAGGAAAGAGGAGGCAGAAGCAGAACTCTTGCATGATTGCTGAGAATAGACCTTACCGTTCTCTGAACCAGAGGATTCAGGTGCACAGGATACACAAAAAGGCAGTCCATATACTTATATGAAAGTTCCTTTATGGCGTTGCAGATATCTACCAGCCCGTCACCGAGATTCTCACGTCTGTGACCGGTTATAAGAATAATCTTCTTTCCCTGTTCCAGAGCTTTCTGCACGTCAATATGCAGAAAATCATTCTTGCCCTTCACAAAATCTCTTACCCAGAGAAGAGCATCAATTACGGTATTTCCGGTAACAAAAACCTGTTCCGGAGGTATACCTTCCTTAATCAGGTTGGCATAAGACAGTCTTGTAGGTGCAAAATGGAGATCGGCAACACGGGTCACTATCTGACGGTTCACCTCTTCCGGGAACGGAGCAAATTTATCATAGCTTCTGAGACCGGCCTCAATATGAGCCACCTTTATATGTCTGTAGAACGCGCACATGGCTCCAACCATAACGGTTGTGGTATCACCCTGTACAATCACCCAGTCAGGTTTTTCCTTTTCAAAAACCTCATCAATAGCCACATAAAGCTTTGAGGTAAGAACAGCAAGTGACTGTCCGTGACTCATCACGTTGAGAGAAATATCCGGAACGATCTTGAAGTCAGCAAACGTATCATCGATCATCTGCTGATGCTGACCGGAATTACATAAAAGAGTGGTAATCTCCGGATGTCTCCTTAACTCCATAACTACAGGAGCCAGTTTTACAGCTTCCGGTCTGGTTCCCGCAATCACTATAATCTTCATATAACTACTGTACAATCCCTGTCTTAAGTAATCATATTTTCACAAAAACATCACCTATACAAAAAACAGTAACTTAAGCATTCAGTTATGTTTTTGTGCAAATATATTCAAAATCATCACAAACACAACGAGCATCGATACTTTAATATCTGAATCTCTTTTTCCGTTTTATCATAATAAAGGGAATCTGCATTTATGATCAGAAATCCATTGCAATATTTGTTAAAAAGTTAACCTCCTACACAGTTATAAAATTTTTCAGGAGGTTAACCTGCAATATAAATAATTACACCTTATTCCTTATTGAAGATATCTCTGGTGTAAATCTTTTCTGCCACGTCGGCAAGTTCTTCACTCATACGGTTACAGATAATAACGTCTGACTGAGATTTGAATGTCTGAAGATCCTTCTCAACCTTTGAATTGAAGAAGGTTTCATCATTAAGCATCGGTTCATAAACAACAACGTTAATGCCCTTAGCCTTGATTCTCTTCATGATACCCTGAATTGAAGATGATCTGAAATTGTCAGAACCTGACTTCATAACCAGTCTGTAAATACCAACTGTAGAAGGCTTTCTTGAAAGAATATCAGAAGCAATGAAATCCTTTCTTACGGTATTTGAATCTACGATGGCCTTGATAATGGTGTTTGGAACATCCTTGTAGTTTGCCAGAAGCTGCTTGGTGTCCTTAGGCAGACAGTAACCGCCGTAACCGAATGAAGGATTGTTATAGAAATCACCGATACGAGGATCCATTGAAACACCCTGAATAATATTCTTGGTGTTCAGCCCCTTCAGAGAAGCGTAGGTATCAAGTTCATTGAAGAATGCCACTCTCATAGCGAGGTAGGTATTGGAGAACAGCTTAACACTTTCTGCTTCGGTTGGAGGAAGAATGAGTGAAGGGATCTTTTCAGCCGGAGTAAGAGCCACGCTCTTAAGGATTTCAATATACTTTTCACCGAAAGCCTTATCGTTGGTACCGATAATGATTCTTGAAGGATAAAGATTATCGTAAAGAGCACGACCTTCTCTTAAAAATTCAGGTGAGAAGTGAAGCTTGGAAACTGAAAGATCCTTCTTGGTCTTTTCGGTAAAACCTACAGGAAGTGTACTCTTAACAACAATATCAGCTTCAGGAGCATATACCTTAACCTGTTCGATAACACTGAGAACTGAATCTACATTGAAGTAGTTCAAATCAGGGTCATAATTGGTCGGGGTAGCAATGAATACAATATCACTGCCGGTTAAAATTTCGTTTGGATCTGTTGAAACGGTCAGATTAAGATTCTTGTTTGCAAGATAATCACTGATGTATTCATCCTTGATTGGAGATACCTTTGCCTTCAACTTGTTTACTCTGTCTTCTGTAATTTCAAGCAGGCCAACCTGATACTTGGTTGACAACATTACTGAAACTGACAGGCCTACATATCCTGCACCAACAACTGCTATTTTCATCTATTTATTCACCTATAAAAAAACAACAACACCTTAACATCGAATCAACACGTCGACCAGGCGCCACAAACTTTTACAAAAAGCCAATCTACACAAAAAAAGCAATAAAAACCCGCATTTATTTTACAAGGTAATCAGGGCTCTTTATTAGAGACAAGGGATTTTTACAGATTATATTGTGAGATTGTTCACATTGATTGTTAAAAAAATTTAACTGATTTTAGCTAATGATTATTTAGTATTCAACCTAATTTTTCAGTGGTAACATTTTCATATTTTTTACTGTTTTTATTTTACTGAAAATTCAAACATTACCCGTAAAACCGGCGGTCTTCAGGTTTACCTGAAATATTGTACAAAAACGGCCATGATGCAGAATCACACCATGACCGCAGAAGACAAAAGCTTTCAGATTAACAACGGATTATCTGTTTTTGCCGAAGAAGCCGGCAAGTGTTTTTCCCTTACTCAGAACCTTATCGGAAAGACGCTTATGCAGACTTACATGCTCTTTTTCCGTTTTGTCCGTATCATCCGTCCTTCCGGTATTACTACCGTCTTCCAGCGGAGAAGATGACTCAAGGTGAGACGTTTCAGAACGTAGTTCCTTCAGAACCCTGCTCATTAAAGCCTCATAAATTCCATTGTTTCTGGTCTTAAGCACTGAATTGGACTGTGACAGCTTATCAACAGCTCTCTTATAATAATCTTCCGTCATTGAGTATCTTTCTTCAGCATAATCATTGAGATAATCCAGCATGAATCTGTATTCATTCTGCTGCTGATTAAGCCCTCCTTCCCGCTCTGACACAATGTTATGCAGAAAATCCTCCCACATTGATTCTACGGAAGCAGAGGCCATGGAAACGACATTTGCACGAGCCTCACTGCCAAGTTTCTTCATGTATTTTCTGTCTGACAGAATTTTAACCAGCCGGTTACCCAGCTCTATGTAATCATTCTGATTAACCGTCACAATTCCCCTGCCGTCCTCAATGAATGTAAGCCACGGCATATCGTAGGTTACGACAGGGAGACCGTGACTCATGGCTTCGGCAAAAGTCATGGAAAAACCTTCATATTTTGATGTATTGACGAACACTGAAGCCTGAGAATAATACTTTTCCACTTTTTCAGTAAAACCGGCAAACTCAACACAGTCAGAGATTTCAAGCTCATCAGCTGTCTGAACCATTTTTTTCATTATTGACTCATCACCGTCCCCGACAATCAGAAGCCTTGCCTCCGGCAGAGACTGATGAACAAGAGCCATGGCCTTAATAAGATCGACAGGATTTTTTTCGTGCGATATTCTTCCTACCCAGCAGATAGTACTGTTATCCAGAAAATTCATAGGAACATTATCAGGATTAAAGGTAAGCGGGTTCGGTATTACCGCTGTATTTCTGCAGTACAGCGAGGTATACCTTCTGTCACACTCGGAAAGATTTACCACACCATCGCAGTTCACATATGTCGCGAGAACAGAGCCTGAAGTTTTATAGGCAAATTTATGAACAAACGGAACGGCAAAGAAGTTATGAGAGTGGGAAATATAATAGGTTTCACCCGTTGCTTTCACAGCAAGCATATCCCAGAATGAACATTCGTCCATCCAGTGACCTGAAACAACGGCATCGATACCGTTACTCTCTATAATCTGACGCCAGCGACCGTATCTTTCGGAAAAAGCACCTTCATGAGACAGATCCTTGTTAGGCAGAAATTCACGCCTTACCATATCCGACAGCGGGTACTCATCCCCGTCCCTGACGTCATCAGTAATAAGCACGACTCTGTATTTATATGAACCATCGGCATTTTTTACTGCCGCAAATCTGTTGCAGAGGAGCTGTGTAACCCTCTGAGCTCCGCCGTTGCTTATGCTTCTGTAGTAAAAAGCTATGGTTCTGATATCCTTATGCGGACGCTTGGATTTAAAATATCCGCAGATTCTGCCGGAAACCTTTTTCGGTTCGTTCCAGAATTTTTCAGCGAGACATTTTACAACATCATCATATCCCCAAAGATTTACCAGGGAGGCCATATTAACGTCGTTATTTATGTTCTGGGTACAGTTCACGAATTTCACCACGCTTTCAGACATCAGACGCTTTCTGATATTTTCAGATACCTCGCTGTAATCACCGTTTAATGTATGCAGGTATTCATCTATCGCCATGAACACGTCATGTTCCGTAAGCATTGTCTCAAACATTTCCTGAGTCATCAGATCCGTTCCGGTTACCCCTGATCCCATTTTATAGCGATAGAGTTTATCGGTAATTCCGCAGTAGCTTTTAAAACTGCCCAGTATATATGCCATGGCATATATGTCATTCGCCTTGTAGAATCTGTGTTCAGGCATTTGAGCAAAAACCTGACGGCACAAATCCCCGGAATAAATCTTATTCCACAGATTAAACGAAAAAAGCTGTTCCACAAAGGCTGCAGACAGAAGATTGTCTGATGCGATTTTCTGCGTATACGGCTCAACAAAGCTCTCGAAACGGCGAATACGTCTGTATGCGCACTGATTCCGGTAATTGACCACGTCAGTGCCGAACATCAGCAGATCGGTTTTTGCTTTACTGATTGCCTCAAATGCCGTTTCACATGCATTTGAGGAAAGCTCATCATCGCCGTCCAGGAACATGACATACTGACCTGAAGAAGATGCAACTCCCTTCTGACGGCAAATCTGAGCCGATGAATTCTTTTCCAGACTAATCAGCCTGATTCTGGAATCTATTTTCCGGTAAAGCTTTATTATGCCTTCAGAACCGTCTGTTGAGCAGTCATCCACGCAGATTATTTCAATATTCTTCAAAGTCTGGTTACAGACACTCTTTAAAGTATCACCGATAAATTTTCTGACGTTGTATACGGGAATAATGACTGAAACCTGAGGCTGTCCCACAACTTCTATTCTGCGGAAGAAGGTTTCAGTAACAAGAGCTTCCAATATTTCACTGAAGGTCTCAATACATCTGCAGTAGGCTGACAGAAATCTTGATTCAGATTCGTAAACAAGTTTATTTTTTCTGATGATTTCAGTTCTGTACATCTTGTTGGATGCTTTGGAAAAAAGCTTCTGAAGATTTACCCTGCCACTTACATACCTGCTGTTCTCAGCAAGTTTCTGCTGATTTCCCTGATAATCAGCATAATCTCCGGCAAGCAGAGAAAAATCACTGTAGCAGATATCCTTTTCAGATTTTACAAGAGCATAGAAATACTTACTGCAGGCTTCTTTATGCAGTATTTCTCCGGATCTGCAGAACATGACAAACGGAGATTCAATCTGTCTGATTATTCTGTCAACACTGCGGTTAAGATCCATACCGACGGAATTAACAATGGAAATTCGGGAATCCTGCTGTCCGTATCCGTCAAGATCTCCAGTACAGGAAGACTGACTGTTTACGACTATAATTCTGATTTTTTCAAAACTCTGAGTAATGAGAGAATCCAGCGTTTCATGCAGAAAATCAGCTCCAGTTGAAACCGTCAGTACCACGGTTATCAGAGGCTGACCTTCCACATAGGCAGAAACAAGATCACCTACCAGACCGGAATTTTTTCTGAACTCGAGGAATTCTTCATTTGCAGACATATTAGGCTGATAACTTACGTTATAATTTGATCTGAGTTTCAGTCTGTAGTTAAGAGATCTGTTAAGTGCCGTATTGAAGGTTGCAAAATAATCACGTCTGTTCGGAAGTCTCATGATATTGGATAAAAGAATATCATAAGCCTTCAGAACATTATCCACATGACAGTCCTTGAGGGACATGGTGGTTGACTTACTGTCCCCCTTTGTATACTGAATATAACTGCCGTCAAGATATGCTATTTTTTCAGCCAGTGAAAAGGCCAGAAGAGTAAATGACAGATCATTTGAGGAAGACAGTTCGGCATACATGAGGTGATGCTGCCTTATAAAATCCGTCCTGAATATTTTGTTCCACGGTACCGCATGAGAAAGCTGATACAGTCTGTCGTAATTCTCACCGGGAACAAAAGGATTCTCAGCTCCGTCTCCGAAAGAGGTGGTACTTATGAGTGTTCCGTCCGAAGTAACGAAAGAATAATTACAGAAACAGATATCAGCTCCTGTTTCAGTTATTTTTCTGTACATGTCACCAAGAAAATCAGGCATAAAGAAGTCATCACAATCCAGGAAGAAACAGTATTCCCCCTTTGCATGAGAAAACCCCAGATTGCGACAATATCCTGCACCTCTGTTAATGGTGTTATGAATTACTCTGATTCGACTGTCTCTTTCGCTGAGTTCCTTCAGAATTTTGAGAGAACCGTCTGGTGAACAGTCATCTACGCAAATGATTTCAAAATCCTGACAGCTCTGATTCAGCAGTGACTCAATCGTTCTTGTTATCCCCTGCTGAGCTTTGTATACAGGCATTATTACAGAAATCATTCTAAACTCCTTCCCTTCCTCTATCCAATCTTATCCAAAATCTTAAACCGATCTGATAAATAAACTTACATTTCTAACAGTTCTGAATTTTCCGGTTTACCAAAAACAAAATCAAGGCTGCTCACTCATGACAAAATCCGGGAAAAACTCTCTGGCTTTTGCAAGAAAATATTCCCTGTCATCATCGGTCATTCCACGAAGATAAAAACCCAGATCCCTTTCCAGCCGTTTCATTACGGTATCCTTCCATGACTGTTTTTCCACGTCTGACAGAGATGAATTTTCAATATCTGTATATATTTCCCTGTACAGGCTGAAAATTCTGACATCATCCTTCGATTTTACCTTGTTGGTTATGGATTTATCGTTTTTATAATACAGATATTCCGGCTTACAGTTAATCTCTATTCTGTTGCAGTACATCATGGCACCGAAGGTGAATTTATTATCACCTCCTATCACCTTTGGAATTTCACAGAATCTGATACCGTTTCTTATTATCAGATCCCTGCTGTATATCTTGTTCCATACCGTACCGCTTCTTACGGCAATTATCTTTCTGTCCTTAAAGGTACCGTCTGTGAACGGTATACCGAAATTCTTCAGAGTAGAACCGTTCTCGCTGAACCAGCGGGCATTAGGAGTAGCGGCAATATCAGCCTCACCGGCAACAGCGGTTTTATACAGTTCTTCAAAATAATCAGCAGAGACGGTATCATCAGAATCGACAAAGCCGACGTAATTACCCTTTGCCATTCCGATGCCTCTGTTTCTTGCGACATTACATCCCTGATTCTGCTGTTCAACTATCACGATTCTGGAATCAGCCTTTTCATAATCCTTTAACACAGCGCCGGTACCATCGGTAGAACCGTCATTGATGACGATTATCTCTATATTGCGCAGAGTCTGAGCCATCAGACTGTCCAGACAGTGTCGCACCATGTTCTCCGCATTATATACCGGCACGATAACGGAAACGTACGGCGCATCCTTCTCACCATTCTCCATGATGTTCCAGAGTTCAGGGTAATGAGCAAAAATGCCGCTGAGCTGAGCATTATTGTTATCACCTTCCACATAGTTTATCTTCATCAGCGTAGGTTTATCATTGGCTCCGATTTCCGTTGCCAGGTCTACGTGAACCAGATCAATACGCCTGCGGAGAACCTTCTTCTTAACCCCCTTCATGGTACTCATTGCCCAGAACCACAGATCATCAGTGGTTGGAGCCAGACTGGTAAAAAGAGAAACGTCGGATACATCTTCACTGAAACAATTCGGAGGATACAGAACTCCACCGCATCCGGTAGGCAGAACTCTGAAAGACGGGAATGACAGTCTGGTATCCCGTTTCCATTCCCGGTAAGGTTTAAGACAGTGTTCCTCTGAATCAATCAGGTGTGCTCTGGCCGCAATCACGACATCCGGGTACATCAGATGTTCTTCGTAGAGATCTCCTATAAGTCCTGCAGGATAAAAAATATCATCATCGACGGTTATTATCGTATAACCAGGATACTTCTGCAGAACAGGAACAAGTTTCTTGTACGATCTGGTATTCGCAGTCCAGATAATTTCCACCAATCCTGAAAGTCTTATAATCTCGTTAAGGAGGTCAGGAAAATCTTTTTCCCTACCGGGAAAATCCTCTTCTGATACGGAAATAACAATTTTTTCAGGCAGAACAGAATTCAGCAGAAGAGAAAAAACTACGTAGACAAGATCGCCGATTCTCGGTCCGAACGTGGTCAGAGATACAATAAGTTTCGGAACAGTCTTTTCAGAAAGATTCAGATTGTTTTTATTGAGTCGCCCCCTAATAACCTTTTCGGCAAACACTCGATCCAGGAAAAAATGACGATCAAGTCTCTGAACCATAGGTCTTTTTTCTTCGTCCACCTCAAGTCTGCGACATACTCTGTCCATCAGCACTGCGGATCTCAGATATTTAACTTCCGGTGCGTATTTCTGAGCAAAAATATGAAAAGCCACCTGCTCAGGAATTCTCTCAAGACATGACTTGCGGCTGAAATCCATGAATTTTCTGGTTTTGGAATGAGTAAGGTCAAAGAACATCACGTCAAACCGAACTTCTTTCAGATTTTCGGTTACCGAAGGTTTATCTTTCAGTCCTGACAGATCATATTTATCCTGCAGACTGATTCTTTCATCTTCATGCATTACCCAGAAATCACTACCCCGGTACAGCGGATTAAACACCATTTTATGAAATGAAAAATTGGTCACCTCGACATAAGGAGACAGCCAGCAGGCATACCTGTAACCTGACAGGTATGAGACGTCATATCTGACCATTCTGATTTTCATTTCATAAGAAAGTTTTCCACCGGCATACCTTACAAAACGCCATCCGTTGTATCTGCCGATAGACAGCAGTTCCTCATTATCGGTTATGCAGATGTAGTCCCATTTAGGAGCTTTATCCTTAATCAGAGGAATCTGAACAGTATAGACGCCCCTGTCATTTCTCAAAAAACAGGTATATATACATCTCTGGTTTTTTACGGAATAATCAAAAGAGACCTGCTGTCTTTCAGGAAGAAAAAAATTCCTTATTTCCTTGTTCGAACAGAGATAATCTATAAGAGAATTTCGATCATAAGTCTTTAAATACTCATGCTCTTCAAGATATGCCGAACCGTCAAACAGCCATCCTGATGAAAAACCTTTTTTCCAGCCGCTTCTGTAGAAATGCTCTAACAGTTTTTCTTCTGAAAGACTGTTCAGGCCATACTCCCTGCGGTACCAGTCAGCATCAAAATAGCCTGATTCTGAAATCATCCGAAGTTCATCGCATACCTTATAATGTTCATTAAGTTTATTAACGATTTTTTTTATAAAACTCATAAATCTCAACTCAAATACAACTCAGACTCCATTCAGAAAAAATTTTCAAATTTCTGAGCTGAAAATAATGTTTATCTCCCCGATGCGGAAATGCAGTTCATGTGAACACATCTGTTATGTCGGAAGTAACTGTTACTTGGTATCAATTACATTCTTATACCAGTCTCTCATTCTCCAAACACATGAAAAATTCTGGAAAAGGAAATTATCCTGGGCTTCCATCCTGAAATCAGGTGAACTTAAACGCATTGCCATATAGACGGCCTGAGAAAAAATCAGACGATCTCCCTGGGCCACATGACCGCCTATGACATCATAAATCCAGACAAGCATATTGTCATGAACCTGATTAAGACCGTAATTCAGCTCACTGACGTTTAAATTCTTCAGCATAGGAAAAAGATGCTTGCTGCAGTGATTTTCGTCAGTAAGATTCTGAATGATGAGATATCTGTTTGTCGAGATGTTTTCTTTGATTATGTCTGAGGTTTCATTCCTTCTGAAAGGATCCTTTTCATCCACTGTCGTACCTAAAAGCTTGCTTAGCATCGAATTTGCGGAAGTCTGCTTCAGGTCAATCTGCGGATTTACCGCTATATGGTTGGTTCCGTCAAGATAATTGGATATCTGCAGTGAAGCATATCCGCCGGCAGAGGAGCCGAAAAAGTACACATTGCGGTTTTCAATGCCGAGAAGTTCTCTTATTCTGTTTACAATAACGGCAAGATATTCAATATAAGCTTCCTTCCGAGTACCGTAAAACCATCCCCTTCGCAACTGTTTATACATTGACAGCATCGGATCCGACACATTGAGAACATATCCCGGACAGAAAGGCATGTATGAATTTCTTTTGAAAACGGGGATAGCTTCAGATGGTTCTCTTGACGCGGAAAAAATAACAAAAAGATTCTTCTTGTCTTCACTCTGTTCAGGTTCCTTCAAAAGAAGATCAAAAAGCACATTCCCCAGATACACCGAAAATCTGTTTTTCAGATTTTCACGAACCAGATCCTTACAGTCATAAAACTGACAGCTTTTTTCCATATCGTAGTGCTGATTCTTCAGTCTGTTCCACTGAAGCTTCATCTCCTTGCTGAAATCAGCATAGCTGTCTATCGAAACCTTTTTAAAAACTTCCTCAAACTTGCTGTTGTAACTCATGTGTTTTTCCAAATAACCCTATCTTATTCAAACTACAGATTAATCCCCATGCCTATAATACTAAATCATCATAAAAGATGAGACTGTAAAGGACAAATAATTATTTTTTTTGTGATAACGTGACAAGTATTAAAAAAATGTTAAAAACGGGTTATCATTTAATGGCATTTACAGAACATTTCATCAATAATGTACGCCTACAGAAAATTCAGGAAATCAATCTAACATTATTCAACATTAAGGATTAAATTATAACCATATAATAGCAAGTTGCGGAGACAACACCAAAAATGAAGATCACTAAAGCCGTTATACCGGTGGCAGGTTTAGGCACCAGAATGCTTCCTGCCACCAAAGCAATACCGAAGGAAATGCTGCCTATAGTCGACAAACCTCTTATTCAGTACGTGGTTAACGAAGCCGTGGCTGCAGGTATCAAGGATATAATTCTTGTTACCCACTCATCCAAAAATGCCATAGAAAATCATTTTGACAGAAGCTTCGAGCTTGAAGCAACCCTTGAAAAGCGTGTTAAACGCCAGCTTCTTGACGAAATACAGTCAATCTGTCCTCACGACGTAACCATTATGCACGTAAGACAGGGTATAGCCAAAGGGCTCGGACATGCTATTTCCTGCGCAAAATCACTGGTTAACGGTGAACCTTTTGCGGTAATTCTTCCGGACGATCTGATTGATGAGTACAGTTCAGACTACTCAAAGGACAATCTCAAAAAAATGATCTCCCGCTATGAAGAAACCGGGAAAAGCCAGATCATGGTTGAACAGGTTCCTATGGAAGACACATCATCCTACGGTGTTATCGACGTTCCTGAAGAATTCAAGAACAGAGTCATTGAACCGGAAACAGACATCACCATCAAAGGATTCAGCGAAAAGCCTAAGGTTGAGGAAGCTCCTTCAAATCTTGCCATTGTGGGCAGATATGTTCTTTCTCCTGCAATCTGGGATCTGCTTGACGAAACCCCTATCGGTGCCGGCGATGAAATTCAGCTGACTGACGCCTTAAAACTCCTGCTCAGACAGGAAGAGATTGAGGCTTTTGTGCTCAAGGGAAGAAGACTGGACTGCGGTTCAAAATTCGGATATGTGAAAGCATTCATTGAATACGCCCTGCGCCATCCAAAGCTTCAGGAAGAAGTCAGACACTACCTTCTTGATGAAGTTTATCCGAAATTAAACTAATCATCACGAAGAAATAATCTCTGATTATTTTTTATTAACCTAGTTAAAACCCATTGGCAGCAATGGGTTTTTATTTCATTCACAGGCTGTAAACCGATGAATTCTCCTAGAACTTCAGATTGAACCCGGCATACAGATCAAAGGAATCAAGCTGCAGTTTTTCATAGAAATAGTCTTTGGAAACTTCACCGTAATCAGCATATCTCAAGCCCACATCAAAGCCGAAGTGATCATTAAGCATCAGTTCGGTACCTGCCTTGACATTTATGGCCAGTTCGGTGTTGTGTTCGGTGAAACCACTGATTGAAGATCTGTTTCTGGCAAAACCCAGACCTGTTCCCACGTACGGTACTACAACACTGTTGATGTGATAGTTACCTATTACGTTGACAAACATGCCAGAAGACTTCACCGTCATTGTATCCCTGTAGACAGTATGGTCATCACCCCATACATCCATGGAATAGTCATCATTATTGAGGAAGAATCCTTCAGCCTCGACCTTGAATCCCATACCGGATGAATGTTCAAAATCAAGACCGACATGAGGATTGACAATAAAAGAAGCACCGTCATCAACATTATGATCATGATTATCATGATGATGGTGATCATCATGAGTATAATCCAGATTTGTAAAGGCAACTCCTGCGGTACCGCCGATATAAGGTCTTATTCTGAATCCCCTCGCGGAAGTGTCATCCTGATAATCATCGGCAGCATAAGCAGAAGCACCAGCAGCAAGAAGAACCGCACAGGGAACGACCTTAAGTAACATATTTTTCATATCAAACCTCGTCTACAGACAGACAATGAATTTAAAACATACCTGTTTCTGACGGACTGCCGTGTCAGCCGCAGTCCACCGGCAAACCAAAACGGTCACGATGAGATTATCATCACGTGGCCTCCTATATATACCACAAATGCGGAAAAAACGTACAATGATTATTCATATTTTTAACCTGCACAGAGCTTATCTCTGTTTGCAATGCTCAGTACATCCCCGGAACTCCTTATGTTTTTGGTTATTGTGTGAACTGTGCAGGCAAAAAAAATCCTAATAATTACAAAATGTGCTAAAATTTTTTAACATGTTTGTGTAGACAATAAGTTATAATAATAATCGGTAAGACAATGACCAGCCCTGCATTAAAAACAGAAGGATATCTGATAAACACCCTGCATCTCGACAGATGCGACACGGCATTCGTATGCGAATATTTCAATCAGTGTCAGGATAATGAATCTCTCAAATCAACTCCCATAGTTCTGGCTCTGGAAAACGCCGGAGATCTTCACGGCTTTGACTTCCATAAAATCAAGGCATACGCCGCGGAACTCGGATTCAACATTATCGGCCTCTGTGCTACCCTTAATCCTAAAATCGCCCTTTTCATAAAGACATGGAAGCTCCCTGTTTTCGTACCGGGCGGAATTTCAGGAAACAGTCAGACGGCATCATCAGGTTCAACCTCTGCAGCACCTGTTCACGCGGCTCCGGCAGCTCATACCGTTAACAATATTACGAACAGCAACGGCATCATAGTCGGTTCAGCCAGAACCGCAGCTCCTGCCGAACAGGGCATAAAGATTAATACGGCCGTGGTTTCAGATGACGAACCTGATCTCCACAGACCTAACGACATCATAATCGAGAATCCTTTCGGAACCGACGAGGAAGCGCCTTCCGGATCCGTATTCTCCGCCGGTATTAAAGGCGGCTTAACCGACAGAATTTCCTCCGCTTCCGCACCTGACATCAAAACAGTGGAACACAAAATGTCCATGGGACCTGCTCCTTCCACAGTTGTGGTAACTCCGGTAAAGCATGCCCAGCAGCATCAGGAAATCAGACAGACCGCTGAAACAGCTCCTGTAAAGGAACCTGTACAGGAAAAGGCTCAGAACACTCAGGCTGAACACCAGCCTCAGCCTGTTCCTCAGATTGTGGCCAACCCGGAAACCACCATGATTCATGTGGGTAACGTACGCAGCGGCAACAGTCTGTACGCAAAGAACAAATCCCTGGTGATTATCGGAAACGTGGGTGACGGAGCCGAGATAGCGGCCGATGACTGCATTTACGTATTCGGCAGCGTCAGAGGCAGAATTCAGGCTGGCGGACGCCGGAACACCACAAGCATTATCTACTGCAATGATTTCAAACCTCAGCTGGTTTCCGTTGCAGGCATTTACTCCACCATTGAAAACATGCCGCCGGAAGTGATTGGCAAAGGAGTACTTGTTTCACTGAAAAACGGGGTTCTTGAATATAAAATTCAGTGATAATCCGCAAAGATGGATAAAGTAGTTTCTAATAATCGTTAAAATGATGTAACATACCTGTTGTTCGTCATAAGATGAGCGGAAACTGCTTACTGTATACCTGATAAACAGGTTATATTTACGGTGACTGTACAGACACCTGATAACAGGCGGGCATTACCGTACAGTCATATGCTATTGAGGTGAAACCTTAACGGGCTTTTGAACTTGACTTTTGAGAAGATGTCTGTATGTTCAGACTGCTTTACAAAAGATTCGGAAAGAGTCCGATAAGGTTTTACGTTTGTAACATAACACAAATTCATAAAAGGATTCAGGAAACCGAATCCGCAAGTTAATTAACAAGGATACTGCACTAAATGGCAAGTGATTTAAATAAAGACGTAGAGTTGGAAAACTCAACAGTGGCTGAAACAGAAGCTGAAGCAGCAGAAATCAGTCAGGAAGTTGAAAATGAAGCCGGCGAAGCAACTGAAGCAGCCGAAGTGGAAGAAATTGATTACAAGGCTGATTTCAAGGCAAAGATCATCGTTGTTACCTCCGGTAAGGGCGGTGTAGGTAAAACCACTTCCAGCGCATCAATCAGTTCAGGTCTCGCTCTCTTAGGAAAGAAGACTGCTGTTATCGACTTCGACGTAGGTTTAAGAAATCTTGACCTCGTAATGGGTTGTGAACGTCGTGTAGTTTACGATCTGGTAAACGTAATCAAGAAGGAAGCCACCTTAAGACAGGCTTTAATCAAGGACAAGAACTGCCCTAACCTGTATATTCTTCCAGCTTCCCAGACCAGAGACAAGGATGCACTTTCAAAGGAAGGCGTTCACCGTATTCTGCGCGAACTTGACGACATGGGTTTTGAATACATTATCTGTGACTCTCCTGCAGGTATCGAAACCGGTGCTCTCATGGCTCTCTACTTTGCAGACATCGCCATTGTGACCACCAATCCTGAAGTTTCATCAGTAAGAGACTCAGACAGAATCATCGGTATTCTTGACTCAAAGAGCCGCAGAGCCGAATACGGTCTTGAACCAATCAAGCCTTACCTGCTGCTCACCCGTTACGACCCTAACAGAGTTGACGGCGGACACATGCTCAGCATGGACGAAGTAATTGAATTGTTAAGCATCGAACTTATCGGTGTAATTCCTGAATCCAAGTCCGTACTCGAAGCATCCAACCTCGGTAAGCCTACCGTTTACATCAAGGGTTCTGACGCAGGCATGGCATACATGGATACCGTTAAGCGTATTCTCGGTCAGCACGTTGACTTCAGATTCACCCAGAAGGTTGGCATTTTCAAACGTTTATTAGGGAAGAAATAACTATGTCATGGTTAACTGATCTTATTTACAGAAAAAAAGAAACCGCCAGCAGCAGTGCCAAAAGCAGATTACAGCTGGTACTCATTCACGATCGTGAAAACCGTGACGGTCCTGATTTTCTGCCTCAGCTGAAGCTTGATATCATCAATGCTATCAAGAAGTACGTACAAATCAATGATGAACAGGTTCACGTAAACGTATCTCAGAAGAACGATACCTCAATGATGGAGGTTTCCGTATCTCTGGATCCTAAGTACGATGATAAGATTCCTGAATATCATGAACGTTATTCGGACGAAAATGATATCAACGATATCAAGAGCGTTGATGACAGGTAAAAAAAATCCTGACTGATTACCTCTTCCCTTGAATAAAGGAAGTTATGTCATGACGGATTAAATCAGCATATAAACATATAAACAAAATCAGAAGGCTGAATCAGTTGATTCAGCCTTCTGTTATTCTGTCCCTGCAGCCAGAACAGGTACTTATTGAAGAATATCCGAAGCAGAACTTCGAAATATGGTTCACCTGATGTGACAGAAATTTCATCAGATTTAAATACATTAAACGCACCAGGTTTGACTTAATTTTCATCTCTTTTCCTCCATCATTTCGTCAGCATTCATTCAATACGTCAATACAACAAAATTGCTATTTTTATAACTTTTTTATAACATAATACTTAATATTTCTTGACATTCGCTCGCGTTTATTATAACTTACTATTACTTTTAAAGTTCTGTATGTTGGCAATAACCTTTCGCTCAGAGACCAAAATAAAACGCTGAGCATTTTTGTTACGCAGAATCAAATTGCTTTTCATAAATAAAAACAATTCTTATTCAGAAATAAGAATACTGATTTTGAGAGAAAATATAATGATTAAAAAAAGTCTTATCGGTTTAGCCGTTTTAACTGCAACTGTATTATCATCAACCGCATCTGCAGAAGATTCAAAGGTTGTTGGCGTTAGACCATATGTAAGCTTTAAGGCAGGTGCCGGTTTCCAGGATCTTGATGCCAGATGCCATGATGAAACTTCCGGAACAACCAAAACCGTATACGATTGCGGCCTTGATCATAAAACCGTCTTTAACATGAGACCAGCCATTGGTTTACAGTTTGCCGGTGAAAGTTATGTCGGAGGCAGAGTTGAAGTTGAATGGTACAATACCAGTCGTGCAAAATTTATTAACGATGTTTTGATTCCTGCCGGAACTGATGAAGAAACAGGAGAACAGTTATACGCTCCAGGTTATGAAAGAAACAAGATTCAGTCTCAGGCTGTGATGTTTAACACCTATGCGGATTTCTACACCAGCGAACTGTTTACTCCATATGTTGGTCTGGGTTTAGGCTGGGCAAAGCATTCAAATAAATACTCCCTTTATAGCTATGCAACTGAAGATGGCAGCAAGTACACCCTTAGAAGCGGCAAAACTACCACCAACAGACTGGCAGCTAGTGCATCAGCAGGTACCGCCATCAACTTCAATGAACATTTTGCTCTCGATCTGGGTGCTACCTACTACTATTTAGGAACTATCAAGAATCCAACCACCGAGTATAAGCAGGTTTTAAATTCATTTAACCTGGACGCCGGTTTAAGAGTTTCTTTCTAAAAGAAAATCTCATAATACCGTCATCTTATCTTTAAGGTAAGTTAGAACTTAAACCAAAATGGCAGAAGTATAAAACTTCTGCCATTTCTTTTACCGCATTCAGATGTCATCCGTTACATTGATGATAAAAATCCCCAAGCCAGTGAACAGATAACAGTTGCCTGCTTTTCACCTCTGTAGCGGCCAACCTTATATTTAATTCCTGCGGCATCGAGTTTGGCCAGAAGTTCAGCAATCATTCCTATCTCTCCGGAACGTTCAGTATCATCAATCATAATCACAAAATTCTCCGCAAGAGATTCAGGGACAATGGACAGTGTATCAATTCGTGCATACTGATGCATATCTCCGCCCAAAGGCCCGTCAATTGATATGAAGTCAAAAACCTTATCTTTAAAATTGGCGGCAAAATCCTTATAGCAGCGAACCCTTTCAGCTTCTTTATAAGGTCTGAAATCCCAAGGAAGCTGAACAATGGTTGTGGATTCAGGTACCGCAAAATTGTTGCTGAAAAATTCTATCCAGCCGGGATCATGCTCTACCACGTAATGATTTACGTCAGACGAAGCCCTGACATACTGTGCAATCATTCGGGTAGACTGTCCCAGCCCCAATTCCAGAATACTCTTTGGTTTTACCTCATTGAGAATTCTGTACATCACATACAGGAACTGATAACCTACAGCCCATCTTCCGGGAGAAAAGCTTCTATCGTTTAACCATGAACTGTTATAAATGGTATTATTGAATATGGCCGCCCATTCATTTTCTCTGGCCACGCCAACACTGTCATTCACACTCTTTGCAATGACATTAACAATCATATCATTGGACTTATTCAGGGATTCAACATTTATCTCGTCAATTCTGTCTGATATTTTTTTAACCTCGGCATCTGCCTCTTTATGCTGTTCAATATATTCACCGCAGGTGCTTTCCAGTGATTTTATTCTGTCAATGCAGGTGGTTGAAGCGTTATGAAGTTCTGAAGCACACCATGACTGCAGACTGCTGATTCTGTCGCTGATACCATCAAGACTTTTATGCAGTGAATCACTCTGATTATTTACTGAGCATATTTTTTTATCAATGGAAGACATCCCGGTCTGAATTCTGTCTGAACAGGCTTTTTTAACACCACGGAGCCCAAACCTCAGTTCGTCACTCATTTTTCTGACAGTGTCTTCAAAAACGCTATTCAGCAGTTTCTTTGTCCTGACAAGTTCATCTCCGACCTTAAGAAACGCTTCAGATGAACTCTTACTGCTGTCGCCTATCTGCTTTCTGGCATCATCAACCATGGTCACCAAATCTCTGACAGCCGCTGAGATATCTTCAGTATTTTTGCAATACTCTGATGTTATCTGCTGAACCTTTTCTTCAAACAAGCTGACAAGGTCTTTATATACTGACTCCCTGCCACTGTTAACGTTATCCAAAACGGACTTAACCTGAGATACCCCTGAATTCAGTTTATTTTTGAGATCTTCCATATCTGAAGAATGATTCCTGTGAAGATCATCCAGCTGAACTTTAGAATCGACAATGCTCCCCGACAATTCGTCAACACTTCTTTCCAAAACTTCCTGAAGTTCAGTTACTCCCCTTGTTATTTTCTCAAAAGACTCGGAACCTTGTTTCGAAAAAGACAGACAGTTACTGTTATATTCTTCCACTTTTTTTAACAGTTTCAATTCAGTGCCAAGAACACTGTCAGACAGATAATCGAGTACTGCTTTAAACTTTATCTCAAAAGCCTTAAGTATATCGGCGTATGCCATATCACTGCTATTCTTTACGGTTTTATTTATTCCCTTTAGCTTATCATTCATCTCTGCGAAGCATGAATGTACTTTTCTGCCAAGTTCTTCAATGGTCTTCTGACCTGAAAGAACACTCTCCTTTCTTGAATCAGCAACGCTTTTTGACAGCTCACCGACACTTCTGTCAACATTATCCTTTATTTCCTTAAAATAACGGCATAGTGTATCCGAAGATTCTGAATTGAGCTTAACCAGTGACTGATACGAACTGTCACATTTCTCTATTCTGCTTAATAACGAAGACTCGATTCCGGTAACGCGATTAGAAAGATAATCAAGCTGTTCCTTCAGTTCTCTGGAAGAATTATTCAGCCCCTGTTCCTGAAGTTTTATCAGATCTGTAATTCTATCCAAAGCCAAATGCTCAGAAAAACTCAGACCTAAAATTTTTCGGGTTCTTACGTAATCCTCAATGTTTTCAGAATATACGGGAACACCTAAAACAGACTTTTTCTGATACTGTATTTTATTGATGCCGTCACCGGTTTTATATGTCGATCTGAAAATGGATCTGTATACGGGAACCCAGCAAAAATATAAAGTATATTTCCCGTCATTCTCGACAGAACCGATAAATCTGTTTTTGTTACTATCAACCATTATAATTATCCAACACGAACTTACGGAATATACTGATTGTAGCAGTATATTCGCAACATATATACAAAACTTAAACGTTCATATCACGCTGATCACATGAAAACAGTTATAAAACCGAATGACTGACAGTTTTAATCAGTAATAAAACATTTCTCGAGATGTGTCTGATAATGAATACACCTTTCTGTTTAAACAGAAAGGTGTATGAGATATAAAATTCATCACCGTCAGATTACGGGATATGATTTCCTCAACTATTTTTTGGCACGGGAAGTTTTGGCCTGCTGTTTAGCCTCCTTATTAGGATAAGGAGCATATTCAAAAATCTTAGAAATGATGGTGTCGGCATGATCGCTGTTACTGATTAAGGTATTAATCTGAACATCATTATTGCCTTCAATCACATTTGTTTTCCATAAGGCAACATCCTGAGAATTTTCTACATATCTCAGTCTCTGGCGCACATCACACAAAACAACAGATGTTCCGGATAAAACCATATTCATCTTTAACCAGACGTCATCCGCATCAAGACACTCTCTTTTGATTTTTTCAATATTAAAAGTTTCTTTTCTCAGAGAATACGGAGGAAACAATGTTCCTGCTCCACATGTCGGAAACAGCTGCATGGAAGGCTGGTTAACCCACTTATCATACTCATGCTTCCATGTTTTATACGGTCTGATCGTACGTGATGAGTCTTCACCACTATTAGCCAGCATTAAATGAACTCTTGATGCAGAGACGCAATGAGGGTTGCGCTTGTAGGAATCCAGCAGTCTTTCAATCATGTAATGAGAGTAATGAAGATCGTCATCAACGGTGATAACCAGATCATGAGGGTACTTCTGCATTGTATAAAAATACTTTTTATGAGCCTTTATATCTTCTTTAGCCCAGCAGATGGTAACGCCCTTTTCCTGCAATTTCAGCAGCTCATCCGGCAAATCCTTCTCTCTGTTTGGAAACTGAGGTTCTGCAAGCCACAATAAAACCTTGTCGGGACGAACGGATTGAGACAGAATTTCCTGTAATGGAATATGTACAATTCCAATTCTTGCAGGGAAAGTCGTCATAGAAACAATAATACGAGGTCTGTCAGGCTCTATGTATACCGTATCATTTTTAGATAACAGTGAACATTCCCTCTTGATGGAATCTTTAGGAAGCCCCAACTCAAGACACATCTTTAAATAATATGAATACCATTCACCTGCCAGCGGAGTATTTGAAAACTTCCATGGTTTGTCTTTGGATGAGTAATGTACCAGAAGGGCTTTTTCGGCAAGCTCAGGAAGCGAGCTGAACTGCTCATTATATTTTTTGTTAAGTGCCTCCATCTCGAATTTTTGACAGGCACGGATTAAATTTACAAACAGACAGTTGTATTTAATGGACAGATATTTAACTTTAGACTGCAGAACTTCATTAAACACATTCTGATCCATCAGAGTTGAATCATTGCTGTTTTTCTTGGTTTCAATTAAAACCTGCTGTTTATTTTCCTTTCTCAGCAAATCCAGATTCAACAGCATCACACCACTGTTAAAATACCTTTCATATTTTAAAACAATCGGATTCTGGGAATAAAGAGTTCCTGAATCTTCTACAGCTGCAAGATAATAATCAGACACATCAGTACTGAATAATTCACTGAGATCAGTTCTGATTATAATATCGCCGTCAAGGTATAAAACCTTACTGAGTGTTGAGAGATAACTCGGAAGCTTGAATTTGAGCAGAGCGGATTCAGTAGCAACACAGTATGACCTGCTGCTGAAAACATGAAGATCCTTAAGTTCTTTTAATTCCGTTTGAACTATATATACATTAACTGTGCTGCTGGAAAGACTGTTCAGAAGAGATGCACAATGCTCGGAAATTTCGTTGGTAATAAAAAAGAAATTATATACGGAAGAACTGTGTTTATTCGATATGGCAGAAATTGCAGAAACGCATGTAGGAATTACGTATTTATCATCCAAGATGTACGCAATATTCACTCCGTCGGGAATATTTGTCAAATCAGTGCTGTAGGAAGTATAAGGTTTGCTGACTTCCTTTTTCTTTACACTGTTTATTACTGATTTGACTGATTCCAATTCCTTGTCTTTTCTGAATACCAGTGATTTAGTATCAACAACTGAACCGGTTTCCTCATCAATCAGTTCAACTACATGTTCTTTTCCGTCTTTTAACGCATCGGGAACAGCAGTTCTGAATCCGTGATATCCGTGACCGAATTTATTCTGAGTATAATTCGTAAAAATATCGTTATCACATTTACAAACAATCCTATGAGCTCCATTGTCAATTGAAAGCGTACAATTTCTACTTTCACTCTTATCCGTATCAAGCAAATATCCGTAGATATTTTTTCTTCCTGAGGAAGAATCAATCTTTCCTTTTAACATTATAATCCCTTCAAAGATAACAAATTATCGTCATTAGATGTTTATTATGTGTTTTATTCAACCGTTACGCTTTTAGCCAGATTTCTAGGCTTATCCACGTCAGTTCCCTTGAGTACCGCAACCTTATACGCTATAAGCTGCAGCGGTACCGTATAAACTATCGGCTCAATCACTTCCTCAACCTTCGGTATTACAAAATAACTGTT
>LXOW01305137.1_pt3 | contig 53041 bp, 49 predicted proteins | sample 1368591 | NCBI WGS metagenome assembly LXOW01 (sample SAMN04884650, study PRJNA319009) | bovine gut metagenome | isolation source: Cow rumen | host: Bos taurus | place: Italy: Legnaro (PD) | collected 2014-07-09
CAGCTTACAATTATTTCTATCAATAAAATGGAATTTATTATTGCTAGTATAGAATATATAAAACTTACTTTTATTCCTGCAAACAAACAAAAAATACTTGGGGTAAGCAAAAGCATAAACCAGAAAGCTACTCCTTTAAGTTTTTCTATTCCAATCAAAACTGCTATATTTGAAACATCTTTATTTTGGTTGGAAAAACATTCTCTGCCGTCTTTGTTTTCACCGTTTGCCATTATTTATGACCTCTGATAAGTATGTTTTTATTAGATTCATTGCAATGAAGTTTGATTTGCTTTTTAGTAATGACGATTCATAAAAGTAAGTTTTTATGTATTTAATAGCTTAGAACCAGCTACTGAACAAGCCTTTGCTTTTAACAGTGCCGTAAGCCTTTTCACTAGCTTCTCTACGACTAGAACCCCAGAAAGAAGAAGGTGAATTATAGGAATCATCTATACTAAGACTGCTTGTCTTTTTAAGATTAGAATTTACAGTGCCATTAAAAGTTACTTCAATTGGTTTGCTACTATCAACATCTTTATAGTCAAGATCCCAATACAAATGTATTTTGCCATCTTTTTTAAAATCCCTTTTAGTCAAATCATGGCTATAAATCTTATTTTTCATTTCAAAGGTGACTTTTATATTTACGTTTGGCATATCACTTAAAGCAGGAACAGAATAATTACCTACAGCTAACAATGACTTTTTACCGCAAATTTCTATATAAGCCTGATTAGTATCTTTTTGCTTATTTACAATACAGCTATAACTAAATTCATTAATGATATTTGATTCGCAAACATCTGGCCGCCTTATATTTTCATCAATATCTTTTAGAGTGTTTTTTACCCCATCAATAGTCTTATTTGTCATATCTTTTCCAACTTCAACAGCCTTATCTTTCATTTCTTTTTTCGTTTCATCAGGAACTGCGTTCCAGATTTCTTTTGCTGCATCAATTGCTANNAGAAGAACAAACGATAGCAATAGAGATTTAAAATTTTTTTTCATAAGTTTTCTCCTTAATATAATTTTTATAAAATTAGAATTGAAAAATACAGTTTCAAAAAGTATTTCATCAATTCAACCATTTCCAACCCTATGTATTTATCATATCTTTATGTCTTTTTGGTCACTCTTGAATTTACTTTTTCAATTTCTCCTTTAGCATTTAAAGGAATATCAAGACTTGATAAAGTCAACGAGTTTATCAAGTCTAGTATATATACTAGACCCTTTTAAAAGCCCACTATTGCGTTTCAACCCCTGCTTTAGATACTGAAGTATTTTGATAAAAATATTGCTTCTCTATAAAGTCTGTGGCATGAAGAATTTTGATAGATATATGAGTTTTCAAATTTATGTACAGCAAAATCTCCTTTATTGTTATTGTTTTTAAAACCATATATATTTCTATATATCATATTTAATCGGATAGATCAATTAATTTATCATTATCTATGCGACATAATCTCTTTCACTATCATCTACAATATGTAACAAGGAAATGTTTTATGTATAGTGAAGAATTTGCAATAAGATTAACTAAATTGAGAAACCAAAAAGGTGTTTCAGCAAGAGATATGAGTTTGTCTATCGGACAAAATCCTGGCTATATCAATAATATTGAAATGGGAAAATCATTACCTTCAATGNNGAATTGGAACAAAATCTTAAAAAATTAAGTCCTGAGTTGTTGCAAAACATTTCTGCAATAGTTTTAAACTTGGTAAACAATAAATAATTGTGTTGAATATTAATCTAATAATACCACTAGAAATAAAAAGTATAGCGTATGGGCTTTAGCCCTGAAAGCTATACGTTTATGACAATGGGTAGGCTACAAACAAATAAATACTAATTTTTCATCAAATTTCGAGTTTTAGCACAGCCTCTCGCAATGACGGTTATGGCAATATAGTTTTCGAATACGCTATCGCTAAACAAGGTTTACTCTAGCTCAGTCACCCTTTCGGCTTGCAAGCAAGCCACTTCCCCTCAAGGGGAAGCTTTAGGACAATAACTAAGCTAGCTTAAAGCCAGCGGTGTGATTGGTGTTGGGTGATGGGTGGTGATTGTTTAGTTCAAAGTATTATTAAGCATCAATTCTTTGAAACATTCGATTGTTTGAAGAGCTTAAGCTAAACAATAAAACCAACTACACCAATTAAACCTAAAAGCTAGATTGCCACGCCTTCGGCTCGCAATGACGGTTATGGATGAGACTTTGCAGAAGCACAAGCTAAAACATTCCCCTCATCTCTTTCGCTCTCATCTCTTATCTCTAAAACAAAAAAATACCTCAGCAATAATGCTGAGGTATTTTGTTAATATCTATTATCTAAAATCCCCACGTTTGGCATAGGTTGTATGCAATAAGTGGTGAGCTTTGTGCCCGCAGGGACCTTCAGGGAGAACCTTTTCGTAGGTTTCGATAATCGCAGGGTTATCCTGGGATTTTCTTCTTGGGAGGTCTTTGTCGGCTTTATACAGACCAGCGGTTCTGCGTTCGATTTTTTCGTAGGCGTTGAAGTCGATTGGCTGACCGCCGCCGTTTACGCATCCGCCTGGGCAGGTCATAACTTCGATGAAGTGATATTTGCTCTTGCCTGCGGCAACTTCCTGACAAACCTTGTGAGCGTTTGCAAGACCGTGAACGATGCAGACATTGATAGTTTTGCCAGCAACTTCGAGGGTTGCTTCTTTAATGCCTGTGCTGCCACGAACGTCTGTAAATTCGATTTCTTTATCGTTGAGAGTCTTACCAGCGAGTTTTTCAACGGCAAGTCTGAGAGCCGCTTCCATAACGCCGCCTGTAACGCCGAATATAACGCCAGCGCCTGTTCTTTCGCCGAGAGGCATATCGAATGCTTCTGGTTCGAGGTTAGCGAAGTCGATGCCAGCGGCTTTAATCATGCGGGCAAGTTCCTGAGTGGTGATAACTTCGTCAGTGTCGCGTTTGCCTTCGGTATATTCGAATTCAGGTCTTCTGATTTCGAATTTCTTAGCGGTACAAGGCATTACTGAACATACAAAGAGGTCTTCGTTCTTAACGCCGAGTTTTTCGGGAAGAACTTCTCTCATGATTGCGCCCATCATCTGCTGTGGAGATTTGCAGCTAGAGAGGTTTGGAAGCAATTCTGGATAGTATTGTTCAATGAACTTAATCCAGCCTGGGCAGCAGGAAGTGAACTGTGGGAGAACTCCCTTGTTGGTTATGCGCTGTAACAATTCAGTGCCTTCTTCCATGATGGTAAGGTCAGCAGAATAAACTGTATCGTAAACTTTGTCAAAGCCAAGTTTTCTTAAAGCGGCAACCATTTTGCCAGTGGTTTCTTCGTTAGATGGAAGACCGAATTCTTCGCCGATACCAACGCGAACTGCTGGAGCCATGTGAACAACGCAGGTCTTTGTTGGATCATCGAGGTTCTTTTGAACTTCGAGAATATTCTTCTTAACTGTGAGAGCGCCTACTGGACAAACAGCAGCACACTGACCGCAGTTGATACATTCGGTTTCAGCGATTGGCTTGAAGAAAGCTGGAGTTACGACAGTGTTTTTGCCACGGCCAGCGAGGTCGATAGCGCCAACGCCATGAATTTCTTTGCAGTATCTTACGCACTGACCGCAGAGAATACATTTTTCTGGATCTCTTACGATAGCTGCGGAAGAATTGTCGATTGGGTGTGGTTCAGCAATCTTTTTGAAGCGAACTTTATCAACGCCGAGTTTGTGGGCGATCTGTTCAAGTTTGCAGTGTCCAGCCTGGTCGCAGGTCGGGCATTCAACTTTATGAGAAGCAAGAAGAAGTTCTACTGCAACTTTGCGAATCTGGCGAAGTCTTGGAGTATGGGTTTCAATCTTCATGCCAGGAGCAGGAGCGGTAGTACAAGCTGTATTAACCATACGTGCGCCGTTTGGCATAATGTTTTCGATTACGCAAAGACGGCAAGCGCCATAGGATCTAAGCATTGGATGATAGCAAAGAGTCGGAATATCGATTCCAGCTTTTTTGATTACTTCGAGAAGATTTTTTTCGTTGTCAAATGCAACTTCTTTTCCATTTATAAATAGAGTTTTTTCAGCCATTGTACTGTTCCCCCAATTACTTTATAGCGCCAAATTTGCAGGTCTTTTTGCAGGCGCCGCACTTAATACATTTGCTTTCATCAATCTTGTGCGGATTTTTTACTGTTCCAGAGATAGCTCCAACTGGGCATTGTCTTGCACAAGCTGTGCAGCCTTTGCATTTAGCTGGGTCGATTTCGGGGCAACAGAGAGCAGCGCATTGATGAGCTGGGCACTTGTGGTCTCTGACGTGAGCAATGTATTCGTCTCTGAATGTTTTGAGAGTTGAGAGAACTGGATTTGGAGCTGTTTTTCCAAGAGCGCAGAGTGAACCGTCGGAAACGGCTTTAGCAAGTTCTTCCAACTGGTCGATGGTTTCCATCGTGCCTTTGCCAGCGATGATGTCGTCTAACAAAGCAAGCATCTGAGCAGTGCCTTCTCTGCAAAGAACGCACTTACCGCAGGATTCGCTCTGTGTGAATTTCATGAAGAAGCGGGCAATTTTAACCATGCAGTTAGACTTGTTCATAACAACAAGTCCGCCTGAACCGACTATTGCACCATATTTCTTAACTGAGTCAAAATCTATTGGAACGTCTAAGAGTTCTTCAGTTAAACAAGCACCAGAAGGACCGCCGATTTGAACAGCCTTAAATTCGCTTTCTGGAAGTGGATTGCCTTGGTCGTCTGTGATACCGCCGCCGATTTCAAAAATAATCTTGCGGAGGGTGGTGCCGAATGGAACTTCGACAAGACCTGTGTTAGCAACTTGGCCAGTAAGAGCGAATGTCTTTGTGCCAGCAGAATTTTCTGTGCCTAAGCTCTTGAACCAAGCAGCGCCATATTTAAGGATTAATGGAACGCAAGCAAGGGTTTCAACGTTGTTGATTGCCGTTGGTTTGCCAAACAAACCGCTTACTGCTGGAAATGGAGGTTTAGCGGTTGGCATACCGCGCTGACCTTCGATTGAGTGGATAAGAGCTGTTTCTTCGCCGCATACAAATGCGCCAGCGCCTTCCATAACTTCGATGTCGAAGCAGAAGTCAGTTCCAAAAATATTGTTGCCTAATAAACCGATTTCACGGGCATCGGCGATAGCTTTGCGAACGCGTTTAACTGCCAATGGGTATTCTGCACGGCAATATACATAGCCTTTTGTAGCCTGAATACCTTTAGCGGCAATCATCATGCCTTCGATAACGCTGTGTGGGTTGCCTTCCATAACGCTTCTGTCCATAAATGCGCCTGGGTCGCCTTCGTCTGCGTTACAAACAATGTATTTTACGCCGTCTGGGCTCTTGTTGGGGAGAGTGAGTTGCCATTTCTTACCAGTTGGGAAGCCTGCACCGCCTCTTCCTCTTAAACCAGAGTCTAATACTTCTTGGCAAACCTGTTCGGAAGTCATTTCGCAAATAGCTTTGCGAGCGCCGTCATAACCGCTATTAGCGATATATTCTCTAACGTCTTCTGGGTTTACATGACCGCAACGTTTGAGGGTAGCTCTGTGCTGGAGCTTATAGAATGTGATTTCTTCGGCATTTCTTGAATGTTTGCCAGTACCTGGTTCAACAAAGAGAAGTCTGTCGATAACTTCGCCATTTTTAAGAGTTTTTTCTACGATTTCTTTGGCGTCTTCTGGTTTTACCTTAACATAAAGAATGTTTTCGGGCATGATTGTAACAAGAGGGCCCTGCTGACAAAAACCATGACAACCACTCTTGGAAAGGTATAAATCTTTCTTTTCACCGCCACATTTGTGGTGATTTGCTTCAACTCTTACGCTGATTCCAGCGGCTTCGATTTCTTTTTGAAGAGCGTCAATAACTTTAAGTGAGCCGTTAGCAACACAAGCTGTGCCTGCGCAAACTACAATACGACGATTTTCAAGATTAGCTTTAAATTCTTCAGCGATTTTTTTAAGATCTATATTACTCATTTAGCGGCCCCCTTTTCTTTAGCGATAATGTCATCGATTAACTTAAGAGCTTTTTCAGGGGTCATCTGACCATGAACGTCTTCGTCAATAACCATAACAGGAGCAAGACCACATGCACCAAGACAAGAAACGATTTCGAGAGTGAAAAGCATATCGTCTGTAGTGAGCTTCTTTTCTGTAAGACCAAGCTTTTTCATTAAAGCGTCAAGAACTGACATGGATTTTTTAACATGGCAAGCTGTACCATTGCAGCACTTGATTAAATATTTTCCCTTTGGAGTAAGGGAGAAGTGAGCATAAAACGTAGCTACGCCATAAATTTGAGCAGCGGAAATCTTAAGTTTTTTTGCTGCCAAATTGATAGCTTCTTCGGGAAGATAGCGATAAATTTCCTGAATTTCCTGTAAAATAGGAATTAACTTACTGGAATCACAGTTGTGATTTTCGATAATCTTGCAGACTTGTTCAAGCTTGTTGTCTGTCTGGCCGGCCATTACATGACCTCCTGTCTTATATTGATTTTAGACACATCGTAGGAGCGTAAAAAAAGCAACCTCGTGTATAAGGTTCGATTATAAGACCTAAATTGTATCAAGTCAAATAAATTTTGTGAATTTTTTCATTAATATTTTAGTTTTTGCAAATAGGCTACTAATCGCAATTTTAAATGCAATAAAAAGTTAGATTAACCTAATTTTTTAATGGCAAAAATATAACAACCTGAAATCCATTTGGTTTAATATTGCAAACTTTAATATTACCTTTGTGAAGTTTTATAGCCCTATCTGCTATCGCTAAACCTAAGCCTATTCCGTTCTGTTGTGGCGTGCGAGCTTTTGAGCATGAGAAAAATGGTTCAAACAGTTTTTCTAAATTTTCTTCTGGAACGCCAGGACCATGATCGGTAATATTTATTGTAGCGTTTTCTTCATTTGCTTTTAGTTCTACTTCTATAGTGGAGTCATTAGGACTATGTTTTAAAGCGTTTCGTATAATATTTTCTATTGCTCTCGAAATAAGTTGAGGTACACAATTCATTGCTATATTTTTTTGTATGTTCATGTTGAAATGGCAATTCTTTTTTTGCCCTTCAAATTCTGCGTCTTTACAAATATCTAAAATAAGCATATCTATGTTTGCATACTCGAAAATATACTTTTCGCTTCCACTTTCTAGCTTTGAAAAACGAAGTATTTCTTCAATCATTGAGTTCATACGATTAACTTCTTTTTCTATTCGTTCTGCAAGAGAAGAATTTTCTTTCGGAATTTTCATTTTAAGAAGCTCTATGCTTACCATAAGTCGTGCTAGGGGGGAACGAAGTTCATGTGATATATCGCTGAAAAGTCTTTTTTGCGAATTTATCATTCCGCTAATTTTATCTGCCATGTCATTAAAAGCGATAGAAATATCGCCTATCTCGTCTAACCTGCTTGTGGCTTTTTTTCCAACTCTAGCTTCAAAATCACCTTCTGCAAACCGTTTGCTGATTTCCCTGAATTCGATAAGAGGCTTGACTATATGTCGAGTAAGAACAAAACAAATTATGAAAGAAGTTATAAGATAAATAGGCCAAAACATTTTAAACTTATTTATAAAATCAAACGCTGTCGCCTTACGAATACACCAATGTCTCAAAATTGCGTATTCTTTGCCCGTTTCGCTTGCAAGATACATTCCAATAAGCTGTTGATCTGCTACAGTAAAAAGAACTTGCTTAGATTTTTCTTTGATTATTTTTTTTGCATAAGAAGATATAAGTTCTTTGTTTTCTTTAAATAGTTTGTCATTTTGTTTAAAGATGTTGTTTTCATTGTTTGGTATTTTTTTCCAATGAGGTTCAGGAATGACATCTAATTCTTCATAAATATTGTTAAAATTGGAATCAAACAGCCACATGTAGCCAGGAGTTCTAAGTTTTGCGGATTTCTCCTTCCCTAGATGTTCATAGGCATATATAAGTATTTTTCCGTTATTTTCCAGAATTTCCATGCCCATATTCTGTAAGCGACGTTTCTCAGGCTCAACATGAAGAGAAAGGCTCATGATATTCATAAGTATGCCAGCAACTATTACAGAAAACCAAAATAGTATAAAGACTTTAGTAAAAAGCCCTTTGCCATAAAACAACTTCTTTTTCACTTGTGCATCCTTAATTAATTAAACTCTATTTATTTATTCTTCTGGTTTCAAATAGATATAACCTACGCCTCTTATTGTTTTTATTTTTTCTTTGCTATTATTTGGAGACAATTTCTTGCGCAAATTACTCATGTGAACATCTAAGCTTCTGTCATCATATTCAAGCTTTCTTCCTAGCACCATCATTGCCAAATCTTGTCTTTCTACTACGGTGCCAGCCGCTTTCATAAGGTTTTCTAAGATACTGAACTCTACTTCTGTTAAAGTTAATTGAGCGCCTTCGACAGTAACCTTTCTTATATTGCTGTCTAAACAAACATCGCCAATAACTATTTTATTGTTTTCTTTCTTTTTGTTTTCCTCTGTTTCGCCTACTCTTCTGAAAATAGCTTTAATTCTAGCTATAAGTTCTCTTGGGCTGAAAGGCTTTGGAAGATAATCGTCTGCACCTAGTTCTAAGCCTAAAACTCTATCTACTTCATCTCCTTTGGCTGTTAGCATTATGACTGGAATATTTGATTTTTTTCTTATATTTTTTAAGACTTCCAAACCATTCATTTCTGGAAGCATTATGTCTAAAATAACTAACTCATGTTTGCCTTCTATAGCCAATTCAAGTCCTTTTATTCCATTATCGCAACAAGTTGCTTCAATTTCTTCCATAGAAAGATATTCTGTAAGAAGCTCGCAAAGCTCAGAATCGTCGTCAATAATCAATACTTTTTTCAAGGTTTTACCTCTTCTTCTAGTTCAATTTGTTTTTATAACTATTATATATTTTATAAATGTATGTTTATGTATGACAAGCCTAAAATGTTTAAGTAATGTAAAGTTAAATTTATGATTAAAAAAAATATTAATGCTGTCGATAAAAAAATGTCGATTATGTTTGTAACGATAAAACATATTTATGGAAGGATAATATCATGGGTGTAGTAATACCTTTGTTTAGAAGTAAAGAACCAGATTTGAGAGAAAATGGGCTTACTCCTGAAGAACAACTTCATCTCAAACTCCTTAAAAACTCTATAGAAGCTCTTAGACGTGAAGAAGACGCTATTGAAGCTGAAATCTCAGAAAAATGTCGTGAAGAAATCGAAAGATTGAATATTGTAGACAGAAAAATGAGAGATTTGGAATATGAAATAGAACGTCTCTGTGGAACAGATGACAAAAGTTTCCGTCCGCACTGCGGCAGATAGGATTAATCTAATGTATAGAAATGCGCTTGTTTCTGACTTTTATTTGAGCCGACGAAATAGTAAAGAAGATGATGAAATTACTTCTAATCCGCTGTTTAACGGTTCGTTAGCTTTATCTGCTCGTCTTTATAGCGATAAAAAGTTTGTTATGTGTAGATCTACGTCTAGAACATGGTGGGAAACAGCTTGGCAAAGGAAAAAGTAATGCTTTTGTATAGNNTATTTATGAAATTTTTAATAAAAAAGTTAAATTTTATAAAAAAAACTCCGATAATTGAGACGACATATATTTTTATGGAGGGAACATGTTGTTACTCGCTAAGAAAGAATTTCTCGCTGGCATGATGTTAGCACTGTTTGCGGTTGCAACTGCGGTAAACATAGGTTCTGTTTATGCTGTTGCATCACAAAAATCTATTCCGGAAGTTGAGTTTTCTCAAAAACTTGGCTTATTTGACGCTTCCAGACTATCAGATAAAGTATTGAAAAGCAATATTTCTGAATTGGCTTTTCATCGTGCTTTAAATGTTGTTTTGGTTAAAATTGGCATAGTTAGAAAATACAATATGAGCGAACTAGTTGAACTCGGTATTGTAAGAGATGGCGCTACTAATGGCACTATTAGTAGACAAGGCGCTGCAAAAACTATTTTAAGAGCTATTGTTCATGGCTGGTATCGCGAAGCTTTAAGACGTGATGGTATTAAAAATATCAATCCGTTTAAAGACTGGAAAATAGAAGAAAGATACCGCGAACCTCTTACTTATGCTATTCAGCATAATATTTTTAGAGGCAGCGCAGATGGTAAATTTAACCCAAACGGCAAACTTAAAGTTAGAGAAGCTTTATCATTCCTTATGAGACTTTATGAAGATGCAACGGGGGTGCGAGAAACCTCGGGTGCCGTGTTTCCAGCTTCGACACAGGAATCAGGAGAATCAATCGAACTTCTCGGTAAAGAAAATGAGAAAGAATTTGCGGCGCAGTTTGAGAGACTCAAAAAGGCGGGTGCGTTCGACCTTACGAATTTCGGAGGAAAAATAAGAGGCGATAGCGCTGTTCTTACAATCGACCTTGGAAATATGTTCCTTGGAATTCTTAAAAACCTTAATAGCCCTGCTTATGTTTCTCAGGTTAAATACTATGCACAAACTTCTACTGAAACCTATGCAAATAGAGATTTGCTTGCCTGCATGGCAACTAGCTTAGTCGAAGCTATTCCACATAGAGTTTTCGATGAAAAGGTTGTTTATTCTGATGTAGCTCCAAGCTGTGAAGTAGATTATGCTCTTAATAATCTGGCTAGAGCTGGAATTAAAATGGGCTATACTGACAGTATGTTTAAAGGCTACGAAAGAATAAGCTTCTATGAAGTATTTGGTCTTGTAGATAAAGTTCTTACTGAAATGCAACCACCTGTTACAAAGGCTTCAATGAGTATGACTTCTGATGAAGTAGAAGCTTGGAAACAAAACTTAATTAAGCGAAAAAATAGAGTAAGAAAAATCTTATCTCACTAATTAAAGGTTTCTTATAATAAGCGAATAACAATATTAATATTAATAAAATCCCTGATTTTAAAGCCACTATAAATGGATTTGAAAGCAGGGATTTTTTTATCTCTATATGAGAATTGTTTTCTTTTATATCTTCATGGAAATGATTTTGATTAACAGTGTTATATTCATTATTTTGAGAGATTTCATGATTTTCTTCTTTAAATATTTCTTTATTTGCTTTGCCTGTAAGTTTATATTCTCTTAAATATTTAAAAACCATATCTTCGGAAGAATATAATGATATACCTGCTTCTTCTAATATTTTTATGGCTTTTTCAGGTTGATTGATTTCTATATATATTCTGGAAATCATTATTTTGTAATTTTCTAAATTAAAAAAATAATCATTAGAATCACTTTTTTTATAATGTTTTATTGCTTTTTCAAAATAGCTAATAGCCTCAAAATAGTCTTTATTGCTTGATTTATTTCCATAAATCATTTTTGTGAATCCTAATGAAGCATATAATTCATGAACGTTTTCTAAATCTTTGTTTGCTTTTATTCCTTGAAGTAATACTTTTTCGGCGTGTTTAGAGTCTTTTTCTGAATAAATTAGACTTTGAGCTAGAATTCTATATGGCAATACCTCGTTTGGTTTAAGAGCGATAATTGCTTTTAATAATGGAATTATATCTGTATTTCCGACGTAGGAACCTGCTTTAAATTTTTGTATTTCTTGATTTATAGAGCCTTTATGCATAAGTTCGTCAGCTTTATGCCACAACTCTGCTGCTATTGCCGATCTTATTCTTTCAAACTTTATTTTTTCTGAAGTAGTAACGTTAACTCTTGTATAAATGAGGGATTTCATTATAAACGATATTGATAAAAAGAGTATTATAGTAAAAATTTTCTTTGTCATATTAAAAATCTTTTTTATCGAATATCAAGCCAGAAATATATAAATATATAGAGCTCTGAGATAATGTATAAAGTATAAGCCAAATCAAATCAAAAGACTCATACCTTGCGTTAAATATTGAATAATCAGGTAGAAAAGTTATTAGTATTTGAATAGGAAATTGTAATATAAAGTGATAATTTGATATAGAGTTAGAAATTTGCCCAATATTAAAAAATACAAAGTATATAATTAACAATCCAAATGAGATAATCTTTTTAAATTTTGTGTTTAAAAGCATAAACACAGAAACAGAAAGAGCTATTTTGCAAAATGATGTTATGCCTGTTATACATAAATAGCTTAATGCTTTTCCAGAAAAACCTGTAAAAGCGTATAAAGCAAGAATAAGAATTACAACGGCAGGTAAAATTGATAAAATAATTCCAATGAAAATACCGCTTGGGTATAAGTTGTTGTTTATTCGGCTTAAAATAAAGTAGTTTGTTGATTTATTATTTTCGTTAAATTTACTAAATACAAGTATTAATGCCAATATTGCAATAAAACTTTCAATAAAAAAGCTTCCCATATCTGCTAAAAAGCCTGTCTGAAATCCTGGATTGTTTGCTTCAATAAGCCATGAAGCGTATATTATTGGCAATATTAATAGTAAAGAGCCTAAAATTAGTTTGCTTCTAATTGAGGATAGGAAAATATATTTGGCTATATTAAATGTTTGAGTTAATTTATTTAAAGCGGATATACTTTTAAAACAGACGTTTTTTTTAATTTCAGGAGTTTCTTCTAACTGTGTTTGCTTATAATTTGATATATATTCAAGAAAAGTTTGCTCAAATTTATTTGGATCCTCGCAGAAATTTTTAGGTTTTCCATTAAATATTATGGTTCCATTATGAATGATTGCAAATTTATCGCAAATCTCAGGAATATCTGATAAAATGTGTGTAGTAAAGAGTATAGTTTTTCCTTTTTCTTTAAGTTTTTTTATAGCTTGCTTTACTAAATTTCTTCCAATGGGGTCTAACCCGCTAGCTGGCTCATCTAATATTATTAGTTTGGGATTATGAACAGTGGCGGCGGCTAGTGAAACACGCTGTTTATTGCCTTTTGAAAGTTCATTGACTATTTTTTTGCGGATATCGATCAGTGAAAATAGACTTAAAGCTTCTTCAACTAAGTCGTTTTTTTCTTTTTTAGAGTATTCAAAAAAATTTATGGCATAAGCTAAGGTTTCTTCTACTGTAAGATATTCAGGCAAATCTGCTATTTCAGGTGAAAAACCTATATCAGATTTTTTTACTTCTTCATCAAATAATGTAATAGAACCGCTTTGTATTTTACATAAACCTAAAATAGATTTTATTGCGGTTGTTTTGCCTGCTCCATTTATGCCTGCTAAAGCAAAGATTTCTCCTTTTTCTATGCTTAATGAAAAATCATTTAGGGCATTAACGTTTTTGTATGATTTGTTTGCCCTAGCAAAGGTTAAGGCAGACATTTTATTTTTTACAACAATATACTATTGCTGGCGGTATATTCTTCCAGATTATAGGACTTACGCTTACTTCGGAAAAATGCTTTATAAGTTTTTCTTTAAATCTGCGAGCAGCAGGCAAAATAAGACCGTGAACATAGGCAAAGCTTGTAAATATTCCGCCTTTTTTTAGTCCTTGAACAGTTTCGTAAATAATATTTTCTTGTAATTCGTCTGGAAAAACAGCCCAAGGTAAACCACTGACTACAGCATCGGCATGTTTTACTTCATATTTTTTTAAATATTCTCTTAGCTTTTCTGCTGAATCTTGGTAAATATCCACATCTGGAATATTCTGTCTTGCTATTTTCACCATTTCTTCATTCATTTCGAAACTGAAAAATATGGTTTTTTTAATGTCTATTCTATCTCGTATATATTTAGTAAAAACGCCTGTTCCCGTTCCGTATTCTGCTATTACTTTGATTTTATCTAGTTTTATAGGTTTTACCATTTGTTCTGCTAGATAGTTTGAACTTGGCATAACTGCGCCGACTTTGCTCGGATGCCTNNAAAAGTAAAGTATTTTATTAAAAAAAAAATAAACAAATACAAAGGTGAACATCTAGCTGGTTATGGCGAAGTCTATTTTTAAATATTAACTTATTGTATTAAGAATTTTTTTACTGATATAATCTATATTTTGGTCTGTTAATTCAGGATAACATGGTAGGGAAAGAGCTTTGCGATAGTATTCTAAAGCTTTTGGAGTTTTGCTTATGTCGTTTGTTTTGGCGTAATATGGCAACATCGGCACCGGAATATAGTGAACCTGAGTTCCAATATTTGCGGCTCTTAACTCGTTCATAACCTGCGCTCTGGTTTTGCCTATGGCTTCAAAATCTATAAGAGCTACAACTAGATGGTAGGTATGGATACCTGCACTGGAAACTTTTGGAAACGAAATATGCTTTATTCCGTTAAGTTTTTCTTTATATAAATTTGCTATTTCATTTCTTCGTTTTATGCTGTAATCAAGCTTTTTTAATTGAGACGTGCCTAAGGCTGCCTGAAAATCGGTCATGCGGTAATTAAATCCTAATTCCTGCATTTCATAATACCATGGGTTTACATTGCCGTTTTTGTCATAAGCTTCATCTTTGTTTATAAATTTTGAAGAGTCTTTTGTTATTCCATGAGAACGGTTTAAGCGTAGTTTTTCGGCATAAAAATCTGAATTAGTAACAATCATTCCACCTTCACCAGTGGTTATATGTTTAACTGGGTGAAAGCTGTAAACCATCATATCTGGTCCGTTTAAGCCACCTTCTGATATAATTCTATGGCAAGCGTCAGATATCCATACAAAGCCATATTTATTTTTTAATCTGGAAAAAGCTTCATAATCGCATTTGTTGCCTGCCATATCTACGGTAACTAAAACTTTAACTGGAGTATTGGCTTGTTTTGCTTCTTCCAGAATTTTTTGACATGAGCTTACAGACATGGTTACTGTATCGTCTATGTCAGCAAATAAAACTTTGCCGCCACAATATGATATGCAATTTGCGCTTGCGGCAAAAGTTATAGCTGGAGCTATACCTAAATCTCCTTTTTTAAGTCCAGAGGCTATTATTGCTAAATGAAGCGCTGCTGTACCATTTGAACAGGCTATGGCGTGTTTAACGCCAACATAATCGCATACGGCTTTTTCAAAGGCTTCTAACGCAGGCCCTTGTGTAAGATAATCGGATTTTAATACTTCTACTACTGCGTTAATGTCTTCTTGTGTTATATTTTGATGACCGTATGAGAAAAACTTCATTTTATGTTGCTCCGTATATTTATTCTATTACGCCTTCCTGATTAAGCAAAGCTCGTAATTCCTCTACATTAAGCCACTGTGTGTTTGTATCACTGGAATATTCAAAACCTTCTTTTACTGGTTTAAAGTCTTTGGGCGCTTGTTCCTTACTCCAGAATGGAAAATCTGGCAGTTTAATATATCTTTCTTCATATTCATAAAGATTTCTTGAATCGTCTTTTGAAATCATTACTTCGTGCAGTTTTTCGCCTGGGCGTATACCTATATTCCTTTTTGTGCAACCAGGAATAATGGCTTCCGCTAAATCAACAATTTTCATACTTGGTATTTTAGGTATGAACATTTCTCCGCCACGCATGATTTTGAAAGATTTTATAACGAAATCTACCGCTTGTGGAAGAGTTATCCAGAAACGAGTCATGCGTTCATCGGTTATGGGAAGCTCTTTGCAACCTTTTGCTGCTATTTCCATAAACAATGGGATAACACTGCCTCTGCTACCCAAAACATTTCCGTATCTAACAACAGAAAATTTTGTATCGCTGTTTGAAGCATAAGAATTTGCAGCAATAAACAGTTTATCAGAACATAATTTTGTGGCTCCATACAGGTTTACTGGATTACAAGCTTTATCGGTGCTGAGTGCTATAACTTCTTTAACTCCTTTTTCCAAACAGGCGTTTATAACATTTTGAGCACCTATTATATTAGTTGCTATTGCTTCAGTTGGGTTGTATTCGGAAGCGCCAACATGTTTCATAGCAGCGGCGTGAACTACTATATCAACTCCTGATAATGCTCTGCAAAGACGTTGTTGGTCTCTTACATCTCCTATGAAGAAACGAAGCTTAGGAGAAGTAAACTGCTGGCTCATTTTATACTGTTTAAACTCGTCTCTTGAATAGATGATTAACTTTTCTGGGTTATAGTCTTTTAATACTCGTTTTACAAAAGCTTTGCCAAAAGAACCTGTTCCACCTGTTATTAATATTTTTTTACCTGTTAGCATGTAATTCTCCGTATTTTTAATTTTTGCCGCTAAGGTCTATTATGCTGTTATCTCCTATGTTCATTTTTTGCAGTTGTCCAATAAGAACAACTTTATCGCCTAAAAGAGATTCTTCTAACATAACACCGTTTAAGTCTGATTCCGGATTTACAACGGAATTTTTTATAATGGAGTCTTGAACTTTACAGTTTTCTGCAATGCTGACATAAGGACCAATTACAGAATGTTTTATTTCTGCGGAAGGATGAATCGCAACTGGCGGAATTATTACGCAGCCTTCGATAAATATGTGATTTCCTGTTGCTCTTTCCAGTAAATATTTATTTGTTTGCAATAAAGTTTCGGGCTTGCCACAGTCTAGCCATTCTTCTATTTCAGGAGCTCCTAGTTTATAACCGTCTTGTATCATAAGTTTAAAGACTTCTGGTAAATAGAATTCGCCTTTAACTTTTCTGTTTTCTTTTATTGAACGGTTTATATAATCCATGAAAGTTTTTCCGTCTTTCATATAATACATACCAACTTGAGCAAGCTTACTGATTGGTTCGTCTGGCTTTTCTACCATATCAACAATTATATTATCTTTCATAACGTTCACGCCAAAACGTTTGTAATCTTCGACTTCTTTTGAGTAAATAAGCCCATCTAAACCTTCGCAAAGCGTCGGAATTCTTGTTAGGTCTGTTACAANNACTAAAACATCATCGCCTTTGTGAATTCTTGGTGATGCCAATGAAACAGCGTGAGCTGGTCCTAATAACTCTGTCTGAGTCATATAGGTAACTTTTTTGTCGGGATAATGCTCCTCAACAAATTTTTGTATAATATGACCGTTTTCATCGGTAATGATTATGTATTCAAACTCATCGCCTTTTTTAACACGCTCGGATTCTAGTTTTTGTAAACCATCAATAACATGCTGTAAAACAGTTTTACCTGCAACTCTAACTAACGATTTTGGCTTGGTTAACGTGTGGGGTCTAAGTCTTGTGCCTTTTCCCGCAACTGGAAGAATTATTTTCATTTCTTTTTTACCTTTTTATAGATGTTTATTATATAATAACACTTGCCGATAAAAGACTAAATATAAAAAATAGGTTTTCTAAATGAGAATTCTTGATAGATATATCTTTATGCAACTTATTGCACCGTTCTTTTTCGGTTTTTTTCTATTTGTTACAATTATTGCTATAGATCCTATTATGGCGGCTATGCAGNNAGTGGTTTGGAGATGGTTTTATAATCGTTTGCCACAGGACATGATTTATACTTTTCCTATGTCGGTTTTGCTTGCAAACCTTATGGTTTTTGGAAGAATGTCTAAAGATTCTGAGACTACAGCATTAAAAGCTGGTGGCACAAACTTTTTCAGAACTATGTTTCCTGTTATTATGTTTGCGACTATCGTAACCATAATCAGTTTTATATTTAATGAAACTGTTGTTCCAAAAGCTAACGAAAACGCAAGAAGAATTAAAAGGGTAGAAATAAATAAGGCGATAGAGCCAGAAACTACAGAAAACGCTATACTACGAACCTCAGATGGTTCTTTTGCTTATGCTCGAAGAGTTTTTGAAAAAAGAAAGTTTATGGAACAGGTTCTGTTAGAATACTATGATGATAATGGCAATCTTTTAAAACGAATTTCTTCGCCTAAAGTTATCTGGGATGGCAACGCATGGATTATGGAAAATGCGGTAGAACAAGTTTATGTAAATGACGAGTTAGCTTCTCCAACCACAAAAGTTAATTTAAAGCTGGATATAAAAGAAGGTCCTAAAGATTTTGCCCGAGAGTCTAAAAGACCTGTTGAAATGAGTTATAAAGAGCTAAAATCACGTATTGAAGCTTACGAACGCTCTCAATTTATGGATACTACAGAAATGAGAGTAGGTCTTGCTATGAAAACTTCATTGCCTTTTGCTGCTATTTTCTTTGCCATCATAGGAGCAAGTTATGGTTTGCAAAATAATAGAGGCGGAACGTTTATTGGTTTTGGGGTTTCTATAGGCGTTATTTTTGTTTACTATATTTTAATGAGTACTTTTTCTGCTTTGGGAAAAGCTGGTTATTTGCCGCCAATGATTGCTGCCTGGGGGCAAAATATAGTTTTTGCGATAGTTGGTCTGGTCACCATAAAAAGAATTAATGATTAAGCACAAATGTATATTTTTACTTTATTTGCTCATTTTTTTGCCTGTTGCTTCATTTAGCGCAGAAGTTATCAATCCGCNNCTTGCGGAGATATTTCATCTATTTATAATCCAATTAGCTTTTTGTTTGAGGGAAAAATAGAACGTGATTTTATAGAAAAATGTAGTCCTTGCGGTAGTTCTATTTCTCCAAACGATATGATGGTTTTAAATACATCACATCCTGATAGACGGGCGTTTAAATGTATTTTTAGCAATGTGGAAGGGGAAGATTTTCCTAGCAGATTTTTGACAAACTTAAATTATAAAACAAGTTACAGCAATATTACTTTTTATAACTTTATTTCCCCTTCAAGATGTAGACAGCTATTGCTTGATAAGTGGTCTCATGTGAAAGTAAATCAATTTTCCAGAGCTTTCAGAATGTTAAACATTAAAACAGGAAAAAAAGATGTTACTGTTTCAACTGTTTATGGCAGCAAAGATGAAGTAGAAGAACTGGCAAAGCTTTTTTCACGCAAAGAAGGGATACATTTTTTATTACAAATGCCAGAATACGGAAAAGAAGCTGATTATCCATATACAGACCCAATGAAAGCTGGAAATGTTTATAAGTTTTCTATTGAAAATGGTTGTAAAAAGCTTCCAATGCTTAAAATTACATTTAAAAATTCAGGTTATCCTAGAGCATCTTTGCGAATGTTGCCGTTAGATAAATGGGAAAAAGGCAATTCTGATGAACTTTATGAAGAAGCAGAGAAAGAAATTAGAAACGAAATTTTTAAACCTTTAAGAGTTATTTCTACAGAAGAAAAGGCAAGCACATCGACTAATTATTTNNATTAGATATGTCTCAGGAACATTTTTCGGAAAATGTTATAAATGTTGGAAATATTATAACAACAGTGGATAACGACAGAATATATAAACTTCGATTAACAGGAAAGGAGCTTAGAGATTCTATTTTAAAATTGTTTGATGAATATGGCAGTCAGGAACTTGTTTTTGCTGGTTGTTCGTTCAAATATTTTGCAGGAGAAATAAAAGATTTGCGTATAGGAATGGCACCTGTAAGAGATAAATCTGTTTATATTGTTGCTGTTCCTGAAAGCACTATAAAAAAGTCTCAAACCTTATCCGATGTATATAATAGACTGTTACCAGATTTTGAAGGAATTTATTTGTGGAATTTGTGGAAAAGTTGTTTGAAAACAACTAAAATGACCAATTCCGAATTATTTGAATGAGGGTAAGTTATATGAAAAAATTGTATATGTTTGGGGTTTGTGCCATATTTATTTTTATGTCTGCATTGACAGCATATTCAGCGACCCGAAAAATAGAATTAGCTTCATATACTCCTGACCCTGTTATAACAGAAAAAATATTAGAAAATCCTTCTATTATTGAGGAAAAAATAAAAGCAGCGATGAACAAAATTTTGTCTAATCCTGCAACTCTAACTTTAAATATAGAATATGGCACTAAAGAAGAAACTTCTATAGGAAAATTAAAAAGAGTTTGTATAGAAACTTCTGGCGGCAATGCTGAGGGGTTAGTTTTAGAAAGGGCAAACGTTGAATTTTTAGATATTCAACTAAATACCACAGAGCTATTTGAAAAAGAAGATATAGAGCCGGTTGAACTTAATGATATTTTTATGGATGTTATTGTAACAGAAAATGCTTTAAATGATTTACTTTTAAAAAAAATAAAGAAGATAAACGTTAAAAAACCTAAAATAGTATTAAAAAAAGGTAAAATGCACCTTTCAGGCTCAACAAAATATGGATTATTAAAAGCTGATTTTTCTGCTGACGGCAAATTAACTGTAAGCAAAGATGGCAAAGAAATATGGTTTCATGCTTCAAATATGAAAGTAAATTATATGGCTATGCCGCGTTCTTTTGTAGGTATGATTGTTAAGAAGATAAACCCAGTTCTAAAATTAGAAGATTTTCCATTTAATCTTAACTTAAAAAGTATTGAAATAAATCCTGGCAATATACATTTTATTAGCGGAAAATAACTTAACTCCTGCTCTTTAGAGCTTTAAATATTAGAACAGCAAAGTATGTTATGCCTGCAATTATTATTGTTAAAGCTCCAGATGGCAAGTTTGGTTCATAACTTAGGATTAATCCAGATAAGTTAAAAATTATTCCTAACACTACTGCGGCAGTCATTATTTTCCAAACTCTGTTAAAGAATTTTGAAGCTATTGCTACAGGCAAAGTCAGCATAGATATAACCATTATTACGCCAACCGCAGAAATCATTAATACTACAGTTAAAGCTGTCATACACAGTAATAGAAGGTAGTATGCTTCTACAGCAACGCCTCTTGTGCGGGAAAATTCTTCGTCGAAACAGACAGCTAGAATTTGTTTATAAAATAAAGCTGTAGTTGTTATTACTATAACGTCGAGTCCGCCTATAAGCCATAAATCCTCTTTTGAAACCATAAGAATATTTCCAAAAAGATAACTGGTGAGATCTTCACCATAACCCGGCGTTTTAAAAATAAATAGAACGCCAGTCGCCATTCCTACTGCCCAAAGAGTGCTTATAACGGTATCTTCTCGTTCTTTAGCTTTTAAACTAATAATTCCTATTATTATTGCGGCAAATAATGCTGCTATAATTGCGCCGTATATTGGTCTAAGCCATTCTATACCGTAAACTACGGAAATATATCTTGCTGCTCCTAATCCGCCTAAAATACAGTGGGCTATAGCAGCCGCAATATATGTAATTCTTCTTAAAACAACATAAGTGCCAACTACGCCACTGGCTATACTACACAAAATTCCTGCTAATACAGCGTGGAAAAGAAAAGGAAGTTCAAATAAATCAGTTAAGAATGATGACATACATGCCCCTTTTCGCTGCATCTGTGGTCGTGTCTAATCATATGAACGTCAGCTCCATATAGCTTTTGCATGGTTTCGCCGGTTAATTCAGAAATAGGATGTATTTGCAAAGTTTTGCGAACGCAAATAACTGTTTTTACTTGAGAAGAAACAAAGCCAATATCGTGAGAAACCATAACTATGGCGAATTTTTTGCTTAATTCAGAAAACATGGAATAAAACTGTTCCGTTCCATGTGCGTCTACGCTAGCGGTTGGTTCGTCTAGCAATAATAGTTTTGGTTGAGACATAATTGCTCTTGCAATCATTGCTCGCTGTCTTTGTCCGCCTGAAAGATCTGCAAAACCGCTGTTTATAAAATCTTTTAAACCTACTCTTTCTAAGGCTTCTTTTGCCATCTCTGTTTGTTGCTTAGAATATCTTCCCCACCAAAAGCTTTTACTTAAGCAGCCCATTAATACAACGTCTAATACGCTTACGGGAAAATTGGGGTCGTGTTTGGAGAATTGCGGTACATATCCAATTTTATCTCTAGCGTCGTCTACTTCACCGCCAAAAAGTTTTATTGTTCCTGAATTAGGTTTTATAAGGCCTAACATCAGTTTTAACAAAGTTGTTTTGCCGCCGCCATTAGGACCTACTATACAAGCATATTCATCATCAGAAAGCTCAAAGGAAATATCTTCCAGAATGTTTCTATCTGATTCATAAGCAAAATTCACATGTTCAAATTTTACAATCTGTTCCATATTATTTCTTCATATTTGTAAGTGAATCGGCTATGTTTTTCAAGTTTTCAAACATGTTTTCAGCAAGTGGGTCTATTAATACAACAGAACCATTTATAGACGAGGCAACTGTTTTTGCTGCGGCTACAGGAAATTGTTTCTGCACAAAAATAACATGTATGTTTTCTTTTTTACACTTTTTTATTAATGAAGCAAGTTGTCTTGGTGCAGGTTCTTTTCCGTCTACTTCTACTGAACGTTGAACTAAGCCAAATCTTTCGGCAATATACCCGAAAGCCGGGTGAAAAACAAGCATTGTTTCGCCTTTTAAAGGAGACAATTTTTCAGATATTTCTTTTGTTATTTGCTCTGTTTGAGCTTTAAACGTATTGAAGTTATTGTCTATTTCATGAGCTTTATCTGGTTTAAGTTCTTTAAAAGTATTTGCCATTGTTTGTGCTTGTTGAATTGCTAAAATAGGGTCTAACCATATATGTGGGTCTAAATTCCCTTTATGTTCGTGAGAATGATGTTTATGTTCGTGTTCATCCGCTTCTTCCATGTGTCGTTTTATAATTCCTTCATCTGTTGCCACTATCTTTAAATTAGGGCACAATGAGGTTATGCGTTTTATAAACTGTTTTTCAAAGGGAACACCGACAGTGAAGAATACATCAGCTCTGGAAATTTCTGCCATTTGTTTTGGTAAAGGTTCATAACTGTGAGGAGACTGATCTGAACCTACTAAAACAGAGACTTTTGCTATGTCTTTTGCTATCTGTTCCGCAAAGAATTTTTGTGGAAGTATGCTGACAAATACGTTTAGTTTTTCTTCAGCATTTGCTTGGCATGATATTAAAATAATGGTAAATAATAAAAATATCTTTTTCATAACTTAATTAAATACTACTTTTATAGCTTCTGAAACGTTTGCAACTCGTATTACGCCGTTTTTTTCTTCTGTATCGCAATTAGCTGCTATAAGAAATCGCTTAAATCCGAATTTACGACCTTCTGAAATACGTCTTTCTAGTTTTGCTACAGGTCTTACTTCACCAGAAAGAGTAACTTCTCCGATAATAAGCATATCAGATGGTATAGCCATATCTTGAGCGCTTCCTGCTAATGCTATTGCAAGACCCAATTCACCGCCTGGGTCTGCTAGTTTTAATCCGCCTGCAACATTGGAAAATACATCTTTATTGTAGAATCTCATACCTGCATGTTTTTCTAAAACAGCTATAAGTATGTTTAGTCTACTTGCATCTATACCAACAGCGACACGACGTGGCATAGTTAAAAAAGATTGAGTTACAAGAATTTGCAACTCGGTAAGAATACAGCGTGTTCCTTGAATCATTGGAACAACGACGACACCAGGAGCTTCACTTCTTCTGCGGTTTATGAATAAATCAGATGGATTAAGAACAGGAGTTAAGCCTTTGTCGGTCATTTGGAAAACAGCGACTTCTCCTGTTGCTCCATACCTGTTTTTAAACACTCGTAAGATTCTAAAATTGGAATTTACATCGCCTTCGAAGTATAAAACAGTGTCTACTATATGTTCAAGTATTTTTGGTCCTGCTATAGAACCTTCTTTTGTAACATGTCCAATAATAAAAACAGGTAAACCTCTGTCTTTGCCATATTTAGTTAATATTGCCGCACATTCTCTTATTTGTCCTACAGAGCCTGGAGTTGCTTCAAGCTGAGGAGTATAAACTGTCTGAATGGAGTCTAACACGACTATTCTTGGCAAAACAGATGTTAAACTGTTCAATGCTATATCTAAATTTTGTTCGGAAAGCAAAAAGATATCTGAACCATTGCCTATTCTCATTCTTTCTGCTCTTAGCTTTATTTGTGCAGCGGATTCTTCGCCAGAAATATAAGCTACAGGCTTTATATTAACTCCTAAACGTGAAATAAGCTGTAACATAAAAGTAGATTTTCCAACGCCAGGTTCGCCGCCTATCAGTGTTATTCCCCCTGGAACGAGACCGCCGCCTATTAATTCGTCAAAAATATCTATTCCAGAATCCCAACGCTTAGCTCTTTCTATTTTAACGTCTTCTAAAGTTTGAATTGAAGTCATAACAGCAGGGCTTGCTATAGGCGTTCGGCGAGTTTGTGTCTGTTCAACTTCTTCTACAAGAGTATTCCACTCTTCGCAAGCGGTGCATTGTCCTTGCCATTTAGGAAAAGATTGCCCACATTTTTGACAAACATATCTAACTTTTAATTTAGCCATTTTTTATGCTTCTTTTTCGGTCAGTTTAATGAATGTTTCTTCAAGAGATGCTTCTTGAGGTATAAGTGCATGAACGGCTATATCGTTTTCTACAAGTTTTTTGTTTATTAAATCTGATTTTCCTGCGATAACATTGAATTGAAGTCCTCTTGGAACAAGTGATAAATCAGAGACTAATTCGCTCATTTCACTTAGAATAGAGCGTGCTTGAGCAAATTTTGTGTCGTCTACCCGTATTTCATAACGTTCTACGGATTTATCAAGCAACTCTGCAACATAGCCTTCTCTAACTGTTTTTCCGTTGTCTATAATAACAACATAATCGCACATTCTCTGAACTTCATCCATTAAATGGCTGGAAAGAAATATAGATGTATTCTGAGTTTCATGAATTTTCATTAAAATTTCGCGTATATGAAATCTTCCTGAAGGATCCATACCGCTTGTAGGTTCGTCTAAAATTAACAATTTAGGTTTATGAAGTATACCAAAAGCTACTCCAAGTCTTTGTTTCATACCGCTTGAAAATACACCAAAATATTGATGGGCAGCTTCTTTTAATCCGACTAATTCTATTACCTCATAAATACGTTCTTTTGATACTGGTTTGTATAGTGAGCCAAACCAATCTAGATTTTCAAATGCAGTCATGTTTTCAATAAAAGTTGGGTTTTCTACAACAGCGCCTGTATCTTCCAATGCTTTTTCTCTGCACGATGGAATTGGATAATTGAGCATTTTTATCTCGCCTTTTGAAAAAGGAATAAGCCCAAGTAAAATACGCATAGTCGTTGTTTTTCCAGCGCCGTTTGGTCCTAAAAAACCTGTTATTGCGTTTTCTGGAGCAGAAAAACTTAGTCCATTTAGAACAGTTTTTCTGCCAAATTTTTTATATAGATTGCTAACACTAATAGCGCTTGATACGTTTTTGTTATTATGTTCTGTCATATAGTTCGTGGTAAATTTCCTTACCTACAATTTTAAATATTATCGCCAAAGGAACGGCAAGAATTAATCCTGTAACTCCAGCTACAGCACCAGCTATTGCTAAAGCAAGCATTATGACTAATGGTGAAAGACCAGCTCCACCGCCTATAATATATGGTTGAGACCACCAATTGTCAATAAATTGAACGATACCTATAGCGATAGCTAGTTTTATAATCATATAAAAAAGATTAATGGTAAACCCATATTGGGCTACAGCTACTAATATGGAAATAGCTATTGTAAATAAGCCGCCTAAGTAGGGAACAAAGTTTGCAAGACCAGATAAAAGTCCTATTGAGAACCAAAACCTTAAACCGCAAAAACCTAAAGCTATAACCATTAGTAAAGCAAACAAGGAATTTGAAATTAACATTCCTCTAAGCATTTTCCCTAACTGTAAATCTATTTCGTCTAAAATATCAAAAGCTCGTTTCCTTGATTCTGGAGGAAATAGGCTTTTTAATGATGAGAATATGGTTTCTATGTCTATAAGTATATAAAAAACCAAGATTGGAACCAGAAACATGTTTGCCATGCCGGATAATGCACTTACAAAGAAGCTTACTAAGTTGCTGAAAAAGCTTATTACTGCATCTTTTATATAACCTATAGCAGATGACAAATGAGTTATTATTTCTTCTTTGGGAACAACACTGTCTATAGAGTTTACATATGAGGCAATTTGTGGATATTCTTTCATTACTCGATCAAATTCAAATATCCAAATACGTTCTGAATCAGAAGCTAATGAAATGGTGTCTGTGGCTGTTAAAGGCGTTATTCCGTTCATAGCTGCTTCTTTATTGCTTTTAATAGTCATTAACTGCTTTATTTCTACTTTTTTTACTCTATTTATTAAGTCCTTTGCGTCGTTTCCGACAGAAAAAACAACTGGTATGACAACTATAACAAAAAGTATAACGCAAACAAGAAATACTGCTATAACTGCAAACGGGCGGGAAATCTTATTTTCTGTTTGCTCATTTATTTTTTCTGATTTAAGGCCGAATTTTTCTAGAATAACAGATAGCCATTTTAGATATTTAATATTTTCTATACACCTAACTAGAGGATTTAAAATGTAAGCTATTACTAAAGAAATTAAAAATGGAGCGATAACATTCCATAGAAAATATATAATAATTATCCCAATGATTAAAAGTAAACCTATAAGCGTATTTTTAATTGTAGGAGACATTGACATATTTACCTTAAACCGCCTGATTTGCCGCCAAATAAATTTAAAATAACCTGAACTTCTCCCATGCCTATATTCATTTCCTTAGCAATTTGTGGAATAGACATTCCGTCAGCATACATTTTTATGACTTCTGGTCTAACATAGCTCATGTCTTTTTTTGCTATTCTCTCTATTATTTCTTTTGTTTTTTCTTTAGATACCGTTCTATTAATTTTATCGGAAGGGAAAATATTAGCTGATGATATTGGCTCTACAACAATAGAATCTGGGTGTTCCATATCAGTTTTTGAGGAATTATTTTGTGAAAATAGTGAAGTATAAGATACCTCAGATTGTAAAGGTTCACTTTTTATTGATTCGATATTTTCATTAGGTAAAGGTTCTGTTATTTCTTCTGAAATTCCCATTGCTTCAAGATATTTACCTAGTTCCTGATTAACAATATCTCTTACTTCATCTTCTTTTATGCCTGACATACTTTGGTTTGCAGATTTTAATATNNAGTCTAATAAATCATGGGCATAAAGACATTTTTTGTCGGCTACAAATAATAATTCTTTTATTTCTTCTGTGTGTTTTTCTAGATCGTTTATATAAAAATCAACAACTTGTTTGAAACCTGCCTGCATTGTATTGAAGCTGTGTTCATACTCATTCATTTTCTTTTCAAGATTAAATACACGAGACTGACCTATTTTTTTGCCTACCCAAAAAGCAAGCATAATACAGCATGTCACGAATATGCAGACATATACTATTGTCATCATAATAAAAAAAGACCCTGACTTGTAACTTTTAACTTTGTTATGCTACCATATCTTATATGATAAAATCCAAAAAATTTTGGGGATTTGTTTTAAGTTTTTTATTTCTTTGGCTAGCGCTTAAAGGACTTGATTTTAAGCAAATTCCCGATATATTAAAAAATTTAAGCTGGCTGTATATACCATTAATACTAGTTAGTGTAATATTGGAACACTTTACAAGAGGTATTAGGTGGAAAAAGATACTGCATGGGCGTTCTGTAACTGTTAAGCAGTCATTTTACGCTACAGTATTAGGTTATTTCTTTAATAATATTTTTCCTGCGAGAGCTGGTGAATTTATAAAAGCCTGGTATTTAAAGGAAAAGGGCTCTACAGATTTTGGCGAGGCTTTTGGAAGCGTTGTAGTAGAACGTTTCCTTGACGGTGTTTTTATATTAGGTTTAATGTGCTTTTCATTAAATTTGTTTACTTCTACTCCATTAATGAAAAATGCTGCGATTATAACACTGGTTTTTTATGCTTTAATTTTAGTGTTTATTGTTCTTACATATTTTTGGAAGAATGTTTTTGAAAAAATTGCCGTAAAAGTTTTTTCTATTTTTCCTGCTAAACTTTCTGAAAAGCTTACAAATGCTTTTAATTCGTTTATGAGTGGTCTTGTTATTATAACTAGCAGCTTTTCTGTTTTTATAAACTCAATTATATGGACAATAATTGCTTGGGGATTTACTTTTTTAACTCATTATTTGTTAATTAGAATGTTTAATTTAGATTTAGACTTTTATGGCTTATCTTTTATTATGGTTGTTCTTGCTATTGGATCCATGATTCCTGGAAGTCCTGGCAATGTTGGAATTTATGAATATTCTTGTGTTATAGCATTAAAAATGTTGGGCTTTTCAAACGAATTGGGCGCTGCGTTTGGGCTTTTATCCCATACTCTTAATTATGTAATTATAGCTATTGAAGGATTCGTAGTTTTAACAATAGAAAATCTCTCGATAAAAGAAATACAGGAAAGTCAGGAAAAGGCTTCAAGCAATGTAGAAGCTGAATACATTGTGTAAATTATCATAGATTTCAGAACATTCATAAGCAGAAATTATTGCTTATAATTTACTTTTAATGTAATATGACTTTCGAAAGTCAAAAAAAATTAAAGTTTTGAAAGTGTAAAAATGAAATATATAGAACGCACTAATTATTTGAATCGTCTTATAGGTTTGAAAAATACTCCTGATATTAAGATTATTACAGGTATTAGAAGAAGCGGAAAATCTGAATTAATGCGTGCTTATATTGAATATTTAAAGAAAAATGATAAAAAGGCAAATATAATATATTTAGATTTCTATGANNCTTAATGACTATGTAAATAATCATTATAAGAAAAGCAAAAACAATTATCTATTCATTGATGAAATTCAACTTTGCAAAAGTTTTGAATTGGCCATCAATAGCTTTAATAACAGTGGAAAGTTTGATATTTATATAACTGGTTCTAATGCATTTTTGCTTTCGTCTGATTTGGCTACTTTATTTACAGGAAGGTTTATTGAAATAAAGGTTTTCCCTTTCAGTTTATATGAGTTTTCTAGATATTATAACGATATAGATAATAGAGAAGATTTATTTGATGAATATGTAACAAAAGGTGGTTTGGCTGGTTCCTATATTTATAAACAAGAAGTAGATAGAAAAGCTTATATCTCCGATATTTATACAACAATAGTCACAAGGGATTTGGTGCAGAAGTATAATCTACCTGACACCGCAGTATTAGATCATCTTGCAGAATTTTTGATAGATAATATATCAAATATTACTTCCCCAAATAAGATCAGCAACGTCTTAACTAGTAATAAAATTAATACTAATCATGTTACTATTGGCAAATATATTAAGTATCTTTGCAATGCATATTTGTTTTTTGATGTAAAAAGATATGATATTAAAGGGAAAAAATATTTAGATACTGCTGATAAATTCTATTTAAATGATTTGGGTTTAAGGTTTGTAATTTTAGGAAAACGTAATTTAGATTTTGGTAGAGTTTATGAAAATATCGTTGCCATAGAATTGTTACGACGCGGATATGAAGTTTATATCGGAAAGCTTTATCAAAAAGAAGTAGATTTTATTGCAGTAAAAAGTGATGAAAAAATCTACATTCAGGTTTCAGACGATATTTCGGGCGAGGAAACTTTTAAAAGAGAAGTAGAGCCTTTATTACAAATAAAAGATGCTTATCCCAAAATAATCGTTGCAAGAACTAGACATGAAAAATATCAATATAATGGGATTCAAATTATAAATATTTCAGATTGGCTATTAGAATAGTTTTTTACGGAGAAAACAATTCTTGAAAAAAAATAAATTTTAACTGCACGAAATAACGAAGAATTGCATTTTGGCAAAAGTTCTGAAGATACAATTTTTATAGCAAATTTCCGAATTGAAAACCTTTCTATAAAAGAAATACAGGAAAGTCAGGAAAAGGCTTCAAACAATAAAAGTTAGTCTTGTGAAACAGCTTGCTATTTCTAGGTAAAAAGTGTAGCATGACAAAATGCTAAGTTTATTATTTAGTAAATTTTTTTAACAGGATTGAACTATGAAAGAACTCAAAGGAACTAAAACAGAAGCTAATCTTCAAGCTGCATTTGCAGGCGAATCACAAGCTAGAAACAAATATACTTATTTTGCTTCTAAAGCAAAAAAAGAAGGCTATGAACAAATAGCCGCAATTTTTGAAGAAACTGCAAATAACGAAAAAGAACACGCAAAAATGTGGTTTAAAGAATTACATGGCGGCGAAGTTCCAACTACAACTGAAAATTTAAAAGCTGCTGCTGACGGCGAAAATTTTGAATGGACCGATATGTATGCTGAATTTGCAAAAACAGCTAAGGAAGAAGGCTTTGATAGATTAGCTTTCTTGTTTGAAGCTGTAGGCAAAATCGAAAAACATCACGAAGAACGCTACAGAAAACTTCTTGCTAATATCGAAGGCGGTCTTGTATTCTCTAGAGACGGCGATATGATATGGCAATGCGAAAACTGCGGTCATATTTGCGTTGGCAAACAAGCTCCAAAAATGTGCCCTGTTTGCGCTCATCCACAATCTTATTTCAAACTCAGAGGCGAAAATCTCTACTAATAGCTGATAATTAAGTTTTATAGCTTATAAAACATTCATCATAAATATAATTTATGATGAGTGTTTTGTTTTTAGGCTTTAACAGATGTTCTAAAATAACCTATATGGTTTTCCCACCATCCATCTAAGTTACCAGTTTTTTCAAGTATATGTATTCTTTTTCGAGCTTCTTCGCATACAGGTGATTGTTGCTTATTTGCCCATGGCGTGGCAGGAAGAGGCGTGAATGTGTGCATGTGAACTTTTATGGCATAAGTGTTTATCATTTTTTCCATAAATTCAACAAGTTCTATTTGATCTTCTTCTGTTTCGTCTGGATTGCCTATAATAAAATCTACATGTGGTAAAAAACCAAATTCTCTTAGTAAAGCTATTGCGTTTACAGCTTGTTCGGCTGTATGGCCTCTATTCATTTTTTTTAGCATTTTGTCAGAACCACTTTGTAAACCCATAACAATAGTTTTATTAGATAAATATGGGGTTACTAATTCCATTACTTCTCTTGTAACGTAATCAGGGCGAACTTCTGAGGGAAAACAACCTAAATTTATTTTTTGTATTCCCATTTTTTTTAGGGTATCTAACAAAGAATAAAGTTTTTCTAAGTTTGGCTTGCCATTGTCTGACCCATAAGCAAAAGCATTAGGAGCTAAAAATTTAATATTTCTTCTAGAAGGCTGAATTCTGTAATATTCTTTGACAATAGAAACGATAGCTTCTAGACTTCTGTGTCTTACAGTTCCTGCATTTAACTTTGGAACACCGCAAAACATACATCCGCAACGACAACCTCTAGTTATTTCTATAGGAGGTAAATATTTTGTAAGTTCTGAAAAACCTGGATATAAATCTAGATTTACTTTACCTTTGGGAGCATGATGAATACCTTTTTCAATACCTTTATCTAGCCATTTTTCTAAAAATAGTGGGAAAAATTCTTCGCCTTCACCTGTTAAAATGTAGTCAAAACAACCGCTATTTAAAATGTTTTCTGGAGCGCTTGTTGGTTGAGAACCTCCACATACAGTTTCAATACAAGAATACTTATTTTTTAATGAATTTACTTCATTTTCTACTTCAAGAGTATGAGGAAGCATAAAGGAATAAACCATTAAAACTGAGTCATTTTTTAATTCTTCTGGCTCTGGGTCTGTGCTTTCCCAAGTAATAACATTAAATTTTTCTAGAGTTGATTTTGGAGTAGCTCCTAAAATTGCTCCTAAACTTACTCTGTTATAGTTTTGTATTCTTACTATTAAACTAGGTTTAACCATAATTATTTCCAGTTTCTGAAAGGTATTTTTGAATCTACTATTTCTACAGAATTAAGCTTACATGAGGCGAAAAACGCAGATAAGCTATTTCTTGCAAGGCTCATGTGCGGAGATGGACCTACCGTTGTTTTAACAATACAGTCTTTACCTTCTTCATCTACTATTTTAAAATTGAGATATGGAATAAGAGAATAAGCTCCCTCTCTAAAAGCAAATAAAGGCGATTTGTTTGTTAAGACTTGTGAAACAAGTCTCCATTCCTGCTCTTCGGAAAAGCCATCGTCTTTTATTATTGGAGCAAGTTGACAAACACTGGTATGAACAAATGAAACCATTTCTTCATGATTTACTTCTTTATCAAAAAAAGTTTCACACCAACTTTCTATTAAATAATTAACCAATTCTGTTTGTAAAGTTATATTATAAACGCATGGCCATAATATAAATGATTGTTTTTTTGCTATATTTTTTAACTTTTCTAAATCAAAACCTATGGCATAGCCTTTTCCTTGATTTCCGTATCCTCTCCATTGGCTAAGCAAATCACCATGTTCGCAAAATGAGGCGATACATATATGCCATTGGTCAACGTTTCTTAAACCTGTTCTTATATCTCTTAAAAGATTTTTATTTGCGGGATTTTGTAATTTATCTATTTTTTTTTGTAATTGTCTATCTAACAATTTAAAAGCAAGATAAACTTCATTTTTGTCGTTTAAAAAATGAACTTGCGTTGCCCACATTTCTCGCATTGATATTATTCCCAATATACCTTTTTGAGTTGTATAGTGGTAAATAATTTCAGGCAATTTTATAGGAAATATTGTCTTATAGAGGTAGTTTTCAAAATTATTAACTAGTTCAAGAATCATTTTGATTTAAAATTATAAACTCCATTCCAGTTTTCTCCTGGAGGATTTTCCTTCAATTCTTTTATTCTTTCTATATATAATGTTACAACATAATCTTTGGGATCTAGTCTTTTTATTTCATAAAATTTTTCAAGCGCAGCGTCCCATTTTCGATTTACATATAACTCCAATGCTTGTTCCATTGTATTATATAATTTTCTTCCAATCTTGTCATCTTCTGGGTGCTCTCCCCAAATTCCCATGAGGTTATATATTTTAAGGCTTTTTTCTCTGCCTTTTACTGTAACAAGATCTAAAGGTCTGAATATATATGAATTGCCAGTTTCACCTTTTGTTTCATCACTAACTATGATGTTTGTTTTATAAAGTTTATTAAGACCTTCTAATCTGCTTGCTAAATTTACATTATCGCCTAATGCTGTATAATTTAGTCTTTTTGAAGACCCAAAATTGCCTACAAGAGAAACTCCTGTATGTATTCCTATTCTTGTTTTAAAAATAGGTTTATTTTCTGATTTCCATTTTTTGTTTAATTCATCAAGTTTTTGCTGTATTTCTAATGCTGCTTTACATGCATTAAATGCTTGCTTTGCATCGTGGGTAGGGGCACCCCAAAATGCCATAATTGAATCGCCTATATATTTATCAATAACGCCATTGTTTTTATATATTATACTAGATAACTCGTCGAAATATTCTGCTAGTTGTTTAACTAATTGATTTGGGTTTGATTTTTCTGTAATTGCAGAAAAACTTTCAATATCTGTGAACATTAGAGTAATGTGCTCTGGTTTTACAGATGCGTTTGCTTCTTTTCCTTCTTCTATAAGTTTCGCAATCAATTCTCTTGGAACAAATTTATTGAATGATCTTAAAACAGTTTGCATAGAGTTTACAGCATCAATCATTGTTTGTATCTCAGTTACGGAAGAAGTAATTTCATATTCGTTTTCAAAATTGAGATTTTTGATGTGGACAACTTCTTGAGTAATTTGATTAATGGGACGGGCAAGTTCTTTTGCTATAGTAGCTGTGAGAAAACTTGCTATTATAAAAAGCCAACAAGCAAAAAGCATTGTTGTTTCATGTACTTTTGAAATAGGACCTATAAAATCTATTTCAGGAACAATTATCCCTAATATCCAATTATAACCTATATCGTTTGGAAAATGTCTAAAAATAGCTATTAACCGTTCATTATTGTGATTATACGTAAACCTCATTTGTCTTGTTGAACTGTATTTTTCTATAGCTTCCTGTATAGTAGAACGGTATTTTTTTTCCATTTCTTCGATATTTTTTTTAAAGTAAGTATTTTTTACTTGTATTTGACCAGGATAAGCTAAAAGTTTGCCTTCTAGATCACATATAAATGCTGTTCCGCCATTTCCTATTTTTATTGTTTTCATAAAAGATGATATATCTTTTAATGTAAAATCAATACCTATAACTCCCATTAAAACGTTATTTTTGTAAACAGGGTGAGAACAGGTTACGCCGTAAGTTTGCTCTGTATAAAGCAAATAGTCTGGACTCCAAGAAATATTGCCTTCTGTTTTTGCTAATCTATACCATGGACGTTCTCGTGGGTCATAGTCTATACCGATATCTCTTTTTTCTATAAAATTTCTTTCTTTGGTTAGTTCGGTTTCAATTCCACCAGAAGGTTGAATAGAACGGAAAATCTTTTTTATTGCCAATTTCCCTTCGCTTGTACGTCTAACCATTATAAAATCACCGTTTTCATCACCATAATAAATACTTGAAAACTGTGAATAAGTATCAAGAGCTTCGAGAGAAAAAGATTGAAAATAGGTTATTATTTCAGCTAATGAATCACTGTTTTGTTCTAAAATTTGTCTTAAAACACTACCTATTTTTTTAGCAGGTTCTAGGTGATTAGATGTTTGTTTTGTTATTGTTTCCGATATTTGATAAAGCAATTCATCGGAAGTTTGTAACATTATTTTTGTATTGCTTTTATAACCGTAAGCAACTAGCCCTGTTACAATTATAAGAAACAAGGCTAAAAATGAGAAAAAGATAACAACATGAAGTTTGTAAGTTTTCATATCTAATTATAAAATCTATATATTTTTTTATAAAAATCTAGTACAATTTTTTCATATTTATAAAGTTGAAAGTAGAGATACTAATGTCTGAAAATAAATTTATAAACGCATTTGTAGATAGGATAGATANNTATTTTTATCTCTAAATGATTTTTCTAACACACCTCAAGAAGGGGATTCCTTAGTTATTTATGCTGATTCTAAAAAATTAGTAGTAATAAATATTGGTAAAAAAGTATTTTGCGAGGTTGAATACCTTATTATGGGTGGCGAAAATACTGTTTATAAGAAAGAATTTAAAGAAGAATGTAATTTATCAGGCATTTTTGAAGATAGAAACGATGAAATAAAACTTATTAAGGCTAGAAAGAAATTTTGGAAAAAATGTTTAAAAGAAAAAAGTTATTTAGAAGAAGATAATAAAAATTGCGAAATATTTATAAAAAAATCAACTTATTGGACAGACAAATTTGAGTTTAAAAAAATATTTTCAGATTATATAAAAAATATAGGATTTACTGAGGGTCAGAATACGTCATTGAACTCTTCTGACCCTGACGTAGTTCCTAATAGTTTTTAATTATTTGTCTAGATTTATAATTTGATATTGGTTATTTCCCATACCAAGTTCTTTCATATAAGAAAGTTGTCTAAAAGCTTTTCTTGAATTAAAGCGTTCTTTAAGGTCGTTAGATTCTGATTTGGGTAGTTTATAAACAGCAACAACAGAAGCTGTGTCAACCGCAAGAATATCTGTAGAACCGAAAATGCCAATGTTTCTGGCTTTAGGTTTTTCGGCAGCCGTACCAACACAGTCGCAGTCTACGGACATATTTCTGAGAACATTAATATAAACTATGTGTTTACCAAAATGGTCTATTGTGCCTTTTGCTGATTCAACCATACGTTCCATAAAAGGTTCTAGTCCTGGCCAGTTACCTTTTTCGTCTACCATATGAACCTGCTGTTTGCCAATTTTACCGTCTGCGCAACCTATACCTATATTTTTCAAAGAACCGCCAAAACCGCCAACAACATGACCTTTAAAATGGGTTAAAACAAGCATTGAATCATAATTAAGCATACTTTTGCCTACAGATATTTCTTTAAGATGTTTCCCGCCTGCAATAGGCAAATTAGCAGTGCCAAATTCATCCATAATGTCAACTTTGCTGAAAGTCCAACCGTTGGTTTTTAAAGTTTCTCTGTGACCTTCTGTTGTTTTTCTTGGGCTTTCATAAAGGACGTTGGTTTCAACTATAGTGCTGTTTGGAATAGCTTTTTGAACTTCTTTTACCCATGAAGGAGGAATAATATTAGGTCCATGAGGTTCTCCTGTATGGCATTTTATAGCTACTTTACCTTTTATTTCTTTATTTATTTGGTTATAAATTTTTAAAATACCTCGAGGAGAGATATCAGAAGTAAAATATACTATTGCCTTTTCTTGGTTAGATGCTTTTAAAGGTGGATGCAGAGGTCTTATTGATTTTGATTCTGCAGCGTTAGTTAGAAATAAAAAAACTGCCGTAATAATAGCGGCAGTTTTGATAATATTATTCATGATTTCCTCCATAAAATTGTTTGAATAGACAAATTATATATTATGGAGGCTTACAATATCAAATATTTACTTTTTAGGAACTAGAACCCCAGTTACTCTTCTTGATTCTGTTGTTTTTACAGTAATTTCTGTATCAGCAGGAATTTCTATTTCACCGCCTTTAATAAAGGCGCCTCCTGCGATACCTATAGGACCTAGCACTATATAACCTAATGTTGAAGCTCCTGCGGCCATTCCTATTTTCTTTTTATCGTATTTTTCGCCTATATCTTCGATTGAAACAGGAAGTAAGGTTGAATCCATTGTTTCTACATTGCTTAAATCTAAATTTATGTAACCAGTTCTGCCAAATCTTCCGCTACGTCTAACGGCTTTCACTTCTGCACTTACTATGCCATCATTTGTCATAACTAGTATATTATTATTTATGAATAAATCATTTTTCATAACTACAGGAACTATATCGCCTTTTTTAGCTTTCTTGCTGGAAATTGTATCTTTAGTTTTAAGCTTTATAATTGTTCCTTCTGGTATAACAACAGACTGTAACTGTATATATCCATCTTCTATTACCATATGAACAAGCTGTTCAAGTCTAAATGCCATAGGTTCTAAAGAAATTTGTCCGAAAACTACTTTATCTAAATTTGTTAAACGCTCGTCTAAAGTTCCTGAGCATGTTTTATTAAAAATTTTCCATTCTAAATAGCTTAATTTCATATCTAATGATAAGCTTTGAGATGTTCCTTTAAATATGAAATCGTGTAAATAGGTAGCTTTTTCTGCTGTTTTTTTACCTGTGTTTCTGCCAAATAAATTTTCTTCTATTTGGCGTAATCTGTTGTCAATATTACCATTTAATTCGTTTCCGTAAATATATCTTTCAATTCTACTTGTCTTTTTGCTTATATCTTTTTCTGTCTCGGCTAATGCAGTAGAAGCGATAGTAAAGCAAAGAAAACAAACAACGGAGATTAATTTAATAAATTTCATTTAAGCCACCTTTTTATTTTTTATCTTTTTCTTCTTTTTCGCTTTTTTCAAGATTACCATATTTTACTTTATTTTCTGGGTCGAATACAATAACGATTTCTCTTTGTTTAGCTGGAGTCTTTATAATATCTCTACAAAATACAGCAAAATCATTAACATCGTTGGGCATGATTATTACGTCTCTAGGGTGTAGACCATCTATAAGAGAGCTTGCTGTAAAGACTTCTTTTGAGGTTAAATCTTTTCTTGCTTCTTCAATGGTTGTAACAAATCTTATTGCAGGACGGCTGAAACGTTCTGCTTCAGGAATCATAGATTCCTGGAAAATTAACATGCCGTTTTTATCGAAAAATCTCGGAAAAAGCGAAGGCTCAAAATAGTTTTTTCTTGCGTCTATTACAATACGTTTATATTTGGATGGCTCTGCTTTTTCATCAACCGCAATACCTGCTGTCCATGAGGCTAACAGACTTGTTGGTTGCATTGGTTGAGGACGCATTGCGGCAAGATAAAAAGCTGTTCTTAAACTATTGCCTCCAGTCAAAGAAATTGCTATCTTACATCTATTAATTCCTGAAGAATCTGTTTGATAAAACTCTTTTGGAGAATTAANNGTTTCCGAGCATTATATCTTTAATATCTTTACCATCCATGAGTGGTAAATGTATTATTGCTTCATAAGCATGATTTAAGGCATCTAAATAAGCTCTGGAACGTTCTTCTTCGTAAGAAGTTGTTTCTTCCCACGGACTTCCTGCAATACCGTATATTTCCATTTTTTGAGTTATGAATATTTTATTTGTATTTTCACTGGCATGAACCAATGAAAATACAGCAATAAAGGTAAATGCAAGAATTATTAGTTTAATATTTTGTTTCATGCTTAATCGAAAGTCATATGGGCGCCAACATAATGTTCTGGGTCATCGCTACTATTGGCTCCGTCATAGTAGGCATAATCAACTCTTACGTTGGGAAGTAAATTCATTCCAAAACCTAAGGTTAAAGTACCGTTGTGAGAACCCATTCTTAGCGTTAAATCATTTTCTGTAAATTTCTTTTCAACGCCTATTCTGAACTGTCGTTCTACTGCATCTTTAGAATCTGCTATATTAAATATATCAGCAGAAACTAAGGTTCCTTCGGTAACTTTCATTGAAGCGCCTAAGCTGAAAATAGCATCGTCTTTAGAGGTATTTCCGTTGGCGTTTTTAATTTTTTGGACTAGGTTGTCAACTGTTAAACCACCGGTAATTCTGTCGTTGTAGTGATACATAAAGCCTAAGCCTAGCGCATAAGCTTGTCTTTTTTGTCTTGCTTTACCATATTTTGTTGTAACTCCAGAATAGCTAAGTTTTAAACCTGCATATAATTGTTCTCTTGCTAACATTTTTGTTGCAACAGGGAATCTAGTTCCAAAAGAAATTTGTAAGTCTGTCGATTTTCTGTCGGTACCTCTTAGGGCTGTGTTTTCGTAGTATTTTTCAGACAGCTCGCCTTCATTATATGCAATACCATAACTATACTTTGGCTTTCTTGGAATTGGTTCTTCCAAAATATTGTGTTCCAAATAGTCGGTGATTGAGAAGCTTTGATGTTCAGAGTCTTCATATATATGACCAGTAAAAGACAGACCATTCCAACTAAAAGCGTTATTGTTATTTACTTTGGAATGTATAGAAGCTTCTGTTCCTTGAACCTGACTTAAACCAGCAGGGTTATAGTAAGTCGCTGATTCGTCGTCCGATAGACCAATAAACGCACCGCCCATAGCTCTAGAACGTGCTGATTGCGCTTTTACTTCCGTTGAAGATACAACGAAAAATGTAGTAATGAGCAACATTAGAGCCACTGCACGAGGTGACTTTAGTTGAATCATGTTAAAATGCCTCCTTGGGCGATGTATAAAATCTTTGTCTATTTATCGGCATTTGTAGGATATTTTTTAATTAAAAATATTTATCTGCTTTACATTTCTAAACATTTTTGTATTTTATAGCTTTTGTATATTTTTGTTATAATAGACTAATTTTATGAAAGTGGTATTTGTTGATGAAAAAACTGTTTTTTATTTTTATAATTGGCGCAGTAGTAGCTTGGTATATAACTAATTATATGGTGGGAGATCCTAACGCTAAAAAGCAAAAGCGAGCAGGTGGAAATAAAGTTTCTGTAGCAATAGAGGCAGAACCAATTAAAATTAGCAGTATAAGTTCTTCTGGCATTTTTACTGGAAGTATTGAAGCTTTTTCCAAGGCGACTGTAGCGCCTAAAATCAGTGGAAGAGTTAAAAGAATGTTTGTGGATATAGGAGATAAAATTACAAACGGTGGAATTATTGCTAAACTAGACGATGAAGAACTTGTGCTAGACGTTCAGCAGTCAGAAGCTAATTTAGAAATTGCTAAGGCAAATTATAATGAAAGTGCTGAACTTCTTACCGTTTCTCAGCGTGAATTACAGCGTATTAAAACTATGTATAAACAAAAGGTTGCTTCGGAAGTCGAAGTAGAAAACACAGAAGCTAATCACAAAACAAAGAATGCTAACCATCTTGTAAATAAAGCTCAACTAGCAAAATCGGAATCTTTGCTTGCAGCTGCTAAATTAAAGCTAGCTTATACAAAAATAGATGCTTCTTGGACAGAAGGCTCTAAAGAAAGATTTGTTGCAGAACGTTTTATAAACGAAGGAAATATGATAACCGCAAACACTCCAGTTGTTTCTGTTATTGATATAGATAATCTTAAGGTTGTTTTAAACGTTGTAGAAAAAGACTATCAAAATATTAAAATTGGTATGGTAGCAAACGTTAATATAACAGCTATTCCTAATAAAGTTTTTANNAGATGAATCTTCCAGACAGGCTCGCATTGAACTTACTCTTCCAAACCCAGAACATGAAGTTAAGCCAGGTATGTTTGCAACAGCAGAAATAGTATATAGTCAACATGAAAATGTATTGGTAGCGCCTGTTCAGGCTGTTGTTTCAAGAGACGATAAGAGCGGCGTTTTTGTTGTAGATAGAAATTCTTTAACAGCGAAATTCGTTCCTGTAACTTTTGGTTTTTCTAATAATAAAGAAATTGAAATAGTAGAACCTAAAATTCAAGGTGAAGTTGTAACATTAGGACAGCACTTGCTTGAAGATGGTATGGGAGTTAAAATTGCCGATTCCCATCTGGCGATGTAAAGGAAAAGGCAAGCATGAAAATATCAAAAACATCTGTAACGCATCCTATTGGCGTAACAATGGTAATGTGCGTTGTTATAATTTTTGGTTTTGTGTCGCTTTATAAGTTGCCTGTTGATTTAATGCCGGATATGACTTTCCCGACAATAACAGTTTCAGCAACTTATTCCAATGCTAGCCCTATGGAAGTTGAAACGCTTATTACAAGACCTATCGAACAAGCTGTTTCAGCAGTTTCGGGGGTTGAAGAAATAAATTCAAGTTCTAGCGAAGGAAGAAGTCAGGTTAGAATTTCTTTTGTATGGGGAACAAACTTAGATGAAGCTTCTAATGACCTTCGTGATAGAGTAGACAGAATTATTAAAAAACTGCCTGATGATATAGATAGACCAACTATTCGAAAATTTGACGCTGCTGCAGCTCCTATAATGGTTTTAGGAGCTGCGAGTAAATTAGACCCTGTAAAACTTCTTGATATTATTGAAAATCAAATAAAATATCGTGTTGAACGTATAGATGGCGTGGCTTCAATAGACGTTTTAGGCGGCAGACAACGTGAAATACAAGCAAATTTAGACATTGACAAATTAAAGGCTTTAAATATAGCTCCAGAGACAGTCATTTCAAGAGTAAAGTCTGAAAATATCAATTTACCTTCAGGTTTGATTGATTCAGGCAATTACGAGCTTAGGTTAAGGACTCCTGGTGAATTTACAGATATTAACCAGATTGCTAATCTTGTTATTGGAGAAAGCAATGGAGCTGTGGTTAAGCTTAAAGACGTTGCTGACGTTATAGACCATTGGGAAAAGAAACGCAATATTGTTAGAATTAATCAGGAATCAGGCGTGCGTATTATGGTTTATAAGCAGTCTGGAAGTAATACTGTTTCTGTTGCTGAGGCAGTTAAAAAAGAAGTTGAAGCTATAAATAGAGATATGCCTCAAATTAGACTTTTGCCTATTATTGACAATTCTAAGTATATAAAACGTTCTATCAATAATGTAAGTTCCTCAGCTATTATGGGTGGGGTGCTTGCTGTTATTATTCTGCTTATTTTCCTTGCAAACGTTACAAGTACAATTATTATTGCTATTGCTATACCTGTTTCTATTATAGCTACATTTGCTTTAATGTATTATTTTGGTTTTACGCTAAATATCATGTCTCTTGGAGGCGTTGCTCTAGGTATTGGTATGCTTGTAGATAATTCCATTGTTGTTCTGGAAAATATCTTTAAATACCGAGAAAAGGGATATGATAAAGTAGAAGCTTCTGTTGTGGCAACAGAAGAAGTAGCTATGCCTATATTGGCAAGTACTGCTACAACTGTAGCTATTTTTCTTCCACTTATGTTTATAGAAGGCATGAGTGGAGTTATGTTTAAGCAAATGGCGTATATTGTTTCATTTGCTTTGCTTTGTTCTATGGTTATATCATTAACTGTAGTTCCTATGATGTGCACTGTTTTCTTGTCTGTTGAAAAACATGGCGAAAAGAAAAGAAATATAATACAAAGATGCTCTGATGCTCTAATAGGTTTAATTTTAAAAGTTCATTCGTTATGTTTGGATTTTGTAATGGGGCACAGAGTTATAACTGCTTTATTTGCAGGTATATTAATTGCATTTTCCTTAGGTTTGATAAAAGGTATTAATACGGAGTTTATGCCTGCTGCCGATGAAGGTGAAGTTAGAGTTACTCTGGAAATGGAAGAAGGTACCAGACTAGCTTTGGTTGAAAAAATAGTAATTGAAGCTGAAAAAATAATTAGAAATGAAATACCTGAAGCAGAAACTATTTTCAGTAATGTTGGCGGTGGAATGAGATCTACGGGAACCTCTAAAGCTGAAATAAGAATTCCTTTGGTAGAATCTTCCAAAAGAAAAAGGAGCAGTGCTCAAGTTGCAACTGCTTTAAGAAAAGCGCTTGGCAAACTTCCTGGTGTAACGGTTAGGACCAGAGAAGGAAGAAGTATGTTTATGATGGGCAGTAATTCTGGAGCGGAAAAATTGAAGCTTCAAATAAGAGGCTATGATATAGCCACAGCCGATGAACTTGGGCAAACAATTTCTAAAATGCTTTTAAGTGAAGTTGATGGAGTAACAGATGTTCAACTTTCCAGAGAAAAAGGCGTTCCAGAAAGAATTATTGTAATAGATAGAGACAAAGCAGCAGACCTTAAATTAACAGTTTCTAAGATTTCGTCATTTCTTGAAACTATGATGTCTGGCTCAAAAGCAGGTAATTTTCGTGAAAGCGGAGATGAATACACTATTCGAATACAAGCTACAGATTCACAGGGTATGAGTCTTGAAGAAGTCTTGAATATGCCAATAACCAACAGTGCAGGACAACAGGTTATGCTTAGAAATGTAGCTCATATCGAAAGCCAATATGGTCCAACAGTAATAGAAAGAAGAGACCAAGAGCGTATTTTAAGCGTTAGCGCCAATATAGAAGATAGACCTATAGGTTTTGTAATAGACGAAGTTAGAGAAAAATTACGTGATATACCTATGCCGTCTAACTTTAATGTGCTTTTCTCTGGAGACTACGAAGAACAGCAGGACGCATATAAAGAACTTGCTATGAGCTTTGCTTTGGCTATTATTTTGGTTTATATGGTAATGGCAATTCAGTATGAAGCCTTCTTAGACCCAATAATTGTTATGGTTACTGTTCCTCTTTCCATTATTTCTGTTTTGCCAATGCTTTATTTTACAGGCACTTCTTTTAACGTTGAATCGTTTATTGGTTGTATTATGTTAGGGGGTATTGTTGTAAATAACAGTATTTTGCTTATAGATCATACTAATACACTTAGAAATAACGGAATGGGACTTTTGGCGGCGGTTAAGGAAGCTGCTAGAGATAGGTGTCGTCCAATTCTTATGACAGCTTTAACTACTATTCTTGGCTTGGTTCCTATGGCGTTAGGAATAGGTGAAGGCAGCGAAATGCAGGCTCCAATGGCAAAAGTTGTTATAACTGGGCTTAGTTTTGCTACATTTATTTCTTTGGTAATTATTCCATTGGTTTACGTAGAAGCTATTAAAGCTTTTAAAAAAGTAAGCGAAGAATAAGCTTATGAGGTTTCACATGAAAAATAAAATTATAGCTATTGTTACTGTATTTACACTTTCTTTGCCATTTTTAAGAGCGGAAGAAATTTCCTTAACAGACCATATAGACAAAGAAAAAACTGATATATCTGTTTTTGATATATTTGGTGACTCAGAAATAGTACTTTCATTAGAAGATGCTATATTATTTGCTCTTAAGAATAATGTTCAACTTAAAATTCAAAATATGAATGTTGAATCTGATAAAATAGGAATAGAACAAGAAAAAGCCTTATATGACCCTAAAATAAAGGCTTCTGTAGCAAGTAAACAGAATAAATCTAAAACTCTTGCTAATGGCGACTTAAGAGATGCAAAAACAGATGAAACTGTGGCTCAGTTTGAGATTGAACAATTATTGGAAAATGGCGCAACAATCGGTATAAACGCTGAAATAGATAAAACTAAACGAAGTTCAAACGGCGGACAATTATATGAAAATCGTCTAGGTATTGATTATAATCAGCCATTAATGCGTGGAGCAGGCAGGAAAATTAATTTGATTTCGTTGCGTGAAGCAGAGCTGGATTATGAATATTCAAAATATGAGTTACAAGCTTATTTGCTTTCATTTGTTGCTTCTGTTGAAAAGCAGTATTGGGAACATTATCTTAGCTTAAAACGATTAGAGATAGTAAATGAATCTATGAATTTAGCAGTTCAACAGCGAAAAGAAACAGATTCAAGAATAAGAGCTGGAAGTATTGCTGAATCTGAAATGGCAGCAGCGGATGCCGAAGTAGCTCGCTGTGAAGAAGATACTATTAATGCTCAAAGTAATGTTGTTAATTCTGCAGTAAATTTACTTAGAAGCGTAAATCCAGATATGAACAACTTTTGGAAGAATTTTCCAAAGCTTACCGATACCCCATTTATGAAAAACTTTGAAGCTAAAAGCTTAGAGGAACATATTTCTCAAGCTATCAAAGAAAGACCTGAACTTAAACAAGCTAGAATAAGATTAAAACGCAATGATTTAGAAATCGTGGCAACAGAAAATGGTTTGCTTCCAAAACTTGATTTCTTTATAAATCTAGGCGATACCGGATATTCTAAGTCTTTTAGAAATTCAAATCCAAAGTTAGGGCATAATGGCTATCCTTATGATACACAGGTTGGACTTTCTTTTGAAACCACTGGTGGCAGAAGAGCGGCAAAAGTAAAAGCTCATAAAGCAAAATTAACTAAAGAAATAAGCCGTGAAGCTTTAAAAAATTTAGAACAACTTGCAAAAGCAGATGTTATAAAGGCTTATATTGAAGTTCAAAGAACTAAAAAGCAAATTGCGGCTACTGCGGCTACTACAGAAAAGCAGAAAGAAAAATTAAGAGTTGAAGAAATAAAGTTTAATGTTGGTAAAACAACTTCTTATCAAGTTTCTCAAGCTCAAAGAGATTTAACTGAAGCTAAAATAGCCGAAATAGGAGCGGTAATAGAATATACAAATGCTATTACAGACCTTTTAAGAGCAGATGGAAGTTCTTTGTTAAGAGCAATGCAGTTAGAAGTTAAGTGAATAGACTTAGGAATTAATTAGCAAAGTTTATAAAAGCAAAGAATGAGATAATCAAACCTATTGTAACGATAAACCCAATTAATATATTTAAAATACTTATTGAGTTTTGTTCCTTTATTTGCGTATCTTTATTTGTTTTTACTATTCTTCCATTTACCATATCTATTCTATTACTATCGTTTCCAAGAATTAATTCACAGTTAGCTGCTTCTGAAATTATCTTTGCGGCTTCGTTTAGTTTATCTAATACACCACAATTTGCTAATATGATTTTTTTCCCTTGTCTATTAAATACTATAAGCTCATAAGTTTTATGTATGGTTACTCTAGGTTCTCTATATCCCCTCCTTCTTGAACGATGTTCTCTTGCAATAGTTGAAACACATATTGTCATGATTTGATCAAATTTTAATTCAGTTTTTTTGTTTTTATTAAAAAGAAAAGTTGTTTGTTTAATTATCTGATTATTTTCCAGATCGACAATATAACGGTGGTAACTAGTTAAATATATAGCTATAAAACATGGTATTGTAAGTATAATAAAGATTGAAACATATAATGGTATGCTTGTCTGAATTATAATTATAGATGCTGCAAAAGCAATGGCGGCAATAGCAATAAATATTTTATTATAAGTTTTGTTACATATTATTTCGTTTTTATTAATGTCTATTGATTGGTTTAAAAAGATTAGAATATTATTAACCTGATTTAGTGATTGTTCTCTTCTTGTATCTTGTTTTTTCATTTCTTCAATGTTGTCATAATACATTTATTTGATCCTCCTTTTGTTTTATGCAACTATCCTTTAAACTCAATTAATTCGTAAATACTAACGGTTTGTTCTTTGCCTCTGATTTCATTAAATGGCATTAGTTCAACTTTTACTTTATCTTGCACAAATTTGTAAGTTGAGCCAGAAAAAATAATCTTGCTGTGTCTTCCTTGTTTAGAAGCTGTTTCCAATCTAGATGCTAAGTTAACTTCATCTCCTATAACTGTGAGGTCTTTTCGGTCTGCGCTACCAACATCACCTAGTAAAACTGTTCCTGTGCTTATTCCAATTCCTATAGAAATAGGGAAAAGTCCTTCTTTTTCACGTTCGCCATTAAGCTTTTCGACATATTTCATCATCATAACCGCTGTTTTAACTGCACTAAAAGCATGGTGTTCAGGGGAGCTTTTGTGGAAAACAGCCATAACTGCATCGCCAATATATTTATCAACTCTGCCGTGATTCATTCTTATTATTGGCTCAACACCACCTAAGAATTCGTTAAGTAATTCAAATACTGTATCAGGCGAATTCTTTTCAGTTATGCTTGTGAAATTTCTAATATCTGCAAAAAGAATAGTGGCTTCTATGTCTTTGCCATTTTTTAATTCTTCTGTTTCTTTATCACCTTCCTGAATAGCTTCTTTTACTGAGTCGGAAACGTAAGCCTGCATCTTTTGGTGTTCTCTTAGTCCTTTAAGCATATTGTTGAAAGTTTTGCTTAAATGTCCTAATTCGTCTTCTCCTGCTTCTGGAACAATTACGTTCAAGTCGCCTTTTCCAACAAGTTGAGCTGCTGAATCAATCGTTTTAATTGGTTCAAGCAAACTTGATGTGAGAAAGAGACTTAAGATAAATGTTGCTAAAATGGCAATTAAAGAAAGAGATATAAAAAATACTTTTAAGTCTTTTATACGTTGATGAATATTTCTTGATGAGGTTAAATAGCATGGAATTAAGCTTTTTTCATTCATGGATGTTAAAGGCTTTATTAAATATAAAAATGTTTCATTATTTATTGTTACTTCGCCTTTTTCCTCAGAATTAAGGTATGATGAACGATTCAATTCTTCTTTTAATAAATGCCATATTGGACTTTCTTCAGGATATGAAACTTCACCATTTAAAGATGAAAAGAATGATAATTCTAAAGTATGTTCATCTAACTCTTCATTAGTTGCTTTTGTTAATCTGTTTAATTTAAACTCATTTTGAGCAAATATATTTTCTATTTGACGTTCAGGCACGTTTACAAGTAGAGTACAATTATCTTGTCCTATTTTTACATGCATTCGCATCATATATAAATGCCGATCAGAATAAGCAAAATATCTTAATCTACTCGGACGAGAAAAATCCATATCTATTTTTAAAAGTTTAAACATATCTTCTATTTCTTCATCTATATACAATTCCAATCCATTTGATCTTTTATCAACGTAATCCTCAATAAAAAGACTTTTTTCGACAGTTATTTCTATTGCTCGTTTCATTGTTTTATCTAGGTTTCCCCAGTTTGTGTCGATTATTCTTCCGTTTTTATCCGTTATAAAATAATGGGATATAGTTTTATCTTTTATTGCGATACTCATAGCTTTTTTTAAACTTACATTGGTATATGGAGGTTTACCAATTAATTCTGAAAGAGCAATAAATAAGTCTTTTTCAATTAATTTAGGTGTGTCTTGGTATCTTAAATTTAATGCTTCCATTCCTTGTTGCATTCTTGTAAATGTGGAATTCTTTAGTCTTGTTTCTTCATGCTTTGTAAAAGCGTTTCCTATACTAATAAGGCTTATAACAGGCATTATTATTGATACTGAAAAAATTATAATAATTCTTTTTCTCAAACCTATATTATTTATTATGCTTTTGTTAACAAAAAAGCTTAAAACTATTGATAATAAAAGCATAAGTAATGCAATAATATTTAGAATCAATGAATATTTTCTTTTATTGTAATTTAATTGATTTAAGTCTGCGAGAGAAATAATTCTATAATCGCTTTTTAAATCTGTTTGCGCACATATACCTAGCATGTTTTTAAACATGAAAAACTTAGTGCTTCGATTTTTATAGGCTTCTATTAAAGATGTTGAAAATTCTGTACTTTGTGGAAGAGCTTCATCTGTGTATTCTGAATAGTTATCGCTTAAATTTAATAAAGCAATTGGAAATTCTAATTTTTCATCTCCTTTTTTTCTCTGTTTAATCATTCTTATTTTCCAAATAACTGGAGACAATTTATCTGGAAAAACAAGCATTAAAGCTCCGCCTTTTATTTTGTTTGGATACCCTTCTTTGTATTCTTTTGCTTCTACTGCCCAAACAGCATAACAATTTTTTCCTTGCCATTCAAAATCTTCTACTCTTTCTAATGCATTTGACAATACTTCTAGTTTAAATCTTTTACCCATTATAACTTGAATATTTGCAAATGCGCTGTTCATAACATCGTCTTGTTTATAATCTAAAAATACGTTATGAGGGTTTGAAAGAATATTTATGTTTTCTACAAGGAATTTAGTGACTTCTTCCCATGATTTCTTTCCAGGCAAAATTGCTTTACTCTTTATATTTAGCAAATTACCGTTTTCATCACATATTTGCCATCTAAAAGCTTCTGGGTATTTTTTTTCTAGTTTATCAAGAAAACTCTTTATTTCATCATTGGAATGTGAGGAAATCTTGCTTTTTAAAACGACAGTTTTTATAAAATCACTTATCTGATATTTATCGCTTGATATTTTTTCAACTTTGCTACTTTGAAGTTCTAATTTGTCTTTTATTTTCTGCAATTCAGCATAGTAATTTTCGTTGATTATATTTTTACATGCTGTGTAAGCAACTATTATTGGTATAAAAAATAAAGCGCATAACAAAAATATGTTATTAATGCTTATTTTATTTTTATTGTAAGTGCTCATAATCAACTATTTTATCATATATTTTGTGTTAAACAAAATTATTACTGATATGATAAAAAAATAATTGCTTTTTGTTTATTGTTATGATATAGTAATGGAACACTGGAGGAGTGACCGAGTGGTCGAAGGTGGCGGTCTTGAAAACCGTTGACCGAAAGGTCCGTGGGTTCGAATCCTACTTCCTCCGTACACTCTGGAGAGATGGGTGAGAGGCTTAAACCAACAGTTTGCTAAACTGTCGTATGGGGTAACCTGTACCGGGGGTTCGAATCCCCCTCTCTCCGAATGCGCCCGTAGCTCAGTTTGGATAGAGCATCAGATTGCGGATCTGAGGGCCAGAGGTTCGAGTCCTCTCGGGCGCGTTTTTTTGTCTGTATTTTTTACAGCAAAAGTTGGAAAGGTGGCTGAGTTGGTCTAAGGCACACGCCTGGAGAGCGTGAGAGGGGGCAACTCCTCCGCGGGTTCGAATCCCGCCCTTTCCGATGTTGCGCTAGATGGAGGGCTTGGGGTCCTCTGTAACCGCAAATCCCCATAGGCGGGTTGAACTCCCGTTCTCGGGTGATTTCGGTGGTAACAGTCTTTTCTTGAAGCGTTGAAGGATGGGTTCCACACGGCGAAAGTCCGTGAATTCCGCCAGGACCGGAAGGTAGCAACGGTAAGCGACCTCTTTCGGGTGATGTGGCAGTGCCTGCCCTGAGCCAAAGGTTACGGCTAAGTGCCATTGTTATCATTCAAAGACGGGTGCGCGACTTAATTAAAGCAAATATAGCACTGAGAAATCAGTGCTTTTTTGTTGCCTGATTTAATTCTTAATGTTAAAATTTTGAAAATTTTGTCGAAAAAGTAATATAAATTTAGTTTTGGAGAATTATTCATGGCAACGCCGGCTAGACAAAATCTTTATAGAAAATACCGTCCTCAGCGTTTTGCAGATTTAGCAGGGCAAGAGCATATTTCAAAAACAATTCAGTCGGCAGTTGCTTCAGATAGAGTTAATCACGCTTATATGTTTTCTGGTCCTAGAGGAACTGGAAAAACTTCTTCTGCAAGACTTTTAGCAAAGATATTAAATTGTACTAATTTGCAAAAAGATTCTAATGGATTACCTGATTGTTGTGGCGTATGCGATAATTGCCGAAGAATTGAAGAAATGAATTTCATGGATATTGTCGAAATAGACGCAGCAAGTAATAACGGCGTGGAAGATATACGACAAATGCGTGAAACCGTTAAATATCGTCCCGCTGAAGGTAAATATAAGATTTATATTATAGATGAAGTTCACATGCTTTCAGGCTCGGCTTTTAACGCTTTCCTTAAAACCTTGGAAGAACCGCCGGAAAACGTTATTTTTGTTCTTGCTACAACCGATCCTCAAAAAGTTCCAGCAACTATTATTTCTCGTTGTCAATGCTTTGATTTCCATTCTGTTTCGAGACGAACTATACAAAAAAGGCTGCAAGAAATAGTCGATATTGAGCATAAATCAGGAAATTTCCCAGATTTTGAGCCTGAAGCCTTAAGCTTGATTGCAGAATGTGCTGAAGGTGGATTTCGAGACGCTTTAAGTTTATTAGATCAAATATCTTCATCTACTTCTGATGATAAGATAACTCTAGACCAAGTTTTAAAAATGACAAGGCGTCTTAGTTATTCATCTTTAAAACAAATTTGTGTTGCTGTATATGAAAAACAGCCTGCAGTAGTTATAAAACAAATTAATGATTTATTTGTTAGCGGTTACGAGCCCATGACTATTGCAAGGGATTTGCTTGAATATTTTCGCAGGTGTATGATTTTAAAGATAGACCCTAGCGCTAACCAAGTTTTGGATTTACCTCAGGAGCAAGTTGACGAAATGCTTAAACAGGTTGTTCCATTAACGCATAAGTATTTAATTTCTACTGTATCAAGAGTAGAAAGAATACTTGGGGTTTTACGAAGCTCTTTTCAAGCCAAAATTATGTTAGAGTCTGAACTTATAAGACTTGCTATGGGCGATGAAATATATACTGCTGAAGCGATGGAAAAGCGAGTTGAGGCTTTAGAACAAAAAGTTGCTGTTTTAAAAAGGTTAGGCGGAATACCTGCTATATCTGGAAATATTCCTGTCGTCATGCCAGTATCGACAAACAATGATAGCTTGGGGGAGCATAATAATCGAGGCTCAGTTGCTAATGTTTCTGCTCCTCGTGGAAATAACCAGTTTGAAGAATTTAGGTCTTTAGTTAACCAGAAGAATAGCATTTGTGGAGCGTTTTTAACTTCTGCAAGGTTTAAAAAGCCAGAAAATGGAATACTTACTATAAAAATTGAACAATCTTTTGCTTTTGATAAACTAAAAGAAGCAAAAAACTTAAATATTCTTAATGAAGCTGCAAAAGAAGTTTTTCCTGATGTTTCCTCAGTTAATATTGAATTCTTAGGCAAAACAAACTCTGCGGGAAATATAAATGTTACTGCTGCTGGTTTAAACGGTAGAAATACTATGCCTAAAATAAACTATGAAGAACAAATTAAAAAAATTGATGAAGGCATAAAACAAAAAGTTCTTTCTAAACCAGCTTTTGCTGATGCATTAAATATTTTTGGCGGCGAAGTTGTAGACATCTTTAAATAATTATCAACCATTATTAACGATTTTACAAATAGCCTACTGGTATTGCTGAAACCTTTGGCGTAACAGGGTAATCTTCAGAAACCATGCAAATTATGGCACCTTTTGTATATTTATCTTCTGAAAGAATTGCAAAATTCTTAACCATTGATTTATTTGGAGATGCAGTAAGTTTTATTTCTATTGGAACAAGTTTTTTATTTGCTTCAATAATTACGTCTATTTCCTTTTGCTCTGTATCCCGATAGAAAAAAATCGGAGGTTTTTTTCCTTGATTTAAAAAATTTTTTAGCAGTTCTATCACAACCATTGTTTCAAAAAAAGCGCCGTTCATTGCTCCTTGCTCCAACACAGTCGGATTTGTCCAACCGCAAAGATATGCGCATAAACCTGTATCACAAAAATAAAGTTTTGGCATTTTTGTCATGCGTTTTGTTAAATTCACATAATAAGGTTCTAATAAATAAACAAGACCAGAAGTTTGCAACAAAGAAAGCCACTTTTTGGCTGTTGGCTGAGAAACGCCTGTTTCTAGCGCAAGTTGGTTATACTTTACTACCTGACCAGTTCTTGCTGCAATAACACGCATAAATTTTACAAAGGCACTTTCATCTTCTATAGTAGTTAATTCTCTAATATCTCTTTCAATATAAGTTTGTAAATATGAACTGTAATACATTTCTAAGTCTGTTATATTTCCAGAATATATTTCTGGAAATGAGCCTTTAAAAATATAATCAAAAACTTCTGATATGGTTAACCTGGTATTTTTTCTTTTTTTATTAAAGTATTCTTCTGAAATTTCAAAGTTTATTTCTGGAATAATTCTTTTTTCACTTAACGACAACCCAGTCATATTTACTATTGCAGCTCTACCTGCCATAGTTTCTGAAATATTTTTCATAAGATGGAACGGCTGAGAGCCAGTAAGCCAGTATAATCCTCTTTCATCGCTTAAATCCACGATTTCTTTTATATAATCTAATAAAACAGGCGCATATTGTATTTCATCTATTATAACAGGGGCTTTATATCTTTGCAGAAAAAGTTCTGGCTCAGTGTTAGCCAACATTCTGATATCAGGTCTTCCAAGAGAAATATAAGTTCTCGATGGCGCACAATGTTTCAACATCGTGCTTTTTCCAACTTGTCTTGCGCCAGTTACTACAATAACTTTAAACTGTTTATTAAGTTCTTTTATTATGTTTTCTATTGTTCTTGGAATATACATTTTTATTTTCCGATAAATTCAAAGATATACTTTGAATTTATCGGAAAATATATAAAAAATCAATAGAAAACTTAACTATAAAATCGATAAAGAATAAGCATATTCTATAACTAAAAATACTAACCTAAATACCGTTTGCCAGCAAAAATAGATAGTCCGACTATTGCGCCAATACCTGCAACAGCAACTATTCCACCTATCATTGGACCACCAACTGCAGTAGCCAAACCAGTAGCCTTACCAAGCCCAGCAAGTCCAGAAGTTATAAAGGCAGCGCCTGCAGTTCCTTCTGCTGCACAAGCAGCAACAGCACCTGCACCAGCTACAGAACCAGCAGCAATACCAGTACCAGCATCTTTAAGATCACGAGTTAAATCATTAGTCATAGATTTCTCCTTAAGTTATTTTTTAGGTAATAATTTTACAAAATTTCTATCAAGCTTTTTATTTTTAAAACAATTTAAAACACCTTTTACAACACCAGGATTAGCTNNAACTCCTAATTAAGTATTAAACTAAATTAATTAAGTCAGTAAATTAAAAATCATTCAATTTTTTTTCGATTAAAAACACGCAGTTCATGGTAAACACAAACTATTTTTAGATTCCAAGCACATTTTCAAGGTAATATGTATTTCTTGCACCCTTTAGTATCTGTCTCTTATACACATCT
>LXOW01354615.1_pt1 | contig 52989 bp, 36 predicted proteins | sample 1368591 | NCBI WGS metagenome assembly LXOW01 (sample SAMN04884650, study PRJNA319009) | bovine gut metagenome | isolation source: Cow rumen | host: Bos taurus | place: Italy: Legnaro (PD) | collected 2014-07-09
CGACTACACGGTATACATCTACTACCGTACTCCCGCCGACCCCGCCGATCGTCTGATCTATTTCGGCCGGATAACCCAATGACAATATAAAAGGAAACACACACCCTATAAAATAGGGCCGTTTTTGGTGGATGACAAAAATCGATTCACAATGATGCGAAATGATGCATTGTGATGTCATTTGACGTATTTCGTCCCCCTCCAGTCGGACTTGGTACGGACTTGGCACGGACTTGGTACGGTGTTGATACGGTTTTGGTACGGCATTGAGGAGAAAAAAAACATGTTCCTAAACCTTCGCAATACAATGCGAATCAGCCACACTGGCAAGTGATTTGCAGGGCTTGGCGGGTGGCATCGGTAATACGGAAGCGATTGTCGGCGCGCAGGCCCACAACCCACATAATGCGGTCGTCGGCATCGACAGCCACCTGCACTTGACGTTTCTCGAAGAGATTCAGCTTACTATCTTTCAGGAAGTCGCTCACTAGGCGCGTCCCCTTCATACCGAAGGGGCAGAAGCGGTCACCTTCACGCCAAGGGCGTAACCGCAGCGGCAGCCGCAGTTGGTCGGCGTCAACGAAGATGGTTAAGGACGACTGGGTGACTACGTCACTGGGAGACTGAAGTGCGAGGGGGTCGACCTGAAGGGTCAATGCCGGAGGGACAATATCCCTAGGGGCGATGACAAGGCGGCCACGGTCGACCACAGCCTCATGGGTCGGTGATTGGTAAAGTCCTCCTGATTGCTTGGGTGAACGGAGAATTTCGGTGGCGATGTCTGCGCTGAAGCCATAGAGAGACAGCAACTCGTACAGAACGGTGGCACGCGGGCAAGGAACGTCTATCAGGTGGAGAGCGGTGAGTGAAGACTGAAAAGTGGGAAGACGTGAGGGCTCCTCAGTGACGAGGCGGGTGCGGAGGTCGACAATATAGTTGTCGTAGAGCTGCTCGGCGGCGGCGAAGCGGTCGATGTCGGCCTGTAGGATGGTGTCGATATTGGGATAGTAGCGCCGCAGGAAAGGTAATATTTCAAGCCGTATTTGGTTGCGACGCACTATGGCCTCACTATTGGTACTATCATCAACATACTCCAATCCACGCTCAGACACATAATGGTCGATATCGGCCCGGCTGAAGGGCAACAAAGGTCGAACAATTATTAATTCATCATTCTTGATTTTTAATTCCGTAATGGGCCGTATACCATGCAGCCCATGGATGCCGGTGCCACGGAAGAGGTTGAGCAGAAGTGTCTCAATAGAGTCGTCGCGGTGGTGTGCGGTGGCAACACAGGCATAGCCGTGTTCCGTACACAGGCGGGCAAACCATTCGTAACGCAGATGGCGTGCAGCCTCTTCGATGCCTTCATGGCATTCGGCAGCGATGGCGTGGGTGTCGAAGTCGAAGGTATGGAATGTAACACCGAGACGCTCTGCCAGACAATGCACGAATTGCTGGTCACGGTCGCTCTCGTCACCACGCAGGTGGAAGTTGCAATGGGCTATGGAGAAGGGAATGCCGGAGCGGTGCACGAGATCGGTCATAGCCACCGAGTCGCGCCCGCCGCTAACGGCAAGCAGCACCTTCTCTCCCGAGGGAAAGAGGTGCTGCTGTGCAATATAGTCTTGAAACAGACTCAGCATCATTTGAGAATCATCTTGCGCATCTGACGCTGTCCTTTAACCTCGATACCATAGAAATAGATACCTGCCGAGTAGGAGTCCATATCGACGGTGAGGGTGTGGTCGCCGGCCTGGCAGAAGCGGTCGAGACGATGTACGATATGGCCCATGGCGTCCATGATGAAGAAACGCACCTGAGCCGCTTCGGGCAGCGAGAATGGAATGGTTGTCTGATGCGTGAAGGGGTTGGGATAGTTCTGCTCCAACACCAGTCGACCTGCGTTGACGGTGGGAATGCCTTCAACATAGTTCACAACCTCGACAGTCGAAGTTTGATTGTTGAAGTTATTGGTGTCACCGGGTATTTCAAGCACACGGCCCTCACCTTCATACCTGCGGACAGGCGACTTGGGAATGGTCTTGTTGAACTCGATAAGGACCGACTCGCCGGCATCAATACGACGACGGACATTGTACGACAGAGCACTGTCGTTGATAGTGGCACGCAGACGCAATTGCTTGTCGACCAAGGCCAGATTACCCACGTTGCGCAATTCCATGAAGACACGGCATTGGCTGCTAGCATTTTCTTCAACCAGCAACCTGACAACCTCTATATCGGGGTAGAATTTCTTAACAAGAACATCGGTAGTATCGTTAGACGGATCATTGTCGTTCTCGATATGGACATATCCCCTGGGGTTGTAGTGCATACCCGAGGGAAGTGGCGGCAATGTAGTCTCGAAGAGGTAGTAGCCTGTGGTGAGCGACGGTATAGGACGCACACGACTATAGGTCTCGCGCACCATAGTGGAAGTGTCGTTGTGGATCCAGTAGCCAATCTCAAAGTTGTTGGCGCCGCGTGCACCACGATTTTCAATAATCATAGATATTCGCACAAGGTTGTGATCCGATGTATCTTCCACCACAGCCACAGAGGCCATGTCGTTGACTGAGGTGATACCCTCAACCCGCTTGTATACGGTGTCGTTGTAGATATACTCATTGGAGTCGGTCTTCGCTATGGCAGTGAGACGCATCAAACCCATCGTGGCATTGAACTTGGTTCGGAAGGGATAGTTATAGTATTCCATGGATTGCAGCGCTCCGATGGAATCACGTCCTGGTTCCGTGGTGAAATCAACGACCTCGTCAACCCTATTCATGCCGTTAACCGTATACGACAGCGTAGCAGTTTTGATTGGGTTTGCGCCGAAATTACGCACACGCAAAGTCAATTCAACAGCCGTGTCGCCGGCGATTACATACTGACGGGGCGAGATAATCTCCTCGGCGCTGATATCGTTGCTGAGGGGCGAGAGGAAGAACTCCTTGGTGGTCGTATCGTTATCGCGGTAGTTGTCCGACGAATGGATAGTGAAGGCACTAATCTCGAACCTCTCGGGGAAATCGCTGGTGATAACAAAGGGAGCATCAAACAGGATAGTTGTGTCATCGCCCGGGCCCAGATTTAATGACAACATTTGTTCTGTAGCAAGGCATGTGCCATAATACGTGTATCCTATCCTGATTCGTCTAATTGTATCGTAACCATAGTTGTGCACCACCGCCTCGGGATAGATTGTCTGACCATATTTAGGATCTGTCGGCTGAGTGATGGCAGTCACGCCGGCGTCGGTCTTGATAAGGGCACGGTTGATATGGAAATCATCGATGGCGCAACCCATACCATAGGTCGCTTTGTTATCCATGGGTGTGGTAAATACGAAGCGGAATTGGAGCTTCTCTGCAAAATCGCCCAGACGTTCCTGATCCCGAATATAGCACAACTTATAACCCGCGGCATTGGACATAGTGCCAGTGAAGGCGATATACTGATGTTGATCGTCTTCTTTGTTATACCATTCCGAGCGCAACGTATCAGACATATTTACCCATTTGCCGTCAGTATTATAGTACTCAATACGGAGCAGGCTACCGTTATAGAGATCGCTGCGCAGACGGAAGAAGAGCGTGTCGGCACGAATCTGTGCGATATTGATGACAGGACTATAGAGGTAACTGACATTGCCTCGGGTGCCGGTGGAGATATTGTTGTTCAGCTCGGTAACCCATACATTATCTCCAGAGTAGGCCGAGCTGATGCTGTAATTGCTACGGCTCTTCTGGGGTGTGCCGCGCTGCCAAAAGTTCTGCGAGTACACATTATATCCGCGCGGAGCATACCACAGGTCTTCACCCTCGAAGTCGTCGTCGAGCACCAGAGTAATCACATGGAATCGGTGGTACTCGTATTCGAGCGTATCGTTGCCCGTCTTTGTGTCGCCGGCAGTGCGATGCCAGATATTGAGCGTTGTAGTACCTATCTGGAATACATGCGGGTCGGGCAACGACACCACCGTGCTGGTACCGGGAGCAAGATTGCCGGTCCACTGGAAGGAGTCGACTGTGGCGGTGCCGCCCACGGTATAGCTATAGTATAGCTCGGTAGAACTGACCGGCAGAGAGCCCTTGTTAAGCATACGGAAACTGATATTGAACGGTGTGCCGTCGCGCACCAGTCCGTTGCGGGGCGTCACAATCTGCGAGATGGCTAGGTCGGTCTCGGGAACCGTCTCGTCGATAAAGACCAAGAAATCCATCACGTGGCCGTCCTTATCCGACGGAATGCCATAAGCAGGCACACTCGAGCCGACGAAATCACCATAGGCACCCACCACAATACGCATTCGCATATATCCATGGCAGGCCGTCTGCGGGACAGAGATATACGACGAGTAAATCGTATTGTTATAGAAGACATCGCCGGTTATCAAATACTCGCTCGCCGAGAAGGTACCACTACGATCAAAGTCGATAAAGGCCCACACCTTGCACCTGTCGGGCTGCTCCGTAGCGTCGAGGGGCGTCACTTGGATGATAAGGGAGTCGCCGCTACCGGGCGAGAGGTGACATACAGGATAGTCCGGCGCATTGTAAGGTGTGGCTAGGTCGGTATAGCCGCGACCCAGCGGAGGTATATCCACATCGATTTGGTTGAACGACACTCGGGTGATATCGAACGTTGGACTGCTGGACTTGGAATGTTTCACCGAGATAGAATCCAACAGGGAGTTAAAGGAGTACGGTTTACGGAGAGTATCGTTACGAGGTGTCTGGTCGCCCGGCAAGTCAGTCCAGAGGCGGAGACTATAGCTCTGCTTCTTGTTCAAGTCGGGAGTGTAGACAGCGAGAGGCAAAAGGGTGTCGAAGGTATAGACAATCGACTGACCTGCGGGAATGGTAGTGCTAATCACTTCGGTGATAGTATCGACAATCGCATTCCCTTTCTTCACCTCGCAGGTAATGGGGATGTTGCTCTGCGGCAGGATGCCGTAGTTGGCCACGCGTACACGCACGGTATCGTTCTCCAGATAGACTCGCTTACCCAACGGAGCGAGCACCTCTTCAACAGCGATATCGTTTTCGATAGGATCGGCCACACGTACCTTAACCGAATCAAAGTAACTCGGGCAGCTATTCTGCTTGCTCACACACTTGAGGTAATACACAGTGTCGCGATAATAGTGGTCGGGTGCATGAGACTCGGTATAAGGCCACACAGTGGAGGCATTATAGTTATTGACATTGTTGGCTCTCTTGTTGGAGGCGGGATAGAAAATGCTGTTGGAGAGCGTGGTATCGTAACACCAGAGGATAGTGAGGGTATCTTCCTGTTCGGCGGTCACATCGCCCCATGAGCCATAAGGCAAGATGGTGTCGTGACCCTCAGGTGCCTTGGGGGTATAGTTCGACTGGTACTCCTTCTTGTCGGTGGTATCGTTCGAGGGAACGATATCGTACGGATATGAGCACCACGCATTGACCTTCACCTTAATCGTTGGTTTATGACCCGTGGGATAGAGGTTAGCCAAACTGTCGAAAAGAATGGTAGCTCCCGTACCCTGACTCTTAGGCAGCAGGTCGTTCTCTACAGTATACATCTGCTCCACCGTATCGGGGATATTAGCGATGGTAAGTCCAACGGGAGAAGAGATTTCGGCATGGTAGCCCACTTTGATTTGCTGGCCTGCGCTAAAGACCTTGAAACCGTCGTTCTTGATTACCAGCTTGACCTGAGACTTCTGCCTATAGCAGTTGGCATTAATGCTTGTGTTTTGGGTGATCGTGTTAATCACGTCGACACTGAAGGCCTTGAGGTTGTAGGCAGGAGCCAGATATAATTGCGCGCTGTCCTGGTTGTTGGTAAGCGTATCGTCGAGCGGATCAACCACCACCACACGGACAAACTGGGTGTCGATAAGACCCATTATTGTGGGGATCATCACCGAGTCTTGTTTCATTTGATCCATCGCAAGAGTACCCAAAGAGCGGGTAACCGAACGGGTCGATTCTTCATGACCGATAATGTAGGCATACCATGTAACGTTGCTCTCGCTTGAACGTCCGTTGTTATAGAATGCAGCCGACACCAACACGGAGTCGCTCTCGATATGCAGAGGGTTGTTGAGATTCTTCGGCATCACAGGCTTGTAGATACGGTAGACCACCATATCATGAGTAAGACGTTCCGTTTCGTGGGCACCGATGGTGGGAGAAGGAATCTGAGAACGGATATTGCCGTCGATATCTTCAGTGACATCCGTGGAGTACTGTGCCTTGTCGGAGAATTTGCCCAACCTCAGATGAAGGTCGTTCGCAGAGGCGAACGGAGGTTCGTCGAAGAGCGAGTTGGCATCATCATTATTGGCGTTCTGCATAGCGGCCAGTGAGGCACGGTCGGTACCGTTCCAATTGAAAGGCTTGGCAGCCTGAGAGTAGTAGGCGTTGAAGTTAGAGGTAGCCATTGCCGAGGCAGCCCCGACGTAGTAGGCATAACCATAGCTAAAGTTGGAGAAGATGTTGTTGTACACCATCAAATTGTTGGGCGAGTTGCTGCAGTAGAAGCCATATGTCAAATTACTACTGGTAGTCGACGTAGTACCATACACCCGTACCGAGTTATAGATAATGTTGAGGTAGGACGACATCGTGTCAACAACAATACCTGCCGAAGCCGTCTGATTATTGATTTTAAATAGACCTGACGAGTTTGTGCCATTGGTGCTGATCATGTTATTGGCCACATAACCTTGATTCAGCACAGAGCATACCGCCTTTTCAAGCACAATACCTCGTTTGGCGCCTTTCGTACCGTCAAGAAGGTAGATTTTGTTTTTCTGCACAGAGAGGGAATCAGTAAGGTTTGCCAGATAAACACCTATCAGGCCTCGGCTGTCGGACGAGTTACCTGAATTTATCTCGTTGCTATTAACACTGACATTGGCAGCATTGCGCAGATAGATGCCATAGGAGGCGAAGTTATTGAATTTATTTTCGTAAATTCTGAGATGATTATTACTCCCTGCTGCATCGGTGGCACAAATAGAATAATACCCGCTGTCTATCACATTGTCATGAAGGGTCAAACCATCAATAGTATCTCCAAGCACAAGGCAGGATGCTGTCGCAGCAGCAATAGATCCCTTGACACGGAAGCAGCAGTTGGTTATTCGAAGGTCGGTTGCCCCTTGCACGACAACAGCATGACCAAAGTTGCCTGTGGTGGGACGTGACTCGACAGCAATGTTGTCTATGCGCAGATTCGTGGTTCCCTCAACCTTCAATACATAGTTGGAAGTCTGTGTGGTGTTGCCTCTAAGTACAACACCCGTATTCGTTCCTCGAATAGTGATGTCATGTGCTGAAGAAGAGCCATAAATATCGCCAATTGTCACCTGTTCCACATAAATGCCGGGCTCTACAAGGAAAGTAACAGCGTTGTCAATACCTACCGCATTAAGTGTATCCATTGGAGCAAGGAAACTTTGGTAGTCGGCATTATCGTTGGAAGACGAGATAGTATACTCACCGCCACAGAAACGAACTATAAAGCTTCTGCGAAGTGTGTCGTTACTATGGACATCGTCACCTTCAACGGCAGCTACCACCGTCAGTGAATGGCGTCCTGGAGTCAGTTGGCGTCCGAAGAGCGGTATAGTGTCCGCCTCACCTGAAGCAAGGGTAGTGGTCACGATAGTGCTGTCAACACCCATGGTGTCGAGATAGTAAAGGAACCTCACCTCACTGATTGAAGTACTTCCTTGATTGCGTACACGGACCATCGGCACAATGCTGTCGCAATCATTATAAACAGTACTCTCGTCGCCGGCAAGCCAGAAAAGAGATGCGTCGACAGAAGGTACGTCGGTCATCTGGACCTCATAGGGAGTGATGGTGCTCGGACAGCCGTAGCGTTTGCTCCCGAACTGGATATTCGGACGTTTATCATTCAAAGTGCCGTTACCACTGAAGTCCGTGGCCAAAACATCGTTCTGGGCCTTATACAGTGTAGTATTGGATTTGGAAGTATAGCGCGACTGCACACCGCTGGTAATTGCTGCCGGCAAAGCATCATATATCTGCACCACGATGGAGGATGTGCCATCCCATGAGAATGGCGTATCCAAAACATGATCTATCCATCCCTTGCTCTGGCTACGGTAAATCACCATCGGCTGCCGCTGATATACAACACTTGTAGACTTCCATGCATTCTTGGCACTGAATATAGTGTCGGAAATAAGACCCATTGAGATTACGTAATTGCTGAACTCTATCGAGTCGCGCGGAGTAGTTGCATTCTGGTTATAGATGGAATCCAGGAAGAAACTGACAGAATATATCTTACCAGCACTGAGCCCTGCTGCCGAGAGCTCGGAAGCACTGTAGATATATTGCTGCTTGGAATAAGCATTATTAGGCTGATAAGGCTGCGGAAAAGCCGTCTTGGTAGGAACCGAGGTACCTGTACCTACGATATTCTGCTGGTCATAAACCGCCATATATTGCACTCCTCTTGTGCCACTTACATAGAGAATCTCTGAATAGCTAACATTACCCGTGTCTACTGGATTAAAGTCATAATCATACCATACCGGTACCGTATTCTCGGGAGACGTAATCTCAATGGTGTCGGCATGGGCATAGGAGACGTAACGCGTAGAAATAGCGTCGGGAGCAATCGGAGTGAAGAGTGAAAGGACTTCCGATTGGTTGGTATCGTTGACCTGACGGTTGTCTGCTGGGTCAGCGGTCACCCACACACGAACGGTAACCATGGTGTCGTTCGGGAACATTAGGTTAAGCGGCGTATCGAAAGTATATGTCACACTATCGCCGCTGGCAATATCCAGACCAGTCACCATCTCTGACACCGGAGTTCCGCCGGCAGAATAGTTGACCTGGAAAGAACTGACGCTGGCGGTACCATAGTTTGCCACCGTCACCGTCACCTCTTCTTCACTTAGACCGCAACCTTCGGCCGAGAGTGAAGGACGACCCATTGAGAGGTCGATGGCAGGACGATCCAACACCATCGCGGTAATGGTGGCCATTTCGCCCTCACACCCGCGATCCACATAGCGTATCCATTCACCTTTTGTGTCGTCCAAAAACATGGGGTTATCCGCAGTAGCGATAGCCCAGTCAGTAGAATCACCATTGAAGGCTGTACGGATCAAACCTGCGGTATTTTTATCCGCCGTCGTAATAGGCACACCTGCACTGTTCCACACATAAGATGGCACATTCTGCTGACTCCAGTTGCCTGGCTTCGTGGGAGCAGCCGTTGTGACATTGTTTATGGCCACCGCATCCTCAACCACACCGTTTCTCTTGTAAATAAATGCACAGTGGGTATTATAGTTCACCGTCACATTCGACATAGGTGTACCTGTAAGGATTGTTATCTCGGGATTAACGGAGGTTCCTGTAGCGGTCTGTACTACCAGAGAGGCACCAGGGGCTATCGTCACATCGCCGAACACATAATTCGTCACCGTAGCCGAACCACTGCCACTGGTAGTAGCAACCAATGCTCGCAATGTGTCGCCAGCCAAATTGGCCGGAGCGTCGCCTATATTGGTGAGCTGAAGGGCCACTTTACGGCCACTACTCATCCAGTAAACGTTGGGCGAACCACCGATGGTTCCACTGCCTCGTTTGATTTCCAACTGTGTGATACGCACTATAGGCATAGCTCGGCGTTGGCGTATGTAGTATTCCTCATCCATGCTAAGTTCACCCGTGGTGTAGGAGTGACCTACATAGAAAGGCTCGGTATCAGTAGAGTCGGCATACCAGTAAATCTGCGACTGTCGCAACGGAGCCTCGCTGCTATTGTATACACTCCACATATCGACACCCTTGGTGGGATGTATCACTGCCGAGGTAGCATAGGGGACACTCACCGTGTCATCACCAGGGGCAGCCGGATGATAACGGCTGATGACCGTAAAGGTATTGGTATCGTTGGTCTGGTTCGGGTCGGTAGGATACGAAGTCCATATACGGATAACATAGGTAGAGTCCTCGACACCATTAGCAGGCAAACGGAGCATAACACCGGTATAGACGGTTACTGTATCCTCGGCGGGGATACTCTGTATCACAGTTACAGAGTCTACGGCACCCCCATTTATATGGTAGAACACCTGAAGAGAGTCTTCACCACCAGCATTGTAGACACGCACACCGCTGTTGCGCATGCGCAATACCATTTCAACCGGTTCGGGCATATAGCAGTCTTCCGCCAAGGGGGACAGCATGGCCTCGGGCTCGAAGTCGTAGTCAAGAGACAAAAACTCGAAAGCACCTATACATGGAGCTAAAGTGTCGCGCAGAGTGCCATATATGTCAGTTGAAACACCTTCTATTGGGACAGCAACACCTTTAATCTGACGATTAAACGAACGCAAATCCACCAACTCACCATTGAGGAAATTGGGATTGACCGATATCGAGAGACTATCGTCGGGCATAGCCACTTGCCAGTCGGCAAGGGAAGCATATGCAGCAGAGCCTTTCTTATTCAGCACTGCACCGACAGAATAATAGTCGTTATGCTGTACTATATTTGTAGTACTATTCAGCGGCTGGTAGCTAAAAGCATAGTTGGTTGCATTGAGACTCACCACTATATTGTTCATAAAGCGGCTATTGTCGAGCACTCCACTACCACCGAAGGTGGCTGCAGCCACATTGCTCCGCATCGGGGCCGCCATCTTCACAGAGTTGTAAACCACATCCATATAGGCTCCTCGCATGATGCTGAAAGGCGAGGACATCTGGTTAGCATTACCATCGTCTTCACACACTACCATGTTGTTAGCCACCAACACGTGCTGCTCGGCAGTGCCTATCAGCGAACTCAGTCCCATGGCACCAGCTCCATGACTGGTGTATACCCTGTTGCGTTGCACGCTCGTCGTCCCATAGCATTCACTCATCTGCAACACATAGCGGGCATAACTGGTGACATCATAAAGCTTGTTGTCCTCAACAACGATGTCGCTCTGGTTTTCTACCCTGAGCGCCACTTCATTTTGGTTGCGGAAGAGACTGTTACGTACCACATTGCCCACCGAGCGGATGTTGGAGGCCTGGCCTTTGATGTCCACACCCACACGTCCGCCCACAAAGGTACATCCGTCCACGGTCAAATTGTTGGCATAGACACTATTGATTAACGAGCTTATGCGCATATCTGCCGAGGGGTTGGCCATGCTGTCGATGAAGCTGCACCCCTCAATTCGACAGTTGCCGCTGTTTTCGGCCAGCGTGACCATGTCGGTAATCGCACCACCCTGACGACGCACAAGATTGAGGTTGCGCAGCCGTACGTTGTTCACTAACTCAAGATTAATGATAGAAGTGGCATTTGTGGTACTGTCGGCATAAAGTGTGGCCGGATGTTCGGGGTCCATTGACTCGAACACTATATAGTGCTGAGCCGACAAACCATTCACCGTCGGCATAGCAAACGGCGGATATTCGCCTGGGGCCAGCCGCACTATCAAACTATCTTCCAAGCCGTCGCAACGAGTCAACGCCAACAGAAGTTCATCTATCTTATTGTAGTGTGCCATCGGACCGCCGATATAGCGGACACCTCCCATATGGCCTTCACAGATGATAAAATCGGTGGACATGGTGTCGTTCAGGGGCTCGTGGTCACGATAGCGCTGACCCGCCGAGGTGAGCGTATCTTCCACCCAAACCTTCAAATTGCAGTACCCCTCAGGAATAGAGATAGTATCGGCGATGATCACTTCCACCTCCGCACCGGCTTCCAGAGTGTTGCTCCCATTCAAGTTCCCTGTCCAGTCGTAATAACCGCGAATGGTGTCGCTTAAATGGATAATTTGATACGAGATGCGTATGTTTTGGAACGCTTTTGAGCCGAAGTTCTTCAGCTTCACCTTCAGCATGTCAGGGTTGTTTACCATGGGCGACTCGAAGGTGGGATACACCAACTCGCTGATTCCGGCATCATAAAGCAGCGGGGGGTTGGCATGCTGATAGAAGATGAAGGCAGGGCGCTTCTGGATGCTGTAATTAGCATGATCTAATTGACCGAGGAAGGGGTTTATATTCAGACTGGCATTGGCTCCGTAATAGTAGATGGTAGACTTATTTAGGGTAGTTCCAATCATCTTGATGTCAGCTCCGGGATGATCAGCAGTGCCGTCGAAAGTAATCTGCATCAGAATGTCCTTACCGGCATAATAGAAAGTATCTTGGAACTGAATTGTCTGTACGGTTCCCGAACTCAATGCACCTATACCATAGGTCGAATCGTACACTACATGCATGTAGTCGGTATAGAAAGGCGGTTCGGCAGCTGCCGTGTTGGCGGTATAGTCGGTCTCCACGTTAAGCATCTTTATCTGGAAACGCTGCTGGGTCTGAGGCTGGGTACTAGCAGCCAAGGTGTATTGCAACGACGTCATGGCTCCGGGTCCGTAACCAGCATTTCTCAATAGTGCCGAATCATATACATATTCGCTCCGGTGGTCAGCTGTAGCAGGAAAGGGGAAATTGTTGTAGTGGTCGTTACTGATAAAACCGGGGGTCACAATCCCCGGCTGCCCCACACCACGGATACAGGCGTAACTGACCCAGGTGTTATCAGACTTGGGGAACGTTACTCTATTGGCATTGCTTGTGGCATCGCGCGCTACACAGTAGAACTGCATCACTGTATCGAAGCCATAGAATGGAATACGACAGGCATAACGGTTGGCCACACCACTCACTGCAGGCATAGGCAAACGATACACCGTGGTGTCAGAACCTGCCTTGTAAAAGAGATACACCGAGTCGGGGTTAATACCCGCTGGCAACGAGGTAGTCGCATTTAACTCGATGCGGGCACCACGGCTGCTGGGCATAAAAAAGCCATCGGGATAGGTCACCATGCTTATCGTCGGAGTCACCATACGGTCCTTACTGGCGCTCACTTTGATATTGTCAAGCCACCAGCCCACATTATTGGTATCCGCAGCTCCACTCAGCGTACGCCTTCTGAGAATAAATCTAATCTGAACCTTGCGCTCATTCTGCTCCAATCCCGACAGCACATTATCCAGGTCAAAACGTTCGCTCTTCCACATATCGGCAGTAACTGTCGTGCCATACCATTCGGGATAGGCTCGATTGTTGAAAGCGCCCACACGTATGAACTGAGAGCTATACTCCCCCGTCGTATTATACTCATTACTGGTCACAGGAGTCCATGCCGTCCAGCCGGTCTGTGTGCGACGGCGATACTCAATCGTACCCATAGAGAGGTCTCCCGGAGAGTTCTGGGACACATGGCAAATATGGTCGAACTGCAACGAGATATATCGCAACGTAGTGTTCTGGGTGAAATCCATTGAATCGAGATAAAGAATCACCTCATTGTTATTCTGCTGCAATAAATGCAGCGAACGGCTACCACCCTTATACACCGTCATCGAGTAATTCGCCCCCACTGGGGGTGTCCACTCACATCGCACTGTCTCTCCGTCTTCGAAGCCTTGATACAGCATTTCATAGACCTGAGCCCGTACCGACAGGGCGGCCAACATGAAAAACACACAAAAAAGAGCAAGTTTCTGTCTCATATCTTTATTCTATTTTCTCTTACACAATAGTAATTTACAGTATATTACATAGCAGATACCCCCCATATAGGGGTACGCTAAACCAAAGACAAAAATACAAATTATTTTTCACCCGCGGGCGAAAAATATAATAAATATATTTAAAACTTACACGGTCATGACTGGCTACGCTGGGCGAGAGCTTCGTACATAAAGACCCCAGCAGCAACACTGACATTGAGGGAGGCCACTTCGCCCATAATAGGCAACATAGCCCTTATATCACTCATTCTTAGCAGTTCCGAACTAATACCAGTCTCTTCATTACCCATGATAAGAATGGTTGGCTGAGTATAGTCGACACTGCGGTAATGTACAGCACCTTTCTCTGTAGCCGCTATAATCTGATAGCCATACTGCTTGGCGAGATTAAGGGCTGTCTTGAGGTTCTGCTCACGACATACTGGCAGACGCAGAAGGGCTCCACTACTGGTCTTGATGGCATCTTCGTTGAGAGCTGCACTGCCATGGTCAGGCACCACCAACGCTGCCACGCCAGTACATTCGGCAGTTCGGGCGATAGCGCCCATATTGCGAACGTCGGTCACATGGTCGAGAAGAAGGATTAATGCAGGAGTTTCCAACTGCTCCAAAATATCCACAAAATTATGGTATTTGATGGCGGTAATGGTAGCCACTACCCCTTGATGGTTACCAGAGGTCATCTTGTTGAGTTTCTCAACAGGCACATATTGAAAGGGGACTCCTGCCTCTTTTATTTTGGTTCTCAATTCGTTCAACAACGAAGAGTTAAGTCCGTTCTGCAGCAGCACACGCTCCACCTGCTGTCCACTATCAAGGGCTTCGATGACCGGCCTCAAGCCGTAAACTATCTGTTGCTTATTCTGTGTTTTTTCCATCTACTATCGTTATTTTCCGGTCGGCCATTGCCGCTAATTGTTCGTTGTGGGTGACTATGACAAAGGTCTGCCCAAGTTGTTCGCGAAGGGAGAAAAAGAGTTGGTGTAAGTGCTGCGCATGTACCGAGTCGAGATTGCCGCTGGGCTCGTCAGCGAGGACCACCATCGGCTCATTCATCAGGGCTCTCGCCACGGCGACACGCTGGCATTCGCCACCACTCATAGCGGCGGGCTTGTGGACGGCACGGTCAGCCAGATGCATGAGGTCCAGCAGTTCCAAGGCTCGTTTCCGAGCTTCGTTCTGGGATTGTCCGGCAATCAGGGCCGGTATCATCACATTCTCCGTTGCCGTAAACTCAGGCAACAAATGGTGGGCCTGAAAGACAAAGCCTATCTTGCGATTACGGAATTCGGCCAACTCTTTATCTTTAAGCTGAGTGACATCTATATCGCTATACCGCAACTCGCCACTGTCGGGCCGGTCAAGGGTACCGAGTATCTGCAACAGGGTGGTCTTCCCAGCCCCACTGGCACCCACAATACTCACCACCTCTCCTTGTTTAATGGTAAGATTGACATCGCGCAATACATGGAGCTTCCCGTAGCTCTTGTTGATATTCGAAGCAGTTATCATTTGTATTAACCACTTAACTACTATTTTTCAACTCCATTCAAGAACACCCGCTCCACCTTGTTTTCACCGAAGGCGTACGGCATATATTCGTAGCTCGATATCGGCTTGGTGATATAGAAGTTAGCCCTCTTTCCAACAGCAATACTTCCTAACTCCTTACTCACTCCCATGGCATAGGCTGTATTGAGAGTAGTGGCATTAAATGCCTCCTCGGGTGTGAGTCTATACCTTATACAGGCCATCGAGAGAATGAGTTGCATATTGTTTGAAGGGGCGGTGCCGGGATTATAGTCGGAGGCCATAGCCACAGGCAACCCCGCGTCAATCATCTTGCGGGCCGGCGAGAGCGGCAAATTGAGGAAGAAGGCGCAGCCAGGAAGAATAGTAGGCATCGTCTCGGTGCCCTTTAAGCACTCAATCTCGGTATCCCCCATCTGCTCCAGATGGTCGACCGAGATAGCGCCGTATTTCACACCCACCTGTACACCGCCCGAGATAGCCATCTCGTTGGCATGGATTTTCGGCCTCATCCCATATTTGATTCCTGCCTCCAGAATGCGGGCGGTATCTTCGACAGTAAAGAAACCCTTATCACAAAAGACATCGATAAAATCAGCCAAACCTTCGGCTGCCACCTGAGGAATCATCTCGTTGATAACCAGATCGACATAATCCTCCTGATGACCGCGATACTCCATCGGGATGCCATGGGCCCCAAGGAAGTTCGACTTGATAGTCAGGGGCGAGGTTTCTTTGAGTCGCCGGATGACTCGCAGCAGTTTCAGTTCACTCTCGGTAGATAGACCATAACCGCTCTTAATCTCGATAGCACCAGTACCCAGGCGCATCACCTCCTCAAGTCGCCGTTGGGCCATATCGTAGAGTTCCTTCTCCGAGGCGGCCGCCGTCGCCTTGGCCGAGTTAAGAATCCCCCCTCCCCTCTTGGCAATCTCCTCGTAGCTTAAGCCACGAATCTTGTCGACAAATTCATGTTCACGTGAATTGGCATAAACAAGATGGGTATGCGAGTCGCAGAAGGAGGGGAAGACTAGACGGCTTGTGGCATCGACCACACGGTCAGCATTTTCTTCTTTCAAGTCTTTCATTTCGCCGAAGGCTTTGAACTTCCCATCCTCGACAATAAGGTAGGCATCCTTGACTGTCTGTAATTCCAACATCTCCTTACCCATGGCACGGAGTTTCGACTGGTACTCTACCTGCACCAACTCCTTGATATTCTTAATAAGTGTCCGCATATTTTAAAACAGTTCTTGTTGGTTTCCGTTGGTCTTGACCTTTCCGAGGTGCTGATAGGCAAGCATTGTGGCTTCGCGGCCGCGGGGGGTGCGCATCAGGTAACCCTCCTGTATGAGGTACGGCTCGTAGACCTCCTCGACGGTGCCAGCTTCCTCGCCCACGGCGGTGGCCACGGTATTCAAGCCTACAGGACCACCTTTAAACTTGTCGATAATGGTGGCTAGGATACGGATATCCATGTCGTCCAGTCCGTTGCGGTCCACGTTGAGGGCCTGCAAAGCATAACGTGCGATATCCAACGTAATGGTACCGTCGCCCTTCACTTGGGCAAAGTCACGCACACGACGCAGCAGACGGTTTGCAATACGGGGGGTGCCGCGCGAACGGCGTGCTATTTCGATGGCGCTCTCACTGGTGATTTTCACCTGTAACAAGCCTGCCGAGCGGTTGACAATCTTAGTCAGTGTCTCGGCATCATAGTATTCCAGACGGCAGTTAATGCCAAAACGTGCACGCAGCGGGGCGGTGAGCATACCGCTGCGGGTGGTGGCACCGATGAGGGTAAACGGCTTGAGGTTGAGTTGCACCGATCGGGCCGCGGGACCGCTCTCAATCATGATATCGATACGGAAGTCTTCCATGGCGGAGTAGAGATACTCCTCTACCACCGGCGAGAGCCGGTGTATCTCGTCGATGAAAAGCACGTCGTTGGGCTGCAGAGAAGTGAGCAATCCAGCCAAGTCGCCCGGTTTGTCAAGCACTGGGCCACTGGTGGTCTTGATATTCACACCCAACTCGTTGGATATGATATTACTGAGGGTGGTCTTACCCAGACCCGGAGGTCCGTAGAGCAGCACGTGATCAAGCGGCTCATTGCGTTCCTTGGCGGCCTTAACGAAAACCTTAAGGTTCTCCACCACTTGCTTCTGACCAGCAAAACTGTCGAACCCCGAAGGGCGCAACGCACGCTCTATATCCCTCTCCTGCGCGGAGATACTGCGACTATCCAAATTATCATTACTCACTGTAATAAATAAAGTTTTAAGGTGTTCGTGACCTTCGGTTCATGCTGCAAAATTACAAAAGTTATATAAACTAACAAAATAAAAATGCCAAATGCCCGTTATTCAAACAATCAAGCAACCAAACATTCAAGTAATAATAATGAAATCTATCATTGTCGGAACCGATTTTTCAGAAGGTTCCTTTGCCGCACTCGAACTGGCCATCGATGTAGCCAATCGCATGCAATGCGATATATTGCTGGTATGGGTACGCCGTGAGAAATTGCTTTTCTCGGGCGAACAACTCGACACGATGGTCAATCTGGCCAAGGACAAGTTACAAACACTCTGCGAAAAATATCGTCCCCTGATGAAGTACGGCACCATCCACAGCCGTATTATCAGCGGCAAAGTATCCAACGCCATCGCCGAGACCGCCAAACGCGAACTCTCCCCTATGATTATCATCGGAACCAACGGTGCATCGGGATTCGAGAAATACGTTATCGGAAGCCAAGCCGCCCGCATCGTGCAGGACTCTCCCTGTCCCGTACTCACCATGCGCCAAGGTTTCAACTTCCACAAAAAACTCGAACGAATCGTAGTGCCCCTGCGCGTCAACACCAACTCGCGCCAAAAAGTACCCCCTGCAGCCTCAATGGCCAAGATCTTTGGCTCCGAGGTACATATCCTCGGCCTGCTCGACCTAAAGGAGGAAGAATCTGCTTTGCGCACCTATATCGGCCAGAGTGTCGACTTCCTCGAGCACGAAGGAGTACCCTACCACTTCGAGATTCGCAACTACTCCACTTATAGCGACACCGTGCTAGACTACGCCGATGAGATCAAGGCCGACCTCGTGATTATCAACACCGAACAGGACCGCGTCATCTCACAATTCTTCCTCGGCACCAACGCCCAGCAGATTGTCCACAAGTCGCAGATTCCCGTGCTCTGCATCCATCCCGAGGACTACATCAACGTCGCCTCGAAAGTGTGATGGATTATGATGTGATTATCGTCGGCGCCGGAGCCGCGGGTCTGATGGCTTCCGTGGTGGCCGCCGAACGGGGTCGCCGAGTGCTGCTCCTCGAAAAAATGGACCAGGCCGGCCGCAAACTGCGCATCACCGGCAAAGGTCGCTGTAACCTCACCAACACCAACCCCCTGCGCGACACACTACCACACATTGGCAGCGACGCCCGCTGGCTAAGGAACGCCTACGGCCGCTTTTTCAACCAAGAGCTGATGGACTTCTTTGAGAGCCGCGGCGTGCCGCTCACTGTGGAGCGCGGCAACCGCGTATACCCCGCCTCTGGCAAGTCGCTCGACATCTTCTTGGCCCTTATCAATGACCTCGAAGGGCATTCCGACGTCACCATCCGAAAAAACACCACCGTCAAGCAGATAGAAACCTTTGAAGGACAGGTCACTGCCGTCATCCTGCAGAACGGCGAGCGTATCCCCTGCCGCCACATCATCCTCGCCACCGGCGGCCTCTCCTACCCCACCACCGGCAGCACCGGCGCCGGCTACCGCATAGCCCGCGAACTGGGCCACACCATCGTGGAGCCCGTCCCCTCGCTCGTGGCCCTGAAATGCGAAGAGAAGATTTCCGATGAACTCGTCGGCTTCCAACTCAAGAACGTTAAATTAGTGGTCAGTTGTCAGCAGTTAGTCGTTAGCGGAGAATACTTTGGCGAGATGACCTTCGTGCCCGATGGTCTCGCCGGTCCCATCGTCCTCAGCGCCTCCCGCCTCGTCAGCCGCATCCTCAATTCGAATAATTCGCCAGTAACTATCACCGCACTCCTCGACCTCAAGCCCGCCCTCACGCCCGAGCAGCTCGACCGTCGTCTCCTGGCCGACATCGACGCCAACGGCACCCGCATCTTCAACGACGCCCTGCGTCTGTGGCTGCCCGCCGAGCTGATACCGATGGCACTGAAACAATTACATATAGAATATTATAAACGTCTGCACCAAATCACCGGCGAAGAACGCCGCCGTCTTGGGCGCTGGCTCAAAGGGGTGGAGTTCCACCTCACTGGTACTCACGACTGGAACGAAGCTATCATCACCCAGGGGGGGGTGGCGCTCAATGAGGTGAACCCCAAAACCATGGAATCCAAGCTGGTGCAGGGGCTGTATATCGCCGGCGAGCTGCTCGACCTCGACGCCGACACCGGTGGCTACAACCTCCAGATAGCCTTCTCCACTGGCCACGCCGCCGGCATGGCGGTTTAGCCTGTGACGTTCCTGGTTTGCAGAAAAAAAGATGGTGTCCTGAAAATCAAGACACCATCCTCTCTCTTTTTGCGCAAGTTGTTACTCCTCGGCACCTTTTTCGATGGCGAGTTTACCACGGTAGTAGCCGCACTCGGGGCAAACGTGGTGATACATAACTTGGGCTCCGCAGTTGCTGCAAGTGGTCAACTGCGCTTTCTCCAACGCATCATGCGTTCTTCTCTTGGCCGTACGGGTCTGCGAGAATCTGTGTTTTGGATGTGGCATATTATTATTTTTTTTGTTTATTTATTTCAGTTCCTTTAATGCTTCCCATCGGGGATCAATATAGTCATCATTCTCCGCCCTCCGCTCTCCATTTTCCACTATATATTTGACCATTTCCGGGTCGCACTCTCCGTCGGGGTGTACGTGCTGCAGGGGCATCCTCACGGCCACGTATTCGTACAGCCACGGTGTGAGGTCTATCTCTTTGGCACTCTCGGGCAAGATAAACGTCTCTTCATCCTCACTCACCTCAGTGTCGCTGAAACGGACCATCAGATGCTCCTCTCCAGCTATCTCCACCTCCATCGCTCCGAGACATCTGTCGCACCATGTCGTCACCTTGCCGTCCAAGACAAAAGTGAATATCAATTGGTGCGCCATCCGCTCCATTTTGACATCAAAATTCACCTTTCCACCCGCAATTTCTTCGTTTTTTCGCTCCTCGAAGAAGGTGTTGTCTAACGTAAAGCCATACATATAAATTCCTGACTTTAAGCCAACAAAGCGAATTATCATGTCATCATTCTTGCTCATTTCACACTCCTATTGAGTTTGCAAAAATACAAATAAAAATAATACTGACAAAAAAAATTATAAAATAATGAAAAAAAAGATGTACTTTTGCAAATCATATTCCATTACCCATGACCAAAAAGATAGCGATCATTGCGACAATGGTATTGCTGGTAGCCGCCACCATCGTTGCCATACCCAACATACTGCGTCACAATAAAAAAGAAAGATTTGAGCACCTCAGAAGCGAAGCGCTGCTGCACCCCATAGGCCATAACCCCGAGTTGACGACGTTTGAATCCCATCTGGCCGACAGCACAGGTCTGTTTGCCGACACCCTGAGGCCAGAGGAGACAAACGGAAGTTTTCCTCATTTTCTGCAGTGGGACTCGCGCTGGGGCTATGCACCCTACGGCGACAATGTCATAGGCCTCTCGGGCTGCGCCCCCACCTGTGTGGCGATGGTGGCGGTGGCCCTCACCGGAAACCCCACATTCACACCGAAATATGTGGCCGACTATGCCACCAGTAACGACTACTACATTGAGGGTAACGGCACCAAATGGTCGTTCTTCACCGAGGGCGTTCCCGCCTTCGGCCTCACAGGATACGACATAAAGAACAAGAAAAGAGTTATTTACAAGACACTCAAGAGCGGGCAACCTGTCATCTGTTCGTTGTATCCAGGCGACTTCACCACCACAGGCCATTTCGTCGTCCTATGCGGTATTGAGCACGACAGCATCCGCCTGCACGACCCCAACAGCTACCAGCGCAGTTCACGACTTTATTCTTATAAAGAGATGGATTGGCAGATACACCACCTGTGGGCATTCAACCGTATCGAGCAATAATTATTTTTCGCCCATATCATATTTTTGCGTACTTTTGCATTTTATTTAACGTCTGAATGGAGATACTCATAGGCATAATATGCGGTCTGATTTTCTCGTTGTTTCTCAGCTTCGGCCCTGGCTTTTGGGGTCTGATACAGAATAGCATACACTATGGTTTCCGCAAAGGCGTAGCCTTCGAGGTAGGTGTGAATTTCAGCGACATCATGATGGTGGTGCTGATGCTCACATTGTTCAACAAAGACTCCATCACCGAGGTGCTCCGCACCCCTGTCGCCTCTATCATCGGCGGTGTGGTGGTGGTGGCTTTCGGTGTTATCACTATGCTGCGCCGCCCCACCACCACGGTGCGCAACAACGGCCGTTTCCGTGTAGTGCTGAAGCGGGCGCCGCGCGACCGCGAACTGGCGCTCTATGGTTTCGCCCTCAACTCGCTGAATCCCTCCGTCTGGCTCTACTGGGCCGCCATGACCGCTGTGGTCAAAGCCGAGGTGCACATCAATGACCTGCATGTTTTTCTATTCTTTATCAGCATGTTGCTAGCCGAACTGGCAGGCGGCATACTGAAATGCCGGTTGGCTTCGATGTTGCAGAAATCCCTCTCGGTACGCAAGATGGGCATCGTGAACAAGGTAGCCGGCGGCATACTGGTTTCGCTCGGCGCCTACCTAATTATCTCGACGGTGGTGGCCATCCACAATCCCGACGCACCCGAGAAGATGCCCGCCGAGAACGCCACACAAATCATCCACAAGCTGCAAAACATAACGCGGGACACCACCGCATCCCCCGACACTATCTCCTATTAAAAGACTTCCGGAGCTTCTGGAAATCCAGAGGCTCCGGAAGAAACGGATAAAACCATATGCCGTGAGCTTACGCCCACGGCTTTACATTATACATTCTCTCCACGGGCGGCCAGCAGCAGTTCCATCATCTTGATGGCCGAGGTGCTGACAGGGGTGCCGGGGCCGAAGATGGCGGCCACGCCGGCATCGAACAGGAACTGGTAGTCCTGCGGCGGAATGACACCGCCGGCAACAACCATGATGTCCTCGCGGCCCAGCTTCTTGAGCTCTTCGATGACCTGCGGCAGCAGGGTCTTGTGACCTGCGGCCAGCGAACTGGCTCCGAAGATATGCACGTCGTTCTCCACAGCCTGCTTGGCGGCCTCGGCGGGGGTCTGGAACAGCGGACCCATATCGACGTCGAAGCCCATATCGGCATAACCGGTGGCTACCACCTTGGCACCACGGTCGTGACCGTCCTGGCCCATCTTGGCCACCATGACACGGGGACGGCGACCCTCGAGCTTGGCAAATCTATCGGTAAGTTCCTGAGCACGCTTGAAAGCGTCGCTCTCTTTGGTCTGACTGCTGTACACGTTACTGATAAGGTTAATTTTGGCTTTATAGCGTCCGAAGACTTTCTCCAAGGCATAGCTTATCTCGCCCAGCGAGGCGCGCTTGCGGGCGGCATCGATGCTGAGGTCGAGCAGGTTGCCCTCGCCGGTGCGGGCGCACTCGGTCAGGCGATCCAAGGCAGCCTCGACGGCGGCATTGTCGCGTTCGGCACGTAGCTTGTGCAGACGCTCAATCTGGGCGTTACGCACGGCGGTATTGTCGATCTCAAGGGTCTCGATGGGATCCTCGTGGTCGAGGCGGTACTTGTTGATACCCACGATGGTGTCGACATTGCTGTCGATACGGCTCTGCTTGCGGGCGCTGGCCTCCTCGATACGCATCTTGGGCACGCCGCTCTCAATGGCTTTGGCCATGCCGCCAAGCTTCTCCACTTCCTGAATATGAGCCCAGGCGCGATGTGCCAACTCATGAGTGAGGGTCTCGACATAATAGCTGCCGGCCCACGGGTCGACCACACGGCAGATATTGGTCTCCTCCTGGAGGTAAATCTGCGTGTTACGGGCGATACGGGCACTGAAGTCGGTAGGCAGTGCGATGGCCTCGTCAAGGGCGTTGGTGTGCAGACTCTGGGTATGACCCAGGGCGGCACCCATAGCCTCGATGCAGGTACGGGCCACGTTATTGAAAGGATCCTGCTCAGTGAGGCTCCAGCCTGAAGTCTGGCTGTGGGTACGCAGGGCAAGACTCTTGGGATTCTTGGGGTTAAACTGACTGACTATCTTGGCCCAAAGCATACGGGCGGCACGCATCTTTGCAATCTCCATAAACTGGTTCATGCCCACGCCCCAGAAGAACGACAGACGCGGTGCGAAGTCATCGACACTCATGCCCGCCTTGACACCAGCACGCAGATATTCCAGACCATCGGCCAGGGTGTAGGCCAACTCGATGTCGGCCGTGGCACCGGCTTCCTGCATGTGGTAGCCAGAGATAGAGATGCTGTTGAACTTGGGCATATGCTTCGAGGTGTACTCGAAGATGTCGGCGATAATCTTCATGCTCGGCAGCGGGGGGTAGATATAGGTGTTGCGCACCATAAACTCCTTGAGGATATCGTTCTGGATGGTACCCTGCAACTGGTCCTGCGACACGCCTTGCTCCTCTGCGGCAATGATATAGAAGGCCAGGATGGGCAACACAGCGCCGTTCATGGTCATAGAGACAGACATCTTACCCAAGTCGATCTGGTCGAATAAGATCTTCATGTCGAGGATGCTGTCGATGGCCACACCAGCCTTACCCACATCGCCCACCACACGTTCGTGGTCCGAGTCGTAGCCTCGGTGGGTAGCCAGGTCGAAGGCGCAGGACAGACCCTTCTGACCGGCGGCAATATTGCGGCGGTAGAAGGCATTGGACTCCTCAGCAGTGGAGAAACCGGCATACTGGCGGATGGTCCAAGGACGCATCACATACATCGTCGAATAAGGGCCACGCAGGAAGGGGGCGATACCGGCGGCATAGTTCAGATGCTCCATACCCTCCAGGTCTTTCTTGCCATAGGCGGGCTTCACATCGATTTGCTCCGGGGTCCTCCAGTTCTTCTCGTTGTGAACTTCTTTCTCCCATTCAGCGAAAGATTCACGCTTTCCGTCAACCTCACGGAAGTTGACATTTCGAAAGTCAGGTCTCATTGTCAATTATTTATATCGTTATCGTATCGTTCTAACAAAATGCAAATGTATACAATAAAAATAATATAGCCAAATAAAAGTTCTGTCTATCACCAAACTCCCTCAGGATTACCTTTCTTTTTTGACAGTTCTTCAGGAAAAACCGAAGAACTGCCAAAAAAGAGTCGGGAAAATTCAGAACAAAGGACGGAGCTCTACAGGGCACTGACTATCTTGTAAGTATCCACGGCGATGGCCAGTTCCTCGTCGGTCTGTACGACGGCGGTAGTAACGCGTGCGCCGGGCTTGGAGATGACGGCGTCGACACCGGCCGTACGGTCGTTGAGATCGAAGTCGATATCCACGCCCAGCCAATCCATGTCTTTCAGTATCTCGTGACGCATAAACCAGGCGTTCTCGCCGATGCCGCCGGTGAAGATGAGCAGGTCGCAGCCGTTCATCTGCGCCATGAAGGCACCGATATATTTCTTGCAGCGCTGGGCGAAGACCTCGAAGGCCAGGGTGTTGCGCTTGTCGCCGCGCTGCACGCCGGCCCAGATGTCACGCATATCAGGAGAGGCACCCGTCAAGCCCACGAGGCCGCTCTTCTTATAAAGTATGTCGTTGATTTCCTTGATGCCGATATTGGCTTTCTCCATCAGGTAGAGCAGCGCGCCCACATCGATGTCGCCGCAGCGCGAGCCCATGGTGAGACCTTCGAGCGAGGTCATACCCATCGAGTTGTTGACGCTCTTGCCGTGGTCGATGGCACAGATGGAGGCGCCGCTGCCGAGGTGGCAGGTAATAATTTTCAAATCTTTCCAATACTTATCTATCATCTTGGCACCACGCTTGGCCACAAAACGGTGGCTGGTGCCGTGGAAGCCGTAGCGGCGGATGCCGTACTGCTCGTAGTACTCGTAGGGGATGCCGTAGAGGTAGTTCTTGGGCTCGATGGTGAGGTTGAAGGCGGTGTCGAACACGGCCACCTGCGGCACGTCGGGCATCACGTTATTGATGGCCTCGGCACCCATGATATTGCCGGGGATATGCAGCGGAGCCAGGTCTATGAGCGACTCCTCCTTATTGATGACATCGCGCGTAATCTGCACACTCTCGGTGAAATACTCGCCGCCGTGGGCGAAGCGGTGACCTACGGCCCCCACCTCTTGGATGCTGGAGATAACACCCGTCTTCGGGTCGGTCAGTGCCGCCATCACCATACGCAAACCCTCGGTATGGTTGGGAATAGGGCACTCGGTGGTGTGCTTCTCGCCATGCGAAGTATAGGAAAAGATGCCGCTGGTAAGGCCGATACGTTCAAGTAAACCTTTGGTAAGGACAGTCCTGGTGTCGACGTCGATGAGTTGATACTTCAACGACGAACTGCCGCAGTTGAGGACCAATATCTTCATAAGACTTGATTTTATGGCATAATAACGCGCATAGTCCCATTTTATTGTGTCATTTTTTATTAATTTTTAAGATTTGAGTTTCTATATTTTTTGTCCATGTCGATTTTTTTGTCTATTTTTGCACCATGAAAAAGATACTTTTTGTTTGCCACGGAAACATCTGCCGCAGCCCCATGGCCGAGTTTATGCTCAAGCGCATGGTGCGTCAGGCAGGTAAGGAAGAAATGTTTGAGATAGCCTCGGCAGGCACCCACGACGAGGAGATAGGGAACCCCGTCTATCCTATGGCGCGCCAGGAGCTAGCCAAACACGGTGTAGGATGCCCCGGACACGTAGCCCGTATGGCCACCACGGCCGATTACGACAAATACGATATCATCATCGGCATGGATCAGGCCAATATCAAAGACCTGAACACCCTCTTCGGCGGCGACCCCAAAGGGAAATTACACCTGATGATGGACTTCGCAGGTGAGCACCGCGACGTGGCCGACCCTTGGTTCACACGCAAGTTTAACGAGACCTGGAAGGATCTCAGCGCCGCACTCAAAGTTATTTTCGACCAACTCATCGCCGACACTCCCGCCGATGAGTGAGCAACCTGTCGACTTCGAACAAGTTGAAGCCCTCGGCATCTCACGCGAAGCCTACGATGAGGTGCTCGACATTGTAGGTCGTATCCCTACCCTTGACGAAATCTCTACCCTGCTGGCCATGTGGGAGAGCAACGGCAAGCAGCAGAGCCTCTATGGATGGCTGCGTGGGCAGAAACACAATGTGGAGCGCAACGAATACCTCTATTCCGGCACCGCCGACCACCGCAGCCTCCGCGAACCCAAGGTAAAAGAATGTATAGAAATCGCCAAGACCCTAACTAGCAATACTAGTACAACTAGTTCAACTAGAATAACTAGCACCGGTCTCCTCCTCTACCTCGTGGGCAACGTAAGCACCGAATTCGCCGACAGCGAATATGCGCGCCGTTGCCTTCATCTCGTCGACCAGCCCATGGGAGCCGGCGGCCACGAAGAAGACTGCGCCTATATAGAGATGATACTTGCCGCCCTGCACGGTGCCGAATTGTGCTCCGAAGCTCTGTCTGTCGCGCAAGGCGGACTCTTCTGTTCGCTACTACGCTTCACGGTACCGTTGGGCTACGACATACTCACTCCCCGCGAGGTACGCCTCGATGCATTCCTCTTCGGTGAGGAGGCAGGACGTTATCTGGTGGCCGTCGACGAGAAGCACGACGACCAGTTCCTGTTGAAAATGGACGAAGCCCGCCTCAACTGCTGTTTCCTCGGCCGCACCACCAAGAACCGCATCCTCGTCGATGGCTTCGACTTCGGCCCCGTGAACTTCTATATCAAATAATATTTATCGAGAAATACTAAGGCCAAACAAAAAAAAGCAACGTACTGATTAGCACGTTGCTTTTTATTACCAAACCGTATCGCCAAAGAGCGGAGATTAGAATCTCTTCTCTTTGATACGGGCTTTCTTACCGGTGAGGTCGCGCAGGTAGAAGATGCGGGCACGGCGCACAGCACCACGCTTGTTGACATCAATCTGCTCGATAAACGGGCTGGCAAAGGGGAAGATACGTTCCACTCCGACGCCGTTCGTAACCTTGCGGACAGTAAAGGTCTCGGTAGCTCCGCTTCCACTGCGCTGCAACACAACGCCCTGGAAGTTCTGGATTCTCTCTTTGTTACCTTCTTTAATTTTGTAATGAACCGTGATGGTATCGCCAGCCTTGAACTCGGGGAACTCCTTGCGCTCGACAAGGTTCTCGACAAACTGCATTAATTCATTTTTTCCCATGACTAATAGATTCTTTAGAGGTTAGACTTATTTCTTTACCATCTTGACAACAGCGGTGAAGGCCTCGGGATTGTTCATAGCGAGGTCGGCAAGCACCTTGCGGTTGAGCTCGATGTTGTTCTTGTGAAGTTCGCCCATAAAGACGGAGTACGAGATACCGTTGATGCGGCAACCGGCGTTGATACGGTTGATCCACAGCGAACGGAACTCGCGCTTCTTGTTCTTACGGTCACGGTAAGCGTAGGTCTGACCTTTTTCCCATTTGTTCTTGGCAACGGTCCATACGTTTTTACCTCTGCCCCAATAACCTTTGGTGCGGTTGAGGATTTTCTTTCTGCGGGCTCTAGAGGCCACAGCATTGACTGATCTTGGCATAGTTTAATTGTTTTTTCATTTAGGCGGCAGCGCGGTGCCTTGTCGGTTCTAACCTGCTGCTCTTGACGGCTCTAAATAATGGTTAATAACTCCGTTTGTTTTTAGGCGAGAAGCATTCTCTTTACGCGGGCCTCGTCGTCACGGCTCACCAAAGTGGTGTGGTCGAGGTTGCGCTTCTGGGTCGTCTCCTTTTTGGTCAGGATGTGACTGTGGTAAGCATGCTTTCTCTTGATTTTGCCGGTGCCGGTGAAGGTAAAACGCTTCTTGGCAGCGGCTTTGGTCTTCATTCTAGGCATTACTTTACTGTGTTTTTTTAAGTTAGACTATATTGATACGGTTTGGACTTTTTCTTACTTTTTAGGAGCGATGACCATAAGCATGCGCTTGCCTTCCAACTTGGGCATCTGCTCGGGCTTGCCATACTCCAGCAGGGCCTCGGCAAACTTCAGCAACTGCTGCTCACCCTGCTCCTTGTAGACGATGCTGCGGCCACGGAAAAAGACGTCGACCTTCACCTTGTTGCCATCTTTGAGAAAACGGATGGCGTGGTTGAGCTTGAACTCGAAGTCGTGGTCGTCGGTCTGCGGACTCAGGCGTATCTCCTTGATGACAATCTTCTGCGAGTTGGCCTTGCGTTCCTTCTCACGCTTTTTTTGCTCGTAGAGAAACTTCTGGTACTCGATAATCTTGCACACCGGCGGATTGGCGGTGGGAGAAATCATCACCAAGTCCAAGCCTTCGTCGTAAGCACGACGCAGTGCTTCTTTGGTGTTCATGATGGTGGGCTCCATGCCTTCACCGACGACTCTCACCATCGGCGAGTCGATACGCTCATTGATGAGATGCTCCGCTTCTTTGCGGACGGGACCGCGGCCTCGCTGCATCTGCGGACGCGGACCATTGGAATTGAAAGGTGCTGCTATAACTTGGGTCTCCTATTTTCAGTTGCCTTATACAGACAACTATTTGATATTATTATTCTTACTACTATTATTTGTTAATAAACCGAACTGCAAAAATACAACTTTTTATCATACTGGCAAAAATATTTTTTTATTCATGTTATTAATACAGAGTAGTATTTATTGTTGAGCCAGCAGGAAAGTTAAATTATCATAAATACACCCTTGTTTTGAGCCAAAACAGGAATGCTCTCCGTCTATAGGGCATAACTACACAGTAAGACTATTGTAACAGATTAAAAAAAGCAACACCATGAAGAAGCCGACATTCTTTTTCGCACTCCTCGCACTGACCACCTTCGCCGCAAACGCCCAGTCGGAACAACGGAAGGCTTATTTGGACATCTGTAAGCAGTTACGCGATGACATGACCGCCTGCGAGAAGATGGAAGTCTATGCGCGAATGGATTCCCTGTTCGATGGATATATCCCTGTCCGCCAGCAAGAAATGAACTACATGGAGGCTGCCCTGCAGTGTGGCGACACGGCGACATTCAAGCGACTGGCCTTCCGCGTGGTCAGGTGGAAGGGGTGGAACCCGCTGGTATTCTACTACACAGACCAATACAGGTTTTTGAAAGACTGCGACTGGTGGCCGGAACTGGATTCCATCCAGCAGGCCATCCACGGCAGGAAGGACTACAGCTATGCCGAAACCCTCCACCAGATGCAACAGGAAGACCAAGCGGCACGGCGTGCCTTCAACGACCCCGACCACACTCACACGAAGGCCGTCGAGGATTCGCTTTCGAGACGTATGCATGAAGTGGATTCGGTGAACCTCGCCAAGCTAGTATGGCTGGTGGACACGCTGGGTTTCCCCTCGTGGGATCGGGTCTGTGCCTACGGTGCACACGCAGCCTGGCTCGTCGCGCAGCATATGCACCCGTGGTTTCAGTACGGCTACGTCAAGCAGATGCGTCGAGCGGTGGCGGACACCAACGCCGACCCGTCGAACCTGGCCTACCTGGAAGACCGTCTGCGTACAGGGCGCGGTCTGCCACAACTTTACGGCACGCAGTTCACTTCCACCGGCGAGAATAACCGGACGGTATGGCAATGCCCCGTCGCCGACATCAAGAATGTCAACCTGCGACGCGAACAGATGCTTATGTCGCCGCTCGAGGACTATATCGAGGGCTATCTGAAATCCTCGACCGAAGATGGAATGCTGGACAGCGACACCCCGCTGACAGAGATGGGGGACAACTATGTGCGATACTATTACCTCGGCGACCAGTATTCGCTTCTGCCTCTAGACAAGCAGGAGGGGGTGACGGATGCTGTGGCGTACACGGCTACAGGCGATTACTGCGCTGCAATCCCCATCTTCTGCTCACGACTCTCGCACCTCTACCCCTTTGTGCGCGACCTGAAGCGCTACCTGGAATGCCTTCTGCGCAGCGAGTGCGTAGGGGACCAGTACTGCTACATCAGCCACTATGAGGTGCTGGAGCGCATGGTGCTCTGCGGCTACGAGCCGGATGCATGGCTCGACTCGCTGCCCGACACGCTCTCTGCACCCCTGCTGGCCGATTACGCCAACTTGCGCGGTGAGTACTTGCGCTACCTCAACCACGAGGAGGACGCCGAGCTCACTGCCGCCCTCGCCAACCGCGCCGACTTCGAGGCTCTGCTTCGAAGCGGCAAGAACCGAAGGTCGGCGACCGACAGTGGAGCCAACTACCACCGCTACGAACTCGACGCATGGAACCATGCCTATCCCTTGTTGCAGAAGATGACCGACGAGCTGACTAAAGGCGACTATGAAGAGTTCTTTGCCCTCCTTTGGCGCGAGGTGGAGCGTGGCAACCTCCACGCCGAAGACTACGCCTCGCTCTACGACCACACCTACTATCGCATATACGGCAAAGACTGGTACGGAACCCTTGCCGCATCCGACAAGCATATCCGTACTGCCAAACCGAAGACTCTCAACGACCGCCGCCGCGCAGCCTGTCTGCCGTCAGCAAAATAGACACGAAAAGAAACAACAACATGAAGAAAACATTGATAGTATGCTCGGTGCTCCTGCTTTTTGCAGTCACCACTTCGGCACAGACCCCTACTTACAAAGAATTGTCGGCAACGGCCTACAACTTGCTTAAAGGGCAGGATTATATTGGGGCACATAAGACTTTTCATACGATGGACTCCCTGTATGGAATAAGCGATTTTGAAGCCCTATACTATTATTATTCCTTGTCGCATGACTTTGTGCCCGACCGCGAGGCGGAAAAGGTCTTGATGTTCCGCCTGGCCCGCCACAAGTGCTGCGATATGCACTACTTGGACGGCTGGGCAAAAAATCAACAGGCAGACACGCTCGATTACTGGAACGACATTGTGGCCATCGTTGCACCCCGTGGCTATCAGGACACCGTCTATCAGAATCGCCTGCTGGCGATGAACAGAGCCAATAATGCTGCACGGCAGATGCAGAACAACAACCAAGATTCGGTGAGGAATGCCATTCGTATGGTTGATTCTGCTAATCTTAGTGAGTTGAAGCAGCTGATTGTCGAACGAGGTTTCCCAACATGCAGCAAGGTAGGCTACTATTGCGTAAAATATGCCTCAGCGATAGCTTTGTACCAGCCACTGGAGTTTCTCCATTGGTATCTAGAGCAGGCCAAAGCCGCCGCCGACAGTGGCGACTATGACCCTGAATGGCTCGGCTATATGATTGACCGCGACAGGCGGGAGAGCATCTATGACACTGTGTTCTACTCACGCATAGAGGCGATGTTCCAAGCCGACCAGGAGGCGCGTCATCTGCTGGAAAGCGACATGGACCAAGCCTCGGCGTGGCGCATCATCCACGAGGTGGACTCGGTCAATCTTAATGCACTTGAACAGCTTATTGCCGAGCGCGGTTTCCCAACGCTGTCCCGAGTGGGCTACAAATGCTGCGACTACGCCGCCCTGATAGCGCAGCACTCTCCGCCCGAGTACCTGCATTGGTTCCTGGAACAGGCGCAGGCTGCCGCCGACAGCGGCGACTTCATCCCCTCGTGGATTGCCTATATGACCGACCGTGACCTTGACCATCAGGACAAACCTCAAATATACGGAACTCAAGGGCTTACCCGTGACGGTCTGACAGGAATGTACCTTATCGAGGATGTCGAGCATCTGAACGAACGCCGAAGAAGTATGGATTTGGAACCCATTGAGGATTATCTTCCACACATGGATATGCCCGACTTCTATTTCCACCCCTCGCTCGTCGACTACAGGCAATACAGCCTCAACCTCAGCATTGAGGGCGACACGCTGCGGGTGTCGGGGTTTTATCTCAACCCCTACGACACCACCACCTATTCGGGACAACCCATCAAGGTCGATACCGCCTATTCCCTGCCGCTTGCCGACTACCGCACGGCCGATGGTGCCATCGTTTTGCGTCGCGAGGGCAACTGGTATCCGCACAAGAACGGCGAACTGCTGACGGCACAGGTACACATCAAGGCAGACGACTACTATATCATCGGAGGCACAGAATGGCTCCCCTCGTTCGACATACACCTCGTCCTCCTGCCGAAGGACAAATACGCTTGCAAGGTGATTGAATCGCCCACGCGTCCCTTCCATTTCTACCGCCTTGCGAGCGACACCACACAGTATCCCGATGCCTATTACCGCGAGTTCGTGGATTCCTACAATTTCTACTGCTCCTTCTTCGGCGATTCCTTGTCGTCAAAGCCGATGAACATCGTGGAGATTGGCGACCCGCAGTTTGTGATGTGCCAGTCGCTGCGCGATATGATTATCTTTGGACATTATTTCTATGATGTTTACACGATGATACCCGACTTTTCGTGGATTCCGCACGAGGTGGCGCACCAATGGTGGGGCGACGGCATCTTCTTCGAATATCGCGACTACGCCCTCAGCGAAAGCCTGAACGAGTACATCAAACTGCAATTCCTCAAAAGCCGCGGTCGTGGCTACGAGGAGCAGATGGAATACTACAAGGCGATGATGGAGCGTGCCGAGAAAACGTTGCCAATCGCCGATATCCACAGCGTCGAGTCGCAGGACGAGTCCATTGCCATCTACCATGCCGCCCCTTATCGCTTGTCCCTCATGAATGAGACCTCCGTCAACACCACCCTGCAACAACTCTATAGCAAGTATAAACACACTATGGTGAGCCGAGAAGTATTCCTGCAAGAATGTGAAACCTTGCAGAACTGGCTGAAGTCACGATAATTATTAACCCCAAAAAACTTAATCAATATGACACACAACATCATCAAATCCCTCGCCGCCCTTATTATGGGCGCTCTACTGCTGACCTCCTGCGGGAAAGACAACAACGACAATGACGCTTTTATCGGCAAATGGGCCAACACGCCTCAGTCGTATGAAATAACCATCTCGGGACAAGAGTACCTCCCGGAAGGATGTATCTGTATGGAGTTTACAAACAATAAGGTAAAGATATCCGACTTAAGAAGGGAATGCCATACAGAGTATAAATATACTCTCTCTGAAAAAGACGGAAAACAATTGCTGGAGATTAAAGGCAATGGCGGTTGTTATGCCGGAGAAATATTTGTGGTGGAAGATCTCACCAGCAACGAACTGGTGCTGTCACCAAAATACAATGGACTCGACTGGGACTTCCGCTACATCTTGAAACGGTACTAGACATCAACATAGTCATATAAAACAACGGCGCTGCCTGCAGGATTGCAGGCAGCGCCGTCTTTTGTGATTTGTGTTTATTCCTTCGGCGAGAGGGCTTTGGTGTCGATGTCCTCGCGGATTTCGGCGATGAAGTCGGCGAGTTTGGACTGGCCTTTGTCGCCGGCCTTGCGGTTCCAGACGGAGACCAGCTGCTCGTCCTGTTCCTTCTGGCCCACGATGAGGGCGTAGGGGATGCGCTGTAGGCGCAGGTCGCGCAGCTTGTAGCCTATCTTCTCGGCACGCTCGTCGACAGAGGATCGGATGCCTGCCTTGACCAGTTCGGCATTGACGGCGTTGGCGTAGTCCATAAACTTCTCCGAGATGGGGAGCACGCGCACCTGCTCGGGGCAGAGCCAGGTGGGGAAGGCGCCCTCGTATTTCTCTATCATCCAGGCCAACGTGCGCTCGTAGCAGCCGAGGCTGGTGCGGTGGATGACGTTCGGGCGCACCTTGTTGCCGTTCTGGTCGATGTAGAACATGTCGTAGCGCGGGGCCAGCAGGGCGTCCCACTGCACGGTGATCATGGTGTCTTCCTTGCCGTAGACGTTCTTGGCGTTGATGTCGACCTTGGGACCGTAGAAGGCGGCCTCGTCGTCGTCCTCCACGAAGGGTATCTCAAGCTCGTTGAGGATGTCGCGTATGTGCTGCTGGCTCTCCTCCCACTCTTCGGCGGTGCCGATATACTTCTTGGTGTTGTTGGGGTCCCACTTGGAGAGGTGGTAGGTGACGTCCTCCTGCAGGCCGAGGGTCGTCAGGCAGTACTTGGCCAGTGCCAGGCACTTCTTGAACTCCTCGACCATCTGGTCGGGACGCACGATAAGGTGGCCCTCCGAGATGGTGAACTGGCGCACGCGCGTCAGGCCGTGCATCTCGCCGGAGTCCTCGTTGCGGAAGAGCACAGAAGTCTCGCTGTAACGCTTGGGCAGGTCGCGGTAGGACTTGGGGGAAGCCTTGTAGACGAAATACTGGAACGGGCAGGTCATGGGGCGCAGCGCCAACACCTCGGGGTCTTCGGGGTCGCCGATGACGAACATGCCGTCGCGGTAGTGCTGCCAGTGGCCGGAAATCTCGTAGAGGTCTTTCTTGGCCATGAACGGCGTCTTGGTGCGGATATAACCCCACTCGTTGTCTTCGAGGTCCTCAATCCAGCGCTGCAGCGTCTGGACGATCTTGGCACCCTTGGGGAGCAGCAGGGGAAGGCCCTGTCCGATGACGTCAACCACGGTGAAGAGCTCCAGCTCGCGGCCCAACTTGTTATGGTCGCGGTTCTTGATATTCTCCAGATATTCCATGTGGGCATCTAGGTCTTCCTTACTGAAGAAGGCCACACCGAAGATACGCGTCAGCGACTTGCCGTTGCGGTCGCCACGCCAGTAGGTATTCGAGTTGGCGATGAGCTTGAAGCCCTTGATAAGGCGGGTATTCAACAGGTGCGGGCCGGAGCAGAGGTCCACGAAGTCGTCCTGGCTGTAGATGGTGATGCGGGCGTCGGGGGCGATGGCATCGAGGAGCTCGAGCTTATAGGGCTCGTTTTTCTCGGTGAAGATGGCACGGGCCTCGTCGCGCGAGACAATCTTGCGCTCCAAACGGGTGGCTTTCTTGATGATGGACTTCATCTCCTTTTCGATGGCGTCGAGATCCTCGCGGTTGAAGGGGCGGAAGTCGAAGTCATAGAAGAAGCCTTTATCAGTGGCAGGACCGATGGTGATCTTAGCCTCGGGGAAGAGATGCTTCACGGCCTCGGCCATGATATGGGCGGTAGTGTGACGCAGGATAGCCAATGACTCGGGAGCAGTCTTGTCAAGCAATTCAATCTCGCAGTCGTTCTCGACAACGTCTCTCAAATCCACCACGTTGCCGTCGATCTTTGCAGCGCAGTAGTTGTTCAGCTCTTCGGGCTTCACCTGCAGAATCAGATCGATTATGGAGCAGGGAGCATCCGCCTGAACATTGCCTAATTGTTTAATGGTCACGTTCATAATATCACTAAATATCAGTTATTTTCAATTGATTTTCAAACTGCAAAAATACAACTATTTTTGTATTTGGAAGCAAAAAAATATCATTTCACCATTTTTGGGTATTGTGGGGTCGTGGAAACGGCTGTAATTTTGCAGCCGAAAACGAAAGGAATAGAAGCTCGTTTTTTAGTGTTTTAGGATTAATGACATAGAGGTTGCCTTACGCTGCAACCTCTTTGTTTTTCAACACCTTATAAAGTCTGCACACCCCAAAACAAAGCTTACGTTCGGTGGTGCTACCACCGAGTCTGTCGACGATAGAAATAAACGATTTTCCCTTGGGGAACCGTTCAATGCTTTCGGGTAGGTATGTGTAAGCCTCTCTATTGCCTGCGATGCGGCTGCCGAGCCACGGAATAATCCGTTTGGTGTATAAACGGTAGAATGGTTTTATCAACGTGCTGTCGGGTGTCGCCAGTTCCAGTATCACCATCGTGCCGCCAGGCTTGAGGACTCGCAGCATCTCGCTGAGCCCCTGCTCCAGATGCACGAAGTTGCGCACCCCGAAGGCGCAAGTCACAGCGTCGAAGCTATCATTAGGGAACGGCAGGTTCTCCGCGTCAGCCACGTTCCACTTTCCGTTTTCCACTTTCCGCTTGGCTATGGCCAGCATCTCCTCGCTCAGATCTATGCCAGTCACCGTACACCCCCGCCTCTGCAGTTCCAAAACCATATCGCCCGTGCCGCATGCCACATCCAGCACCTGGGAACGCGGACGTCCTCGTCCGCCAACCCATGCGGACGAGGACGTCCGCGCTCCCAGCCTCCGCCAACATCGGTCGAAGCCGAAGGTCATCACATGGTTCAAGCGGTCGTAGGTGCCGGCTATGGTGTCGAAGTCATAGGCCATACATCAGGGCAAGGATAAAGGTACTGATGACAAGGATAGGCAAAGCCGGGTCGAGTTGCTTGCCTTTGCGGGTCCATACCAAAAAGAGGTGCACGGCGATGCCACCGACGGGAAGACAAAGCCACCAGCGAAAATCCGGGAGGCACATCATAGCGGTGCCAGCCACAATCAGGAAGGTCTGGTACCAGCGGGCACGCTTTTCGCCGATGCGCAGCGGAATGGTCTTACGGATGCCTTCGTCGGTGGCCATATCGCGGATATTGTTGACGTTAAGCACAGCCACACTCAATAGGCCAACGCCCACGGCGGGGCATATCAGCCATGGCTCAAACACAATGGTGTGCGCCAGCACGAAGTAGCTGCCCAGCACGCTCACGAGGCCGAAGAAGATGAAGACGAACAGGTCGCCGAGTCCGCGGTAGCCGTAGGGCTTCTTGCCGAGGGTATAGTGGGTGGCGGCCCAGATAGCAACTTCGCCCACAAGCACCATCCACCAAGGGCTGTATGAGACCCATATCATTGCCACTCCAACCACGCAGCATACCAGCACCATCGCGTTGATGGCTTTCCACATCTGCTTGACGGTGAGGCCGCCGTCGGCCATGCTGTAGTTGGGGCCTTCCCTACCCTCGCCGTCCACACCGCTCAGGTGGTCGCCCATCTCGTTGCTGAGGTTACTGAGCACCTGCAGCGAGCAGGCCGTAAGCAGCACCAACACGAAAGCCAACACGTTCTCCATTCTCCACTCTCCGCTCTCCATTCCCAAAAGGCCACCGCACACCACGCCTGCCAGGGACAGGGGCAGCGTGCGGAGACGCATGGATTTGATGAGAGGTTTTAGCATTGTATCGTGGTTATCGTGGCTTTCTAGTTCTTCTAGTTTTACTAGTCCTACTAGTTTAACTAGTCTAACTAGTTTAACTAGATTAACTAGTCCTAACCAGTCCAACTAGAATGGTATCCCGTGTTGCTTTAGCAGTTCTTTCAGGCGGAGGTTCTCTTGTTCCAAGGCGGCCATTCTGGCGTCCTGCTCCTGACGGTAACCGGTGCGGGCTGAGTGCATCCGCTCCTTGACACCCCCTTCGGTGACAAAACGTTGCTCCAGATATTCCAAATAGGACACCAGCATCTTGTCGGTCATACGACACACGGTGATGGCTATGTTACAGAATTCCTCGTCAGACATCCTTTCCGCATAATTCTCGTAATCGGCATAGTCGTTATGCTCGCGGCAAAATGTCAACATTCCATCAAAGCGGGGATGCTTATTGTCCCATTGCTCCAGCGAATGGCTCTTCAGGTAGTCCTCGTAGTCTTCGCGCAACTCGCCGATGCTAGCCCGTGCCACGTTCAGCAGCTTCAGCTCCATCTCCGTGCTGGTCTTGCCGTCCTCGCTGCCCTCCACGATGTTCTGTTTGCCGCTACGGGCGGCCTGCACCATCTGGTCCACCGTGCGGTCGCCGTATGGGGGCAGGAAGCGCCGGCAGAAGACCACCGTCAACTGGTACAACACATCCGACTTATGATAAATCCGAAGATTGCGCCAATCAGCAGTTTGCTTGAAGATGGAGTTGTAGGGCTTGGACTCCTTCATGAGGGTTTTTCTTTTTCTAGTTTCTCTAGTTTAACTAGTTCTACTAGTTTTACTAGTTTAACTAGTCCAACTAGTTCTTTTTTATTGCTATCTGCAGCTCTTCGAGCTGCTCCGGTGCAATGGGGGCCGGAGACTGGCTCATGACGTCGCGGCCGGCGTTGTTCTTCGGGAAGGCGATGAAGTCGCGGATGCTGTCGGCGCCGGCGAAGATGGAGCAGAGGCGGTCGAAGCCGAAGGCGAGACCGGCGTGTGGCGGTGCGCCATAGGTGAAGGCATCCATCAGGAAGCCGAACTGCGCGGCGGCGCTCTCGTCGGTGAAGCCGAGGGTGTGGAACATCTTGTTCTGCAAGGTGCGGTCGTGGATACGGATGCTGCCGCCACCCACCTCGGTGCCGTTCATCACGATGTCGTAGGCGTTGGCGCGGATGTCGCCCCAGCGGCTGGGGTCGTCGAGCAGCGGCTCGTCCTCGGGCTTGGGAGCCGTGAAGGGGTGGTGCATGGCGTAGTAGCGCTGTGTCTCGTCGTCCCACTCGAGCAGGGGGAAGTCGATGACCCAGAGAGGGGCGAACTTTTGCGGGTCGCGCAGACCGAGTTGGTTGCCCATCTCGAGGCGCAGGGCGCAAAGCTGTGTGCGGGTCTTCATGGCGGGGCCGCAGAGGATGAGCATCAGGTCGCCGGGCTTGGCGCCCATCTTGTCGGCGATGGCCTTGAGGGCGTCGGCATCGTAGAACTTGTCGACGCTGCTCTTGAAGCTGCCGTCGGCGTTGTATTTGATGTACACCATGCCGCCGGCACCCACCTGCGGACGCTTCACGAAGTCGGTCAGCGCGTCGAGCTGCTTGCGGGTGTATTCGGCGCAGCCGGGGGCCACGATGCCCACCACCAGCTCGCTGCCGTCGAAGAGGCCGAAGCCGTGGCCCTTGACCACGTCGGTCACCTCCTGGAACTCCATGCCGAAGCGGATGTCGGGCTTGTCGGAGCCGTAGAGGCGCATGGCGTCGTGCCAGGTCATGCGGGGGAACTTGTCGAACTCGATGCCCTTCATCTCCTTGAAGAGGTGCTTGGCGAGGCCCTCGAACATGTTGAGCACGTCCTCCTGATGCACGAAGCTCATCTCGCAGTCGATCTGCGTGAACTCCGGCTGACGGTCGGCGCGCAGGTCCTCGTCGCGGAAGCAGCGCACTATCTGGAAGTAGCGGTCCATGCCGGCCACCATGAGCAGCTGCTTGTACTGCTGCGGGCTCTGCGGCAGGGCGTAGAACTCGCCGGGGTTCATGCGGCTGGGAACGACGAAGTCGCGGGCGCCCTCGGGGGTGCTCTTGATGAGCATGGGGGTCTCAATCTCCAAGAAGTCGCGGTCAGAGAGGTAGTTGCGCACCAGCATGGCCATGCGGTGGCGCATGATGAGGTTGTTCTTCACGGGGTTGCGGCGGATGTCGAGGTAGCGGTATTTCATGCGGATATCGTCGCCGCCGTCGCTCTGGTCCTCGATGGTGAAGGGCGGCACCTTGGCCTCGTTGAGGATGGTCAGTTCAGCCACCTCAATCTCAATCTCACCGGTAGGAATCTTCGTGTTCTTCGAGCTGCGCTCGATGACCTTGCCGGTCACCTGGATGACGTATTCGCGTCCCAGCTTACGGGCCTGCTCACAGAGCGGCGCGTTGGTCTCCATGTTGAAGGCCAGCTGCGTGATGCCATAACGGTCGCGCAGGTCGATGAAAGTCATGCCGCCGAGGTCGCGCGAGCGCTGCACCCATCCGGCGAGGGTCACTGTCTGTCCCACATTGGCGAGGCGGAGCTCGCCGCAAGTATTTGTCCTATACATATTTGAGATGTTTATTTTCTAAAAAAATCGGCTGCAAAAGTACGAACTTTTTCCCACGTGGCCAAAATTATTTTCCGCGGGCGAGGCGCAGCAGCAGCGGTAGGTGGTCGGAGAGGCCGCCTTCGTAGCGAGGACCCTGGTAGGTGCGCTTGGGGCGCTGGCCGGGACGATGGCCGTCGTCAACGAGCAGGTGGTCGAAGCGTAGCAGTTTCATCTTCTTGACTTCCCATGATTTGTCGGCCAGCAGGAAGACCTGGTCTATATATCGCCATTGCCCTTGATATTTATGCGATCCAAGCTCTTTTGGCAGACGCAGCGTAAGGTTTCGGATGCCGTCGGGACTGACGCTGTCGGCGCCGAATCCCATGCCGATGGTTATGGCCTCTTCGTCGGCGGTGCTGTTCATGTCGCCCATGGCGATGACCGCGGCCTCCGGATGGGCTTTATGCAATGAAATCATCAGCTTGCGGAGGGTATCGGCGATACGCAGGCGCTGGGCATCGGCCTCCTCCCCTCCCCTTTTGGAGGGCCAGTGGTTGAGCAGCAGACAGACACTGTCGCCCTTAGCGGTGACACCTTCGACGACAAGGATGTCGCGGGTATAGAATCCTGTATTATTTTCGCCCTCCGGAGGCACCCGGTCGTCCTTCGGGGGCACCTGGTCGCTTACCGAAACCGTACGGCTGGCGGTGACAGTGAAGCGGTCGGCACGATAGATCAGTGCCACGTCGATGCCGCGCCGATCGGGCGAGTCATAGTGTACATAGCGGTAAGGCACCTGCACCAACGGCGTGGTTTGGCAGAGTTCGCGCAGCACATAGTCGTTCTCCACTTCGCCCAACCCCACCACGTCGGGCAGATCCATCATGGTGAGGGTCTTGTAGATACCCTGCAACTTGGCATCGAGTTTACGGCGCGTCCAATGGTATTCGCCCTGTGGCGTGAAGTCGTCATCGTTGGTGGCGGGGTCGTCGCGTAAGTCGAAGAGATTCTCCANNATTCTCCACGTTCCACCACGCGGCGGTGAAGACCGCCGACGAATCCTGAGCCATTGCCGACGACGACATCAGCATAATCACAATAATTATCTTCCTCATTAAATTTAGAACTCCTTGCCCTGCGGGCAGAAATCTTGTAAATCCTGTAGATTATCCCGCTTCGCGGTACTTGCGCAAGCAAAAATCTACAAGATCAACAAGATCTCGCGATGCCGTAGGCGAGCAGGAGAATAAGTTATTCTGCGGGAGCCTCTTCGGCGACGGGGGCTTCAGCGGGAGCTTCAGCGAGGACCTCAGCAGGGGCAGGAGCCTCAACCACCTCGGCGACAGGTTCCTCGACAGGCTTGGGCTGCCACACCCAGCGGTGTTGGGTCAGTTTGAAGCCCAGCAAGAAGACGATGGCCAGCAACACAATCCAGCAGATCACCTTCTGCCACCAGGGCGTTTTCTTGTCGGCAAAGGGGTCTTTGGCCACAATCTTGGGATATTTGGCCATGCTGGTGAGGGTGGCGCCGAAAGCGGTATTCACCTTCACGTTGCTGTTGATGGCCCATCCGTTGGCGTTGAGCACGGGACCCAGGTTACGCTTGCGCAGTTTGAGCCAAGCCAGCAGCATGGAGGGACCACTGATAAGCACCACGATGGCGGCGATGAGGAGGATGACATTGTACCACTTGGCGGTAACAAAACCGCCCAGTGCCGCCAGCGCGCCGCCGATGGCACCGATAGCCAAGCCGATAGCGGCAAAGATACCGGCAAACTTGGCTATGTCGAACATCTGGGCTTTTTTCTCGGCGGCCTTGGCTTCGGCCTCGCCGGCTTCGCTCTTGACGGTGAGGTTGGTGGTGGCAGTATCGGCCTTGGAGGTCATCTCGTCAAACTGCTTGCTCTCCTTCTCCGAGGCGCTCTTGGTGATTTTTTCGGTCACCCAGTTGCCAAACTTGCGGTAGGGACTCCAGAAGGCCTGACGCACGCTGATGGGGTTGTCTACGATTTTGGTCACCACGGCATCCCAGTCCTGACCGGCACGATCGTAGAAGATGGCGTTCTTGCCCTCGTGCAGGCCTCCGATGTCACCGTCGGTCAAGGCAGCCACGATATCCATCTGGGCACCGCCGTTCTTGCTCACACAGTGGCAATAGACGAGGAAGATGCCGCTCTTGCCGGCCGAAGAGGTGCTCTTGCCCATGTCGCTCACCTTGATGCAGAGGTCGCAGCAGCGCTGGTCGATGTAGAGTTTGCCGGCTTGGAAGACGGCCAATGCGTTGTCGTCGCGGCGGTAGAAGTCTTTGAAGACGACATAGTTGTGCAATAGTGTGAAATAATCGCGACAGTAGCGCACCAGACGCTCTACGGGTGCGATGGCGGCGGCGTGGGCCTCGAGCTGGGCGGCTACAGCCTCCTCCATGGCGGTGGCGCCGGCAGCCTTCCAGGCGGTATAGGCGTCGATCTTGGCCACGATGGCATTCCACGCTGCTTCTGTTAGAGTCTCTTTCCCTTGCAGTTCCGGCACAGCGGCCACGAGGGCGGCCATAGGTGCCTGCCAGGCGGGGTTGATGCCGGCGGCAAGGGGCAGCAGGGCCTCCTTGCAGGGACGTGCCAGCGGGTAGGTGGCTATCTCGGCCGCGTTGTCGGCCAGGTTGTTGCCGCTGATGGCGGCAATCTTCTCCACCTGCACGTCGAGGGCCGGGGCGGCCTCCTCGTCAAACTGCACCAGCTTGCAGCGCATGAAATAGTCGGCCACCTTGGCGCGCACGGCATTCACTGCCTCTTCGGCGGCATCGCTGCCGTCGCCATAGGGCGGCTCGTAAGGCTCGGTATCGGCGGCCTTGTATTCCTCCTTGCATTTCTCCTCAAACACCTCCAGATAGGCCTTCACATCCTGCAATGATATCTCTTCTTTCTCTTCTTCCAAAGCCTTCAATATCAGACGAGCCGAGTCGACCACCTGCTTGCCCTCGTCGGTGTCGGCCTTAATCTGACTGAAGGCGATAGTGTCCTTTCCTTCAAGCAGATAGTCCATATCCACCAGCACATTGCGGAGCCATTGGGCCGCGGCCACCACCTCGCCCACTCGCAGCTTACCGTCCTTGTCGCTGTCCATCAGCATGAGGGTACGTTCGTCGAACTCCAGCCCCTTGACCGGACAGCTGAGCACCGTCCAGAGTTTCTGGTCCAGTTCGTCGAGATGCGCAATGTCGGCACCCGATTCGATGTTCACGCGGGTCACACCACCTACGGTGCAGAACTTCCATTCATAACCGTCCTTGGAGAGGAGTTTAGTAATCTTTGTCATGGTTATATAATTTTTGTTAATATATTACAATATTAATAATCAGAACACTACACCCACGCCGATAGTCATTTCATCTGTGCAAATATAGGAAAAATAATTCTACAAAACAACTTTTTTATTTTCTCGTCATCTCCCTCCGGCTCACCATGTGAATGCAATCCACCCCACCTGTTTCGCTTCAACACCGACAGATGGCCCATCATTCTTTTTTTGTTCTTTCATTGTTTTTTCATTCAAATGAATGATTAATGAAAGAACAATGAAAGAACAATGAAAGAACAGCAAACGAAAAGCAAGAGAAATCCCGGTCTCAGGGCGGAGTTAATATATATTTTTTTATTAAGTATCTGCTTGTTTCGGGAAATTTGTGTAATTTTGCATCGCATTTTTTACCAAACTTCAAATACTATGAAGAAGACTATATCTTTTATTTTCTCGGCTTTGATGCTCGGCGCCATAGCTGTATCGTGCAGTAAAAAAGCCAACACCACCGAACCCGAGTTGGATTCGAAAAGTTTTGTAAACATCACCGATGTGGTGCCCGACGCCATACTGGAAATCCGCTATTTCGGCACCTACAACTTCGTGGGCACCCGCATCGACGGCTACCTGCAGCCCACGGCCCTGCTCACCCGCGAGGCCGCCGACAGCCTGAAGGCCGTGAGCGACGACCTGAAAGCCCAGGGCTACCGCCTCAAGATATACGATGCCTACCGTCCCCAGATGGGCGTGGACCACTTCGTGCGCTGGGCCGCTGACATCGCCGACACCATGATGAAACCCTACTTCTATCCCGACCTCGACAAGAGCGTGCTCTTCGATCAGGAATATATCATGGCGAAGAGCGGTCACACCCGCGGCTCGACGGTCGACCTGACCCTCTTCGACATGAATACCGAGAAGGAAGTGGATATGGGCGGCACTTTCGACTGGTTCGGCCCCGAGAGCCATCCCGATTTCTGTGGCAACCCCGAGACAGGTGAATACAACGGAGACAACAGCACCAGCCCTGCCGGACGCAGCATCACCGCCGAGCAGTTCGCCAACCGCATGATTCTGCGCAACGCCATGGTACGCCACGGGTTCAAAACCCTCGACAGCGAGTGGTGGCACTTCACTCTCAACAACGAACCCTACCCCGACACCTACTTCAAATTCCCCGTCAAAGAACTTTGATTCTTGAGAAAACAGTAGTTAAGTAGACAGAAGTTAAATAGACAGTAGTTAAGTAGACAAGGCGATACAACCGGCAGCGCGCATATACTATAAAAATGCATTTGTCTTAACTACTTAACTACTTAACTACCCAAAAAACGTAAACCGTAAACCTTACCCCTTACCAATGATAAAGAGATTTACTTTTGTTTTAGCCTGTTCCCTTCTGCTCATCTTCTCGTGCGGCAAGAAGGATAAAACACCATCGGGATGGACCGATTCCATCTTGGTGGAGACCCTCGTAGTCAATGACGGCAACACACCCACCGAACGCAACTATGTGGGCGACATCGGGTCGGAGCAAGAGGCGACCCTGTCGTTTATTTTAGGCGGCACCCTGACCAAGGTGGCCGTGAAGAACGGCGACCATGTGACCAAGGGTCAGTTGCTGGCCGAGGTGGATGCCACCACCGCCAGCAGCCTGCACGCCACCGCGTTGGCCACCCTGCGCCAGGCCGAAGACGCCTACCGCCGTCTGGAAGCCGTACACCGCGAAGGCGGCCTCAGCGAGGTGAAGTGGGTGGAGATGGAGACCAACCTGGAGAAGGCACGCCAGGCCGAGGTGAGCGCACGCAAACATCTGGAGGAATGCACCCTCCGCGCCCCCTTCAGCGGCGTGGTGATATGCGGCAACCGCACCGCAGGTCAGGAGATGAAACCCGGCGAGGCCTTCTGCCGCGTGCTCGACATGAAGCGCCTGCGCGTCGACTTCTCCGTCCCCGAACAGGAGATATCCATGATTAAGGTGGGCAATCCGGCCAACGCAGCAGTAGCTGCCCTCGACAACGCTCCCCTGACATTGCGCATAAGCGACAAGAGCTTCATCGCCAACCCCCTAGGACATACCTATAAAGTCCACGCCTCGATAGTGTCGGGCGAGACCAAAAACCTGCTGCCCGACATGGTGGCCAGTGTGCATATCACGCTGAGCGCCCTGGGTGGCATCGTGGTGCCCGCCGACTGCATCCAGACCATGCCCGAAGGGACGGTGATATGGGTGATCAAGAACGGCAAGGCCGAGCATCGTCGTATCACGGTGGGCGACTTCATCCGCAACGGCGTGGTGGTGAAGGAGGGCCTCGCGGCTGGCGACACGGTAGTGACCGCCGGTGAGCAGAAGCTCTATACCGGTGCCAAAGTAAGAGTGAAAAGTGAATAGTCATGGCACGGTATTCCAATATGATACAGAAGACAATGCGGAGTTTCCCGATTCTCGCATTTGTGGTGCTCATAGCCATAGGCATCGGTATCTACGCATTGCCTCATCTGAACAAGAACGAGTTCCCCAACGTAAAGATTATGCAGGGCGTGGTGGCCGTGGTCTATCCCGGTGCCACCGCCGAAGAGATTGAAGAGCAGGTGGCCGGCAAGGTGGAAGAATATCTTTTCACCTTCACCGACGTGGATAAAAACGAGACCTACTCCTACAGCCAGAACGGCATGCTGTATGTCTTCGTCTCGCTGGTACATTCGGACGACGACCCGAAGATCACCTGGTCGCGTATCCGCGAAGGGCTGTCGCTTTTCCGCCTGCAAAGCCTGCCGCAAGGAGTGGCGGCGACGGCGGTCATCGACGACTTCGGCAACGCCTCGTCGCTGCTGCTGGCCATCGAGAGCGGCGAACGCTCGCCGCGCGAGCTGGAGGCTGTCGCCAAACAGCTCTCTGCCCGCCTGCGCAACATCCCCGAGATGGGCCGCATAAGCATCGTGGGCGACCAGAAAGAGGAGATAGCGGTGCACATGGACCCCATGAAGCTGACACAGTATGCCATATCGCCCTCGGTGGTATCGGCCGAACTGGCAGCCCACGGCTTCCGCACCATCTCGGGCAAGATAAGCAACGACGAGGGCAGCGCCATGGTGCATGTCACCATCCCCTACGGCAATATCTACGAACTGAGCGAGCTGGTCATCTTCGCCGATCCCGCCACGGGTCAGACGCTGCGCCTGCGCGACGTGGCCACCCTGGAGCCCCGCTACCAGGAGTCGAAACCCCACATCAAATACAACGACCAAGAGCTGGTGGCCGACGGCCAAGCCGACGGCCACCGCTGCCTCATGCTCTCGATAGAGATGCGGCCGGGCAACAACGTGGTGGACTTCGGCGACAAGGTGGAGAAGATCATCAAAGAATACGAGGCCACCCTCACGCCCGACATCCATATCCACCGCATCACCGACCAGCCTAAGGTGGTGGACCGCTCGGTACGGTCGTTCCTCAAAGACCTCATCGAGGCCATCCTCATCGTCATCTTCGTGATGCTCATGCTCTTCCCGCTGCGCACCGCCCTCATCAGCTCCACCTCGGTACCCATTTGCATCGCAGCCACCCTGGGCATTATGTACTTCATTGGCTTCGAACTGAACACCGTCACCCTAGCCGCCCTCATTGCCGTGCTGGGCATGATTGTGGACGACTCGGTGGTGGTCATCGACGGATACACAGACCTATTGAGGGAGGGCCATTCGCGATGGTACTCGGCAGTGGTATCGACCAGCAAGCTGGCCAACTCGATGCTATTCGCCACCGCCTCCATCGCCATGATGTTCTTCCCCGCACTGGCTATCCTCAAGGGCAATGTCATGGGCGACTTCGTGGGGCTCTTCCCATGGACCATCCTCATCGCGCTGGCATGCAGCTTCCTCTACGCCATACAGGTCATCCCCTTCCTCACCTCGCGCTTTATTAAACGCACCTCGGGGGAGAAGGTGTCCGGTTTGGACCGTGTGCAGAACGCCTTCTTCGACTGGTTGCAACGGGGCTACGAGAAGCTGCTCTCCTTCTGCTTCCGCCACAAAGCACTTACCTTGACCACCGGCGGCGCGCTGACGCTGCTGGGCGCATTCCTGTTCACCCAGCTGAACATACAGATCCTGCCCAAGGCCGAGCGCGACAGCTTCGCCGTAGAGATTCACATGGCCGCCAGCTCGTCGATAGAAGAGACCGGTCAGGTAGCCGACTCGCTGTCGGCGCTGCTTATGCAGGACAAGCGCGTCAAGAGTGTCACCTCGTTCGTCGGAATGTCGTCGCCCCGTTTCCACATGACCTACGCCCCGCAGCTGGCCTCCGACCACTACGCCCAGTTTATCGTCAACACCGTGAGCGACAACGCCACCAAGGAGCTGATCGGCGAGTATGCGCAGCGCTACGAGAACATCTTCCCGCAGGCGCAGATTCGCTTCAAGCAGATGGACTACCAGTCGGTACCGTCGCCAGTGGAGTTCTACATCAAGGGCGACAACTACGGCGATATAGCCATCGTGCGCGACTCGCTGCTGCGCCTGATGAAGCAGAACCCCAAACTGTTCTATGTCCACTCCGACTTCGACGAGACGGAAGAGATGGTCGACGTGGTGCTGAAGACCGATGCCGCCAACCGCTTAGGAATCACCCAATCCACCCTCTCCGTCTACCTTAGCGGCGCCCTCTCGGGCACCACCCTCTCGGCACTCTGGGAGGGCGACTACAGTATTCCCATCGCCATCTATTCCGATGGCAAGGAGAAGATCGACTACGGCTCGCTGGGCGACATGCTGGTGCCCTGCGCGCAACCCGGCACCTGGGTGCCCCTGCGTCAGGTGGCCGACATACAGCCTCGCTTCCATCACAACAACATGCCGCACCGCAACGGAGTACGCTGTGTCACCGTGTCGGCCGACGTGATTTCAGGTGCGGGACAGATTAAAGAATACTATAAGATTAAGCAAGAGTTCGACAAGATGGAACTACCCGAGGGCGTCACCGTCGAACCCGGCGGCACATACGCACTCTCATCCAGCCTGCTGCCCAGCCTCATCATGGCTATCATCGCCGCCATCGCCGTCATGTTCCTCGTGCTTATCATCCACTACGGCAAACTGGATATCTCGCTGCTAGCCATCTCGATGGCCGTGCTCTGCGTCTTCGGCGCCAACATCGGCTTGTGGATCTTCGGACTCGACTTCTCCATCTCGGCCGTGCTGGGCCTCATCTCGCTGGTAGGCATCATCGTGCGCAACGCCATCATCATGTACGACTATGTAGCCGAACTGAGGAACAAAGAACTCATGTCGGTGAGCGACGCCGCCTTCCATGCAGGTCTGCGCCGAATGCGGCCCATCTTCCTCACTTCCGCCACCACCGCTATCGGCGTGGTACCTATGATACTCGCCGGCACCATGCTCTGGATGCCCATGGGCGTGGTGATATGCTTCGGCACCCTCTTCACCCTGCCGCTCATCATCACCATCCTGCCCGTGGCCTACTGCGTAGCCTTCGAGAACAAGAAACGCGAGAACTTCCGCCCCCTGAAAATAGAAAGGAGATAGTTTTAAAGTTAAGAGTTAAAAGTTAAGAGTTAAAAGTTATTACCATGAAACATTTATTCAAGATACTGTTGTTCTGCGCTGCCGCACTTTTCACTTTTCACTTTTCACTTTTCACTTGCGCACAAGCGCAGACGCTTTCGCTCGACAGCTGCCTGGCCCTGGCGCGGCGCAACAACGTGGAGATCCGCACCTCGCAGATGGATATCGAGAACGCCCGCGAGGTAAAGAAGCAGGTGTTCACCAAATACTTCCCGCAGGTGAACCTCGCCGGCATGGGCTACTGGGCCGTCAATCCGATCATCCACTTCGGACTCGAAGACATACAGTCGAACGACATGCGCGAACTGCTCGAAGCCCTCTACGAGCTGGCGGCGACCGAGAGCGACGTGCAGAATGAGGTCTCGCTGATGAAGAAAGGCGCCTCGGGATCGGTGATGCTCGCACAGCCGCTCTATGCCGGCGGCCGTATCGTGACGGGCAACAAACTGGCCGCCCTCGGCGTCGAAGCCGCCGAACTGCAGTCGGAGATGAAAGAGCGCGACATCCTCGAGAATATCGAGTCGACCTACTACCTCGTCACAGGCTTGCAGGAGAAGGTGGCTACGGTCACCGCCGCCCTCACGCTCCTCGACTCGCTCGACCGTGTGGTGCAGTCGGCCTTGGCCAACGGCCTCGTCACCCGCTCCGACGCCCTGCAACTGCAGCTCAAACGCAACGAGATGCTCGCCAACCAGCAGCAGCTGGCCAGCGGCATACGCCTCTCCAAACGCCTCCTCTGCTGCCAGATAGGTATCGATTACAGCGACTCCTTGGTCTTTATAAATGAAGAATTAAGAATGAAGAATGAAGAATTTGCTAGCGCAAACGGACAGCGGCAGCCGAATTCTTCACTCTTCACTCTCCACTCTTCACTCTCCACTTCCTCCCGTCCCGAGCACCGGCTCCTGGAGCTCAGCGTCGAAGCTGAGCAGTTGCAGAAACGCCTCACCCTAGGCGAGGTGCTCCCCCAACTCGCCGTCATCGGCACCGGCTACTACGGCAATATCATCAAGAACGACGCCACGGCCAATGCCGTGGGACTCCTCTCGCTCTCGGTACCCCTGAGCGGATGGTGGGAGACCTCGCACAAGCTGAAGCAGCACAACATACGCATCGAAGAGGCTCGCATCAAGCAGGAATACTATAATCAGATGATGTCGCTCGAAGAGGAGAAGGCCTACAGCGACATGCTCGACGCCGCCATGCTTATGCGGTCCGACTCCGCCGCGCTGGAGATAGCGCAGGAGAACTACCGTCTCGCCACCCTCAACTACCAGGCTGGCGTCGCCACCCTCTCCGATGTGCTTCAGGCCCACGCCCTGCTGCTCCAAGCCCAGAACGCCATCACCGACCGCCACACCACCTACGTCGTAGCCCGCCGCCGCCTGATGGACCTTGGGAAGAGCGGAGAGTGAAGAGTGAAAAGAAAAGTAGTTAAATAGACAGTAGTTAAGTAGATAAGACGATACAAACGTCAGCGCACATATACTATAAAAATGCATTTGCCTTATCTACTTATCTACTTAACTACTTAACTACATAAAAGAAAAAACTAAACTTAAATACCAATGAAACATATCTTAAAGATCCTGCTTTTAGCAGCAATAATTTTACCTTTCACCTCTCACCTTTCACCTTGCCTCGCCCAGAGCGCCCTCAACGACAAGGCCGACAATATCGTAGGCACTTATAGCAGCAAGCAGGGCGACGACCGTTTCAAAGCCAAGATTGTCAAGCTCACCGACGGCACCTACCGCGGCCAGGTCATCTGGCTGGAACACGACAAGGACGCCAAAGGCAACAAGATCCTCGACAGCAAGAATCCCGACAAGAGCCTGCGCAACCGGCCCGCCGACCAGGTGGTGCTCTTCTCAGGCCTGAAATATGATGAAAAGAAACGCTGCTGGAACGACACCAAGATCTACGACCCGCAGCGCGGCGTGAGCGCCAACATGACGGCCGACTTTCGCCGCCGACGGCCGCCTCCGCATCAAAGGCACCCTCCTCGGCATCAGCGAAACCGTCTATTGGAACAAAGAAAAGTGAAGAGTGAAAAGTGAAGAATGAAGAATTCGGCTGCCGCTGTTTGTTTGCGCTAGCAAATTCTTAATTCTTCATTCTTAATTCTTAATTCTTCATTTACCTACACACCAGTCCTCCGTCGCAGAGGTAGTGGCCACCGGTGCAGAAGGAGGCTTTGTCGGAGGCGAGGAAAAAGACCAGCTCCGCCACCTCTTCGGGTCGGCCGGCCTCGCCACGGGCATAGAGGCTGTTTTCTTGTTTCCAGTAGTCGTCGAGTGTCTTGCCCTCGCGCTTGGCGAAGTCGATGAAGAGGTTGTCGACGAGTGCCGTGCGGATGGTTCCGGCACAGACGGCGTTGACTCGTATGCCCATCGGCCCCAAGTCGACGGCCAGGCTACGGGCAATCTGGCCGATGGCGCCTTTCGTCATACCATAGACAAAGCTGGCGGGCTTGCCCACGAACCACTGGTCAGAGTCGTTGAGCACCACGGCACCCTTGCCGCGGCGGATGATATAGGGCAGCACGGCCTGCAGTGTGTATACCGTGCCGTAGATATTGGTCTGTATCATCAGGTCGAGCTCCTCCTGACTGACGTCGAGGACGGTGTTGCAGCGGTGGATGCCAGAGTTGCAGAAGAGGGCGTCGATACCGCCGAACTCTTTCTCGGCTACCGCAGCGGCCTGCTCCAAGTCTTCTTTCTTCTTTGAATCGGCCTTAACGAAGAGGACCCCGTCAGTAGTGGAGGTTGGCTCCTGGATGTCGGTGAAGAGGACGTTCCAGCCCTCGTCGTGGAACTTCTTGACGGCTGCCGCGCCGATGCCGCTGGCTCCGCCGGTGATAAAAACAGTCTTGCTCATAACTTCAATATTTCAATCTTAAGTTCTCATTTTCCAATTTTAATTAGTAGGGATGCCATGGGCATTGAGGGGAACACCCCTTTTTGTACCATAGAAAATCATCATTTGTATTGAAATTTTGGAGAGACATAAAAGGATAAGAAGTGCCATAAAATCCATAAATACAAATGGGCTTGGTTGTATATGACATATCTTTATCAGAGTGGTCATTATTAGCATCATTAACCCTACGGGCATAAACGCATCCTGAAGTAGATATTGTAATTGATCTACCCAAGCCACTGGCCTGTTTCCAATTGGCGATGGCATCAACGGTACCTTCTGCATAGACATTGCAGTCGCCTACTAAGTAAATGTCGCCAGTTTGGTGAACAAATCCTTCAAAATAGCCATTACTTATTCCGGCAGCCATATCTCCTATAGCAGTGACGGTACCGCCGCTGATGTAAATATTATCGACTTGGGAGGCCACTAAGCCATGGGGTTTGCCGGAACAGCCAATGCCGCAGGTCCAACCATCTCCTCCCACTGCATAGACATAGCCGCCTGTGATAGTGATATCACCGCCACTGCCAGCGGGAGCCGCACCGATGCCAACACCGCTATAGCCGCCATAAGCATTGACGGAGCCACTCTCAATGGTAATATTGCCAAAGACAGTATGAAACTGACCACCGATGCCTGCGGAACTATGCCCTCCATGGGCATTAAGAGTGCCAGTACCCTTGATGGTAAGATGGCCATTACTTTGCACCAGCACACCTGCATTTCCACCCGAACCCTTCACAGTGTTTGTTCCCACAAGGATAATGGTACCATTGCAAAAGAGACCCGGAAGATCCGAATGGTTGGAGTGGTCGATGGTGACGTTGTCGAGCACCACCGTGGTGTTGTGGGGGATGGTGACCAGGTAGCTGCCGCTGACGGTGCCCGTCAGGATTTCGCCGTTATGCGCCGTATAGTCGCCGGTGAGGTTGCCGAGGTTGGTTTTGTTGGCGGGATAGACATAATTTTCACTTGTGAGAAAGACATCACCGCTATTCTGGTACGAGCCGTCCAAATAGTAGACCGTTCCGCCGATAGTGACGGTGCCGCAGGAGCCGGTGGAGGATGAGGTATTGCCTCTGCCGATATTATTGAGAGCGTCGTTGCTACCCTTGGTTGCGGTGAGGCAGGTCACGCCAGTCGTGATGGTGATGTTGCCACAACTGCTGTTCGACTGTGCGGAGGTGCCAATACCGGCGGAATTCCCATTACCTATGGCGACGATGGTGCCGCCACTGATGTTGATGTTGTAACAAAGGTTCGGGGCACCATAGCCGGTGCCGATGCCGGCAGCATCCGAGCCACCCGTGGCGGTTACATTGCCACCGGAGATGTTGATGTTACCACATACAATTTGGT